>JGI24022J15233_10000148_pt1 | contig 31977 bp, 19 predicted proteins | sample Ectturendosymbi2_FD_15233 | JGI IMG/M metagenome (IMG submission 15233)
GGCCAGCCCGCGGAAATTTCATGTTTTCCATTTGGCAACGTGACCCTCCAGCCCGCCCGGCCCGCCGGCCCTCCGTTTAGTGTTATCCTTTTTTTGAATTATTTGACAAATTCAAAGTAATACTAACTGAAGTGTGTATCGGACAGTCATATACCATATGAAGAACTTAAGGCTAAAAAAACACTATGTGAACTAAGATTTATGTTTGTATAAACCAGATGAGATCTCTTGATCAAGCAGCTGGGTTTTATCGAATGGGATTATGAAGAAGGTCAACTACACTAGTCTGCAAAAGATTATAAAACCATTATTAGTTTTAAATTAAGAAGGAACAAGTTACTTAATACTGCTGAGTACATTGATTATAAACCACATTGCATTTCAGATTTCACAAGGGAAATGGGCATTTTCTTGACCATGAAACTAGTAAACGCAAAAATGTTATTTGTTTGTTTAAATTAAAAAAGATATATTGCTAGGCAAATGAGAATTGGCCTTTTCTGATATTCTTTCACATTTTTCAGCATGTGTTTAATTTTTTTCATATTTGAGAACTATATTATTAAAAATTCATTAAAATTTGAAAATAAATAGCATTTGTAATGGATATACATACACTTAACACTAGCATATAAAAGAAATTTTTTTGCATAAGTTCAAAAATAAGCATGGGTTACCTAAAAAGAGTAATATCTTCAAGTAACATTAGCCCTTAAAGAATAAGTTAATAGAAGTTGTTGCACTTTTTGAGTTACAGGTATTTCAAATATCATGCTTGAATGTACACAGAAAACATGTTGCCTTATAAGTTATCACAATGATTAACTAAGGTTCAGAGGTCATCAGTTAAAAACTTTCTGTCTTGTTTTGTTTAGTAGGGAACTTGCACTTTATTGGAAAATCTTGAATGAAAATATTTAGAGATGCAGGAATTATAAAAAAACATCAGTTGAAGTTCCAACTACAAAATTCCAAAATTTTTTTGACTCAATCTTTTTTGAAATCATCAAAATTTGTAATGCTCATAATTTTGGAAATACAGGTCTGATTTCAAAAATATTCAATGTTGTTGGGCTGAGAAGGCTAAGATCTTTTCCTTGGGAAGATAGATTTAGGCTTATTTTGCCAAGGTTACCTGACTCAGGGCTCCAACCCCCTAGGGGTAATTCTTAATTTGTTTTTTTAATGAAACTAGGCTGAAATCCACATCTTTTGAGCCCTTGATTGGCCTTCTGGCATTTGTGGTTAGGAAAATATGGCCTTGAAAGAATAAACAAAGAAATATAATCCCCTAGGGAATTCAATTAATTAATTAAAGATTTTTTGTCATAACTTGCCAAACAACCTCAAATCTAAAACCTCAATTTTTTTTAAAATTCAAGGTACTAGTCTAACTGGATTTCTTGAGGCTTTCCACAGCTCTCTAGCTCAATCGACTAATGAGTTATGGTTGAAAGTGTTGGGGAAAATATTTACGCCAAAATTTTGGCAGGCTCGGGAGTCAAAGGGTTAACGCCTTTGCTGCCAGGGTTTTAGTCTAAATAAGCAGATTGCATGTTTCTTGGCAATGGCATAACTCCTCCACTGATTGCGCTAGAGAGCTGTTCAAACCCTAGAAAGAACCAACAAATCTTTGAGTCTGCAATGAAAAAATTTTTTCTTTGATTTTAAATTTCAGATTTTTTATGAGAAAAACACAACCATTCATTTATTGCCAGATATTCTAATTAGCTAAATGTCTAAATTAACAGGACTAATTATTTTGTTACCACTTCACTGCAATTGCTATTAAAAGTTTTCCTTTGTGCTAATTCAATTCTTACATCTTCACTTCTGCTGCTGTTTATATTTAATGCTATTTGCCGCTGGTAACTTTTTATCACCAGCTGTAAAGACGTTTTTATAACTGGCATATAACCTTGTGATAACTGCTCTTCCCTGTTTTGTTTTGTCTCAAAAAGTAGATACTTACCAACATAAGGAATTTGTTGTATGGTTCTTTGTTGCAGTGAAGTAATATCTTTCAACAGTTGTTTTAGTAATGCAAAAATATTGGTATCAGTTACTGGCAATGAAAAACATCAACATCAGCCCAAAAAGCCTTAAAGGTCGAGCTCTAGTCGTAACATTCAAGGAACCTAGGTTACCACTGGTCACAGCGCATTTTAACATGTACTACACTATCACTTCTTATTCTTGCAAACGTGGTACTGAAAAGATACATGGTAGCTTATTGAACATTCAGCAAATGTCATACAGCAAGGAATTCTATTTATCTGTACATACATGCACTTGTAAAATTGATGCTGATAATCAGCTGCACAACTGCATTTGTGGAGCGCTATCTACAGAGCTTCTTAAAAATATACTTGCGTAATCACTACAGAAAAAGTTTGAGTCAAATTGCTCTGATAGTGCATCATGATATAAAGATGAATTATGAGAAAGTAGTATAAAACTTCTTGCGTGGCAAACAACGTTGTCAACTGCTTATTCCAATAAAGCTGTTTTTGAAATACAATGCTCTACTGGTATTTTGTTCAGACAACGTGATGACATTTTCTGAGGCCAGCTGTCATGCTTTTCAATATGAGAAATTTGTCATAAAAATACACCTTCAATGAAAACGAACATGCATTACTTGGTGTGATATCAAAATAGGTTTAAACCTTATGTAGTCTTACCATAACCTAGCAAACATAAACAGGAGGTTAAACTTAGGCCTTAACTGCAAATCAAAACCATCACAATTTTTGAGACTGTTTCTTCTCAACATGAAGTAAAATATTACAAATTAGCTCTGCATGTGCCTGGCTGTGTACAACTTACAGCTTTGATAATGGATAATGCCACTGGCCAAGTAGCTGACTCAGAAACATGTGTGTTTGACGCACAGATCAATGTAGATTGTTTCAGGTTATTGCATAGGTATGATTTTGGCAACGTTAGAATGGAAATACAATGTTAGAAGGGAAATGCTGTTGCCTGTTCCAAACCATCCACATTAGAGACCTGCAGTGGCAACAGCTGATATTTGATCAATGTTACTGCTGAGAGTATTTATAGCACAAAGGGGCCTGTCATGATAGTGAAGTGATGTGCTACTGATGTAGTGCAATACATTAAGGTTTTCCAAATGTCTGCTATGTTGAGAGCAGTTAATTTGATGGCAGTTAATTCTGCACTGGAAAAATCTCTTTGAAGTGCCTGACAGCCTGACGTGGCAAGTTATGCAAAGATTCTTTCAAGCCATTTGTGCAAGCAAAGGCAACTGCCCATTTGCAATTTTCCATTGTCCAGGCATTTTGTCTAGCTGACACATTAACAAAGCATCTACCATTTTGAAACTTGCAGGAAACAATGCACTCAACAACTGACACATGCATGCAGTTGTAAATTAACTGTAGAAATTACTGCGCATGTTGGTGTCTCAAAAAATGCACATGTAGTGGACTGGAAAATGTCAGTCAATAATGACAGGTTATTTTGCAAAAACAAGCAAGTAAATCTGAAAAACATGCCCGAAATACATAATGGAAAAACAAGCCCAAAACACATTTGGTAGGAAATTCGAACAAAACAAAAAATCAGCAGGTAAATTAAAAATGAAAGCAGGGAGGCAAATTTGAGCAATAGTGCAAAAGAAAAATGCAGGTGGTGGATTGAAAAAATGTCTGTGTATGTGCAATAGTGCCAAGCTAAGAGAAAAACACAGGTGGTGGACTGAAAATGTCTGCACATGTGCAGTAGTGCTGAGTTTCCATGCAGTGCAAGAAAAAATGCATGCGAGTGGATTGAAAAAATGTCTGCATGCATGCGCATTAACATTGAATGTGGTGGAAGCAAGTATATTGCTGACATTGTGGAAGATCTAAGCCAAATCCAAATGCCTTGTTTAAATTAGCATTTTTAATTCAGTATTCCTAAATACCCATCCCTAGCAACTGCCCTCAAATGAAAAGCTTACCAACCCCAGTTTCTTATATTCAGAGATGGTGCAGTACCAGGGCTTAACAACTTGGGCATTGCCCTTCCCAATATTTAAAAAATAAGCAGTTGGTTAAAAACTTGTATGATTGTATCTGTTGCATTTTAGCTACAAATAATAACATACAAAAACTTCAAACATACTTGTCAGGTCTTAACAATCGTATTTTACTCAATGCTCAACTACTAAGAAAGCTTTGTGCATTTAAAGTACTGTTGAGTTGGTGCTACTGCTCAACATGTTGTTGTTTGACAAATATACCTTAAATATTTTAAGACAATGAAACTTTTACAAATAATGAAAAATATACCTTTGAATTTTTCTGTATTTAATGATAATAAGGGAGCTGCAGGAGGCTGTTTTCTTTTCACTAAGGTATTGTGGTCATTTGTCCCATAATAGTATTAAAAGTCACTGTAACAGTATCTACTAGTCCATATTTTATGACATTATGATCGAATTGACTTAATTTTTTTTCGGTCATTTCAAAAAGATGTGGTTGGTGACCAAAAAATGAACAAAAAAAAAACAGGTGCGAGGTGACTTTTTTCATTATAATAACTTAGTCTAGTTATTCCTTGAGCTGTATCTGATTGTAAAATTTATTGACTATGTTGTTGATATAATTGAAAACGAAACAAAAACATTCTTGTTTTTTGTGGCTGTTGCAGCATGGAGTAGTAGTAATATTTTGTTAAGTGCTGTGTGTCATGGCATCTAATTGCCCAACCAATGTCACAGCAACCCCACGTGGTACTGGAAGCTCTTATGAAGGAGTTGGGTCAAGAGTTGTTCGTGGTCCAGACTGGAAGTGGGGTCGCCAGGTGCGTGCATCTTTACAAATTTTTATTCTAGATTTTGTTTAGTTTTTATAATGAGACAGTTTATTTGTATTTGAGCGCTATGCAAAAGCAGATCTAATTTGCTTAGATACTTTAAGATAATCAAACTTTTACAAGTGGCTCAAAAATTTGAAGACTGCATGCAGGTGAAGTTTACTTCATAGGTGTAGTGTAATTGTTTCATTTATTATTTGCATGTTTTGTGGACAGCTAATATCCTAGTGTAAAGCCTAGCCAATTGCATTAGTTTTTTAAAAACTGGTTTCTGTGTTTTCTAATTTTATTGTTACTGTTAACTGTTATATGCATTTTTGTAGGATGGTGGAGAAGGTCACGTAGGCACAGTAAGATGCTTTGAAAGCACTGAAGAAGTTGTAATTGTATGGGACAATGGAACTGCAGCCAATTATCGTTGCAGTGGCCAGTATGATTTACGTATATTGGATAGTGCTCCATCAGGTAACAACGTAATGGTGTGGTCTTTAACTGATCACTTTAACTTAGCATTGAGTCAAGAGGTTTTTCAAAAGTATTCACTTCTTTCCAATAATAATAATGTAATTTACTATTTCATTTAAATGAGGCCAGTTAAACTTAATTGCTTTTCTATGCCTGTTTGGTGATACTGAGTACTTAGTAACACTCATTGGACAGTTCAAGCAAAGCATTCTCTTTGACTAGTATTCCCAGTCTGTTTTTTTTCGTGCTGGGACATACCAGTTATTTGTCCTGTAATAGTATTTAAAACTCATCGAAACAGTATTCACTTGCCTACCTTTTCGAACATTGTGACTGAATCAACTTAATTTTTTTTCAGTTATTTAAAAAATGTTCGGTCCCATGCCTGAAAAATAACTGAAAAAAACTGTGAATGACGGTTTAGAAATTTGTGAAAACTTACCCGTCCTCTGAGTTTTGCTGATCATAGAGCAATAAAAAGTGATGTCTTCATGTGCAAGGTACACAAAGAACAGATGCAGATGATACGTACGGGTTTTGTTTTCCTCAAAATTTCGCTCAATGTTCACCATGTTTAGTCTTGTAATATTGTGATAAGATGTTTTTGAATTTCATCTGAAATTTGTACCCCAGGCAGTCAATTGGTTTGCAGAGTTAATTGCATCTGTACAATTATTTGGGGTGATCTTGCCTTTGTCCAGCGTGGTCCACTTATTCTTGCCTCTGTCCATTTGCTTGGCCATAGTGACCTTACCGAAGTAATCCATTTGCTTGGTTATAGTGTTGGCCACCTTTGTCTATTTACTCAGGCTATTCTGTTAGCTGTGTGATCAACGGTCAGCTTCCCTAGGAATAAGGCCACAAGTGTTTGCACATTTTCTTTTTAGGTGTGAAACACAATGGTTCAATGTGCGACACCTGCAGATTGCAACCAATTTTCGGCATTAGATGGAAATGCGCGGAATGCCACAATTACGATCTGTGTTCTGTATGCTACCATGGAGACAAACATCACCTAAGGCATCGGTTTTATCGAATCGTTGCACCAGATGGAGAAAGGTTGCTGGACAGTTTTTGATTTGAAAGTTTATGCAAGCCTTGTTCTTCTGTATTGGTGTGTGGAAAGAGTTGGAGAAAGTTGTTGACCATGAAATTTAGTGTGACAGTTACCAATTGACAGGCAGATGTGACTTTGAATGTTAAAACGTATGAAGTTCTCTTGATTAATCTAATTTAATCAAACTTTGGTAAATCAACAAATAACCAAATAACAAACTAAGAACATTTAAAAATGGTTATAAAAACACCTGACAGCCAAATCAGCAGTTTGATTAATAAAAGTTACTAAACTTACATTTCAGTAATAACCTGTGCAACTGTTTGGCAAAGATAATGAAAGAAATATGGCCTCCTTTTTTGTTGCCAAATTTTTCTTGGTCTTTTTTCCCATGCACCAATGGTAATCTCACAAAAGCATAGACAACAATGGCAGTTTACTTTAGTAATTTAGTTCAAAGCAACAACTATTTAACTTCTATGACCATGTGTAACACTGAACTATAGGATGGTGCAAAACTGCAAGGAAAATTATAATTTGCCACAGCAATAATGAATTCCACAAACTTATCTGACACTGAGCTTCATAAATTACATGGAACCTCCTCATGTACCACTCGGAAAATCCTCGCATACTACTAGTTCAGTGGTTTTCAACCTGGGGAGGCAACCCTCAGAGGGGTTGTGAACTATTTTGTGAGGGGTCGCGAGTAGATACTATATGTACACAGCTGTATTATATTTGCTTTATTTGAGTTTCATCTGGGGGTTGGGTTATAGTGGGTAGGTGTGATGGGTCACGGTACAAAAAAGGTTTAACCACTGCACTGGTTGCACGACAGTTGGGTTACCACTGGATTAAACTGCTTGGTACTTCCGTGCAGAGCTTATTACGCATATTGAATAACACCAAGTTGTAAAGGTTGGTATGCAATCATGCGGGTTCTTAAAATAAAACGTTTCACAAAGGAATGTAGCATTGAAAAGAAGGGAAAAAGTGAAACAATTAAAAACACGCATGGAAAATTATCCCTGCAAATTAATGAACATGATGTAATGTTAAAATCTGTTTGTGGATACATACAAAATTCTGCGATTAAATCTTCATTTGCCACAACCACTCAAGGTCAATCTATGAACACCAAGTGCCGTAATGCAGAGATCGCAAAAGCATTTATTGATTCGAAATGCTGAAATGCGCAACCAACAGAATGAAATAAATAGCGCATGACATCCTGTTCGGATGTTCAAAGACTGTACAAAGCGTGTATCTGCGAAGATACAAATGAAGTTGCTGGAGCAAATCACAGAATCAAAAAACGCTACACAGATCAATCGAAAGAGGTCTCCTAATCAGCCGGAGATATTAGCTGCATGAAGCAGAAATGAAATAGGAAAACGACCAAGTGAAGATACTGCGGGTCGTATACGTGCATGTGTACGAAACAGCTCATGACGACCCGTGGGTCTTCGTAGTGGATAAAGGTGTAAGAAAAGCTTCAGTCAATAGCAGGGCTGTGGAGCCGGAGCCCAAGCAATCTTGGATGGCCGGAGCCAGAGCCAAAATCTTTTAGATGGTGGAGCCGGAGCCTGAAATCTGGGTTCCACTTCCACAGGGTAGTTTGTGGGGCAAGCAAGGACACATACAATACAATATTTTTCTGTTTTTGGACCAAATTGTTCTGGAGCCGTAGCCAAAAACTTTTCTAGATGTTGGAGCCGGAGCCTGAAATTTGAGTATTGGCTCCACAGCCCTGGTCAACAGCTTGTCCTTATTGACGGTAACACCAAGGTAAAGGAACAGGAAAAAGTAAGGAGAATCAAGAATTGCCACATGGCATCTGTTTCTGGTGAATGTGAAAACAGCTGTGACTCCGACAATGACTGGACCACTATCGCGTTCAGCTGATTTTCCACGAAAGCACATAATTTGAAAGCTTCGTCAAGGTGGCCTTGATGAAAAGTGCGAACGTTTTTTGACGACGTCTTACATTTTCCGGTGAACTGGTAGATCTGCGAGATTCAGAGCCCAGGCTAAGAGCTGCCTCAGGCGTGGCATGACCATTGTATTTTGCAATAAGTCGCCCGATTTTCTCAGAAAATGTTTTAAAACGTATACATTTTAATGCCGTAGCCTTTTAATACGTGTACTGTTGTTAATTTGAATTTTATTGTGAACTTCATCATTCGCACTGTGTATTTGCCAGGGTGCTGATGGAGTCAAGAAGAAAAAGCAAAAAAATTAGTGCTAGAGGAATTTTTCCGGGAGCTAGAGTGGTACGCGGCGTAGACTGGCAATGGGAAGATCAAGATGGCGGGAATGGACGAAAAGGGAAAGTAATTACCCCGTTTCTTCGGCAGTCAGTGGCTTTCAGCCAATTTTGCATTTGGTTTCTTTATGCATAGAAACTTTCATTTTCGCTGATCGGAGACTGATTCATGAAAGGACCCCCAGCAGAAGCAAAAATGTTTGTGAATAAGTGATATCTTAATTTTCGAGCGTGAAAACTTTCGTTATAAAGACTAAACCTCCACTGATAAACTTATTTTAAGAAAAGAAACATATATTTTATACTTGTGATGACTGTCTGCACGTGATTGCCTTGCAGTAACATGTAACCCTTTTGGAAGCGAACTTGTATAAAAAATTAACTGACAGCGGTAATGAAAGTTGACACTACGCAGGTGACAAAGATTCAGGATTGGACTTCGCAAAATCTTCGCAGTGCTGCTTACGTTCTTTGGGACGTTGGTGCTAAAAATCTGTACAGGGTTGGTTATGAAGGAATGATGGATCTCAAGGTGGTGACAGATGCCAAGGGACCCCCTTTTTATCGCGAGCATCTTCCTTACCTGGGTACTACCAGGTTGCTGTCATGTATCCTGAAGAGTTTTACTTGGTTAATGTTGATCTTTTTCGCATTTTGATTTCAGTTTAAATTGTCAATTTTAATTTTTTTTGTTGAGTGCGGCAGTTTAGTGGTGTGTGGTTAAAAATAGGTGTCAGTGTCCACTGCATGACGTAGGTTGGCGCAATGAGATTTGTTTACATATGCAGTATTTTTACGCGTAAAGATGAAATCGTAAAAGTTTGGTTTGCATATATTTGATAACGGAACGACCGATGAAAACAGCAAAACATTTCGACCAAGTCATTACAAATTATTTGTGAAAGACAGTTTCAAAATATATTCACTTAGCAAATGCTGTCCAAAATAGGGGACTGCGCTCTTCACAAAAACCTCTTCAAAGGCTCGCGCAAAAACCAAACGCAGTGCGCGCAGTTCCGCTTGGACGGTTTTTGACCGCGTGCAATGCACGTATGGTTCATGATGATTAGTACGCATAGTTATTACATTGTGGAAAAATGTTTACGAAAAGCAGCACTATTGAAATTCACTTCTTTATGTAAAAATCTTATATTCGTGGAGTGAATTTGTTACTGTCACTTCGAAAAGGCTCCCTGTTTCTTGACTGTAAAAGCATGAAGCTATGCCACATGTATGCAGTAGTTTGACGAAGAGCAGCAATTTGCAATTTTCGTATGTTCCGCTTCCCTCAAAAGCTTTTGTTTTGTCCTTTCTTCTCCGATTAGTACATTTTACTTCAAGAAAGAAACCATTTCACCAAACACAAAAGTAAGCGATTAAGACATTTTGTGTGTTTTTGTAACTGCATTCCCGTTCCGACTGTGTCGTGTAACAACTTTTTTGACGTATAGGTCAACTTAACGGGCAGAGGAGCTTCCCCGTCACAGAATTTCAGTTGAACGACAGAGTGAACATTGACCTTGATTTGGAAATTGTGCAATCCCTTCAGCACGGACACGGTGGATGGACTGAAGGAATGTTTGAAGTTCGTAACAGAAATTGATTTAAGAACTCAGATAAAAGGACTTGACATTTGTGGCTTTGCACGAATGAATTGAATGTCGCCAGTGGAGTTCCCACTATTCAACCACTATTCAGACAAATATTTGTTGGTCTTCTAGTTGTCTGTGTGCAGGGACCGAGTTTGCTAAAGAAGTTTGGGGGGGACAATCCTTTATTGTTTGCATTTCAATGCCGTCACATCATATTCACTCAACCATGCTACGACCATCGAATTTATATATTTTAGTGACCATGGCCCAAGTGCCTCCCCTGGCTACGTCCATAGTGGTGGTAGGTGCTATATCTAACACTTAGCACTGCATTTACTATGAAAACACAATAGTTCTGAGAGTTGGGCTTAAATAGACATAATTATGCTAAAAAATTGTGATAATCAATTAAAATTTGGTCAGTTCCGAAAATAATGTTCTGCTACTAAAAACCACAAGATTCTCACTAGAACCACTAAACCACACAGATCAAATCGAAAACAAACCACAAGATCTTTTGGTAAATACTAGCAGTGGCAACCAGGCGCGTAGCCAGATATTTTAGTAGGGATGAACACAACAACCGAGTTTCAACATTTGAGTATCTTAATGCTCCTTGTTTTTAAAGCATCATCCAAGCAACGTTCATGTTTCTGGCGTTTTCTCCTGAACAATTGTGTTCAGATTTAAGTCGAAAAATGAAAAGTCTGCTTTCATTGAATCGACAAGTTTTAAAAGTTTTTACAGTGAAGTTCCCAGCTTCTACTTTGGATCAATGCCACCATTTACTCATAAACCTTTTCTGCAAAAACGCTAGTAAACCTCTCAATGCCGTAAGTGCACGATCTGCAGTATGCTTTTTGCAGCCAATATTGCAGTTGAGCAAGAAGTCATCGCGGCTGACATTACGATTGCGCTTATACTGTATTTACACGCTTTGGATGTACACCAACACAGCACGTTCAATCGAAGCCGAGCAGAGACTTTGCTCTGAGGCAACGACTTCCGAGGAAGTAGGCCTTCTACAAAACTTTCGGGCATTTAGGAAGTGAACCCCATTTCCTTCTAATTTTTGAGCGATTAATTTACGTATGTAGTTGCTAAACGTATACGATAGAGTCTTTCAACGCGTTTGAAAAATGTTTGGATTTATGATAATCCGTAAGATCTTTTGACTATGTTCAACTTATTCCGTAAAATTTTTGTAGCTACTTTAAAGTTACTTCGTTTAAATTGTTTGATGAGACTTTGCTAAATTTAACTGACTTCATTGAAATAAAAAATGGAGTTAACTGTAAACACAGTCATACCCACAATATTACAAAACTTGTTGAGCACGATCAGCTGCATGTAAAGATAGCGTAGCACTGCACGTAATTAACTTTAAACAAATCACGGACTTCTTGAAAATACAATAACTTGTCTGTGGAATTTGAACCACTAATAATGAGAAAAAATTAAAAATTAGTTTCATTTTAATCACATGCACTTTGCCAACAAGACAGATTCCAAGCTCAGGAATGGATATGAGGATAAGGAGGCAGTCGCCTCGGGCCCTTTGTTCCGGAGATACCGTGCCCCGCTCCTGAGAGCTTTGCACCATTGTTTAGTTGAAAAAGTTATGTACCACTCTAGAGCCACATTCAAAGAAGCTCTGAAGCAAGTCATGTGTTTTTCAAAATAAAGCTAAAATTACGGGAAAATGTGCCAAAGGAGGCAGCTTTCAAGTGTCCAGCTGCAAAACTTTACACTTTTTTCCATTCGTATGTAGCTTATGCTCTCGAATTCAGTTCATATATTGAAATGTGAACAAATTTAACTCTCTTATCCACGTAATCCCACATCTACTTTTCGCGATGGCTATGTTTTGGGGCCCTTTTCCAAAAGCTTTCCCCCTAAATTTTAATATCCACCCCTATGCAAATTATCCGAGTATCTGTAAGATAATGGCAGTGTCAATTCCCTCAGCACTTACAAAATAAAAAGCGTCTCGCTATTTACGTTAGATTTTGCTGCTGACTCTTCTCGTTGCAATTAAATGATTTCAAATTATTTACTGTAGGATAGGGTGGGTGCAATTAACATCAGTTGAATGTTGAAACACTGAGCTGAGCTGATGAACAGTAGGTTAGAGTCTAATATCTTGACAAGACTGATGTTTTACACGCCGGCAACGCAAAGGGAAACCATTGAAGAAAAGGTTAAGGCTCCATATAATTGTGATTGAACTGTCACAATACATGACATCACGAATAACTATCTAGAATGAATGCTATTGTAGCTTAACAGTGACTATGACGCAATGAAGAAGACTGTCAAACTGAATCACTTCTTAGCCAAAGCTTCAGCTTCAAGACATATGCAATGTATGCCACCGCCGTATTCACGCATGTGGTTTTAGAACTGCGTAAAAACAAAAATCTACGGTATTGATTTAAAGCTACGTTGACACTGGAAACAATGATAGGTTACATTTGTAACAACCATGGCTATCAAGGAGAAATTTGCGATGGTCTTGAAATGAAGCTTACATAACAAATAAGTGGGATACAGCAAGCTGGTGCGCCAGAAACAGCTGCGAAAAGCGTTACTTCAATTACCTGTACTTGCGGGTCATTGATTACAAAAGGTCAGATACAAGTTTGTATTCGACTAAAAGCTGAAGCAGAATAAGTTCCTTGAGGCAATTTCGTTGATTCGCACTGAAGTATTTCATTGGCTTATATTTTCAATATTTTATTAATCTGAGAACTAAGGAATTGGGGGAAATTGTCCCCGTTCTCCCTCCTGGCTACGCGCCTGGTGGCAACCGTATTCTGATTACAGGTTACAGACCTTCGTGATTGGGCGAAGTTTTTGTGCACACCGATTCGGTAATTTAAATTAACAAACACAATTATCAACAATCATGACTATTCAGTTTATATAGAAATCTGTATACTGTGTCCACAGATAGTCCAGTGATAATGTTCGTTATACTTATTTATTCCCTGACTTTATGCTGGGGAAACATTTCCAACAGCAATATAACCATGAAATTTGCACAACTACATTATTTTTATGACAAAATGTTTGGGGGGGGGCAGAAGGAATCATGTCCCCCCTGTCCAAAAGTTGGGGGGGACATGTCCCATCCATGAACTCGGTCCCTGTCTGTGTGTACAAGTTGAAATTTATTTTTATTGCTAAGAACGAGAATGTAGAATAATTTACGTGTGACCTTCGTGCACAGTTACCACTCTGGTCTTGTATAGTTGCATTTACGAATTTTCGTCGTTTGCCGTTGGCCTTCGTCAGACATTTGGCGGGTTTCGCTTAGCGCTGTTTTCCTTGCAGTGGTGTTGACAAAACTAGACGCTCTCTCGTTGCCCAGCGCTTGGTACAGATCAGTGTCGCGGATCTGCTGAGTAAAATGTTACCGATTTTAAACGGCAACGAAAGATTGTTTCAAACTTGTTTTGTGTCAATCGCCTCGGTATCAAACGAAGTGGTCGTTGCTCAACATGTATAACGTAATCGTTTGCAGACGCTTGGAACCACTGGAACTGTGTGTGGCATTGACGAAGATCACGACATCGTTGTTTCGTATGCTAGTGGGAATCGGTATGTGCATGTGGTATGCTCAGTAAACGGTTTAGCGTCGAGGATTAATCCTTTGTGTGCAGCATACTTGATTTCTAAGTCGAGGTGTAACTGCGGTTTTGCTTAGAAGTTAGTGGAAACCGCGCTAAGAAAAAACGTACTAGAACTCGCAGAGTGTGAGCCAACACTCAAAATGTTACCGCTTTCGAAGTTATTCTGCGAGCTTCGAATACAGATGAAATGTACGATCCATTTTATCAACAACTCTGTTCATAGTTTTATTTACGAGAAAGTTGTGTATTTAAGAAATATTGTTATTTGCACTAATTTAAGTCAAGTCGATAACGAAATTTAGCTGATAACCTGTTCTTGCACTGCGCTAGTTTTCTCAAGGAAAATCGGCAATTTGCAGCTGCGCTTCGATTAACCTTCAGAAGAAACTGACAAAACTTTTGTTTGTTAAGACTTCTTTTGGAGTTACAACCGCCCTGCATTTGAATTTGAGTTAAACCAAAGACAGTGGGATATTGCAAGCTTTGACTTACCCCAGTGGTTGCAACACCCTTGTTTACTATCGAAACTTTTCAAATTGATGATTTTCTTTGTTGCTTGATTTTGAAGAGTCATTAAAAGAAAGGATGATGTTGCTTATGGGGAAACTTATAAACCGACGTAGCATTAATTGGATAGAACGCAGAAAGCATGAAATGAGTGCAAAACACGCCCCATCTAGCACCGCTTGACTTTTCAGACAAAAGAGTAATTTTAGTACAGATTGATTTTCAAAACCTATGCAAACGAGTTTTGTTTCAACCGCAAGTTTCATGTAAATTAGTAAGATTTTGTAAAAGTTTCATAGATGATTTTGTCTTCTCATGCAACTCGATTTTATATGTCAGACAAAACAGCACTGTCTGGCTTTACAACATACAACATCGCATGCTGTGTATATGTCAGGGTAACCAAAGCACGGTGTGCAACATATTTCGCCATTTGCAAATCTCCGTGTTTACAGCAACGATATTTTCTTTACAGTTGGACTTTTAACCCAGCGGTTTTGACAAAGGTGCCTGGGTCAGATACCGCTCCCTCCCGAAGCTCAAACACACCGAACGAGCAACCTAAGTTCGAGGTTTGTGATTTGAAGCGCGGTTTGAGTTCGCTTTGAGGTTTATTGTGAGGAGGTGTGGAAGTGCTCCGATCGGTCATTATCTTGTGAGATCCCGAACATCGGAAGTCCGTCAGCTTTTTACGATCGAGAAACAACGTGCGGCGGAACACCATCGTTTGCGACGTTGTCGAAATATCCGCTGTAATGAGTGTACGTCAAAGCGACACTTGTCGAAATTTTCTGCGTGGTTCTTTCCAACGTCGCAATGTTCATCCTGTTTCGTCTGATGATTTATGTGTTCAAGTTCAGTTTTGTGTGGTTTGTCGAGTAACTCCCAGATGTGTCCTGACTTCAAACGCACCTTTCCCGGCTTTTGTTCCAGGTTGGAGATCTGGTTCAGGTATCATCGCATATCGATCATGTGAAAACGCTCCAGCGTGGTCATGGAGAGTGGTCAGACGCGATGCTCCCGGTATGTTGTCTGACCAGCGGTACTGCCTATATTCGTTGCAAAATGGGTTACAAACATATGTTTGTTGCGCACTGTTTCGTTGTAGCCAACTTTGTTGCGATGGAATGTGTTTTTGAAAATAACATTTCCTTATGACAGTTTACAAAAGGGGTATTTCTGAAGTAATGAAAGTCCGTTTAACGTACAGTAGAAAAAGAAGAATTTAACAATTGCTCGAAATTAACGGTCTTTGGACTGTTAAGCGCATGACGAAAATGTTAAGATTTTATGATAATTAATCGAAGGTAACCACAAAAACGTGTTTCGTAGGGTTTTACTCCGAGTTAGCTCTCGAAACGACATATTATTCTTTGCCCCTCAAACGCTCCTTTTACTTTGTTCTAACAAAAATGAATGCAATGATGTTTAATTGCTTTGGTTCTTTCAAATGTGTCCGTGTAGTTTGAAAGACGCGAAGTGACCGGGTCAGCGCGTTTACAAAACAATGACAACAATAGTTGTTCCCGCAGTCTGCCGGTGCGTGCAATTCTGGAATGTAGCTCGACCTGTCCGTAACACGCATGTTCTTAAGAAAAAGAGTTTACGTGTCTTTGTGTTTCGGACAGACTCTTGGAAAGATCGGAAGAGTGCAACAAGTTTACACGGACAGTGACATCAAAGTTGAAGTGTCAGGTTTGTATCTTTACTTTGATTGGCATTTGCGAACAATCTCAGTTGTTTTTTAGGCGGTGTTCCATTTATTCGTCAGTGAATCGCTAAGTCTGGTTTAAACGGAGCATAGTAAAGTTAAGCCAAACGTAGTTCTTTGTTTGTGTTATTTTCCCAAATGCGATGTTCGGCTTTGCTGTCGTCACAGAGTTTCACACAACGCAGGTTAACTTTACAACATTCCCGAGGCGTCTTGCATGAAGTTGAAGAGAGGCGGAGATTTAAGCTCCAAATTCAAATGAAAACGATTAGTTTCACGTACTTAGCAAGCATCATTCTGCGATGAAACAGCCATACACATTGCAGACTGTAGGTTAGAACAGTGAAATTAAGTTTCAAGTTCGACACCTTAACCCGACCGTCTAGCTCAGTGGTTCTCAACGGGGTGTTGCGTCACTCCGGGGCGACATTTACAATCGTCATGGATGCCGCAAATTAATACTTTTAACTAAATTTTCAAAATGTCATCAGACCTCAGAATACTACTATGGTTTTGCTACGGGGTTCCAAAAATTGATTATCTCTCCTGTGGGGTACCTTAAGCCCCAAAATTTGGGAAACACCGTCTTATTTGTGGTGTTAAGTCTTAACTGATACGTTGAAGTGGGATGTTCATCATATTTATAAAACAGTCATTAGTCGAGGACTTGGTGACAACGTTAGGTTCCTCGGTCAGCTATGAGTTACAGCTTAAGCTAGCCTCAATCTTGGGCCGCCTACAATCGCTGTGGTCTGTGGATGAATATAGCCCAGGATGGTCTGTTAACATAGGGTAGGTTCCATGTCATGCAATCTTTGTTCAAACAGCTTCTCACCCACGCGCAGTGTTTTTCGGGGTGCTTTGAGAAATCGTGACGGTCTCTTAAATTTTTCTCACAAAATACAGAGTAGCACCTCGCTGCATAACCACCACCAAAATACACTAAAACCTTTGTTTATGACCACCTCGCTATTCAGATGAAACAGTTGCGGTCTCTTGAAATCTCTTAACTGTCACCAAGGCCAAACCTTTAAAAAATAACTGACCACGCGGTTCAGCACTCCACTTGACAAGGATGGGTATGTTTTGTTCTTATGATGTACAGACTGTAGTGACTAGCTGCAACGCTTCACTTTGCTGCGCCGGTCTTTACGGGGTTCTAAAAGCACTGGTAATTTGAAGCACTGTTTCGGTTCAAAGTTGTTTCCGTTTGAAAGCTTACGGAAGTCCTCATGCTCGCGGCAAAAGAATGCACCTAAGTTGCACTAACTGACAAATGGTAAAATAAATAATTATTGCTTCACGCTGCTGTGACGATGCCACTGAAAGTAATTTCAAAATATGTGAAAGTGGGAGGCAAACTGATGGACTGCCTAACGTCTTACCAAATTGTCTTTCAGGTTTAGTGACCAAGTTTTTGAATACAGTATATGTTTTTCGGAATTTCATGGTTGTTGCAAAAATCAATCCCGCTGCATCCGTGGTTTATAAGAAAGTGAATAGCAAGAATTCTACCCGTGAATGACCTTACGATGTGACGAGCGCACCTTTTCAACATTTAACGATAATTATTTTATAACAAGTTGAGCTTCAGGGGAAGGCTGCAATGCTGTTTTTATCTTAGTGGAATTGTTTAAAGAGCACAGCGGCTGTGCCTAATCAAGGTTTCGTGCGGCAACCATTATGCAACGTTTGTCGCTGGTGTAATGAATGAATTGCTTCTAACAGAAATGTTTAAAATAGAACAGATGCCAGACTCAATAGCGTTCTTATAGCGAAGATGGCATAAGTTTTGCCAGAAGTAAAACTGGTAGTTGAGTGCGTCGGTGAGATGTTTGTCAAGAAATCCTCTTTGTGAATTTATTTTAGCTAGGAAGTCAGTTATTGGTTTGCTTTGCAGGTACATCGTGGATCTTTAATCCTTTGCTTTTGAGTAAAGTAGATCAAGGTCAGGCAAGATCAGGAGGTGAGTTGGTTTCTTATCTTCTTTCTGGAGCTGGTGCCCTGTTATTTTTTGAAGTGTGTTGCATTGTTTTACTTCCCACATTTGTTGCGTTGTTTTGCGTGCAGAACATCTCTCTCAGCTTTTGAAAAAGCTCTTCGAGACTCAGGTTTCCGGTGACATCAACGAAGAGCTGGTGAAAGCTGCCGGCTCCGGTGATGTACAAAAGTGTGAGGAAATACTCCAGCGCTCGGACGCTAACGTATGTTTTTTGTTCTGTCGGAAGTTTGCTTGTTAGCGAACGACTTTTCTCAGCTAAAACGAAACTTTTCATTTTTGCGGAACTTTTGTTTCTGTATTTTTTGGTAATGCAAGCTTTTCATCTTAGGTTAATGGGCAGTTTGCCGGCCATACCGCTCTACAGGCAGCATGTCTTAACGGGCACAAGGATGTGGTGGATTGTTTGATACGTCGTGATGCCGACTTGGAGATTGAGGTACGACTGCGTGTTGACCACCAGCTTGTCCGACATAGTCTGGTCAAGTATGAAACGAAGTTTGGTTGGTGAGATTTTCCCCAAGTAGTTGGGTCGCAAAGTGCGTTTTAACACAGAATGTTATCGCTGTAATGCATACGTACATGTGCATCTGGGCACAGCATTACTTACAGCTTTATTATTTTTGACACACCCGCTTCTACGACTTAAAATATCGTCACAAGACTGAAGTTCCAGCTCAGCGGCCCTGTTTTTTGACCAAGCGCGAAAGGACTTCTGGACATTCCTCGTTGTTCACCAGCCGCGAAAGCTATAGCCGAAGTTCGTTTAGCATTTTCGATTGAACATTTTCCCAAAATTGTCATGACTTCGCAGAAACTGCAAAAACCGCGTAGGGCTTGCTACAGTGAAGATAAATTGCACTTTTTGGCAGAAGGCTATATTTTGTTTGAAACGAAAGCAGCGCAGTATCTTGAATGTAGTGTTTCTGTGAATTTGAACTCAAGCAACTGCTAGATTTCGGGATGTGGTTGATTGCAAATTATTATTTATTGGAAGCCAAACTTGAGTAGTTCAAAGACCCGCGGCGATCCTCCGGTCAAACAGATACCAAGTGTTTTTTAAGACTGCGACGCAGACGTTGAAGTCGTGAAAACAGCTTTTAAACGCGGCTTTTCGGATTGCAATGAAACAAATTTTAGTAATGGAACCCGAGGAATCTTCCATACTTAAGACTGCTGCAAGATGCTGTTTGTTTCGTTTCATCGCAACCACTGTCAATTTCGTACAAATATCATCGAACGTTGCAGCAGCAGCAGCACGGGTTGTGGAGAGCTCGGAATCGATACGTTTCGTTCTGCTGGTTTGTAGCATTTGGAAATTGCGCGCAACGCACTTTTGCCAATCCCGGCATGTTCGTTGAAATAATAAGACACCAACTCGACGCTTGTACGATGTTTGAAATGTTAGGTGTGATTGTTTCCCTTGAGGTTGCGCGAGAAGCTTATAGGCGTAAACCTGGGACAAGTTTATCTTTTGTTGATGCTCTAGGGGCACCTTTGTGATTTCGGGAGCAGCAAGTATTTTTTTGCCGGAAGTTAATTTTGTATATCAATAAAACAGCCCAATGAGTACGGGGCAAGTTTAAAAATGAAATCTTGTTCCAAAGAGGTATTTTCCTTGTACGTGAAGAGATGCAAAATAGCCTACTTAGTTGCATGCGTTAGTTGCAAGCCTACAGTACTTAGTTGCATGCGTTAGCGAACCCGAAGCTGTATATGTTCGCTGACGCTATTGGAAAATCTGTACGAAAAGGCATTTTTGCTGCGAGAGCAGCGGCAATTCTACGCAATATTATCTGCAGTGAATAGTGTTTCAACAGAAGTCTGTAAAGCTATGAAATCGCCATCTTACAGCATTTTAATTACTTGTTGAGTGCCTTTTATCCGAAAAGCAGCGTTTATATCAAACTTTTAGGATGTGTTTCGTTAAAAGCGTTTTATACTTCTCCATGCACGTTGAAAGCACCTGCTAACTCCATCGTTTTGAAGCGTAGAACTGTTCGTTGTTTAGTCATTTTTTCGAATATCATTTAGGTTGCATCACAAAAGAATTGCGTGGACCCCATGCTTGTTTTCGCAGGACAAAGATGGAAATCGAGCAATCCATCATTCAGCTCTTGTGGACGAAGCTGGTGTGGTGGAGCTGCTTGTACGCGGAGGTATCGCTCATCGTGTTTTCAGTGTGGTGGTTAGTTATTAGGTAGTGTTTTTTGTCTATTTCTAGTGCTTCCGTTGTAACAAAACTCAACTGTTTTTATGCACTGAGTTCAAATGCTCCTCAAGAATGTTGAAACGGTTACGGATCAAAGAGTTGAATTTACGTTTTTGTTCGTAAAACCTTTTTCAGGTTGTGATGCGAACGCCAGAAACAAACGCCGACAAACGGCACTCCACATCGCGGTAATACGTGGTCACGTGTGGGTGGTTCAAACGTTGTTGGAACTTGGCTGCCATACAAGCTTGCAGGTTGGTTGATGACAGCGCTCTCAGGTGTCCGTACAAATGCAAAGCAGTGCTATAGAACTTTTAAAAACTCTCCACCTTAATTTCAGAAATAAGTGATACGCTTCTGGTTTGTTTGACTTCATGCTACTTTGCGATACCTCCTGGGAGTGCAGTGTTTGCTTCATGTGAGGTGTGTCGAACGGTCCAAAGCCTTGAACCAGTTAACAGGCTCTAATGTTCTGTTGCCGTTGATAGTTCTTTGAAAACGTTTGCGGACCTCAGCGGCACACTTGCGGGATGACGACGTGACCCACTTGTTTTTGCTTCAGATTTAAATAATTCTGTGGTCGTTGTACGTTCCTTATCCTCCTAATTTTTGTTCTGTAATCAAAAGCTGCTGCTAGTGTAAATTTCTTGGGAAGATAAAGCATTTGAAAATACTAATACAGCAACGAGTTGCCAGCAAAAATATCCACGTGCGCTGGTTTTGTGACGGAAAAGTAGATTTGAAAATAAACTGTGTTGTCTGTAACAAGCAACTTCTGTAAAAACCTGTGATGAACTTGAATTAAGCTTTTTCACGCTATTCTATAAATAGTAAAATTGTCAAACCTGCATCAAAAAAGGGGAGAAAGTATCGACCTTGAGGACGACGGTTGGTGCGCCGACTGTAAATAGCGAATTGTGAAAGGTCTTCGTAGAGCGGAAAATCAGGTTGATGTCATTTATTATAAAAACGACGCTCCGATCTCACTACAACGTAATAAGCGATTCGTGTTGGGTTGACTTTTACATTTTGGTGGAGACTTAGCCGATCTCATGTTCACGTAGGACGCCGAGGGTGACACACCTCTCCACGATGCCATTTTAAAGAAGCGCGACGACATGCTCACCTTCCTCCTGGACGCTCACGCTGACGTGACGATCACCAACAACAACGGGTTCAACGTTCTCCACCACGCCTCCTTGCGAGGAAACCCAAGGTTTGTAGTCGGCCGACGGCGGAACTACCCTGTTAGCGTGTTCGTAAAGTCAAGGATGACGTAAGATAGGATCTGCACACCGGTTAACACATGAACGCTTGTTCTTTTTGTTCAACAATAACATCCACAATAAACTTCTTGAATTCTGATTTTGCAAAGCGACTTTTGAGAAGTTCGTTTCGTTCATTAAGTTTTCTCAGCCCGTGTCAGCACTGTGCTCGTTTCACGAGCAGCACTTTTGTTGGGTATAGCTCAAATGCCGCAACCTAGAATTGCTGTTGCAATAAAACTTGACCTTTTTCATCAAAGCGCTTTCACCCGCCGTTGCTGCCAACAAGAAACAAGATATTCCGGGTGCAGAGTTTTATGGGCACCATAGAAAAATTGAGCCCAGCAAGTTGTTCCTGCGCTTCAACTGTTGAAACCAAAAACAGATTAGCAGTATGTTCGTTGAGGTCATCACTGGGAGCCTCTGCGAAAGTTTGGGCATTACTTACCTATTTTACAAGAAGCTTGGCTCCAGCATCATGTTTGCAGTTTTATAGACTAACTTTGCGTTTGAGTTGCATAACCTCTCAGAGATGGAACTGAAACTCGATCAGTGTGACATATTTTGGATGATGGATTTCGATACTTCGACTTTTTAAACACCTGTAATCCATATGTTTCCATACTTTCTCTAAAAATTTCGAAAAAGCAGTTCTGTCATGCAGGAAAAACTGACACGAATATATTTGGTGTTTCCAAGCCAACACGAGGCATAATCAATAATTTTTGCTGAGATGAAATCCGTGATTAGCTACACTACACTTACAATTACATATTTTCGACTGTAGTAAAGTGTTGACGACCTGCGTGACATTGATTGGTTTCATTCTATTAAGTGTGATTTGCTCATCCTCCCCACGATTTGGGGCGCGGCTCTCATTTTTCTTACAACAAACACGAAAGTCGCCTGTTTTTTAACACCGTCGAAAAACTAACGTTTTTATGTCGATGTTTTTTTCGCCAGAAGTTTTTTTGCTGCAAAGTTTTCAATCAGTGCAATTTCATCATTCACACGTTAAACCAGACGCATGATTTAGGCATTTTCCAGAGAACGAACTCCTGTTTGTGCGAAGTCTTAAATATAGACGGCCCACGTGGTAAGGAAGTTAGAACTTTTTCACTAGAGAAAAATTTCGCTTGAAAATTACTTTGAAACTGTATTGCACTTAAAAACAGTTTATGCTTCGCTTTTAATCACTTGCTCAGGCTCTCAAAAATAATTATTATTCTAGTAATGTGCCTGGGTGTTTTTAGAAACGATTATATTGCAGGTATCGATATTTGTCGAAGTAGCCCTCCTTGCGCATCAGCACAGAATGAAAGTCGTTGTGGCAAGTCTTGCTTTCAATTTCTAGAACTAGTTGTATGCGCTGCGAACTGACAATCACCTTCATTCGATGTTCATCAAACTAAAGTTGATCGTAACTGTAAAGCAGAGCATAGAATCTCTCTATGAAGCTCTCGCTACGCCTCATAAAGTAAAACCGCATGCTCATTCAGTCACATGTCAGCCGAAAATGAACTGTAATAGTACTCGTTACTACCGCAGAGCATAGAATCAACGTTGTAACAAGCCACCCAGCGAAACACCACGTATTTCAACGTAACAGACACCATAACCAAAGCAAGCAAATGTACACTTGGACGAACATAAGAATCCGTGAACAGTTTTCTCCACTCCGCTGTAACTCTTGCGTCAAACAGTTTTTATGCAGTGCCGGTCGCTTCAGACCTCATTACCAGATGCTTGTCCGGCCTCACCAGAAAGTGCTTGTAACTTCCGGTCTCAGAGATTGTATCTTCAGTCACAAGTTCCAGTGCTTAGTTCGTAGTTCTTAATGCCGTTGGTTATCGGAAGTTAAAGTCGTTTTCACGTTTACTGCCGTGAATTAATACCGCTTCTTCAAAGCAGATTTTTATCCATGTCGATTGTCGTTTCGGCGTTGCTTGCAAAAAACAATCTCACATGCTTTTTGAACAAAATGACTTGGAGCGTTACAGTCTTCGCTTGTTCAAACAGTGAAATTATTTTTGTAACCACGGCTGTCAGATCGGAGATTCTTGCAGAAAAAAAGTTTGAACGATGAACTCATTGCAGCATTGTCTGTGATAACCTCGCAAAAGTGGCTTCGACCGGCAAGCATCCGATTGTGGCGAAAGAACTTCAGATCTTGTCAGTTTTAAGCCGCCTTTGAATGTTGTAAAAGTTTCTTAAGGCACGCCCGTTGCCCTTTGCTCATCGTTGGCCAGCAGCGGTTCTTCCCTCACACAGAACATCGACAAATCAAAAGCTTGTTCGTCACATGCAATATGGCTGGCGTAATTTACAGAGTAAATGTTAAATGACTTGTACAAATGCGATTTCTTAATATTGTGTTTTCCTTTTTGTCAACTATAACCATCAACAACATGCTGGTGGTTTGAAACGGCGATTGACAGTTTGCAGTTTTTATGACTTATGGCTACGTTTACCAATAAGTATAGAATCGCTGAGTGTTACTTGCGTAATATCCCATAGTTATATAAAGTTATGTAACAACAGGGGATTTTGATGTATGTAAATGGAAAGTGATACTTGTAGATTTATGCTTAGCATGACTTTAATGTCTCACTGCGTATCTTTATAAACTATTAATTACAAAATTTCATCTGCACAATGCTAGCAAACATATGCAATTCCTATACGAGGAAGCTATAGCATGCTAAATATATTGGGATAGATTGGCGTGTCAGAAAGAAATAGAAAACAAGAACAACGTTGAACGTATGTGTGTCGAGCAGCATGCAGCTTTTTTCAAAGTGGGTGTCAACACAACACTATCAAGAAAAACACGGTTTAAAGACTGAAATTGACTGCAAAGACAACATGCACCTAGAGTTGCTTTGGGTGCAGGAAGTCCACTGTTACAAAACGTACATTTTCGCGTAACGATCATACTTTCAGTTGTGGTTGTAACGTATCGACACCTTTCAACGTTTGGAGTGGGTACGCCATGCGCGACGGCGAATGCACACCTATTGAAGTTCAACAGCAACCCTTTGATGTTAAACTTTTTCAAATTTACGTTTAAGATCAAATGTTGAGCTGTTGGAGGAGCTTCAAAAGTCGTGTTGACCTTTCACCTGAATAGTAAGAAGAGGAAAGAAAACGTGCAGGAGAAACAGCGGCCAGCAAGAGATCAATTTAGATTTTGCATCGACAGGGTTTTAATTACACGTAAAATGTCAAATGCGCTGTAAGCCATTTCTGAAATGGTTTAAAAGCGTTTTGTTTTGTCTTGACATTAAAAGTTTTGTTGAAATGTCAAACCAGGGTAGTCACTGTTGGACGAATTCTCTTATGACACTTTGCATAAACACTGATTTTGTTCAACATAGTGCGTTTGAAGTACATGTTGAAGTTTGAAAAGCTGAGAAATTAGGCTTCTAAGAAAGTCATTTATAACAATGGAAGGTTTCAGCGGTGAAGAACAGACCAGACAGAAGAAAGCGTAGGAGTTTGAAAGAAAAGGAAAACGACGAAAGAAAAGGAAAATGAGTGTGAAGAAAGGGGAGCTGAGTTTAAAGGGATAGAGTAAGAGATTTAAAGAAGGAAGACATTAGGTACAACAAGAAAAAAGACCAGCAAGGGTGACGGAAAGATGAAAATAATGAATTAAGGGGAAAAGCTGATGGAAAAAAAGCGATGTAGTAAGGACTAGGTCAAGAGAAGAGAATAAGGAGGAACATGGTGATTGGTGATGAGCAAAAGGATGAATAGATCAGCTAGAAAGCAAAGGGACGTGTAACAGCTGGATTTAAGGTTCCAATATGCTTGTTTTAAAACTATTAATGTTCAAAGGTAGGTTTTCGAATTCGAACTTCTGAAGAGTTGGTATAAATGTGTATGGGCCGAAATAAGGCTAAAGTGTCCAGCACCAGATGGCGTCAGCAAACGCGTGATGTTAAAGATAAGGGCTCTCTACGACGGAAAAGTTCAATTTTTCTCGGAATGTTTCATTGGTTTGATTTAAACGAGAATTTTTATTTTTTGCGACTTCACTGGGCGATTGCAACTGCTGTTTCATTCATGCGGTTTAATATTTCAAGTTAACGAACTGAAAAAAAAACGGTAGAAGAGATCTGAAATGAAGCTGAAAAGAGAGAAGATAGGTTTGTTCAAAGTGTGCAAAGTAAGAAAAGTTCGTGTGCAAGAGTTTCAAATCTTACAAAATACGAGGAAGCATTTAGACAGAAAAAAGAGAGCAATGAGATGAGAGTTGCGAAGTTACTAAGAAATAATTATTGCCAAACACTAAAACAGTTCAGCACCTTGGCTTTTGCTGTAGACCGATAAGTTTTGATGTTTGCCGATTTTTTAACATTTACTTTGTTTAACATTTAAAGGTTTTATTTACGGAAGTCGAAATATCCGGACACCACTTAATTTTGATTCCGTTTTAACTGTCTTCGTATCCGCATGGCCAAAAAAGTTAGTTTTAGTTTTTGAAGTTAGACCGATCTGATAAAACCGTTAAAGTAAATTACTTTGTATATCTAGTTTACAGACAATTATTCGAGTTTTCCGGAAACTCCAGGTCATCTCCGTTCTTAAAACGTGAACGCGATCGTTCTACGATTAATTACCCGATCTGGGTGCACCTCGGAGATTCTACATACTTGCAATGTTGAAACCTCTAACATTACATGAGTTTATACTTTATGGGCATTTCTTGTTGAAGCCCCTGCATACATTAAACTTCTGGGCATGATTATACGTTCTCGCAGTCCTGAATGCCACAAAGCAGAAATAGAGAAAGATCGTCTCAGATAAAGAAAAGAGTTTCACGAGAAAATAATAAACGCGGGAAGGTTAAGGAAAAAAGAACTTTAAGTTGAGAGAGCGTAAGGAAGAAAATCTGCAAGAGAAGAGTAGTTAAGAAAAGAAAGTGAAACTGATAGAAAAGACAGACTAGCTAGATTGTTCACAGTGCTAAATATAGCGAGGTAAGGAAGAAAAAGCGGCAAAGAAAAGCCGGTAAAGAGAGTAGTGGCATTTGTTCCTCAGTCCCTGTATACTCACACCTTTCCTCACGTTGCAATGTTGAGCTTCGCACGTTCATATTGATGCTGTTGCGTGTTGCTACCTGTGCAACTTACATGAATTCGACTCATCCGTATACACATTTGGGTTGTTTTTTTTGAATTTTTTCAGGAATCACGGTGTTTATGAACGAAAATGAAAGATGGCCATCAACCAACGTGCGGCAAAATTTTATGTGTACAACTTTTCGTGGCACTGAAACTACCAAAATTTACTTAAAAGCAGCATCATGCACAATAATAAAAAAATTGTGGGTTATGACGTTTTGGCTCGTTTTACTGTGCTGCTGTTTTAATTAAGTGGTGTAGAAGTAGAACCTTTCAGAAATCAGTGCAATGAAATATCAATCAAATTTCGAAAGCGACAAAAAAATTGTGGAAAAATGGAAGGAGAAGGGTAAAAAGACATTTTATTTTGTCTTCGTGTTTCCGACTAATATTGACTTTTTAATTTTAAAGAGCGCAATTCTTGCGAAAAGAACAGAAAGGAAGGGTGTAAAAGTAAAAGTTACAGATAGAAATAGATAGAAGTTGGAAACGAGTAATCAAATACAGTGAAAGCAGCTTTCAGAAGAAGATAAAAGCAAGAGAATGGGACAAGCAGAAAAAGAAAACTTCAACAATGAGCATTACATGATTCTCTCTAATAAACAAGATCCCTAGAAAAATATCTATGGAAGTCTTTTACGAAAACTCACCCTTCTGAAACGATTACTAGATAAAGGTTAAGTAGTCCCAAGGTTGTGTTAAACGTTCACAGATCTGTCGCAATGAAAATTTACCGCAGAGTGTTGTATAAGTTGCAGATCAATGTATACGAGACAGGATCTTAAAGGGTCAGTTCATGGTGGAGTAAAAAGGTAAATGATTACAACGAACTGATTTGGATAGTCGCATATGCAAGTCTGTAAGCTGATACATCTCTTGCCATACCTGAAAACCACAAGAATCATAAACAAAATTTAAGCTTGTTCCAAAATATTCTTCTAGAAACTTGACCGTCGCCGTGGACGAAAGTTAATTTTCAGCGAATTAGTAGAAACTGAAGAATTGTTCCGTTTAAAATAAAGGCATGAATGATTTATTAAGCCAACGAAACAATTTTGCAGTGTTTCCAATTCTTCCTTATTAATCGATATTCATTACCCTAAAGAATAAGCAGTTATTTCCAATCGTTGTTATTCAATCATTTTACTGTGGTCTGCAATTGGTGGAATACATAATAGCAAAACAAATAAGACCTTAGAATTTTACGTGCTTAACAGATTAGTTGAAACATCAATTCACCTCCTAAATTATCAAATTTTTTTTTGTTATTTTTCATCCAAACGTTGTTAGTCACAAAGTTGAGGAAAGTGTGGTTACTAAAATTAATGAAGGTTTGAAATAACTGCAAATGATTTTTACCAGTGGTGTTAATGTGACAACCTATTTTACAAGTTTTTCAATTTGTTAACCTTTTTCTTGCTTATGGTTCAGCTACGGAGCGCAACAATAGATCTGCATTGATATATCTACATATTGGCTGGCTTTGATCAACTACAGCGAAGTGCGGAGTCGAACCCACTGCTTAGGCCTTGTGTAAGAAACATCACTAAGCCCGTAATACGAGGCTGTTACGAACTGGACGAAAACTACATCGAGGCAAACTTTCCTTAGTTTCGGCGGTTAACTCCTGTACGTACCTGTGGTAGTGCAGCTGGCTGGCCGCTGAATGAGATGAAGAAAGCAGTTAGGAAAGAATAGGTGGTAGTTGTAATGCTACGCCAAAGTAAATGAAGGTCAAAAAGCAGAAGGTTACCAAAGTGCAAGAGAGAAAAGTCCAAGAAGTTGACCTTGCGTACAACTCGTCCTGGAAGAAAAGGCGGGAAAAAGAAACGCAAAGAATGATTAGAACAAGAGTAAAGTGTTAGGAAAAGGAAAGTACCAGAAGCTAAGTCAGTGAAGGTGGTCAGACATTGTAGGGCTCCAGAAACAGAAACGTCAAATATATTTTGAAGTTTTCGAAGGTAACGTTGACATCCCTACCACAACTTCTTTATTTAGTGATACCTTACTAATCTGCGCAAGCGAAGGCACAAAGTCGCTACTTAACTTTACACCGACCTCTTCCAGGTCAAACAACATAAGCGCATTGTAGGGATTGATGCTTGTGACGCTGGACGACAGCTGGTTGAAGGGGACCAAACCTGATGCAGTGCGATTGGTTTGGTGCCACATCCCAGCCCGTCGTCCAGTGCTTTTCGGTTTTACTGTCCTCACTGCAGCTGTCGGACGCCGTCGGCTGTGTAGATGTTGGTGCCGCGTTTCTACACATACTTCTTTACATTCCATAGTGCCTGCCCGCCAGTTTCAGACGACAACATCATTGTCGCCACTCGGCGTGCACCTTATATCAAACTATGTATATGTAAAGAAGTAAGTGAATTGCCGCGGCATAGTGTACGGCGGTGCACTCGCGTAGTAGCGCTGTACTGTGCTCACTCCTGTTACCCTGCCAATAACGCATCGAAACTGCGCTACTTCAGTCTTCGTTTCAAATGCTAGTCAAAGGCGGTCGGTTGATTCTTTTTGCTGCCATCTGGTTTAAGTGTTGCTAGAGAAACGTGTCCCTCTTGGGACGAAGCGAAGCCACACGTAGATCTTTGTACTTAAAGGAAACACTGCCTCCATACTTCGGCAACTTCTGAATAGTTTTATGTGTCGCTAGGCCTGTGCGTTCGCGGGCTGGCACTGATGCGAAATTCTGTCACTGACTGTATTGACTGAGTTTGTCAGAAATGCAACGCTGTTTGATGCTGCTCATCTAAAACTCCGTTCGACATTTTCGTGGTTATGTCATGTCGAGCTACAAAAGTTGATCACCATACATCTGCATCGTCCGACTCTTTTTGCATAGTATTTCATTTTAACGTTTTGGTGGCGCCCAACATAGTAAGAGTTATGAACAAGGTTGCGCAGTTGCAGTATATTGTCGTAGACTACAAAGTGACGCCCTTGCCATTGCTTGCCGTGAGCTGTTTTGAACTGATGACTGAACCTAATATCTGATTAGTTTACACAGAGCTCTACCAATTGCTTGTGAGGAAACTCTTCGGTATGCTTGTTCTTGGATGTCATTGATGAACTTACATTGACACTCTGAAATGAAAGAAAACTCACAGATCATGAGATGCAAGTGAAGCCAGCTTTAAATTAGGTTAATTAGGTCAAACGCGGCATACTTTTCATGGTGAAGTTGTCATGAGCATGTCGTTGCGCACGCGTCACAAGTATTAAAGATATTTTTTGCAAAAGTTAATTGTTCAGATGGTATTATGTAAAAAATTCTAAAGAAATAAATCCAGTGTCACCTCGTCTCTTGCCTCTAACAAAAAAAAAGCATTTATCGGTACACCTCTCTGTCAAAATAGAAGGGATTGATTTCTGAGAGCTTGCTGTTTCGGATTATTTCAATTAAAGAATCCTGTATAATTGTGGTCATGTGTCATCCTTGGAAAAACATCGTTTCAGCAACTGTTGTTGAAGTCTGTTGTCCCTCAGTCCTTTGTAATATCACACAGTAATTCTGAATAAGACCTTTTTTGGTCTACTTTAACGTGTTGCTGTGGGCTACTGTTACTCATTTCAATTCCGAATTAATTTGTTAACAAAAGTATCCTTTGTGAAGTCAAACAGTAAACGTTTAACATTTTGGTTTGGTTGTTTCATTTATGCCCCAGGTACACCTTTAAGCATTATACACCACACGGTATTATCCAAGTAACTGCGTATCTTTGTTTTGCGAGCTACCCGTTGAGTTAGCGTTGATTAAGGTCTGGTTTCTCTCTCTTGCGTTTGACGTTTGTTTATCAAAGTATTTGAAACTTGATCTATCCAGTACCTGATCATTTTTGCGCAACTTCACAAACAGCAGTCTCACTAATTGTGTATGTCCACGTCATGCACTGCTACGGCTTCTCGTCGAGTTACAACTCACCCTCGCCCCACTTTATCTCACCTTGCAGCATTTTTTAGTTCGTTGAAACGTATGATTGGCGTGGTTCCCCAAAACCGATTGGAATGCGCTCGTACAGTCCACGTTCAATCACTCTCTGAAAGTTCCACTTGCTCGTCATGTCACTGTTTCGCAATCACCTTCACTGCGTGTGCTTAAAGAGCTATCAAACTCGTGCTATTCCTGGAAGATGCGGCGCGAAATGAAGCGACTGTCGCCTGTCCAGTCGCACATTTTATACTCGACATCTATCAGCAGCGCTATGATGAGTACCACGCCTGTCGCAGGCGGGCGTCTTGGTGTACGCAGACAGGCTTTATCGTTTACTGAAGAGCAACTGGTACGCTTGTCAGTTATCCGAACGTCTCTCTCTCCCTTCACGCAGCTGCGTTTGCGTCTCCCTTCGCGCGCCAGCGGCCTGCTGGACCCGTAACCTTCGCGTCCTGAAGACTGTAAAGACCGCGGCGCATCTGACGCTCAGCTGTTCATCAGCGTGCCGCGCTAAAATAAGACATTGACGAAGGAGGTTGGCAGTTCCAGCATCCGATGCCGAGTTCGTAAGCTTGAAGGCGTTGACGTTTTCAAGACGTTTTTGCTGTTGCTGCAGAGGTTGTTCAAGTCGCATTTTGCTAGTTTGCGGCGTATTATCGTAGAAGTCCTCCGCTTCCTTCAGCGTTTTCCATCAAGACCGATTGCCGTTGCTGATAAATATACATGTCTTTTGCGTTAAAGAGCAGTTAACAAACATTCGTAAGCTACTTTTCTCACACCCTTCAATAACCATGTTCGAAATTCTTTTGTCCGACGGCTATGTATTTTCTCTATAAACTTTTTGTGTATTCATTCCGGTATGCCACTGCTATGGCTGGCTTCCGGAGAAATGTTTCTTGGCGCACTCGCTGCAGGTCAATGAGAAACTTAATAGCAACCCTGTGGCACAAAACGCGTTTCCTACGCTACAATAAGCCGAAATAGTAACGATATATTGCTTCCCAGTTTTTAATTGCTTTGATTATCTAGTGCTTGACTGCATTCCGGCACCCCTGCTGATACTCAATCTGACGAAAAGTGTCGCTTGCTGCCCCCTTGGTCTTACCACGTATTGCAAGTGCTTCGTATTGAAGGCTGTAACTTCTCATTGCATGGCCTTTGTTGCTGGCCAACCATTTTTCATCATGCGTGTATGAAAATGTTCCAACTTCGAACCGAAGTCGTTGTCAAGAACCTGTCTGTAATCCGGTGGTTGGGTAATTGTGAAATTATGCACTACGCCAGGGGTGGCCAACACGTCGATCGCGATCGACCGGTCGATCGCCGAGTGTTAGTTGGTCGATCGCGCCTGATTTGGATTGACTTGACAACT
>JGI24022J15233_10000149_pt1 | contig 31976 bp, 17 predicted proteins | sample Ectturendosymbi2_FD_15233 | JGI IMG/M metagenome (IMG submission 15233)
CCAAAAAATTTTTTCGAGTGCAATCTACTAGACTGGCCGATCCGTTTGAGCCCTTGAACAGCTCTCTAGCGCAATCGGCAGAGGAGCTATGGCATTGGTAAGGCAACTGACAACTGCTGGTTTTAGGCTGAAATCTAGGTACGAATACATCGTATGCTGGCTCTCAAAGTGTTAAATGATATGAAGTCACTATTCATGATCCTTTTTTGTATAGATCTGTTGTAATTTCGATAACACAAAAAATAAACTTTTTTGAATTTCCTCAAGCATCAGAAGTGAATTGCACCCTAAAGTAATATGAATTTCTTAGCATGTTCTTGTGGTACAAATTATAGGTCTTTGGTCAAAACAGCTGAGAGTTTTGCAGTTGCTTACTTGCTGTTTCACTAAATTTCAACTTTATTTTGAGATGTTTTCATATTTAGTTTTGGTCAATCTCTGAAAGCGTACTGTTACAGTTTTGCCTTATTTTACGTGCTTTTATTTTTTACACAAGTACGTGATTTGTTTCAATTAGGTTGACCTTGCTTGTAGGCAAAATTACTGCTCTGCACTCTTTGACTGCAATACTCACAACCTTAGCTAGCTGCTATTTCATAATGTTTTAAACATTCTCACTGCTGTGTTTTTTGGATAAACATTCTCACTGCTGTGTTTTTTGGATAATAGTGTTGATTTTTTTCCAAATTTCCTGAATTAAATAGACTTGTCCTTTTGTCAGTGTTACCATCATGTTAATTGTGTAAAATGTGTTTGGGGGATTGATTTTCACATTAGAAAAACATTCCTGCAGATGTTCTGATCGTTAACACTTTGACGTCCGGCTGCTTTGGTGGTTTTCGGAAAAACAAACGCCTAAATGCACGTGATTTTGTGCTTAATATCTCCGCTCCTGTACGGGTTACGGACCAGGTTGAAGCGTCAAAAGACGCGGCATGCATGTCTTCGAGGTCTGTACTCGAAAAAAAATTTTTTGCTTGGGGGGTACGATTTTTTTGTTAGTGACGTCATAAGTGGAGGACTTCTGACCACCTTGGCCCACTTTGCCTGGCCCTGGGCACCAACCGTTAGGTGGTAGTATTTCGCTGAACTTTTTACTGGAAACTAGGCTACAATCCGAGTTTTTTGATACTTTGGATGACTTGCTGTGGTTTCAGGTTCAGAAGTTATGATCTAAAGTAGTAAAAATATTTGACTAATTAGATAATTAATTAATTTGTTTATTTAAGATCATAAATTTAGACCCAGAAATGCTAGAAAGTCGATCAAAGGCTCAAAAGACTCGGACTCGAGCCTTGTTTCCAACGAAAACTTCAGCGAAACACTTTTGGCCTAGCGGTTGGGCCTTAGGCCAGGCAACATGAGCCAAAATGACCCCAAAACTACTTATGACGTCACTCACAAAAAATCCGCACCCCAACCAAAAATTTTTTTTGAGTGCAATCTACCAGACTGGCCGATCCGTTTGAGCCCTTAAACAGTTCTCTAGCGCAATCGGCGGAGGAGCTAAGCCGTTGTTAAGGCAACCGAAAACTGCTGTTTTTTAGGCTGAAATCTAAGTACGAATATATCGTACACCGGCTCTCAAAAGTATTAAGACACTGACTATTGCCTTTTGTTAGCTTTTAACTTGTCTGTCTCATTCTGAAGTTGTAAAGATCTACCATGTCGCTTAATGAAATTGTTTTGGGACCAACTTTTAGTGAATGAAGGTGTTTTTCTGATCCACTTTATCATTCTTTTAGTCCATGTTTGAGTTCTTATTAACAGCTGTTTGGTTTTCATGCAAAGAAGCATGCACACCATAGCAAGCTTTCATCAAAGCAACAGATAATCCTCCCTATTCAAGAATGTAGTTGCTAATTACTAAAGATATGTGACTAGCCTGTCATGGGGTAGCTTAGCTTCAGGAAATAATGATTCACTTCTTTGCATAAATTTCTTTTTTTGAGAATGTCCGAATGGCATGCATTATTTTTCTAAAAATCTTCACTTTGCAAAACATGCTACAGTACTGTAAATTGTAACATGACTATGGCAAACAGACTTCACACCAAAAAATCTATGTTGGCACAACACATTTGTAGCAACAAGGATTTGTATCACCACTCAAATTATCGTATTTTTCTGACTATAAAGCGCACTTACATCCTTTAATTTTCTCAAAAATCAATGGTACGCCATATAATCTAGTGCATTTTATGCATTGACAATGCTGCACATCTCCCAATGGATTGTAGATGCCTGGGCTAAGGTATCACTCTTAAGTGTTATCCGAGCTTTCATGAAGGCTAGAATCATCGCTGAACAGTTAGTAACAGCAACGAGACTGAAAGAAGGATCTGGCCATAGTTGATTTCAAAATTGTACAACTGTTAACTCAGACACTGAAGATGAAGAATTTAATGGGTTTGTGGAAGCTTAATGCACCTTATTCAGGGTGCCTTATGTATGACAATAAACCATTCAACGATCGTTTATTGTTATTGCGCCTTATTGTCCGCAAAATACGGTAGTTGAATTTTGTTGTGTGTATAATGTTATTAGCTTCTTTCCTGGCTTGTTTAATTGCTTTGGATGAAAGGAAAATGTCCCAGGAAAGACATTGCAAAGTACTTCTTTTGGTGCATTTCCCTTTCATGTGTTCAGCTATTGGTCTGTCAGGAAGCATTGAAATATGAGTTATTTTTGAAAACAGGGCTTTACTTATTAGTTTATGACTTGTACAAATATTTGGTTCTAAATATTTGAAAACTTGTCACATGTAGGGCGTTAGGTAATGTTACACCATTTTCTTGATTATGGTAATATAAGGTTGATAATGGACAGTATTTTTGACTCATAAACAGTTTGGTTCTACTTGACAGACAATAGTTGGTTCCTAGCACAATGTTAAAGCCTGAGAAACACTCTGCTCTTTTTAGTGAGCTGAATGTCATATAGAAACTCTTGTATGGATGATTCAAGTCTGTTGTTCTATTTTTATGGTTTGGATTAGCTGTTTTCTCACCCATCATTTAGCATTTGCCATTTGTATATGTCAATAAAAATTTAAAACAAACTTTGATACAATTGCATTAGGTCAGTGTGAAATCGCTTGCAATTTGTGTTGAAATTTTACCTGTGGAGAAAAAGTGCGCACATGCTATTTGTTGGTATTGCGCTGTAATTGCAGAAGCATTACTTGCATGATTGAATTACTTGATTTCAAGATTGCATACCATGACAACATATTATTAAGTGTATGCTGTCTATTGTCTATGAATTATTCATTTCAAACTCGTGTTTTGAATTGTTTATTATTTGCTTTTGTTGAATTTTGCCACATTCCACATTTTTGTAAAACTTTTTTTGAAACTGCCTTGTGTGATATGGAATTCATGAATTTTTGATGGAATTTACCAACTCTGTACAACTTGTTGTTGAGATGGTATATAGATGTATCAGCAACTATACCATGTTTGAAGATAATGATTAAGATGCTTAATGTATTGATTTTAGCTGGTGCTGCTATTGTGTTGATGCAAAATATTTTGTACTAGGTTTTCCATGAAATTTGTTGAGCTTTTGAACAAATCAACATGTTTTGAAGTTCTGATGGTAAATGTTTGGTTGGTTGTGTGTACTTCACATGTTTAACTGATAACATAATTGCTTGTGCTTTTTCTGTTTAGGTTTTAGCATTGCAGCAGCTTTCCTTAATACTTGAGTAATTCTCTGTTAAAATAAGTAAGTTTCCTCTGTTGTATTTTTCACCACAGTGTACAATATATATTTGAGAGCAAATGCTTCTTTAACAAGGGGTTAAGTCAATAAACTTTCCTCTGCACTTCTGTGTATACTTCAAAGTATTTTGGATATTTTTTAAGAATTCCTTGACAAGATAGAAAATTACTTGAGTACACTGTACAGTTTCATCAAAGTTGGCTATCTGCAATTAAGAATGCAATAAAGTCATGGTTTGTCAAAGTAGATTTTGACTGTGGAAGTTATGTGCAATTGAGCTTACCATAGATTTAAGGAAAAATATACATTAACTGTATCACTGCAATTGCGCCTCAATTTAATGAGTTAAGTGTGCCAGTTTGAAGACATTGTTGTGATCAGTATCAATGTTTTGTAGAAAACATCAAGGTTGCCTGTAAACTGCACAGCTGGTTGGATGTACATACTTTAACGAATGCTACACAGTAGCTTTTAGCTCAAGAATCAAAATGTATTCACGTGATTGTCTTATGCTGTTTTTTTTTAAGGAAAATGTTAGGTATATACCCAGTATGGACCTGTAGGGACCAGATTTCTCTGATTCTATGGAGCCGAATCAGGTCCCTAAAACACCTTAAAAAAACCTGGTCTTATGTGTACAATCCACAGGGTTGGTAAAGAACACATTGACTATCATAGACACCATTCTTGCTACTGAATTCTTAATGCTTTGTTATTGACTGTACAGGGCACTTGGACAGAAGAGTCAATGTCGTGGAAGGGCGTTGTGTATCCCACTGCCCAATAATCATGAGCATAATGAATCTAATGTGACCAGATGCCACTTCGCACTTGTATGTTTTACTGGAGCTACTTGGCTATGAACTATCACTGTGGTTCATTGCACATTGATGTCAACAGAAAATTTCCAAGTTTAATCGCGAACTTAATCGTCGATTACGATTACATGTCGTTTCTAGTCAGTTCAGTCAATTACGATTACTCAAACTGTAATCGAATACGATTGACGATTACGATTACCCCACGTCTGACTACCTGTCCAGAATTTGTTTATGTTACCATTAACTTGATTAACGTTTATGTGAGTAACTGCTGGCTGAATCGTCTGAACGTATGATTGTTGTTTATTCTCTGATTTTTTCATGCTAAAAGGGCTGATTGTATAAAACTATTGTATGAGATTAATCTACTCAAGTAAGTATGATATATTCTTTTAGTTTTGTGTATTAGATATATTTCATTTTCCAGTCAACTTAGGCACACCAAGACAATTGAAAATATTAATATGTAAAGACGAGCTGGAGCTGGAGCCATATGCATTATAAGGAAAAGCTCCGGAGCAGTTTCATTTTTACGACAGCTCCATATCCGTGGTTGCAATGAAACAACAAAGTAACAGACAGAAACAACAAAATGTTCAGGCAATACTAAAAGAGAACAATCAAAAAGTACGCACTGATATAACTGTGTCCCTCAACCTGCATGTTTCGTTTGACCCTACATGTTCACGTGGCCTTCAGCAATGAAATCTTAATTCCCACTCCCTAACAGCTTAATTGCAAAAATTGAGTTTTATCAACATTTTGCTGCCTGTTTCACTAACGCTATAGAATGACACAACTCTTTCATCTTCCTTAATCCTTAGTTTTAACTTAATGGTTAACTACAAATGATCACATGGCTGTTTGGCAATGGGGATAATGCAAACAAAAATGTTGCTTTCAAAAATGAATGATCAGTTTGCAGATCTCAAATAGCTTTAGTGATGTGAATTGAAAAAGCTCCGGAAGTATTTTTTTATAATCAAGAATTCGTTGAATATAATATTCACATTTGTATGACAATTAAAAGCACTGGTTTTGCTGCAAGCATTCGACAAAAAGTATTTTTTTATAATCAAGAATTCGTTCAATATAATATTCACATTTGTATGACAATTAAAAGCACTGGTTTTGCTGCAAGCCTTCGACGAATCAGCCGACTGGGCTCTCATTACTTTGCGACGATTCGGACTTGCATATATCTTTTTTAAAGTAACTTGGTCTCCACGTCGCATCAATCAGCAAATCTTTTTGATGTGGAATTGATATCGCGTAACTCTGCACATCCTCAGTTCGGTGAAACTGATTTCCTATTTTAACATATTGCTACATGATCAGACTGCGTAACCTTGGTGAAGACTAATTACTTGAACACGTTCGAAGTAAGTTGGTTTTCTAACAGTCACGCAAAGCACCAACTTGCGTAAAACCTTATTACCACTCAGATAACATAAATGGTTTTGTCGTCAAGGTTTCCGATTCGTCGGAACCTTACAGTCTGATGTACATGTGTTAAAGTGGTTGAAGGAATGTGATTATACTGTATTTGCATAAAACATGATGATATTTATGTGTATATGATCTTATCATTGAAGACGGCATTTTTTCCAGTTGAAATTTGACAAGGGCTTTTTAGGAAATCGATATACGATGTTGTGAACTTCAACTTTTCCTTCGAAAGCTTATTCATGTACAGATGAAGAACCGTCTCGTGTGAAAAATATGGAACTGACAACAGATGTGAAGTTTCAAGAAAAAGTAAGCGAGTTGAGCTGAAAAGCAACTACGGAAACATTTTGGATGAGGAGCATTGACTTTTGACACAAGCATTTATAAAAGGTAATTCTGCAAACTTGTAGATGAGCACATAACCAAAACAACAAAATCCAAACGTTTTGAGGATTTCACTTCCAGAAGACAAATGAGCTTGCAATTTCATCGTGCATTGCGCGTGGGGTGAAAAACAAGTCTTCATACCTTCAACTTTGAAATTGAGTGTTAATGTGAGCACAACGTTTTCTGAGCATACAACCTTGACCGTGCATTATTACCATTAAAAGGTCGTTTCTTTTGTTATTTAACATTCCTAGTTTGAAATTGGCACTACTCAAGGCATTGCATTTTTTTAGGATCAAAACTAACACTTACGATGCGAAAAGGGTCTTAATGTGTTTTTCTGCCACGTACTGTACGTGAAAGTTCCAATCCGACTTTTCTAGAAATTTCTTGTACTAAGAAATGAAGGGAATGCTGGGTTAAAGCTCCTCAGAAAGAGTCAAGTTTCTTATCAATGATGTACTATTAGTTGATAGCATTTATGACAGTCACTGCTTCAGCAAACACTTTCTCACTACTCGTTTGCAGCAAAGTCATGAGGTTCCCTAAGATTCTGTTCTCAAGCAAAGCCAGTGTTTTTCGTGTTAATGCAGGGGCTCTTACAGTATTGCCTCAATACCTCCAGGGGGTATTGAATTAGACGTTGGGGGTATTAAACAATGTGTGAAACACTCCATCATTATATTCGTTTTAGCAATCTAGCAGGGATATCCATGGGCGTCCGCAGGTGGGGCAGAACGGGCATTTGCCCCCGTAGAAATGGGAATAAAAACCCAAAACAACTCCTTTGCCTGCAGAGTCAGATTGAGAAACTTCCGAGCGGATTGTTCTACAATTGGGCTTTATTACGTAACAATTACATGCCAACAGATCTTCAAAGGTTCACTTCAAGTTACGGCAGTAGGCGTTTTGTGATAGCTCATGTTTCAGAGTGACGCTGACAAGTTTTGCTAGGTGAAAGAAGTCACAATTTGCGGTTTCGTTAAAGACCATGGCAATGATTGTTTAAAAAGAACTGCCCTGTTTTAAAAATCTACTATTAGCCTATTGTGTAAATTATCGTAATATACCTGGCCAGCGTGTTTTAAGCCGTTTTTGGATGTCAAAATGACACCCTAAAATTTTGCAAAGATACCCTAAATTCTGAAAGCCTAGATATGTTTTTTCCTTGTATTGAAGTAAAACGGTTTGAGGAAATCATGTTTTCCTGCACGTGGCCATTGCAACAGACTGCTGTAATGTTATAGGCGGACACATTTTTCTGGCGCAGAAGTTGGAAGCGAAAATTGTAAGCTTGGTACCTGTGCATTGCCATGCACACCGCCTCGCCCCGGCCTCTTACTTCCGCAGGTTTGTACAGTAAGGTGTACAAAACTGCGAAAGCACTTTCATGCAATTATGTGAGTGTTTTACTGTTTCACCGTTGCGATCGACTTGCATGGCATGGCGATGCATCAGAATGCAATGAAGGCAAAAGATCAGTAGTTGCAGGGTGAATGCAAAACAAGGTGTTTGTCGATTGAGGCAACAGTGAGAACTATGAGTGAGATTTTGGCTATTTGGGCTGCGCCGAAGCAGCTGTCAGAAAATATAAATGATGCAACGTGCGTTGTTTTACTGCGACTTATAAAAACAATGGTGTTTTCTCTTTGTCAACATTGGCACCTTACCTGACGAAACTGAGCAAAGTGAATTAGGAGAACGTGGAACGCTGGATGATTTGGCTGACTCGTGTGTGTCAAGTGGCATGGCGTTTTGAAAGGTGCCGAAAGATTAGCAAATTGATCGCTCCATACAAAATATGGAGACAGGAGTGAATAAACCAACTACCGCACATAAGCCTCCCAGGAAAAGTGTATACCAAGATGCCGCGAAAATAATTGAACCAAAGCTGGATGGTACCCAGTGCGGTTTTCGTCATGGCCGTAGCACTACAGAACAAATTTCCACTCTCCAGCAAATTTTCGAGAAATCCTAGGAACATGCCAAAGACTTATAGGCCTACACAGCACACATGTTTTGTCGACCTGGGGAAAGTATATGGCCGGGTTCCTCGTGAAAAGCTTTGGGGGGTGTTGTAGGAGTACGGTGTTGACGGGTGCCTCGGCTGGGACCCAAGTAACTGTATTCATGTTCGGAAGACTGTCTCTCTGTCGACGGAGTTAAATCACAGCCATTCAGCGTTGGTGTTGGACTCCAACAATATTGTGCGCTCTCACCACTCCTCTTCATAGTCTATATCAGGGTTCTCTGCACTACAGCCCCAGGACAAATCCGACCTGCGAAGCCATTTCACCCGGCCGCAAAACATTTTGCCAAAAATGACAAAATAATATATTTGCGAAAAATGTGTTGATTTGGTAGAATGTTACATATCCCGACAAAATCACATTACACAAGATGTTTGGCTCTCGAACTGTTGTGCAATAGCTTTATGTGGTCCTCTCCCAAAAAATTTGAAGAGCCTTGGTCAATATGAATTGGATAGACAGTCACAGACGCGTCGACAAGGGTGCCACTGTTGGGAACTGCATGATGAACCGTTTGCTTTTTGCGAACGGATTGGTACTGCATGCATGGATCTTCTCAAAAGGGTCTTCAGCACGCATTTGATCGGTTTTCTGCTGCGTGCGACCAAGCAGGAACGAAAATCAGCTCTAAAACGATTGAGGTATTATGTCACTTAAGACGCCCAAGGCAGTGTTTTTGGCAAGTGAGCGGTAATGCACTGCAGCAGGTGGAGGCGTTTAAGTACCTAGGGGTAGTATTTAGGAGTGACGAAAGTCTGAACAAAGGGATTGATACACTGATTGGAAAAGCAAACGCAGTTCTGCATGAGCTTTATTGCTCCGTGGTGACGAAACGGGAGCTTTCAAAGACCGCAAAGCTTTCAGTTTTTAAATCTGTCTTTTTTCCGATCCTCACCTGAGGTCATGAATCTTAGGTGACGACTGAAAAAATACTTTCAAAAGAACAAACGGCAGTGATGGGATATTTGCAAAGAGTTCTCGGTGTGACACTTCGTGACAAAGATCACAATCCGTAAATCCCGGGATGTCAAGCCACTTCTCCGAATCGAGAGATCCCAGCTATGTTAGTTCGGCCATGTATCCAGAATGTCCCAGGATAGAATAGCGAACTAGGTCCTTCAGAATACCGTCTACACTCTACATACACCACAGGAAAGCGACCCAACGTTCATCCAAGGAACAGGCGGAGTGACTACATCTCGACCTTGCTTGGTACCGTCTTGGTGTGGAGCCAGCAGAACTATGTGAGGATCGCTGTTGATCGTGAAATAGTTCGAGTACTCCTAGGGCTGCTGCCCCCGCAACTCTCCACAAAGGAAAAGCGGGCAAGAAAATGAGTAAATGAATGAGTATGTACGCCTACATTTAACCTTTGTATTTATGAAATTATCTTTAGTTTGTTTGCCAAAAGTGAATGTCGTATTCAAATAATAACGATATTTGAACGAAAACTTGCGTTTTTGTGAAAATGAGTTAAAAGTATCAGACAGGAAGGAAAGTGGTGTTGACACCCTCCAGCTCCACCACGACACCCTTTCAAAAACCTTAAAAAAACACTGTACCTGGCTATTCTGCCGACGAAGCACATTTTTGAGACTGTTGCCGTAACATGGGGATTTTCTTTGTGGTTTGGAAACGGTAAAGCGGAGTATTTTTTTAGAGGATTTTAAAAGGGTGTCGTGGTGGAGCTTTGGGGTGTCAACACCATTTTCCCTTCTATGTTGGATACTTTAAATTTAGCTGATTTTCGCAAAAAAGCAGGTTTCCGTCCAAATATGCTTAATTGTTTGAATACGACATTCACTTTTGGCAAACAAACGAAAGACAATTTCATAAATGGAAAGGTTCGATGTAAATTTAACTGATTTTCGCAAAAACAAAAGTTTCCGTCCAAATATGCTAAATTTTTTGAGTGTGACATTGGGTGTCATTTTGACACCCAAAAACGGCTTAAAAAACACTGGTAAAGCGGTTTGTGAACGTCAATTTGCACTGCATCGTCAGCAGCCTGAAAACAATAAGCAAAACGTCGACGTTGTCCCCCTGGAAACATTTCTGCGGACGCCTATGGGGATCTAGAAAATATTCCTGCAATCTCGTAACATTGCACCCACACGAAGAAGAAGATTGGTGCTGATGAATGTGATGCAGCCTTTGCATTCACCATTTTCCTCACTACTCTAGTGAACAATTCTTTACCAGTTGTGCTTGATATCTTACTATTTTTTGTTATTGCGGGGTATCCAGATTGACGAAAATTTGACTTAGGTTATTGAGGCTGTGTTAGTGCCTCTTGTTTGTGAAACGTCCATTTTGATATCACCCAATTGGAGTCATTNGCGTATGGTTCCTTTTTAGGTGGTTTTGCTAGGCTTTCAGGTTGTTCTATGTTCTGATAAGTTGGGCTANAAATTTCGGCAAGGAATTGGGCAGTAGCTGGCCGCCATTCAACTGTATATAGTCCATCGTCCTAGGACAGGGGTGGGCAATTCCCGCGGGCCACATGCGGCCCGCCGCAGCGTTTTCAGTGGCCCGCGGAAGCACTCAGAAAAAATCTTCAAATCTAAGATTTCCTCCAACTTAGTGCTGAGGCTAACTTGTCAGAGGCTTGCTTCTATTTCCGTTAGAAGGTACGGCACCCCGCTGAACACGGCCTTCCAAAAGTGGCCCCCGAGCAAAATTAATTGCCCGCCCCTGTCCTAGAACAATAACTGAGTCTTGCTCTTCGATAATATCACAGTAAGCACCGATTTATCCCAAAAGTCATTCCAAAGAAATGTGTGTTTGACTTATTTCATTGGCTTAGGTTTTGGTAGGAACATTTGTTTCATTGGATCAAGCGCATTTTTGAGTTGAAGGTTGAAGGTAGCTCTTTGAATAGGTGTGTGTACCGTTTGGTGAAGAGAATGATCTTTGAAGATATCCGATTTTCTTATCCGTATCGTTGCACCTCCGAACTCATGAAAAATAACGCAAAGTAGTCATTAAACTATGGCCAAATTATTTTTTTCTGCGGCATTTCGTGACTTACCTTGAACCCAGCCTGTACCCAGAAAAAATTGAAGATATCAAGCTCTTCTTAAAGGCAAATCGCATGCAACAGTCTCTGGTCGGTGCCTATCTGTATAATTTTGAATCTGACATTGGTCTTATGCTAAACCCTTCTGCTTTTTGACAGTTAACTGTCTCACTGCACCAAGTTGAACATCTGCTAAGAATTAAGGCTGGTCAGATTCTGTTCATCACTTTGTTATTGGAATTTTTTTCTGGCGTTTCTTAGTTTTTAGTTTGTGACTAGCAAAAATGTGCTGTTTCGCATTGGATAGATAAACCACATCATATTTTTTCATTTTTCCTGCACATTGCGTTTGATTTACGCATGAACGTGTGAGCCTAGAAACCCATGGTCAATATTTTTCTCATAAATCTCAAGGGAATAGTTTGTAAAATATTCGTGAGTTAAATTTTTCAATTTTTTAGTCCCCTTTAAACTCAACAACAGCCTCACTGCTCTTTAATTTTACTTCTAAGTTCCAGATTTACCTGCTGTTTTCTGCTATTTTGATGGTGGTATCGCTTGGAGAGCAATGTCCTGCACACTTGCGTATCCGGAAGAGTCTTGTCGCTACGGCTACAGTTTAAGAGGATGCAACCCTCAAATCGAAAGTCAGTTCCCCATTTTACACGACATTTACAATATTGACAATCGGTAAAAGGTTAGTTGTGATAAGCAGAAAGTAACCTTAGCCCAAGTCTCAGTTTTTTTTAATTACAAATTACTTTGGTAAAAAAGTTGATTTAATCGCGAGGATAAATCTGCTGCAAGGTTGTCTCGAAAATTCACATCTGTTTTGTTTCTTTTGTAGATGAGTGGTGTTTTGTTTTGGACACGAAAGCCCACTTCAATGCTGTACCTGAAGCATATAAGGCAGCGTTTGAGCAGAACATTCGCTTGGCTTCTAGGTGGTATTTTGAGTTAATGGTAAGTGCTGTCGGGTTCGCGATGAATCAAAAAATTTTGTTGCGCATCGCCACTAGATGATGCAAGTGAGCAGTTTTTAGCGAGCAACCTGAACGCGTGCTTTGTGGTTTTGATCCACCGCTGAAACGTTGCGCGCACATTAAGATCACGCCAATAGAGTAGAAAACTACATTGCGCGGGCACACAGTTTTTATGGTTAATTTTTGCTATAACTGCAACGTATAAGAAAGTTTTGTATTTTCCGCATGTTTTACATTTTGTGCTTCTTTGATTTTGGCTCAACAGTCAGGTTGAATAGATAAGGGTCTCCCGTGGCAAACATCCTTTTTGTGAGCGGACACCACAGCGTCATCGTGGGCCTTGGATCATGTGACGAAAACACCATTACTTTTTTCTGAACCCTATTTGATTAAGATTTCAAAGCAATGTTTTACTCTTTGCGTTGATCGCATACCAAACCAAAATCGTCTTGCATAGATTTGATCTGTCCATGTCAGATTTGGGCGAACTATGTGACTGGCGGTCGCATGGGATTCTAGAATTAGACAGTGGACCGGACCTGGAGCAAGTGGCTGTTTGTTCATGTAAACTAATATTAATAAGTGAAGAATGTGATGGCTTTATAAATGTAGTTCGGACAAGTTCAGTGGGGCTGACTTAAAAAGAGCTTATCTTGTCGTTGTTTGTCCATGCCTGGTGTATGTAGTTTGTATGCAAAGCATGTCATGGTGTGTTATATCTGGATATGGCAGATTTGAAAATATCGTGTAACTCAAATTCTTAGGGTTTGAAACTTGATTTCGCTTTAACGGTTTGTAAATCCGGAGACTGAAATTGGTATTAGGGTTGTGCAAAATTTCTGTGAAAGAGGTTGGTCTTACGTCACGCTTGGTAACTTGATCGCGATTGCTTTGCTCTGAAAAACTGGCAAAAATATATGAACAAAATATGTTACCGCTTTATTGACATAATTTGAAATGGAAACGCCAAGGAAACAGATAACGTTTATCCACGTAACAAAGTATTTACGATTGATCTGCAACGATTTGATCCGACTAGCAGCGTGATTGCGAAAAAATGAGATCCTATATGACCGGCAACTCAAAGGCTTGAAAAACACCTTTACTATGAAGCGCGTCGCATTTTTACAGTGTTTCGACCCCGACACAACGAACTCGTTCATATTTGGAAGTTGCTCGATGCCATAAACCGAGTCTTATTGTGGGATTCGCAAAAGCGTTACGTCCAGCTCATACATTTGGTAAAAGTATGTCATTCAACTTCCAGCGAAAAGTAATCGTAAGTGACAAAAAGTTCATCATCACATTTGCCATTGGCGAATACATGTCTTAGCTTCAGACTTCATTTCCACGTGTTGATCTGATAGTCATATGGTGTTAAACTGACATTGTTAATGTAGGGGCGCAAAGCATTGATTTGCAGAAAGTAGTCGAAAAGTAGTAAGAATTGTATACCTTTTCTTAAAATAGCGAATTATCTAGTTAGCATTTCAAGAAATACACCTGGTCTAGTAAATGACTCATAAGGCCTCGCATTTTTTCGACACGGATTGAGTTAAGTTCTTTCTGTAAGTTAACATACTGTATAGTACCCGCTTTCGAGTGTCACTAGTGATCAGGGGCGCCCACCTTCGTTTACTTTTGCTGGGAACACGCAGCGACTTTCGTTGTGAATGCTGCATTTGTTGGCAAGACAATGCAAGTGCGGATCGCATTTCGCGACCGGTGCAAAGACTTAACTACGCTAGTTCTTAAAACTAGGAATACGATTGCTACGATGTTGAAACACCGGCCTTTTGTGCAGATTTGTTTTGGGATTCCAGCTGTTGTGTGTTGACCCCTTTACATCCAGTTCTTACGAACTCGTGTTTTGTGACCTTTTCTTTGACTCGACGCTGAGACCACGCCACTCAGCACGTGACCTGGCAGATGAGCGCGCATTTCCTTTTTGAAGATCGAACCAGCACACTAGGAGGCAATTGCGCGTGCTACTAAAACTCCTGATTTCCTGGTGTAACAGTCAACACGCTTACGCGGAATTGCGAGCTGCACAGCAGGTTTGCAGCTGTAGCAGTAGGCTCTGCAATTAATTATACTATACCATGTTTTAGCGGTCTCAGTGTAATGCGTTTATGCGTTTGTACCAAGGATTGTAGAGAAATGTGTGCAATTAGCACGGCTTGCTTCACATGCTTGATATCACGCTTGGTAAATTGCACATGAAAATGTGGAGTACAGCTCACAATGCCTGAGCGATATCTTAACTCACATTGGCCTGTCAAATCTGGTACTTTCAATGCGTGTTGCGGAATGCCTGAAGCAGAATGTTTTCACATCAGTGCGTAGAAGCACTGCAAGGCCGCATGCATCATTCCTTTGCTCAGATACACGGTGCAGTCAAGCAGAGCAACCATCATCACCACCTAGATCAGTGGTTCTCAAAGTGGGCGGAACCGCCCCCTTGGGAGCGATAGTGAGGGGCAAGGGGTCGAAAAAAGGCGATAGGGGTGAAAACGCTCAACCACTAATCGATCATTGAGTTAACTTGATTAGTCTGCTACTACGACTTGTTAGTTTCTTGCAAATTTAATTTACTATGATAATCGTTGGAGGTTGTTGCTAAAGCGATTTATCCGTTAAATTTTAACTCTGGATGGTTTGTGCGCGGTTACAGTGTGCATTATTTTCACAAGAATTCTGAACGCATTATTAGCGTCGTAATACAGTTGCTTAGTTCAGATATTTAAAGGGTTGGTTCAGCTATTTAATACTTTGTTTAAATGAAATTCTTCAAATTTGCTACCTTGTGTTTGCATTATCAGGCTTGGGGGGCGACAACCACGTGTCGAGAGTGAAAAGGGGGCGATGGAACAAAAAATTGAGAAACACTGACCTAGATCACACTTCAACCAAACCTTTTTTAATATAAAATGTGTTTAGGGTTGGCTGTGAGAAACAAGCCGTTTGCATTACTAACGCTAATAAAGCGAACAGGCTGTTGATGAAGCACAAGCCTCAGCTATGTCATTTAGGTCCTGATCGACACCGACACTGTTTGATTTCGTCGCTTTGTCGACGCGTTTTTCTGCTAGAAGTTATCCGCTAGACGGAGAACAAGAGGTACGAGAAGTTTTTTTTGGTGGCATTTTGGCCTATTTCAAAACATCGTGGCGTGTTCTACTTCAGCTTGTTCTATGTATTTTTGGCGAAAAACAAGGTGTTTAATTAATAGTTCTTCAAAGAACAGTTTATTCCAAGCCGCTCAGTACAGCAAGTTTACGTTGTCAGTGCACTGCAGTTATTCACGTTGCTGGGATCCTGTTTGAGAAAGCAAAAACGTGTTTCTGTGCATATTGCCTGTATGACTGACCTGCAGTAAACAACTGAATACATCTAAGCGAGTTTTCCATTGCACGAAAGAACTTAACCGGCTGGGTGTTCTGCTGGTCGGTTTCTTGTGACCGCCACGCAGAGTCCGTATCATACATTGGGCGCTAGTTCTGTGTGGAGTATTGCCTTTCTGCAGAGTTGTGTTGAAAGAAACACTAAATAAGTCGAACATTTTCGTGACGTAACGAAAAGATAAATCAAAGAAAGTCTAGTGATATAATCAGGCGGTAATATTTCCAGTGTTTGTTGGTCTTATGCATAGGCCCAATTGGCCGCACTATAGTAAGTATTTGCAACGTGGCAACTTATTTTTTCGTAAATGATTATCTACTGCTTAGTTTTCACTCGATAAGCCGCACGACGTGAAGCCGGTTGTTGCACGTTTGGCGGTGCATCACAGGATGGACCAGCCACTTCATCATGCGCTTGTTTTGGCATCGAACGACGCTGAAGCGTTGACGCTGGATTAGCGCAGTGGCTCTGCAAACAAGTTTGCCATTTGTCAATGCAGTTTATTTGTGTGGAACCACGGGTCACTTCACGAACGGTCGCATGTTTGTGAATTCATATCACCTCTTATTGCTGCCATCCTTTCGAATACCGCCTAAAAACAGGCACTTGTGGTCTTCTACGTGTAGCTGAGTTGATTTTATTTTACCGACACGGTTAGTGGCTCGTGCTTGTTTCAGAACACTTCGCGTAATATGTTCGTCTGACTGTTGCTGGGAACAGACTCGTTTGCACGTTTGTTGCCAATCAGAAAAAGTTGGTGTCAGTCTACGCAATCTGTATTTTCCAATTTCATACGACGCAGTCCCGTTCGCTCACTCGATTTTCGTCATCTTGGTGACAACATGAACAGCACAGGTGCTTTAATCTGATTGAATAGGTATCGAGTATCATTGTCACATATTGTGCGATGATCTCGACATCCTTGATTGTGTCAATCGCTCCTAAGGACTGTTGTGACGCACGGGGATGATCCCACTCACTGCCGTTCATGCTGTGTGCGCGTTCAGGGGTTTTCAAAACTAATTGACGTCTTCGCAGAGTCAACGCGCACGGACGGACGGCCTTTGTTTTGTTAAAACCGGTTTCCTTCGTTTCTGATTTGCAACCTAATCATGAAGGGATAAGCGCTACAAAAGCGCAAAGAGAAATATTCATCGAAAATATTAATCAGTAGTTTCATCTCACCGATGTTGCAAGCTTTCAAATGTTGAAAATGTATCATTTTCAAACTCACCTTGCTAACCGTATTTCCGTCAAATACAACTGAGATCCGTTGTCTAATTTTCAATACTATGGGCAAAACTTGCCTCAGTCCCGAATTCGGAGATCTGATGAACATGCTTTTCACCAAATTTTTATCGAAAGGTTAACTTCAGGCAGCTGCAGTTCAGTTGGCGAAGTCTAACTTAAAATTACCACAGTCATTTGTTTTCGGCAGTCTCTTTTAATCTTGACCCCGATGTTTTTTAGCATAGGCTAATCTGTCGGTTTCAACTAAAATTTGGTTTCTAATGTCGCTCTTTAGCAACAGTCGACGTATGAATATCCCACATAACGTTACACACTGTAGCGCATTAGGGTTTTCTCTGTGATTGTCAGGTTTACGACTGTCCCAAGGTTGGTGAGATGGGCTCTAGCCACGATAAGAACCGTTAGAAGTTTGTAGTTTAGCTTGAGGTTTTTTGTTGATGATACTGGTAAAAGCAATTGTTTTGAATGACTGTTGGTGTGATCTAACATTATGCGCTTCATGAGGAACAACCACTGTTGTTACTTGGCATGGAATTTCCATTTATAAGCGGAACATAATTTTTCGGTTCCACAGTCACGTGATTTTTGTACGTCTTCTTTGTGGTAATTTTATATGCTGATCATTGAAGCTTGTGCGCAGTTGTCTTATTGCCTATGTATTCAGCAACGTCATATCTACAATGGTTAGTTGAGTAGATGTTACCCAACACGCTTGTTGGTATTTGCTTATCTCACCAGCCACCGTCGGACACACTAACACTTGTTTACAAAACAAGACAGCAATTGCCATCGATGATTTTGTGCGTCATGTGGTTTTTCATCTTTGTTGGTGTATGTGTGTTTTTTATGTTTATGGACAAACTGACTACAAAACTACTTGGCGTTGATACGCACTTACATCAAAATTTTGGCTTACTGGTTGTTGTAAGCCTATGCGCCATGGTGGACCTGGAGTTTGGTGACCTAAGAAGAAATAAGGAAGTTCCCGCAATCATGTTTCACGTCAGTAGCAAAGCGTACTTGGGGGCAAAGTGTTACGCTCGCCCCACACAGTCACTCATGATCATGCCAACTCATGCTATTCGTCTCATTGGTAGTGTGATAAAAGCAAAAGAAACGCTAATTAGAAAAGCGGTGCAAATTTGTGTGGGTCTTAGCAAAATAGCGTAACAGTTCATTTATTGACCAGCATCATTTCTTCACTTGTATGAATATCATGAATGAAAAGACTTCGCAAACCTTTGTGCAATTTATGAATCACAGTTGAAAGCCTGATAGGTCTACACATGGGTATTGGGTAGTGACATATTTCACGCAATCGTCAAACTTCCTCAAAGGTGTGCACTTCGCAGCGTTATCATATAACAGATGTAAAATTGGTGTTCCTACAAGCAACTTTATCAAGCGGAGTCTCCAAACCATGTTTCAAGTGCAACAAAATGCGTTCGGTTTCTTTCCAATATTTTTGTCAAAAGTGCATTCCGTTCAGTTAAGCTGTGGATTCGTTGCCCACGACCAGCTGTGAAAAAGTTGGAAAGCTGTAGGACTTAACAGACAAGTTTACAAACGCAAAACAAGGTTCACAGCCAGTTTTGCAGAACGGAATTTTTTCTTTAAATCTTTTTTTCGGAGTCCAGTAATTTTGGAACTCTGTGTAGCCCAAGTAGTGAGGTGCAAGTCCACTCGCGTTGAAGGTTAAACAAGCGCCACCCGTAGATCCAGTAATGTAATTTATTCCCTTTTTTTAATTTATAAAAAAAATTGCTCGATACACTCGCATATTGGTCACCTTTGTGGAGACTTTTTACTCGAATACAGATATGTGCAAGTTTGAATCATCGCAAAAAGAAGAAAGCAGAGCCCAGTCGGTTGATTCCTCGAAAGCTTACAGCAAACCTAGAGGTTTTAACGTGCAGGCGGATCTTTTCAGTTTTTCATAAACAAGTCGCAAGCCTGGCCCAGACGTCTGTCTGCCTTTTCTCTAATCCACCACAAAACATTTTTGTAATTGCTGTTGCTATAATGAACTTTTTTCCGAAGAATTTCCTAATTGTGAGAGACCACAATGTTACGACCAACCATAAAGTTGTGCTCCTGGTCCTGCAGAGTTGCAGGGCGTCTTTGGTCGTTTTCGTGTCTGTTCAGTTTGAATTGGCCTGTGTTAAGAAATGTTTGGCAGTTTTGTTTTTGACTACTGCGCTATGTGTGTCTTACTCATTCCACAGAATACCAAACCCGCTATTGACTCGAAGTATATTAGTACTGTCGGCACCAATATCACACTTATCAGATTGCGATGTAGTCACTTGCCTTTTATGTGTACTTTTTTGGTCTTCTGTTGGTTCGTGCGTAAGAAGGCGGTACCGCTTGTGCAAATGTGTAACTCTGCAATGTGAACTTGCGCAGATTAGACTGTGGACCTCTAGGGTGAGATCATTTGCTTTCTTGACCTGTTAAACACTGAAGAGCGAAGTCCGCACTTCGCAAATGCTTTAATAAATAACAGCCGTGAACCATCAGCAATTGAACCACCTGCGGCGCTACGAACCCGCGCAATCCGACGAACGCAGAGTCGCTGCCGCGCCATGCAAAACACAGTGTGCTGCAATTGCATGTGTGTAGGGCAGATAACCTATTTTTTTGCCCCACGGCAATCCATTTCTGTGTCTCTGCTGAGGAAGCGATAGAAATTCGACGCGCATGCTATTCGCTTTCATCGTCGGTCAATTTTGTAAACCTGCGACAAATATCAACCATCGTTCCTGGTAATGTCGAAATGCAAAGTTATGGCCGATGTTGTTTTGTCCCGTGGTGGTTGCTGCTTCGTTTTCGATTTTATGCTTACTGTTTCGGTTGTTTGGCTAATGTGTGCTGAGTGCATAAACCCTCAGGTGTGTATTTACATTGGCTTTTCGCACGGCATTGTCTCTGGCAGCTGTGCCTTTACTGCTTGCTGAGGCTCGCATCAGCTGATCGAAGGCGTGGTTTGTAACAGGTCAGCGATCCTGACAGCCGATCGTCCGTACGATTTGCTTCACCGCCTGGGACAGAGTTCTTTGTCTACATCTGCACCTTGCTCGCTGAATGGATGTTCGACTCCAACACAGCGAGTTGACAAAAGGTGGGTTTTACGTCACTGGATCATCGTGTTTGTTTTTTTTTCCACCACTGGTTGGTAATTATTTGATACAAATTTGCAGTTAAGCTTTCTTTTATCGCTCCGAGCATATCTTTTTGAATACTTTCAAATTCAAAAGCATCCATGTTGTTGCTGTATTTACTTGAAAGTATTAGAACAGTTTTTGCATTGCTGTCAAAGAACGAGTTGCAAGGCTTGCTTTTTTCTATGGTCTCTTAACCCTGGACGCGTTTTTCTGAGCATTCCAGGTGTTGTATTAAAGAATCAGCTTATCTTTTGCGAAAATTTCTCTTGTCATCAATCTTCTGAAGCGGTCGTATTGTAATGGAATTTGCGTTGTAAAGGTTCTTTCTTGCTTGTAGGGCATGCGGCATTCACAAGCTTGTAAATTTCAGTCCTTCATACAAATGGCGCCCAAAAGTCGTGTGGCACTTGTTTCGTGGCAGAGGTGAAACTGTAGCTGAACTCCCTAATGTGTTTGGCCATGTGGTGCCAAATCACGCAGTGCGTCTAGCGCAAAGGTATGGCAGTAAGACCCATTGAGTAAGAATGAATGATATCCGATCGTCTCTGGCCATCGCATTTGTGCCATTCCGCTCGTCATGTGCCTGCCAGCCACGGCGCCATAACATCGTTCTCTTCGGGCTATGTGACAGCCGCCTCTTACTTTCTGTGGAATTCGTGGTGTCGTTTATACTTCATTCCATTTTGCACTGCATTGTAAGCGGCACGCGCTCATTTCGGTTCGGTGTTTGCAGTTATTTTTCCGAGAAAAAGCACGCAGTCCTGTTCGGTGCACTCGCATTCCACCTCGTAAACCGTGCGTACACAGCGCAGAGCAACAAGCAATCGAGTGTTGGCCGTTGTTTTGCTTCCTCACTTGGAAAAATCGCCGCAAGGGTAAACAATCCATTTTTTCTGCCTTTAGAATGCGTTATGTGGTGAGGCGTCGACGGGGTTAAGGTGTTTACCGTATGAACTAATTTGCGTTCGGGCATCGGTTTTCTTGTTCAGCACTGGTTGTTGTCCTCACCGTTGTTTTCGTCTTGCACTGGGTGAATACGATGGTACCGCTCATCTTTTGCGAAGACGCACTCTTGTACTATGAAGAAACATGGAGAAGCAAGATACCGCATCGTCTTGTAAACATCATATGAACACGTGTGCCTGAATACCTCTGCAGCACTGAAGAATCTGTTGTGAAAGTTGCGCACCGTCAGTTTGGATGATGACACCCCAACAAAAAGGAAACAATTGCGTAAGGGCCTGCTTACGTCGCTGCGAGTGCGCACATCGTGTAAATAAATCTGGCACATGAATAGAACCGGTTGTTTTCCCTGCTGCTGTGAAGAATTACCGTATTGACTAAAACCTCGTTTCCGCAAGATGGAGTGATGACTTCACTTTGAATAGTGATTTCAACTTCGACAAACAGAACCGACCGAAATGTTCTAAACATTCTGGCGCGTTCACAGTGTTCTGAACATTCTCCGACCAAAATGTGTCGCAATGTTGCGCAGAAATGATGCGGACCAACATGCAACAGAGTTGCACTATACCCTAAAAGGGTTCGCTGGCTTCGTTCCACTTGGGAAATTTGGTGTGAGTGTGCATACAGAGCAAATGTAAATCCATGTGAAACATTTATTTTTGTGTTAAACGGCTGTAGACTCTAATATGTTATTCCGTAAGCTGTTGCTTGATTGTGTTGCCTTTAGTCCATCACTTTTAACCGGTGTTCGGCAAGAAATTCATTAGAGAAGCAGCTCTATACCCACTTTGAATTTTCCACATACGGATTACAAAATAAATAATCAAATTGTTCCGTGACTTAAAAAAGGTTGAAAAACTTGCCTTTCTTTAGGCGACATGTTCTCTTCGTTGTTTAAGCTTCATATGTTTACATTCAGAACTAAACACTGCGCAACCCTCTCAACTCCAAAGCTAAAAACCCCACGATGTGTCGACTAATTCCACTGCGTTCACTCGAACTATAGCAACAATGAAGCAGTTGCAGACACACTCACCTAGGAACGGTTTTCCGCTCAAGCAGAATAAATGTATTTCACTGCAACAAAGCGTTATATCAACTTGACGGCAGCATTTGCGAATGCGAACAAATAAATCCTAGCACCCAGCACCAACGACTTACAAACGGACGGACGTACCTACCCACTCAATCGGTACGTGCCAGAATGTTAAGAATCTAGGCGCCCCACAGTGGAAACTGGTCGATCACTAGCACCACCGATGGCCACGCAGTACATGCCTACCTGCGACTGCCCGCTCGCAAAATCCGCAGCCATCTTTCTGAGCCGTTCTAATATGCACAGATGGAGTCATGAGGTAAAGTAACATTGCGAAGTAACATTGTAAGGTTGGGAAAGAAATACTGTAGAAACCCGGGATGTATAAATACAGAACTGTAAGTGCAACAGAACTACCGCAAAAGGAATAATGTAATTTAATGCCAAAGAAGGCGTTTGTCTTGCTTTGTCGCCGCAGCAAGTACAATTGGGCCGGGTGCAATAGTAAGTAACTAGCAGGGCGTTGCCGACCTCAGGTACGCTTCCTAACCGTATGCTTGTATATTATTCCCAACAGGAACGCGTTGTTTGTACAGGCCAGTGCACTTTTTTTGCAGCGTGCGACGAGCGTTGGCCACGTGACGCACTTACGGTCGGAGGTTGTTTTTGGTTTCGTTTCGTTTGACGTCGTTCCGTTTCAATGGGATGTATCGTTTCCACATACACAGCGCTTTGTGTCCGTTTCAGTGCGGTCTGTATTTTACAAGCACCACAGACGATTCCAACCGTGTACTAACGATACGATCAGGTTGTCCATGAGGTCTCTTTACAATTTAAAAAATTTATTACAGTGGCAAGGTGATAAGATATGTTAACTGCTTTGTTTTAATGCAGACAGTGGTTGTCAAATTTTCACCACATTTAATACACCTCTATGTGGGCACCATTAGTTGCAGAAAGCACATCAAGACGGAATGTTTCATCCTCAGAAAATTCGTTCCCAGCATGTTGACTGCAAACTCCCTTCGTTTTGGCTCGAATGCCTGCAACAATTGCACTTTGTAAACGCACAGTCACAAGTTCTTGCGCACTGTTGTACGTGGAAGTTCCAGCTGTCTGGCAGCAGTACGGATGGACTTTTTGTGAGAACGAGCAAAGGACTGTGTTCACGATCGATGTTGTCTTCAGATGTTCTTGTTTGTCCACTCCTCCGTTTACCTAACACCGGCCCTGTCTCCATACATTTCTTGTGCCGTGCACGAATTGAAGGACGTGGTGGTGGGTCTTTTCCTACTTAGTTCTGGAGTTTCGCTGAGTCGCACATCAGATTTTGTCTCAATAAACGATGATACGTCTGTGCCTTTTCTTGAGGAATAGTATACATTTTTAGGGTTACATTTAACAGCGATTTAATATAGCGCATTTAATAGAATACCTGAAACTCAAATTTTCAATGTGATCACAAATCTTTAATAAACACTGAATAAGATATCGTAACAACTGATTTTGTAATACATTTTTTAAATTGCAATTTTTTTTGACACCCTGTAGAACAAGATTGCGGTAGGAAATTGCCAAAACTTATTTTTACGCTGCCCCCAAATCCTTTTTTTCCAAAGGGTGCGTTGCCTTCTGCTGGTACGGTTGCTAGCAGTATTGATTACCAGGCCAGCAAAGTGATTGGTTGGCAATAAGAGGGCTATAGAAAAAATTTGTTTGTGGCCACGAGCATTAAGGTCTTTTAGGACTGTTAACTATAGATAAAACTCAATTTGAATAATAGTTGATGATGCCAGCTGAGCACGCTAAACATATTGCACTCAGAGAAGATCCCGGTGTTATTTAATCGTGGAAGAATTCCTTTTGATAGACAGTGACTTTCGATAAAAGTGTATTTGTGCAGAAAATAATGTATGTTTGCAGCATAAAATCAGGGCAGACTTAAAAAATTAATTAAAATCAGCAAGCCTTTACAAAACTATTCATGTCTATTTCGAAACGTTTCAGATTGTTTCATTTTCAATCGGAAATGAAGCAATCTTAGCCAAGACAAGCAATTCAAAGCCCAAAGATGTGGAGAGGTGAATGTGACGTAAAAAGGCTGAAAAGCAAACGGGTCATATCGAAAACGCTGTAAACGACACTAGGACCTCCAGTAACGATAAAATGCCGAAAAACAAGGTTAAGACCACCAGTGAGAGGCAGTGGGTGGACCACAGCACGTGGAAAATATTGCCAACAAATTACCAAAATACCCATCACTGTGAAAAGGTTATGTACGACTTGACAACTTATAAAGTGATCAGAAGACTTGCGTAAAATTACAACTGACGGCAAGAGGTAACCACTGAAAACAACGTTCGCGCAACATGTTACCGATAATAATGTGCACATTAAAACCAAGCGTCGAATAGACATGTGGCATGACAGCCGATGTATTAAAAAGACGAAAAGGGGTGCAACAATCATCTACGTTGATCTCGGGCTGCTGCTCTTGTGTTAACGAAGTCTCTAGTTTTTACTTATCAGCATTGAAATAAATTTACGGATCCCACTGAAATTGCACCCGGTTTGGAAAATGTGTAGTGCTAAATTCCTCTCCTGAACTGTTAAAGGTCATGGTAAAGTCTATAAACATGCTGCACGTTTGTGGAAGGGATCCATAACTTATTAGGTGTAGGCAACTCGCAGGTTCACTGCCGTGCTTCGCGAGCAAACTTCTGCTGCAGTTTGTTATCGGTTATGGCAATAAATTGTTACATATCCAAGCCCGTGTCTACCACTTTTCCAAACAGATGTTTTTGTTTCTGTAACCCATTTTCTTGGTACTCGAGTCCGAGTTCCCGATAAATACTGGCTTTGTTTCTGTCCACCCTTGTCTATCACCACGATTTACATGCGTATTGTAGTCTGCAATATCTATTTGAGGTTTTGATCTAGATTCAGTCAGTGCTCATCTATTTCGCGAGTAACTTGCGACATTTTATCCCAAGCAGTATTTGAAAAACTGTTAAGCAATTCCGCTGCAGATGTTTCTGGAATCCTGGGCAACCTCGATTTGCGTGCTTTTCTATGTCCATCAACTTCAGGTAGCGTCAACAAACTTTTTAGCCCTATTGCGAGGTTTGTTGTATTGCAACGTTAAAAACATTTCTTTAATGCTTTTGAAATGTACCTCAGCCTGGAACGATAAAGCTAAATTAAACTTGTGCGTAAGTTAAGATGCTCCCACTACTAATCGAGTTGCGCTGCCAAGAATGTAAAATAGGAGGGGTAACTGGTGTGAAACAAATTTTATTGACCATCCACTACCGGTGTTCGGGGTGCATGTAACCGTAGCTTGACATACTGTTTCATGCGAATGGGTCGCTATGACCTCAGAAACAAATTACATGCCAAAACAGTATCGCAAATGAGTGGCTACTTGGGGTGGTATTCGAAGTTGACCCTGCGAACTACTAATCAACACTCATGTCAAGAATACTTTCGCGCTTAAGTGCACTCTTGAACAACCCCTCGTTTCAGAAAATAGTGGCTTTCTCCCTCGCGTGGTTTTCCCCAACGTCACCGCGGCGGAGACCAGTCCGTCAATCACGATTTGTTTTCTCCATCTTTGCGCAGCAAACATTTCCTCCCTTGCTTGCGTTTTCCGTTTCATTTGACGTCAACCCGATTAATCTACACTTGGACGCTACGAAGTGATGGGAAGAGGTGCTTCAAAAGTTGTGATTTCGCAAATCCAACATTGATAGCTCCACGCTATTGCGGGTAAAGCGCGTTTCTTTGTCAGGACTACGTTGTTTTCGGTGTTTTCCTACTTTTCAACTCTGATGAAGGCTCGTGGGTGACGAATANCCCACAAGCTGTGAGTTATGAATATCCCACATATCACGGATTATTGATTTACTTGTTCGATATGACTCAGCTAATAAACAGAAATAATACAAAATGCCATCATGCAAAAAAGTAACCAATTAGCAGCGGACATTAGAATAAATGAATACACAGTGGCAAAGAATCTGACCAATGTAACCAAAGAGTTTCACTGTGTCACATAGGATTGGTGAAAAGCCATGGCGGTCATTTTGTCCAGGGGTCTCTTTTTTGTCCGAGGACCACATAAGCTATTACACAACAGTCCGAAGGCCGGACATCTTACGTAATGTGATTGTTTCGGGATATGTTACATTTTACCAAATCAATAAATTTTTCGTAAATATATTATTTTTTCATCATTGACAACATGTCTCCGCGGGTCCTGATTTGGACACCCCTGATCTAGTCAACCAACCCCGTTTATCACTTTTTGACAAGTGTTAAAAACAGCAGTTGGAAATAAAATAAGCACAGTTTGAACACAACATGGTGAAGAAAAATAACAGATGAAAAGAGTATGCCTATGTACACAAAGGAATGGATCAGTTTTAATTGAAGCAATTTGGTGTGGTCAAAAAAGGTTTAAACAAAGTATAAAAAATAAAAGTAATTGATGAGGTGCAAAGACAACAAACAAAAAAGTATGGAGTGTATTTTTATGCGCAAAAATGGTAAGGGCACACGAAAGACTAACAAACAAAAAGTAGAGATGCATAAAAAATAAATCAAAGCAATTTACTGAAACCAGGAAAAACACCATTTTGTTCTTGATAAAGTGAAATGTTCTTAAAATACTAATTATGTATCTTTTTCGTGTAAGAGGTGTTTCTTAAGTTGCCATTTGAAAGTAAAGGCGGCAGAAGACTTAATACACTCTGGTATTTTTTTATTTTGTGGATTACCGCAGACGCAGGGTCCATATCACAAGGGTAATCGAGTAACACAAGAGCACAAAGATGTTTAGTCATAGCGCATTGCAGAGTAGTTGTAAGCACACAAAAACCAATTGTTTTTGATCAGTTTTAAGCAGGATTTGACGGCTGGTGTTTTACCAGTTATGTATATTCACATTTTAACATGTTTGGCTTGCACACATTGTCTACATGTTGAAGGTGATAGAGGAACCACAAAAAAATACAGAAAGCCTTGGGCACCTCGAAGCACACGGAAGGTTTTGGTTGCTACGCAAGAGCAAAACTGATGAGATGCATACACCGAAACAACGCACCAACAACTACTTCAGTTGGTCGCCGTCAAACAGCAGCGTTAAATAAGAAGAAAATGAATATTTGCAAAAGCATCAGTTATTTGAAGCGATCGGAATAAGAAGTTAGATGAAGATGCGCAACGTTGTAAAAAGCGATACAAAGTGTTTCTAAAGAAGGCATCAAAGGTCATGACACATTGGGTCATTCCGTGCCTATTGCATGCCAATTACCTTGGTGTGGGCGAACGCTTACGTTTCTGGTATGTGATGCATAATTCGGTAGGCAACACATAAGAGCTTCAAACTAGCCCTTTCGTATTTGCTCCACAATTGGCATGCAATAGGCACGGAATAAAGTGTTTTTGCTGCAGGTGAGCACTGATCGAATGTGCCTCTGAGCGTGTTTGCTGCACAGTACAGTGATTTCACTTGTCTCTGAATATCATCATCATGCTTCAGTGAGGCATTTAGCCACGCATCAAGGTACAGTATTTCACTTGGTCAGAAAATTTTACCCTTACAACATTCAGAAAAACATTTCATGGAGCAGGTTGTTTATACTTTTTGAGGAAAAAAGAACACCATTTGCTTTCTTGCAATTAAAAGCGATTTCGTGTTCAGCAGCATAGTCACCACAAATATTCAGAAGACGGTGGAGTCGATTAACACAGAGGCTGAACACACATGCATCATCAGTAAACAGCAGATGATTCACAACCATTTCCCACAGTGCATCCCACCCTGGCTGAACGCAGCTGGTCTTAGAATTCATCAAGGTAAACAGCAAATAAATATGGACTAAAGAACTCTTGCCTTACCCCATTTTTTACAGTGGAGGGGAATGAAAAGTTGGTGCCCCATATTACGTGCATGGTCTGTTGCTTATACCAACTCACCAACAGTATTTTATTGAAGACCACACTTTGGGGGCTAGCGTACAGTAGTTTTACGAATAACCCACAATAGTTTACGTAGCCATGAACCTTGCAACATTGCCCAGCCCATAACTACGAGACAGCACTGGGTGCAGGGACCCAGTTTTAAAATCAAGCATGCGGACTTTGAACTGTGACGCGTTCAGTGTCTAATGTTACGTCTGTAACAGGCGAATCATATTTCGCTGTCTTTGTCTGCTAGTGGTTGAACATGAGTAATGACGACCAACACAGCCGGCATAGTTACCTTTGTGTTCAGTGATTTCCAGCCGAAATTTATCCATGACCACACTCACCACCTACATGTACCCGCTATTTGCTACGACATCTTCGTTGTTGGGCTTCGACCTTTCTCCACAGACCGCAACGAGTCCCACTTTCCCTGGCGCGCGTGCTGAGGACGTGATTGTCACGTCTTCAACGCGTGCCACGCTTCTGGTTTGCTCAGACCACGTGCGATGTTTGGTTATTTGTTTTCACATAGAAGCTTTTCGTCGTGTTTGAAGTTTGTGATGTGATATATTATCTTCTGCAGGTGTCCATTCATCAAGTCTCCATGATGTCATTTGCGGAACAACTACCAGATCGAACGATAGATTGCGTCATCGCAGCAATAATTTTGCAAAACAGGTAATCGGTTCGAGTCAAAAGCACACAAAGCCCTAGGTTTGCTGCAAGCTTTCGACGAATCAGCCGAGTGGGCTCCGTTTTGTTTACTTTGCGATGATTCAAACTTGCACATATCTGTGTCCAAATGACTAGTCTCCACAAAGGCGACATAGTGAATCTATCTGCAAATAGACTCACTTGTGTCGCCTTCGTGGGACCAATTAAACTTGAATCAGAAGCGCATATTCAATTATGTTGCTTGTTGTGTCTTTCTACACTGTAGTGTGCAATATCACTTCTTAATTTTACCTAAAGCAAATTTTATCAACATTTCAGAGTCACCTGAGGTTATAGTCGTACGATCGAATCGTCGCTGCAGCATAGAAGTCAACTGTGCGTGTATGTTGACGCAGTCCGAGAAAAAGGCGCCCAACAGAACGTTTCAGTCTCCCTACGTCACATGCGTCACAAAAATCAGTCCACGTCAAAAGTGTGATGAAAATGCGGTACTTGGGCAGCAACTCGCGAATGCGCTGCGATACTGCAACAACCACGCTCCTCCACAAAACGTGAAGGACGATGACGAAATGTGTGTTTGTCATTGCAACGTAATACATCCCACATATTTCAAACTACCACAAGTCACTATTACACCAATTATCCCGCACACCATGCAGTCTTCTGGTCCATAGATAGCTATGGTAGCTACGAAACCCTCCTACCACACATATTTGCCCTGGTTGTCTAAGTTCACAACTCCATCGTGTAAACCTGAAGTTTTTTCTGACGTCATTTGCGGTCAGGCAGTTGTGCAAGACTGGGTTGTGCCTGTAAAACAGTTGGATGAGTTTCGAAGACTCTTTTGCGAAACATAACTTTATTTGAATGCGAGACATAATTTTATTAAAGACATAACTTTATTTGAATTTAATTTTCTTTTTTGTAGTATCCTTCCACTGAACTTGGGCTTGTGTTGTACAGCACACAATGATTTTGCTTAAGTATGCTCGCTCGTTCCATGCTGAAGCGCTGTAAATTATAATAGCCATCAGTCATACTGCGTGATGCGTTGTTCGATATGAGCGGGCGGACTGACATCGAGTGCATCGCTGAATGATCGCGAGCCGTTTGTCTTCTCATGCACATTTGATAAATACATGTCGTAGTCGTTACCTTCCCCGGAATGTAGTTCATTCATTTTCGCACCCATTTTTCCTCTGGGAGGGTCGCGAAGGCAGCAGTCATACGAGGACACGAACTACTTCACTTTCAGCAACCTCTGAATTCTGCTGACTCCACACTGAAACGGGACCAAGCAAGGTCGGAGGTGTAATCACGTCACCGGACGTAATTACACCGTCACAGGACTTGCCTCACCGGTCCTTCCTGGGACATTCTGATCACGTGGCCGAATAATCGTAGCGAAGATCTCTATTCGAAGAGAAGTGGCTCACATTCAGGGCTTAATGAATTTCACAGCTGCGCACTTTGTCTCCAAATTTCACGTGAACTCTTCGCAAAACTCCCATATCTGCCACTTGTACTTGAGATTGCACTATTTAAGTCATTACCCAAGATCCATGACCTTAAGTGAGGATCGGAGCAAAGACGGATTTTAAACTGATAGCTTTGCGGTGTTTGAAAACCCCGGTTTGTGACCACAGAGCGATAAAGCTCACGCAGAACTACGTTTGCTTTTTCAATACTTGTATCAATCTCCTTGCTCCATCTTCCGTCACTCGTAAATACCACCCTAAGGTACTTGAACTTCTTGACCTGCTGCAGTTATCTGCCGCTTCCTTGCAGCGTACACTGGCTTGGGTTTCTGGAGAGAAACAATACCTCGGTCTTTTTGGTGTTATTTTTCCTTCCCGCTTGATCGCACGCAGTTGAAAATCAATCAAGTGCATGTCGAAGACTCTGCTCAGAAAATGCAAGCAGGACCAAATCCTCCGCAAAAAGCAAACGATTGATTCGGCGGCTTCTAACAGTGACACTCTTGTAGGGGTCCAACACCCACAGTGAACGGTCGTGATTTTACTCCGCCGACATTGACTTCCGAGCAGGAATACAGTGACCTGGCGACCAGTAACAGGCGGTCGTTGACTCCGTATTCCTGTAACGCTCCGCAAAGCTTTTCCCGAGGGAATTTGGCGGAGAGTGAAAATTTGCTTAGTATGCTACGGCCAAGACGAAAACCACACTGGGTATATCCTTGTAACGAATAAATTCAACTAGGTGTACGCGTTGTGTGTCGTGTCTCGCCTTTATCGTAAAGGCGTTCATTGCTGCCACCGTTCTTTGTCGGGCGTGTCTTTTTAGACTATTCTGCTCTGGTGTTTGTATGATATGCGTTACTGTCATGCTTTTTGTTCTGCAGATGTTGGCCTCATTTTTTATTAAAAAAGCCTAGCGAGCCTGCGTTGTGGTGTCGCCTCAATGGGCGTCTTTCGCAACAGCTTTGGTTCAATTATTTCGCGACAGCTTCTTCAAGACACTTGACACACACTTTTCCATGGAGGAATAGGAGGTGGATACCTCGGTAGTTAGTGCGTTCCCTCTTGCCTTCCACCTTGTGTATGGGGAGGATCACCACAATTTTTCAATCTTTTAGTGCCCTTCCAAATCGCCTGGCCACATGGCACACATGAGCCGGCAAATGAACTCCTCTGGCCTCTGTTCAAAGCTGTGGGCATTTCAGATCGGATTTCATCACAACCTGCAGTCTTCTCAGCCTTCAGTCAGTGTTTTGACAGCAAGGAAAACTTCATTCGTATTTTCCTCCCCTAAATGCACCTCCTGTGTCTGATGATATAAGAGTAACTGGGTTCAATCGATCTTTGAAGCTCTCACCATCTGCGAAGGATATCCTCATTGCTGAAGAAGACACCATTTCGATCTGTGATGTATCTAATAATGTTAGATCTTTGCTGCGGAGTGGCCGGATGGTTTGCCAGAGTACTTTGTATGTTTGCCAGTATATTAGAATCTAATTTACGCCCGAAGTTCTACAATTGTATTTTGGACTTTTTTACCACTTGAGCTGTGATCTTTAGCGCCTCAGCGAACCGCACATACAAAGAAGTTTTGGCTTTGTTCTGAAGCCAGACCTTGT
>JGI24022J15233_10000154_pt1 | contig 31815 bp, 17 predicted proteins | sample Ectturendosymbi2_FD_15233 | JGI IMG/M metagenome (IMG submission 15233)
GACCACGTTAGACTTCGACCACACTGAGGATGACACGTTTCCAGGCGATGATCCCAACGACGATCAAGTATCGGCGCTACCGCATCATGAACCAAAACCTCCTCCGAAGATGGCGGCTGCACACAACTCCGTGTCAAGTTCGGGTCACCGCACCAATGACACGACCGTTGGTCCGGCTCATACTGAGGATGGGCCTGACAATCCGCGACGTTCGAAAAGAGTACGTCAACCGCGGATGCTATATTGGTGTTGAATGTATGGTCGATAAGTGTTTCTAAACGGTTTCAAATTTTATTCGGGAGATGCTGTGATTGTGCAATCCAGTTATTGTAATCATGTACTTCATTAGAGGTAATCATCTAATCTGCGTACGTCGTTGTCAAATGAGCGTGCCTTACCTAATCTACGTTCTTTCGAGTCCACTGATTGGCAATTCGACAAAGCACATTAGTTAGTGCGCTCTTTAACGCCATTCTATGATTGAGTTCGAACCTTCTACTGTTTGATTGCTACATGCTCCAAGGTATCGTTCGTGTTTTTGCTGTATTTAACAAAATGCAACAGTTGTGCTTCCTGAACGTAATTTAAATCATGAGAATTATGAAGTTTGTGTCATTGCAACTAATTTCTTGTGCCTGATTTTATGATCTTCTTGTGAAGGGGAATCTTAGTAAAAATCAAAAGACATTGCAGTGACAAACGCTTGTTTACAAACTCTTGTTCAGTTTTGTTACACGACGTCCTTGAGACAAGCCTAAGAAATGTTCAACATTTTGACAAGGTTTATAAAAGGAACCTTCCACAAAAGGCGTGCAAAACAGCAATTACACTTTTCCCAGAAGCGACAGTTGCAGTCATAAGCAAACATGTAACGAATATTCGAAAATGCTTTGGGGCAAAAATTATCGTGCAACAGCGCTCCTAACATGATTTCAAAACTTGTACCAGGCAAGAAAATGGAGATGCAATTCAACTGCACGCACCCCATTTATCATATTGCTAATGCATTGTTCATAACTATGCTCTCAAAAGTTTTGAAAGTTGTCAGTTCCAAGTAAACGTACAGCATTTGTTTCACAAATGTTTTGCATTTAGTCGATAATAAAGGGAACGCTGCTTCTTCACAGCAGGATCTTCAAAACTCTGTGGTCACAGCAACAGACACTGTCGAGAAAATACCGGAGCTAACAGTAGCAGATAGGGAGGCACTGGATTCAGGTGAATGCTTGAAAAATTGTGATGAAAATTTTCTGAAATGTTTGTTATAAATTTTCGTTTGTTTCCGAAAAATCTGAGAAGATTAGCTTGAATGCAAATATAATTTCTCGCTTTCCATCAAACGCCCAGGCCAAGTGAAACTGAATGAACAGTTTAATCTTTTAGTAAAATGGAAGTGTTGGGATCAAAGACAGAAGCCCAAATGTCAATTTCGAATATGATTGCATGCCAAGCATTATTTTCATACACAAATGCTTTAGTAGTGACTCACGTTCAACATCGAATAGCAGTTAATTCAAGTCAAGTACAGGATATATTTCCATCAGCTACCCATGTTGCACAGTCTACTGCGCGAAGTGGGCGTTTGCATATAGCCCACAATTTTTCAATTGGGTTTAGGTCCGGAGAATTCCCGGCCTAATCTAATTATGATATGTTCTTCTCTGTTTTTAAATTTCCACCATTTTCGATGTGTGGCAAGTGTCAAAGTCCGGGTGAAAGATCCTGGAATCATTAAGATACTCCTTTCACCTCTGGAACCACTCGTCTTCGAATAACTTAAATAGAACGGGTCGAGGACATCATTGCGTTGATTGTCTTCCGACAGCGTAGTAACTAAAACATCCCCAAAACATCTCTTTGTGCCGGTGCTGCAAAGTGATTTTTACGTGAATCACAAATCTTCTCTTTGTATAATCATCGCACTTGCAGACTTCTTATTGGCCGGCGCTGCTTTCGCCCGTTTACACTGCACGCAAGAAAACGGTATTACTCGTGGATGACGATTGTTGTTGTGAATAACAATACTTTCCCCAAATAAACATGAATGAATAAATAAGTCCAGGATTGTAAGTTTCATGTCTTGGGCTTTGATGCAAGGCAAATGAAATGTGGAAGTAGATGTGAAGGGACAGGTTATAGTTTGCAATAAGTCATATCGTGTGCTTGCAGGGCAGTACTCCATCTGCTCATAATCACTCGTGACAAAACTAAGCCTACCAAATATGCATTACAGGTCTACAGTATAATTAATATCCATATCTGACCAAGAAAACAAATCTGTCTGCGCTGATTACATGCTACAATGATTCTCAGTAGTTCACTGAGAACACGTAAGAGTGATTTATCCTGCTGACTATACCCTGTCCTGACCAAAATTCATCCAAGAATTTAAGCAGTAACAGCATTCTATTTTCCAACTTCGACCGTCCAGTAGTTCTGATCTGACTAAGCTCTCAAGGGAGCAGTCACTGGACGCTGGAGGTGTTGCTTTTGTCGTACAATGCATTTCCGTGCGAATGTTTCGCTCTTCGCGCCATCGGATCTGCTTCGATTCGCACAACTTCGTAATGAACCGTAGCTGCGCCTACGCATACCTGAATAAACAAGATTCCTGTGCGGTTTTTCGTACGAAAAGTGCCTAATGTAAACTTACCTTCGCGATTGTTTTACAGTTGATTGAAGAGATGAAGTTTACATATCTGATGCAATAGCAGCTGGCACAATGATTGCATGGGCAAACTGAAAAAGCTGACTATTTATGGACAGTAGACATCATAATGCCTATACATACTTCATGATGGCCCACGAGCAGGGTTGCAGAGTGGGACGGAAAATGTCCGATTCCGACTCCACCTCCGACCTTTCCAAAGTTTCCGACTCCCGACCTTTCCACAATTTCTGACTCGGACTCCTTAACCTACAGTGAATGAAGTTTAGCTGTCAACATTTTTGTAGCAACTAGCACTCAATGGAGATTCTGGTACACAGCAAGAATTCTCTGTTTCAGCAAATGTTTTATACGAACATTTACCATTTCAACTGTAATTCCAAGCTTAGGGGTGTGAAGCAAAAAATGATTCAATTGGATTTCTGGAGTCGAAGTCGGACAAAAAAATCCCACTCCGATTCCTAGTGTGTTCCGACTCCGACTCCAACAAAAATCCTCTGACCCCATACGACTCTGACTCCAAATCCGACTCCAACTCTTCATCCCTGCTTACGAGTACAGGGGTTAAGATTTTTCATTGAAAAAACGTTATGTTTGAGGTAATTTGTATTGGCATGCGTATGCACTTCTTCATAATAAATTTTGTAACATTTCGTGTTTAATATGCCGAAGGCTAACGAAACAATTGCCTGCAATTACTGTCAAATATCTTTGACAGGATATACTGAATACGCCAAGCAAGGTCAAACAACCCCACGTTCTCCAACCGGAAAGCAGCAACCACAACGACAAACTGGCCACAAACGTCAACCAGTCTATGAGCAACCAATTTCAGAGCTATATGTGGTACTGTGTATATCAGCGTATTGCGTCTTGAAATTGTGTCTAAAGAAGAAATATCATATAAATATAAACTGTTGCGGCACCAGCAATAACAGCGAGCTCGGCTGAGCTATCACTAACAGAGGGTTCGAACGCCTACTCAGCGATCTTCGCCTGTGGCTTGAAACCTCACGAAATCCGCGCATCAACGGGACGGCAGTCTCTTTTTTCCTACCGTAATTGCAACGAGCGGAAGATACCGGTAGTAAGCGCAAACGTCGTCGTCACAAATCAAGCAGCAAACTTCAACATTGATTGATCGTTGGATACTGTTTCTGAAAACACAGCAGTAACAAACCAAGCGATTCGAATGAGCGCAGCGAAACCATCGAGCAAACAGACCCCGCCATCAACTAACTGAGCGTGGGAGAAAAAGTAATGGTGAGGAAAGCGCACAACTGCAATTTACTATTAGTTCGGAAATTAACAATGGGCACGTAACTGCGATTATCATCATTTGAGCAAACACAACCTCGAAGAGAGCCTTGAACTGAACATTCACTGTGCGCTAAGCATTTAACAACAATGCTAATGAAATAAGCACCAATGATTTTGCCGCCACAGCTCAGATTGTTGGTCTTAGTACATCATAAAACTCCTTGCTTCCAACAGAATAATTTGAGCTATTCACATAAGGACCGAAAACGTATCTAAAAAGCAATTAGACTTAACCACAGTTTTATTGCACGCTACGCGAGGCAAACAGAAAAACAGACGTTTTGTCAGAACTGTTATGAGGATGCGAAACAGACGCATGTCATTCCAACATCCTGTGTTAGCAGATGCACGGCGTCCCAAGGTGAAAACGATGACACTATACATCAAATATTGTCAATTGAAGTGAAACCAACACTAGAAATAAACAGGTTCATTTGAGTCTAGAAAGGGCGCACAAAATATTGGGTGACGGGAGAAGCGCAGCGTGTAGCGATAAACACAAGCGAAGTCAATTAGTCGCTACGCGCCTTAATATAAACTACATACACATAATTTGAAAATAAACAAGAAGAGCATTTTGTGTTTCAGAGCACTATTAGTCACCGCGCGTGCATTATTTCGATAAAGAAATATTAAAAGGAAAAAATATTTTGAACAGTTTCTTTCCTACATTGTGTTTTTCACGGAATACTACACACAAACTGTGATTTTAAGAATTTTCAGATATTTGCAGCAGGAAATAATAATGCATTACTTTTTCAATGTTTCAAAATTTTATTAAAAAATAATAACGAAAAGCTAGAACTTTTGAACTCCTTTCAAAAATTTATTTTTGATAAGCAAAGTGCCGCCCCCCTGATAGATGTAGTACGTACTTCGAGATTGGTGGACTAAAAACAGAGAAGACAGGAAAAAGTGCCACTAAAATTTTTGAGATTACCTTTCATCTCCGGAGCTAACGAAAAGTAAACACCCAATTACTTTATGTTGATCCAATCCAAAAAGTTGTATCTTCAAAATGTATTTTTAACCACAATAGCTTTTCTTTTCATTCGCCCTAACCTTAATGCTGCTTAGTCACAAGACAAGTTTTTTTATTTTTCAAAACATTATTAATAACCCTTAAACTTTACAAACCTCACATGAAAATAAAAACATTGATGCGTTAGTTTGTCATCAACCTTGCATTTATCCTGCTGCCTTATCCAGAACTTGACATGCTTTGCCTCAGTGAATTAAAATGTTGAATGTTGCAAGGCAAATGTTAACTATAGAGACTTGACCTATTTATAAATTGCTAAGAATTGAAAACTACTGACAGTTGTCCATTTTCTGTCGCAGATAAATTTTGGTCTAGTTTGGAATCGCCTGTGCCCCCCCGGGGTGTTCAATTTCGGGCTTTATAGGTGTGTTTATGAGGACACCTGGTCACATACAAAATGATCACCCAGGTCTTAGGAATGCCCGATGTGATTTTCTTCATGGTTGATTTTCTGCGTTATCGCTTTAGGAACCACATGTGTTCCAGAAAATATGGCGGTTGCGATTACGGATATTCGTTTCAAATATTTCAGTGTGTTGTGTCTCCATTTCCGTAAAAGTTATTCTATTGGAGTTATGGCTGATTTCTTGTGTGCAGCCTTGGGTCTTAATGTTGATCCTTTGCTGGCGGTACAAGGTTTTGGCTCGGGGTCTTTCCCTGAGGCTAATTATTTGGCATTGATGCGAATATTCAATGCGACAGAAATGGTGAAAACTAACCACCAAAACATATACATCTGTGAGCGAGTAAAAGGTTGGCAGGCCGCACAACTTCTCCTAAAGGCCGCATTTCCTAACGAATGGTCCGGGGAATTTTTTGTAGACCTAAAATAACAAAACGTGCGGCAGGGCAAACACAGCTTTCGCAATTCTGTTAACAGCATGTCGCTTTGTGTCAACACGCCACTGCTGTGTAAGCTTTGTTTGATCTAGACGACGTGACGTCAAATGAACTTTCCGTAGGTCTTGATAATGACTTTGTTCAATAGTGCAAAGCAAACATTTGGAAAGCTGTGAAGTGCCATTTCACTAAAGGGAGCAAGGAACTAAATCCATTGTTGCGTCGTCTTTTCATGAAACTGTGGCATGTATGATTAACTACAAGCGAAAAATGATTTTGCTTCAACTTTTCAAAAAACAGTATTGTGGGAGAGTATTGAAGGGAGAATCCTTTCGACTTGTTTTGAATACAGACGGTAGCATTTCCACAATATACGGAAAACACATGGAAATATATCAGGTTTGTTGTGGCAGGCCTTTCATACACACACTTAAATTCACTCCTGTAAGGAAAGTCACGCAGTACTTTCCCTATTCAACAGAAGGTGGACTCTGCAATTACACAAAAATTTCACGGCTTTATGTGTGGTTTCTGGTGTTGAACAAAATTGAATACAAAGTCTAAATGCCATGCCACTTCCGTTGTACTCTCCTCTTACCACAGATAGGCATAGCACATACGTTGAAATGCACCTTCCAACAAATGTGGATGAAAGGAGTATTTGTGGTAGCCCAAACTCAATAATGCACGTTTAAGAAAGACAAAAACTGCGAATTTGGTCCCAAATAAGCCAAACTGGCTACTTTTCAGATCACACAGCCTAACACCATGTCTCATGTTGTTGAACGTCGACTGTCATTATGACAAAACACTGTTTGTGGGTATCTTATTAAGCGCGTCTCGCCAGCCGTAAACTTGTTCATTCGTGCGCATGGCCACGTGACGGATATTTGGCAACACCTCGTGTTTCTCGTCAAAATCCTGCATTTTCGTTTTCCTGCTCCGCGATGAAAGCCACGCGGTGTAAATTTTGAGAGCCTTTTTCGTCACCGCACCTGTTACCGCGTGCTGTAAAACAGACTGAGCAACAAACAAACAAAAAAGAGACTGGTTCCTATGAAGTTTCTACATAATAGGTGCCCAAGCGAGAATCCCTACATGCAAGGTTCCACGATTAGATGTGTTGGCCTGACGAACATAACAATCTGTATTTGGTCAGCAGTAATCTGCATTCAAGTTGGACCGCTGTCGCCTTCACCTTGTCTAATTACTGGTTCGTTTCAGCAAAGCTAATCCAGGCACCACTGGCATGCCTGGCTCGTCGTAACTTCGCGGGACAAACTTCTGGAGCTTTCCCATCATCGCAGCTTGTGTGGATCACGTTTCCTCGCTGTCATCCTTGCGAAAATTTGTGTTCATTCAATAACACTTGCAACTTTTCGGCACCATCCTATCGCACAGTGTGATCGCTGGATTTCTATCTGTACGCAGCACGTTAACTGCTCCTTCTGCATCCAAACAGTTGACATATCATTTTAAACCGCCTGACCTCATTTGATTTTGTCACTGTTTACTTTTTTAAGGTTGATTTACTACTCACTGGAACGCTTTTCGTTTATTGTTGAAATGTGCTTCCTGTTTGCATATCCCTACACCCTCTGCTGTGCTTGTACTAATTTCGGCCGGTAGTGAGCTTTGTTTCGGTAAAACCCAGCCCAATTGCAACCTAAGACATATTATCTGCTCGACACGCTGTCTCAGGTCACACACCATATCGGTTTGCGCCGCCACGTGTTCGTGCATTTGTCTCTTACGCAAGATCGTCCGTTGCACGCGAGCGCATTAGTTCTTGCAAAGTTACTAGATATTTTCCGTAACTTATGGCCAAGATCATAAAAAACGGCCAAAATATGCTGTTTTTGAAAAACGTATGGTTCAAAATAAACAATGTTTTAACTTTGGTAATCTACATAATCATGGAGGGAGCTCAATATGTGTGGAATGCAGAATATTTTTTTCCGAAAAATTCTGGTTTTGCCACAGAAGCAAATTTTGACTCTATAACAGAAATTCCTGCCATCGCCATGATTTTAAAATTGTTTTTCCAACATTTTCCTCTTTGTCTTAGTAAAACTCACAAAATGTCTTAACGGTATTGTTGATAAATGCTTCGAATCTGACCTATTTGTTTTATACAGCTTGAAAATAACTTTTCAATCCAACGACAATGCCAGAATTTTCTTGATCTCGTGCTCCAAAAATACGAACAAAAGATGAAATCCATGAAATGCATTTAAGCTGATGGTTAGATTCACATGCTGAAAACCATCTCCACGTATGACATACATATATTTATATGTCATATATGAACGACAGGGAAGGAACATTTGACAGCAACGACCAAGTCATATGAAAGGTCTGATTGAAACACAAAATCCACTGACTGCCACGAATCATTTACAATAAATTTCAAAGATTGTCCCCTCTGCGGGCCTAAAAGGAAGCAATATAGTTTTACTGTAAGAGTGATGCGAAACTTCTCGCAGTAAAATCTAACCCACAAAAACAACACAAAATGCTTCTACTGGAACTGTGATACAGTGTTTCAACGTCAGACGATTCATCTCTCAGAACCACTAAGCCATGACTTTCACTTTGCAGTTGTGGGGTTCTTGGTGTTGTTGCGGTGGAATCAAAAGTAAACTTTCGTCGGTCGATTACGATTCCACAGAGATCCCTACTAGTTGAGGGGTCAACCTAGTTGCTGTAGGAGTACAGGTCGGAGTACCAACTAAGCAACCTGACGTCTTGAAGTTGCCAAGCCAATACAAGGTGAAAAAAAGGGTCTCGCCAATTTGTCCGTTTTATTAACTCCCCATTAGCACTTCAAGTTAATTGCCCTTTTTCTATTATATTCACTTATACAACAAAATCTCCAATGCACTTCGATGTGAAGTCAGAATAACGCAACGTTAAACGGTCAGATGTAGTTTAACTGTCCCGTGTATACTAACGGTGAACACGAGCGTTGAGCGTTCACATGCTCAAGAGGAAAGAGCGACCAAGTGCAGTGATGCAGGTTTCCAGGCTATCGCTGTTCGCAGACAAATGCATTGCGGTAAATCTCCAATAGGATATTGTTTTAAATTACACGGTAAAAATGCACAAACACTAATGTATCCACTATACAAGAATTACCCCCTTAAAAAACGTGACGTGGATCGTTTCGCGAGAGCTCACACGCAAAGCATAAATCAAGGTATAGAGGTGGAATTGTCGTGCGGCGTTGGGTGTAAGGGCTGCTTTTTGTGTTATTGATGGTGATAGATCTGGGTGCACACCTTCATTGCGTCGTCGAAAACTTACGCACATGAAGAGAAACGAAAGAAACTCTTGGGGATTCCACGAAAAAACTCTCTCTCACTTATGCGGCGTCAAAAACTCTGCATTGCGGCAGGAAAAAGAAAAAGCTGCTGGAGAAGTCGAGGCTGAAAACGTCGCAAATTAAGGAAACTGTGCTAATAGCGATACAATAAAGGACGTAGAAAAAACGCAAAATTACACTGAAGTAACAAGCACAAATAATACATTATGGTACATGTGAATACGATAGTAACGGACACATGGTAATTTTAATAATAGAGTAGTTATGGGCAAAAAGAAGAAAACACGCAGCACAAAATGCAAACCGATTTGAGGTTAGCAAAACGTTTAGGTTTATTCAAAAGTTTTGTTTCTAGAACATGGGGCTCAGCTACAGAACACACGTACTGATCGGGACACGCTCTTACCGCACAACCTCAGATAGAGCTGCAGAGTCAGCCTCCCCCTCCCCCCGAGATGCCGAATGCGTGGAATGATGTTCAACGCGATGACGTAGCTGGTGAAAACGTTGTGTTGTTCAGATGCGAAAGGTTAGGGCCGAAGGACGTAAACGAACGCACAAATGGCAGATAGCAATGCAAGAAAAACGTATAGACCAAATGCAGGATAGCAGCGTCAGAATGGTCAAGATAATGTTGAGGAACGGGTCAGTGAAAGACACGAACCGCCGAAAAAAACGGTTTGGAAAAAATTTCGTAACTTTCTGTGTGGTATTGTCGAAATTCACAGATGTTAAAGACGTTTTGAGAGAAAGATTGTCCTCGTCCTGAAAAATACAGCCAAATTTTGTGTTCTAATTAACTCTCAAACATCATCGGTCTCCAGGTTCCGGTATGATTCTGTAATTAGAGGCACAAGATAGAGTCGAGCCGTAAGCAAAGAGGACAAAAAGCATCTCTGAACTGACATTGAACAGTCAAACATCAACTGATCTGAGTAAATTGGTTGATGATTTGAAAGAGAACATTATAGAACTCACGATTTCCATGCAAAAGACTTAAATTATAATTATACAATTCACGATCTGAATTAAATGGCAATTTTATAACCCTCAAATTAAATGGCAATTATAGAACTCACGAATTAAATGGCAATTATAGAACTCACGATTTCCATACAAAAGAATTAAACTTGAATCAATCACTAATTGACGTTTAGCAAATTATATGTTTCACGCTCAAGCACAATGTTTCACCCATTTTTTGATACGAAGTATGTTTAGTCTACCAACAACATTTGCGTTGGATATTTTTGTGTGTTTTTCATGTTAAAAATCATGCAATATGAGAAATTTGATTATGACATCCTCACTAGATTTGATGGTTCGCTTTGCTCGATAATAATGAAAGTTCACCAAAAATCCATATTTGCGATTCACTGTTCACAACGCACATTGATTTCAAAGGCATTGTTTGGAATGTCTACATCGTTAAGATTTGTTCCTTTGTTAAGATTTGTCGGCGACTCCAGGACGTTTTGACAAATAGTCAGGCAGCGAGTGAATGGCCAGAGAAGTATTTTCGCCAAATAGCCTTTTGAACTACTGGGTGAGTTGTTCCATAGAACGTCGCCTGCATTAATGCTCATATGATGTACTTAGGAAGGGCAGATGGAAAGATGTAATGATGCAAAGTTACAAAATGTGTTTAACATTGACTGTGTTCAAGCAAATTATGCTTGCTTTTGAGTGAGGATTTTTCCCTTAACGGCGTTTTCCCTTGCTGACAAGAAAGAAGGATTATCAAGTGTGTTTGTGCGGTGCTTTCTTTGACCAACTGGAAGTTGTGTTTAAAGATTCTACAGAAACTCCTCCATGTTTTCAATTTGGGAAACAAAGTGTGCAATACATAGGATAAGTCTAGAACTTTGCCCTAAAAATTAATTTTATAAATATTAACCAGGAAGACGAAGCAGGATTTGAAACTCAAACAATGCAAAAACTTAAAGAATGCAAACTAGAAAATGAAAACATTATATTCTTTTTATGAGTTTTCCTGAGTAAATATATCTCGAATCATATCATCAGGGCACAGCAAAATTAATTTGTTAACATACTCGCGTTTTGTTGTCATTTGCACTTCAAAAAAACAATTGCTTATCACATTTAAAAAATCAAGTCTTTGTGCCACTTATAAAATGCAAAAACTGCCTAAACTATGTAAAACGCCGTTTGCAAGTTTTTAGGTAGCTATACATTGTACGCATGGCAGAAAGTCAGTAGTTGTTAGTGGTAACAAAAATATGTGCTGTTTGGTTGTGCATATGACTTCACACATGTTTTAGAATCAAGTGCAAAAACGATAGTGATCAAATGCATCTTCAAGACAAATAAACCTCACGTTTGTCAAACTTGATCTTGGAGTTTTTTATTTCAAACTTGAAGTGGCAGCAGATCTTTAAATGAGCAACGTTTTAGAGGTACGCTCACAAAAAAAGCAACAGTAAGAACGATTTCATCTTGGGCTCATAGTTGTTCAACGTGTATACCAATGTCGTGTGAATGCGTTTTAGTTGAGGCGTGTGGAGTTCAGATGTGAGAAGCAACAAGCTACTAAAATACCAAGTACTATAGCAAGCTAATTTTCCACTAGCGATAGCGGGAAAAATGACGGATGTTTTTTTTTTTAATTACGGATGCTTCCGCGAGCTATCAGCGTTTTATCGCTACTGCTATTCGCTACTTTGGCCTGAGTGGTGGCCAAAATAAAACGTTCGCAAGAGCTCGTCCGTCCGCACACACTGATGCTAACTGCTCGTCTGCTTTGCGCTGATTTTGGTTGATTTTTTGCCGTAAGCTAGCGGCATTAGGAACGTTTTAGCTCACGGTAAGCCAGTTGAGAATTGGAAGTATAGGTTACCGCTGAAGCTGCCTACAAGTGAATTGAATGCTTGGAATAAATCTGGCACATAATTCAACATTTCTCTGCACGTGTAGTTCCAGTTTTAGTTTTGAATTATTTGTCAAAATGAAAGTTTTGTTAGCTTGGTTCGACTTCAGTATAAAATTTGGCTCTGTGCAAAACCCAAGGCAAACTTATTTTAAAGTTACTGTATGAGATATGACTTAGAAAATTGGATCGGAAAAAGATAGCATGTGATAATACCATCGCCATGATCACGATACTCAATGGAGGCAAAGAAAAGATTGTCGCAATGACCAATTTTCAGTTGTTGAATGCTAAGTAATTGAGAGCTAACAAAGTGTTGACCCAAAGAAATTCTTCAACTCACATCGTCAAATGTATCGGAAACGCAATTCAACAATTCTGTTTCGCTAAATGCGAAACTTTTCGGCGTATAAACTTACCCGTAGATCCGAGATGTGCGAAATTATTTCCAATCTTCCCATTGGTGCTCTAGTAGCACAACAGGTAGTCCACGTTGGTAAAAAACACCCTTTGCATACCTCCTTTCTTTCAAAGAAGGCAGGACTAGGCAAATGTCACTTGGAAGTTCAAACACAAAGAGCAGAGCTTAGTTTTCAAGTTTCAAGTTTATTATCGTTTCATACGACTCAGCTATTAAGCAGGAACAATACTGACAGTCATTGCGCAATTAGCAAACCAACTGACAGTGGAAATCAAAATAAATGAAACGAGAATGGCAAAATAGTTGATTAATGTAAATCCGAGTGTAACTGTGTCACACAGGATTGGTGAAGGACCATGCTGGTCATATTGTCGACCAACCCCGTTTATCACTTTATGTGTAGTGTTAAGAAAAGTATTTGCGTTCTGCTTGTAATCATTCTGAATTAGAACTGACTGGGTTTGTTAGCATGTTTATCGAGTTTGGTGCCAAAGTGCTTGAAGCGCAGAAGTTGCACCAAGGTGTGCTTCCTTGCCGCTTATATTGCATGTAAAAGAAATATCTTGAAGACTTGTAACATTTGCTTTTTTATTTCTTCCTGGAAATAAATCTTTAGGTGAATCAATAAAAAACATTTTCAGTACAGAAACATGGCTGGTGTTGTTGTTACAAATGTACCTGTTGTTGCTCTACCTGCTGCACCAACCCCACATCCTGGAGCCAAGTATGCGAAGATATACAGGAACCTGGGTGTAAGATATGTTTAATTGATGGCGCCTCAGTTTCCTTTCTTGATATATGCCATTATTGCTATGACAGATTCAAACCAAGGCAATCATTTTATGAAGAGGACACAAGCTCCATAAATCAGCGATTTTACAATATTGGATATTCAATAGGTTGATCTGACTTTTATTGGCTGAGAGCATATTTTGAAAGAACAGTGGTCTCGAACCTAGAACTAACGATATTTTCTTCTAACGTTATTGCCATGGTAATCAAATGACCATTGAATTTAATATGATCGAAATATTCGGAAATACCCTCAGAGATCTCGCACCTTTATCATATAAACAAATTTGGACAGCGTGGTTTTCGTGGTGACGTCACAGTGCTTTGCGTGTTTCATTTCAAGCATACCCAGTGGTCAGCCCCAGATTTACCACCAGGCTTAGAAGGCTTTAACCTAGGGCCTCAAGATTCAAGGGATCAAACGATATTTTTTATTCGGGTTTCCTGCAACATCAGCGCGAAAGCCAGATGTAAGTAATATATCTGAACAGTGACAAGGTCCAATGAAAAGAGCTCGAACCACCAACCGTAAATAGTGAAATGGGTGGTGGCACAATATACAAAGCAGGCATCCTCGTGTTCTACAAGGTAAATCGGGCCAAGCCCGAGAAGCCCGGATGCCGGAGTCCCCACTGATTAGCACCATAATCCACAACACAAACAACGCAATTGCATTCAGCGTACAGTAAAATGTTACACCCCACCGGTTCTTAAACACATTTGAACCAGGGTGGCTTCCCAGCAGCGATATCCACGGTTGCACGGGAGCCATTATTTTGGCAAACGTTTAACTTCAATGAAAACATTTTTGAGAGCATAAACGCAACTAACACTTGCAATAAACAATTAAACATTATCGTCATGCCTATATGGGCACTACTTACATAAATGTTTGCAATAGTTTCTTTCATGCTTTCCTAGATTTGGCAACAAATCAAAACACTTCCATCACACATGATCGCAGTCAGTGCTGTAGGTTCTCGTCCCGACCAGGTGAACCAACTCGAAAAAAACACATTTTCCAACAGCCTCAGAACCACGCAAACTTTGGAATGTCATAGCAAGATATTTTAAACTAAGTCTAGGACCATAAGTTCAAGCCCTTTTTTTCCAGGCCCAAAACATTAGATCTAGTGGCGAAAATCGCGCTTTTGGTAAAAATAAAAATTAACGTTTGTCGAGAATCGTAAACAAAAATTTCCAGACGAAGATCTACGTCCGCTGAGCCTGAGGGTAAGACAGAGCTTCATCCTCACAATTTTTATACAACTTAAAAGTAGAATTGCAAAAATGTTAAGAGCTTAATGCTCTAGTAGTTTTAGCGAATCTCTCTCCAACTAACATTGAAGTGCCTTCATGGTTCTTTCAACAATCGCGCTTAAAAATACTATTTGCAATAAATCGCAAATAACTATCAACATGTTTGCAGATAGGTGGAAATTTGTAATTTTTCCAAATTTTTATGAGCAATTTACAAAAAAGGCAGTAATGTCACAACGTGTCGTGCAGGTGAAGCAATAAGTCGTGAAGACACCCTAAAACTCTTCTCATTAAAAATTGTGAAAAGTGTGGTGCGTTGTAAATTTGAAGATAAAATACATTTCAGATTGCTGAGATTGTTCTAGGAACTCTATCTATCTTGTTCGGAATCACGGCTATTGCCCTCGTCTCTAGCAATACAAACGCCATCAGCCCCCTCAGTTATGTTTCTTCCGGTATTTGGTGTGGACTGCTGGTGAGGGAAAAATGTTTTTGTGTTTGCGTTTGGTGCTATCCTTCACCCTGTAGCAATTTCTCTTGACATAACACTGATTGTGTGCGATGCAGCAAAGGACAATAGTTTTTGTACTTGGCATTTATCACGTAAACATTTCTCAAACAGGTGCTGGTGGCAGGAGTGCTGGGAGTGGCTTCTGGAAGAAGACCGGAATCATGTCCAGTACGTTTAGAAAGTTTTTTGTTCTGCTTTGCCCATTAAAATTTTGCACAAAATCTTAATCAATCACGAGCAAAAAAAAAAAAAGATTTTTCATTCAAAGAAAAACTGTTCACTTTTTTGAATGATTTTCATCGTTGCTGTTGATTGAATGCCAGCCTTATGCTTTCAATGTAAAATAAATAATGTTTGTGAATATATGATTAGCTACTTTTGGTGAAAATTTCAATAGTGAAGCTTCAAAAAATATTTTCGAACACGTGCAATGAACCACGATCAGGTGGATCAAAATTTTTCCATCGAAACGCACCATAAAAAGCAAAGTATTTCTCAAGCTAGCACTTTCACCGAAATTACAACCCTTAATAAAACAACAAGAAAATCAATCAGTAACATTTTCAAAAACCATAATACAAACAGTTGCACAACTGAAATCTGAACAACAAAACGTTTAGAGCCTCAACGTAGCAGTTGAAAACTATTGTTTAGTAACACATTTGACCCGTTATTTCCATAGTTTCAAATTAAAATTTGAAATCTGATGAGTAAATCGAAACGAAACTAAAACATTTTTGACGGTGCAGTTTTGCTTCACTGCAAAAAATACTAAACGTTTTGATTTGAAAACTTGCAACACTTTTAAACGGATAATAATGATTCAGTTCTGCTTCAGAAAATGTGCACACGCAAACGCACGTCCACCGTTGCAATCGGAAAGTCCCAGCGGCTAGTGCGCAAATCTTAACACTGTGGCAGCAAGCTACAACCGAGATCACCTGCCATGATCGCTCTAGTATTGCCTATTCATGCAACGTACATATGGATGTTGTTCTTCCCGCACATCCCGTTCGCGGTGAATCACACATTCAATGCAGCGTCAACCTAGAGGTTGCAACAACATCCCCCCCTTTTTGCAACAACCTGCACCGGTTGCACGTTCTTTGTGTGAAGGTTGCACCTGGCACGACCTTCACATCCTGGTCACAGCATCACTTTGTTGACATTTCCCACTCTGCAAACACATAAGCTCAATCGATGAATCAGATTTACTCTGTCCTATCAGAGGACGAAGGCATTACTCAGGCTCGCGGCTGCTTGAGACACAAAGCAGGCAGGGAATTTCATAGGTGGCACTGTAATTTTATTGTCCTCGTCTCTTACGTCACATTTATTAACGCATAACGGCAACATTTACCGACCATTAGCACAAACGGCGACTTTTCTTTACCACGAAAAAAGACAAACATATCGCAGACAAGGAACACGCTCGCTGCACTACTCGAAAAAGGAGCCTATGCAAAACTCTGCGAAGTCGTAAATACACGCGCAGAAATGCGAACAGAAAAACGCATTCGGCACAAGGCGTAACGGTTAGGTCACATGATGCATACAAACGCAGTGTGAACATGTGAACGGTTTGTGCCCAGCAGGATGGCTCAATAAACAGTCTTTTACAATGCGTTGATTCCAGAAAATACGCAACTATTTGTCCATATGGTTGGGAACAAACAGTATTAAATCCATCCACGTCCAGTTATGTGTTGCGGGTGAAGAAAACATTGAAATAAATAATTAATCCCCAGGGCATTTAATTATTCAGGTATCAATTTTTGGACCATAACGTTCTAACCATAAACGCTAAAGGTCAAGAAGGGGCTCAAAAGATGCAGATTTGGGCTAGTTGTTTTCAAAAAAACGAAAAAAATGCCTTATGATTTTGGGATCCAAGGCCCAATGACGTCATCCAAGGATCCTGTACCTTCCCCAATTGTGACGTCACTCACAAAAAATTTCAAACCCAAAAGTATTTAATAATGTAAGCTACAAGACTTTTTGCACCTTGTCAGAGTTTGAACAGCCCTGCAGCTCAACCGGCTGCCGAGTTGTGTTCGAACACGTTGGCGCCAGTTGCCGCAGAAACAGTGGCCCAGCTATGAACATTTTAAATATTGACCTATAAGGGTTAAACGTTTCAGATATTTTTTTTTAATGCAATCTTTAATCATTTTGTATTTTACGAAAAAATTACCAAAAATCTGTAAACATTACATAAAATTTAAGGCATTCATTCCAGAGTTGGGAATGGGCCTGCTTTTGAAGCCTGAACCCGGCCCAAGCCCGGCATATATTTTTGAAGCCCGATTTAGGCCAGAAGCCAAATTTTCTGAGTGAATCAAGAAATGCGCAACTGCGGGATATTGGTGGCGTAGCAAGGTAAATATGACGAATTAATTCACATTCAATTATTTTTTATTGAAGATTAAATCAACTCGATTGCTTCAACAGTAACTGGCGACAAAAGTGTCTATCGTTGCAAAAATCTTTTATGTGCAAACTCGACTCGGCTTAAAACTTTTTGACAAACTTAAAGATTTAAGACCCTTTCAGATCGCTTTTTCAGAGCCAATGTTTCAATAAACTCACCAAATTAAATTTGATCGAAATAATATCTTTGAAACAACTCTGAAAAAAACAGAGTTGTAACTCGTGCCAGGTTTTTCGTGTCGAGACGGGTTTCGGGCCTGGCTCGGGCATAAACTCGAAGTTTGTCATAGAAGTACAAACTTTGCAGTGACAATTCACCACAAGGGCAAAGCAAATCCGATCATAAAATAGTTTACTAGGATACGATTTTGCGTCAATTACGCATCTTCAGTCCTGTGAATTACTCGGAATTACTAATACGGGTAAAATGATGAAAAGTCTAAGCAAGACCTTTAAGAAAGCATGTGGAGTGCGATTTCAAACGCACGATATCACCACAGAAACATACGCTATGATCCTTGTGGTGAATTGTCACTAAAATATCCACGAAAGCAGAGGATGGCAGGCTGGTTCACCGAATGGTCAAAGCCATTTCTGTGGAGTAATAATGTTGTTGCTGTGTAACAAACGCCATCTACCCTGGACAAAATCTGTAAATCATTCAGTGATTACGCAAATCAACCAATATATCCAGGACTGTAGAGCCGTCGAAAGAATGAAATAGCTCCCTCTCCGGAGCTCTCCTTTTCATGAACATGGCTCCGGCTGCAGATCTGGAGCTCTTGTTTTTAATGAGTATGGCTCTGGCTCCGGCTCCAGTCCTCTCATTTTTCATGGCTCCGTTTCCGGCTCCAGCTCCGGCTTCTGTCCGTTTTCATACATTAATATTTTCAACTGTCTTGGTTTGCCTCATGTTGAATGGAAAATGCATTAACAAGTGCAAAAAACTCAGAGAGTACACCAAACATTTCTAGTATTTTAATCTGGTAGTTTTTTACAAACAGCGCTCTCAACATGAGGAAATCAGCGAAAAACAACAATCACAGGTTCACGATTCAGAGAACAATTACTTGCAAAATCATAACTCATGCTAACAGTAATATAAACAAATTTTGGAAAGACAGTCGATGGATCAAATGTAGCAACCAACCCCATAAAATTTTTTTGACTTATTCAAATATTTTTTCAATTTTAAGCCAATTTCTTTTACTCTTTTTTCAGTCAAACCAAACGTGATATTTACTGCACAAGTGGTGAAGAGTGTTTTTGAAGGATAGTGCAAAAGTTAAATAAATTCATAGACGCCGCAGCATTACCTGCATTTGTTCGCTTGAAACTTCGTTAAATTGGAAATTGTAATTTGCTTCTCATCAAACTACCGAAATACACTTGAAAGCACAAATACGAAATGACATTCTTGCTTATGACTTGCAACAGCAGAGAGGTCCTTAACAAAAGGGGAATCACTGTTAAATAAAGACCTTCAGTTTTTATATTCTGAATTTGAAATAATTTCTTGAATTGGAAGGATAAGTGAGTGCACTTCGAAATTGTTCTTTACTATCAGTAATTATCCAGTACAGTGAATATTTCTGCATTTCACGTTGCGATTCTGTGCAGTGGTGTCGTGTCTCATACCCCAGCGGCCGAAGGGTGTCGTGCCTGGCCCATGTTAGTTATGTAGCGCGCAAAACAGTTGCTGGCTTGAAACTGGTTTGTTTTTTTTTGATTTATCTTATGACCATAACTTAAAGAACCAGAGAAGCTACGCAAAAATCTGAGACGTTATGAGAAAACTTATTTCGTACTACCTGCGATGATGTCATGTCTTACGTCTGCGATGTTACTGTCACATATTAAAACCCGGTAACCGCAGATCCTTAGTTGGTACATACCGTTCGAAAAACGCATTTCTGAAACATTTGCAAACGACTTTATTGAAAATCAGTTACCATAATCCGTGCAACAGTCTTTTAACTGCTATTTGTTGACAGCAAACCTCAACTTCTATCGCTTTCTTTGCCTGGGGAAAGGGCGCAGGATGCAATGAATTGCAATAAGCCAATAAAAATAATGAATTGCGATATGCTAAAAAACAAGGAATGGTGGTTCGACACATGAAAAGTAAATATAGCACCTGTTTCAAGGTGTTAATTTCGTGGAAACATGTTATCGTGAACTCTGAAATCCCATATACAATACAACATAGTGTCTTTGTTTTGGTACGGTTCCTGCACAGTTTGCACCTTCGATGAGCCTTTTTTGGGCTGTTGCTGGAATATCGCTGTTTTCAATACTAAAATTATTTTTTTAAACCTGCAATTTAACTCTATTTTACCGAAAATGTCCACGAAGTTTAAAAAATTTAGCAGCACGAACCTAAAAGCCAACAAACAACATTGGATTTTAATACGAAATGAGTTCATCAGAGCACGGAATTGTGGTGAACACTGTGTATTGTGGCAAAGGGCTCCTCCCCTTGTCTGTTTATTGTCCAAATTGTGCAAACCCGTTTGACCAAAAAAAGCTTTGGAAGTACCTCAAACCAGCCACGAACCGCCTGCGTGTTCAATTCGTTAGTAGATGAACGTTAATGGCAGCATTTTCAAAGTGTATTTTATAACGTTGTGTCACGGCCTGACGCACCCCGCGACACACACGTCACATCGTGGATTGTTGACGTACCGCACGTAATGTGTTGAATTACTATTTGCTATATTGTATTATCGGTTACAATAAAAAATGACAAAAACGATGGATTCGCATTTCTTCTACTGGCAGGGAAATAGGTCTGCTTTAACGAAAACATTGCAAACCAGCACATTAAAATTTATTCTACAGTAGCAGCGTTGCGGAGTCGGTGTCAGAGTCGGAGTTACAGTCGCAAGGAGTGGGAGGTTTTTGGATGGAGTCGGAGTTGGTTTCTTAACAACGCTAGAAGCTGGATTCGGTGTCGGACTCGGACTTTTTGTCCGACTCCGTTTTCAGAAATCCAATTAAATCATTTTTACATCACACTCCTAAGTTGGGAATTCCTGCTGAAATGGTACAATTTCTTTTGGTACTATTATTGAAACAGATAATTCTTGCTGTGTACCACGATTTCCATTGATTGCTTGCTGCTACAAAATTACTGGCAACCAAACGTCAGTCGCGTTTCGTTAAGGAATCGGAGTCAGGAGTCGGGGTCGGATTCAGAAATTTTGGAAAGATCGATGTTGGAGTCGGACATTTTACCTCCGACTTGGAGTCGGACAGTTTATCTCCGACACTGCTATGAAGGCGAAAGAGCTATTTTCAACATGATATTTTCTCGGAGTTGACGTTAACCATTTGTCTTTGTGTCTTAATTCAGATAACCTCTGCAATGATCTTGACAATTTTTGCAGCGATTGCTGCTGGAATTATGTTTGCGATTGAAGTTCCAGCTGCAGTCTATGCTGGAAGTTATTTTTACACCATTTATTACTCATATCCTTCATACGTTTACTACCAAAGGAGTGAAATGCAGGTAACTTGCAAATATTACTCATGCAAGTACATTTCCACAACTAAGCTTGAATGCTTGAAAGATCTGGACTTTTATTGCTACTCTTAATCAGGGTAATTCAAAGTAAGTTTGAATCATATTCCATTTTAGAAAAGGTGCACATACTCGTCTTCCTAATTTTTCCCCGTACGTTTAGCTGAAAACAATTGTCTAACAATACTAACAGTGCACCCGAATAAGACTAATCATAAAATTATGAGTACGATTTTGTAGCATATCAAACCACTACCGGGGTGAAATGACATCTTGCAACATTTTTCATTATTTTTAGGACGCACTAACTGGGATCCACGCTACTCTCTCGGTGATCGCTTTTGTTCAACTGGTTCTTTCCATCATCCACTCTGCCTATTGCTGTGCGTCAAACTGCTGCTCATCGCACCCTGGACAAGTTATGGTATGTTGCACGAGTCGATGAAAAAAAACAGGATGTTTTAGCAATATGTTCCGAAACATCTTTGGCGTCGATGGGTAATAAACAGCTGTCAAGTCACTTGTGCAAAATGTTGACAAAAACTTTGATTTAGGTTTGCAAACATATCAAGTGAATTGCATCGATTCACGTGTGCACATTCATTGCCTAACGTTTTGGGCATTTGTGAGAATTTATGAAATGGGAAAAGAGTAGTGCAAATACATGGACTCAAATAAAGTTTAAGACGTTACTATTTGAAACATCGTTAAATAAAAATAGTCGAAATAATTTATAACTCGCATTTTAATGTGCACAAAGAGCAATATTATAACATAAATGAATGACTTGCTGACTCAATTTTATGCCTATGTTTAACAAAGTTGTCACGTAGAAAGTGAGGAATTCCACTTGTTTTTGTAGGTAGAGCTTCTCAAAATTGTTTCAAAATTTCTAGAAGCAACTGGCTTAGAAAAAGGAGTTTTCAAAACAGTCTGCGACCATAAAGCGTGACTCAATAATACTTGCTCTTTTCGCATTAACATGAAAGCAATGAAACATTCGTGGGGAATTGTAAATGTGACTTGGCATGCGTAAAGCATCAAACCCTTTATTTTGTCTGATGAAGTTTCTTCCAATTCTCCAGGCTTCTTTGAAAAAAATTTCTTTGAAAGAAAAACTTTTTTTTTAATGTTAGCTTCTGTCGATCATTTCCCGCATAGTTTTCATGTTTTAATCTATGAATGCAATTTAATAAAAACGTTTGTAATGAAATGTGAAAATGAGACCAATTAATACACATCATTCAACACAAACAGTGAGGCACATAGAAACACGTCCGTTCAACAACAATGCAACAAATTGCAGCCTGCGTAGCGCTAATATGCGATATTTTTGCAGCTACAGAGAGGTTGAACCAAACAAAAGATTCACTGGATCGAACATAAAATTAGTAGCTTGTACCGCAACAGCTAACTTATTATTAAGCGTCAGCAGGTCTGCAACAATTTGATTCAGTATGATAGTTACGTCAATAAACACAAGTTTTACCATTCAAAGTATTTTAAAAAGAAGTGCCACGATCTACAATCTGCAATACGTCAGTGTGGTGTGTTTATGGCCAAAAATAACAACAAAAGGAAAGCCATCTGGAGGTGTAAACAATGATGTAAGTCACTACATAAACGTCAAAACAGCAGTAATTACCAATTGAGATCACTACTGGAGATATAGGATATAACAATTGAACCTTTCAACTTTTATGTTAATAGTCAAAGGCTTTTTCCAGTTTTGTTCACACGTTTTTTTGGAATTCGTCCGCAATGCCACCAGTGGTTTTCACAACCGCGAGGTCGATCAAACACCACCAAATCTGTTAAGCTGTGTTCGATTCCCAGACGAGTCATTCTAAAGTACTTACGGGCTTGTCCGGCCACGTGCTCAGCGTTAATGAGTGTGTGCAAAGGAGCTGTTCACGTGCGGTGCTGCCATTGACTCGCCACCAGAGCGGCATTCACTGTCAAAGTAGCCTCGTGGCCCACGGGGCAGAGAAAGCGGAGATGGCCGCAGCAGAACACTCGTGACACTCCTGGAGGGAGAGCAGAATGCGGGTACAAATGAAATTTAACTGAAGCACGGATTTCCAGGATTTTGAATGAACAAACATTCAGAAAAAATACCTGTTTGTTCTTCAAACTTTTCGCCAAACGTAATTTCTATATTTTATCACAAAAAAGGATTTTGAATTTTTACTCAAATCAAATTTTGTTGGAGGATTTCGAGAAAAATTGTGTAAATTTTTTTGGTCTTCAAATGCAAAGATCCAAATTGTCAATATGTTGCTAATGATTTTTAGAAAAATGTTTCCGTACGTTTTTGAAATTTGGAAAATTATGTCATCCTACAACCACTCTTTTCACAGATCCTTTCACAGTAGGTTTAATTAAAAAAACGTTGTTATCTGCATTTCTGACAGGTTCCGCAAAGAACAGTAGTCACCACAGCAACCATACCTGGACAATTACCAGTGACAGCGATACAAGGGCAGCCACTGCACTCAGGTGATATTACGAATTTTCATAATGAAAAATCGTTAATGATGGTTGAAACGTTTTTATATTTATTCATGTCAAAGAATATGTGTAACCGAGTTTAAAGTAGCCTGTTGAAGCAAAAATTCACTACAATGTTTTTAAAACATGAAATTATTTTGAACCATGTTACCATCCACGCGAGAACCATGTTACCATCCACGCGTGAACCATTTACCATCCACGCGTGAACCGTGTTACCGTCCACCATGTTACCATCCACCATGTTGCCATCCACCATGTTACCATCCACCATGTCACCATCCACCATGTTACCATCCACGCGAGATGTCATTTTTCTGATCCCTGTGAATACAAATTTTGAAAATTTTAAGGAAAACAATTTTACTTTCGAAAAAGATGTTGTAGTCATGCGTCGAGGTCAGTATTGTCTTTCCCAAATGCTTTCAATACGCTCCAAGTCATCGGCGTTGAAAACAAGCCAAGTCACAATGACATATTTACCCCTTCGACAGATGCTACGCATTTGGAATCAGTAACTGCAAAATCTGCTTTTGCTAAAAACTATTTATTTAAGTCAATGAAACAAATTAAAAAATTCTTGTTCTTCGTATCGAATTCCGCTCAAAATATTTCGTTAGCACTCTTTTGTGGGACAATGCCATTTGTGTTTTATGACGTTGATAAGACTTGGTTCTTTGTGATTTAATTGCTCTATGAACGATTAAATTTTGCCGCCTTTGATCAGTTACACTTGAGTGAATGTCTACAAATGGTTGTTATTTGGAAAATACAGTCCTGTGAATACCAATTTCATCTAGATATTTATTCAACAAGTAAAAATGAAAAGTTCTTTTCTTTTTCCTAATAGAAAATTTTAACTTCGACATTCAAGAATGCCTAAGGTTAAACGCGTTCAGCCTATCAATCCCACGTGTAAGCAATACATAAGTCAAAGTTTCGCCACTACAGTAAATGCCGTGTTAATATTTTCTGAATTTGAAAGAACAACGAAAACACGCCAATGATCAAGACTCATGTATTTATTTTCAAATAATCTGTGGTTGACATTTATGAGCACATGCGAAACAATTTTTTTATAGTACTATCCAAATCTCCTGTGTAGGATATAACCAAACCCACTACGTAGTTCAAGGTCACCGGACTGCCATTTCTCAAGGAGTTTCCCAGCAACCAGCACAACCTAATATCTCAGCAAGGACAACAGATCAACCAGTTTATGCGCAACCACATCGAGTGCAATATATGGTATGAATTATTTCTCCAAGTCATAATATTCCGTCTAAGATTATGTTTAATAAAATTTTGTGAATATAATTTGCATTTTGCATGGTGAAAATTAGAAGCATTTTCTTTTCACAACAATATTATACATAAAATGTTGTGAATGAGAGAAAGTCTACACACTTTTCATGCCAGTGCATTTTGAACAAAAAGATGTGTTGGGCAGTTATTGAACTCAAGCTTAACATCACATGACGTCCTTGACAAGAGAGTCGGCACCAGTTTTCAGCCTTCGCATCAGAGACTTCCTTATTCTTTTCACTGGTGCTGTTCTTTCCAGACAAATATCCAGCAAAGTTCAGAGTAACATCCACGGCAAAGTAGGCTTACACATTAACATTACTAAATTCATAAAAAATGTACAAACATCTAGTAACGTTTCCTGAGAGAAGTACGAGTGCTAACTGTACTTACCAAAGCAACGCGAGCCAATACGCCAAACCAGGATTTAATTTAGAGAGATCTTTTTCTGACTTCAAACTCATATTACACAAGTTTTCGCTTGTCACTCAATAAAAAATTGTATATCGGTATGTGTACACTTAGGAAAATTACAATTATAAAAAAGTGCGCATTGCATTCAAACAGAATTGCGACGCGGAACTGCGTTTGCCTACCCTTTTACTGCACTGACATGGGAATGCTTCTTTGGGATGGGCGTGATGCTCACTTCATGCAGAATACAAAAGTTGCAAGAACATTGTGGTCTCCCGCTTCCGATCTGCCTGCATGTAGCACGAGTCTTTTGAACCTTTTTTTCTGCAAAATCTGCTTTTCAATTTTATTTCAATACAACCTACAACGTTTTCATATTTGCAATTTCACTTGGTAATCATTGTTCAGTAACCTTCGTTCCTGACTGCGGGTCTCTGCGCAATGTGAAATTATTGTTATGAGACACTTCCTGCAATGTCATATGAACTATTTCACGCCGAATGGTTCGTTCTGGGCCGAATCGCAAACGTGTATATAACGAGTTTGACGTAAAGTGATCACTCCAATTGCAATGCTTTCGTGCACCAGTGCAGCAAAGCCCATTACGATCTCCCTGTGTCAATTCTATTTGAATGCAACACACAAGTTTATAATAATTTCAATCTATATACGTGTATCAATACAGTGATACAAATTTGTTCGTTGAGAGTCGAGAGTAAAGATGGCTGATATTAGTTTGATATATCTCAGGGATGGCGCCCATTTCAAACCTGCTTTGGCGTATTAGCTCACTTTGCTTTGATAAAGTTAGAAACATTATCAGGTACTTTGCTGAGAGATTGTCTGAAAATATCAGTTGATGGCACTACTGGAAAAAGACAGGATGGTTTTCAGGTGGGAAAGATTGTTGGCTGTGACGACTTTTCTCGCAGGGGCGTCAAGCTGAGTCAATCTTGCCGTAATCATGATTGACATTCTGGTCCCCAGTCAGCCACACGTACGTCTATTGATGGGTCCAACACCAGAAAGTTACCTGAAAGTGATGTTGTACCTTTTCTACTACGACAAATATGAGGTGTCTTTCGTAAAAAAATCATATCGGACACATTTACCACACAAAACTGGAAAATTAGAAATATTTAGGTAAATAGAAGCAGATTTACTTACATCGAAAAAATGTAACTACGGTATATCTGCTTTGATCCGTCCCATAACAAAATCTGTCCGACTTAACTAAATCTGCGTCGCTTTAGTCGATCTAAATCTGTCCAATTTAGGTAAACCTGCGTCGATATACCTAAATCTGTCCAATGCAAACAGTTTTCAGTGCTAAATACGTTCGATATAATTTTTTTACGAATGGCGTCGCTCAGAAAAGTATTTGTAAAGTTGAGGCAGGTAATAATTTGCACATGAAGAGGAACGGCCCAACTTTATGTTCGAACTGCCTCAAGTGGGGAATTGAACTATCATTCGATTAATCGGTAATCGAGGAAATTGTTGATGATGCCACCGCGCCAGACGACTTGACTATAGACATAAGAACCTAGTCGCATCGTAACTAGGCCTTTTATGTTTAAGGTTTTCTTAGGTACTTTCCATTGGTGCTGTCCTCTTAGACTTTGTCGTTTTTCCATGTAGGGGTACTCGCGTAGCCACTACACACAATATGATTATTAATATTTTAATATATTTGAGTGATCCTGTCTTAATTAAGTTTTTCGTCACAACACTGCCATTTGGAGTGGTTGTTAATCTTTCTTTTTAAAATAGTTTATAATAAACCTGATATGTAATTCCACGCTCCAAAAATGTGCAATTGATGTAAAGTTTATATACCAGGTTTTTTCACGCTTTCAACATTATTATTGTTTTGCAAAAAATCGTAAGATATTAATGGCTGTTGTGCATTACAGAATCCGGAACAACCTCCACAGTATCAGGTAAAATATCATGTTTTTCCGTGTTCAGAATACCTGACGAAGTTAGTTAGCCTTGCAGTCAAATTTCATTTTTAAACCTTTAGTACAATTTTTGTATTCACCTTGTGAATTTTCGCTAGAAAACGGGAATGGATGGCGAATCTGTTTCAAATTCTTGTCTAGCTGATTCTGAACATGTTTATCAATATTGCTTCACTGCTGAAGAAACAAAGAATATGGAGCATAAATTCCTCATGAAAAATCAAACACTTCGTATAATTTGGTTCACTTCGAGTCTGGAGTAAAAAAACTACTCATACTGTCTGTAAAACACAAAGTAGAACAGTGCTCCACATGCAAGAATTCGATCTCCAATTTTCAGTGATACCCTCTTCCTTTGCAAATAAAAACACAAGTTCTTATAAATTTGAGTTTGGTTTGCAGGAAAGTAAGCTGGTGTCTGGTTTTCCCAGTTGCGTACAAACTGGAACAAAATTTTTCCACAGTACTTTACAAAAACATAGGTCCCCATAATCCGAAATCTGACTTACCAGACTATAAGCGAAGCTATTGTTGGCTTTTATCGCATTTTGCGATATCCCATAAACATCCTTCTGGAAACCATCTCAAAAAATCTACAGAGAGAAACCATCCTATAAAACGTGCATAGGGCGCCGGGAGAAAATTTGGTCAAATTGTTGCTGAACACCGATAGTAGTTAAGACTCCATATATGAGGTAGTTAACGTACCTTATGTAAGGTGGGTGTGTAACTGTGGGTATCTTCGTAAATTGTTGCTTCAGACGGTTTTGATGCAAATAGTCCTTGTCAGTGCGTGGTAACGAGTAGCCAAGATGTTTTTAGCACCATTTTCCGATTTGGTGTTCAGCAAGAAATTGACCGCAAGTTTTATGTTGGTCTTTCAAAACAGCAAGGAACGCACAAAATCTTTTACCATCCTTCTGAAGCCCAAAAACCTTCACGTGTTCCAAAATTAAAGAATATTTAAAATCCGACTCATGGTCCAATTAGAACAACGAAAGTCGTTTAAATTGTGCTGTGATCAAAGCTGTGAATAATTTATGAAATTATCTTCCGATTGTCACCACTCCACGTTACGCAACGGAGTTCTTCAACCTGAAAATCAGTTGGTATCGAAACAATTCGTTGATACTAAACAAATTTTACTAATCTACAATTTTTCTGAACATTTTCTGAAACCAGCTGGAAACCTATTCTACATTGACTAGGAGCAATGAAGTGCAAACAGACTGTTAAAGTCACTTCTGATAGATGCATGAATTTGAAATAGGAACGATTGAAATAATTTCTCTATTTTGCCATTTGAAAACACAATAATTGAAACGAAGACGAAGCATTTGTAAAGAACAAATATCCTAAAATCAAAATATTTTTTCGTATGAGACGCTAATGCGTTGTTAAAACATGTTTTTGTGTTTGAACAAATGAAAAAGAGTAAAACCAAGCAATTTTGCAGGCACTGTAAAAGAAACGCATTCATGAAAAATTGAGGTTACTTCAACTACAGTATTCTTTCCTAAGGTTGAATAAATGCATTTGTTTTGCGGTAGCACAAAGAACATAGTTTTTTCAGGGCTAATTAAAATTAATTGGCCAATAATTTTGAAACATGCGGCCCATTGACAAACAGGAACCAAGAAATGTTTACAAAAATTCTCAAGCAATCAAAACACATTGGAAAAAATAATGTTGTTCTAAAATGGTAATTTTCAAAATATTTCGGGTGTTTTTTATACTGATCTATGAAGATAACAGGTGATGCGTTGGGGGCCGTTAAATTTGCAGTACTGTGTTTGTTACATATTTTTTTTCTGTTGAATTGACTATCATTGTTTTCTGTTGTTTATGATGATTTCAAAGAGCTTTACTTCAAAGTATATCTAAACATTTTTCAGTTAAATTTGTACGCCGAGCTGGACTTCTTTCAACCCACACTTAACCTTACGAGACCCATCCTATTTTGAAATAATTCAATCAAATAGATTTCAACAACTAATTTTCACTAGAAGCAGGGATAAAGAAATTCAAACATTCTAACTAAATAGTCACAACAGCAGCCAGATAATGCCGGTTCATTCAATGATATTCTAAAGTGTCTTTTTCTAATAGACTAATTTTCTTGGATATTTAAGTGACTGTGGTATGTTTGAAGTTGACACTAAACGTATTCACGATTGCTCACAATGTATCTGCCATAGATAAATTTTGCCTTTTTCTGCTCTCGGATACAGTTTCCCAAATTTACGTGAAAATTGGTGAATGTAGAGTATTTAGTGTTATGATAAACCTTTGTGAGATACATAGTAATCTACAGTAAATGGAAGTAGTGACCTACAGCAATTGAAGAAATATGAAGCAAGTGCAGTTTTACAAATTTTGGGAATTCTGTATTTTTAGCAATTCACCGAAATCATGTTTTTAAAACTTTGTACAGGAAAAACAACCAGTATAAAGGAAAACAACCGAAAAGAAGCAAGGAGTTTGGTGAAAATCTATCAACGGAGACTTTCGCAAATTTGCATTCAGTTATAAACAAATGTTGTACATACTGTAGTAGTGTTGCTAAGTGATATATTTTCGTAGATAGTACGTCAGTTCAGTGCTCATTTCAATCACTGCATGTGATAAAGTGGAAATACAGGGTACGATGCTTGTAGATTCAAATGATCACTTTATAAAAGGAGTGAAAGCACAATCTGCTCTATGTGCAAACATTAAATGGGTAATTGCCTTCGCTACTGATGGGTCTTAAATGACGTTCACGATGGCAAACTTTAAGTCACATACCCCTCCAGCTGTGTGAATGTATTACTTTAAATGTCTGGTTGAAAGTTGCTGAAATACACTGCACAAAAGCATTTCCATCACTGCGTCACAAATGTGACATTTTCTAATGCTAAGGTCTGAGAGATTGTTAATAAATGATCGAAAACCTTGAAAGATGCCTGTGATATTACATTGTTTGCGGTATTAACGCACAATACTATTAAAACCATTGCAGTAACACTTTCAGAGCAATTGTTAATACTTTTCTCTTCATCAACTTTTACAACTTAACGGATACGATTTTGTTGGAAAACATATTTAGAAAAATATGTAACCACGTTTATAAAAGAATTCCTGGCGTCATATTTATACATTTCCGATCGTATACGTGTTTTCATTGCTTTAAGAAACACACAGAATAAATAAGAAAACAACAAAATTGTTTTTGAAAGGTAAAACTGAAAAGAAGACAATGCATGACATTGGAAGCAAAATGGTTATCTGGCTGGCCGCTAGAATATCCACTGGAAGAGAACATTTTCCTTAAAGTTAAACAGAAAATTCCTTCATGTGGAAGTCATCTCAAACGTTTTAAAAGTTCCTGACGTCTTCTTGAAGTAGGAAACATCAAACATTTCTCAGAGGTCACTGGAGTTCTGGTACAAATTTCAAACCAGATATTTTTAAAAGTTGAATTGTGACATACAGTTCCACAGCGAAATACAATTCCTGTGGAGAATTAAGAATATCGAAAAATGTTTTAATCCCACTTACTATTTTAAATTAAACGAATAGATCTTAGCAACTTGGACTTCAAACGTTTTTTGTCCGAGTTTGAGTTTATTTCTGTAATAAATTTCAACCAAAGTTTTATATTCCTTCGCGTTTGAAATGAAATTATGGTATGAAGGGAAACAACAGTAAAAACAAATAAAACACTAAAAGTACAACAAACAATGCCGTGTAATAGTCAGCACGAACCCAACTCAACCAATCAATGACGCTAACTTCGAACTAGATACAGATAATCGATGACTGCGTATGTAGTTACAACCACAAAAATGAGTCACAGTGTGCTGCACATACAATATCCAGGACCAATGAAAAACATTTTCGAGAGAGCAGCTCTTTGCATAATTTTATGAAAATACGGTATGATCTATTTGATAAGTCCTCCGGAATAGCAATCCATAGTTCACAGTAGAGCCTCTGTATACATAATGGCTGTGCTGTTTTGCTGAATCGCATGTAGGAATAATTAACTTATTACCAGGTTGCAGTGGGAAAAAAATTGTATAGTTTCATGTGAATTGATGCTCATCTGCGGGCAACTGAATGCGTTATTTACAGTATACATGTATTTTGCAAATTCGCATTCATATATGTTTTTATCTCGAGAACATACGTAAGTAGAAAAATCCATAATCTTCATGGGCATTTGTTCGTTGATGTGAGTTTTACTTAGATTGTGTTTAGCGTCCCCAGCCTTATTGTGAGCTGTGGGCAGCTAGCATTTACAGGATATTTGAATGCGTGCCTGACAACCTTTATCGCTTATACTGATACCTTACAAATAAGGGATGTGAAAGCGGCTATATAGTCAACCGCTTCCGCTTCCACACCAATCGCTTCCGCTTCCGCTTCCAATAACAAAAAACGAGAAAACCATCGTTGACCGTTAAAATCGGTAAGCTGCACGATGACTTAGCCTTCTATGAAGAACGCCACGGATACTAACTGTGGCGCACCTGGGGATTTCCCGCACCCGGGGGCAAACTCAGTTTTAGCGCCCCCACCCAGCCTGTTCATGGCTGCATAGATGCGAAGAATGAGTTG
>JGI24022J15233_10000156_pt1 | contig 31675 bp, 19 predicted proteins | sample Ectturendosymbi2_FD_15233 | JGI IMG/M metagenome (IMG submission 15233)
TTTTTCAGCGTCGAAGTCCGATTGCATCTGAAGCATCTCTTTCACCTGCAGCGAACGACTTGCGTCAGGTGCTGGAACGCGACGCACGTCCGGTGGCAATCGCACAAACACGTTGTTTGAAAACGCGCCAGAAAGGTCCCCCTTGGCAATCCCGTTTGCCGGAGAAAATTTGCGTGGAGGATAATCTCGGATTTCTTTCATTGAATCCTCTGCGGAAGAACGGCGTCTAGCCGGACATTAAGCCCGGACAAAATGTCACTGTGTTTTTGTTTATGTCCAAAAAGCAGTGCCCTGACGTTATTTAGTCTTGCAGCTTACTTGCGGTTACTGCACCTCGTTAACCATGACAAGGAGATGTTAACAAACATCGACTAGTTCTGCACAGCGGCAAGGGTCACGATTTAATGAAGAAAGCAACAGGCATTTAATTAACTATTAGTTCGTATCGCTTAAGTGCTTCAGCGGAAGTCAGTTCCAAAAACGTCACGCTGTAAATCTTGTGTCGACTTCGCCCGCGTATGTAGAGACTGCTCCGCAACGTCAAGGACCCTTAAACAACCTTAAAAAACAGCTTCTCAGTCAGACAGACTATGCGCAAAACAACGATTTTAATAACACGGCAGTTCTAAGAAATTTGCGGTAAAGAGTAAATTCACCAAAAACACGATTTGGATTACCTATAATTTCTAAAAACTTGAGCGGCTATATTGGCTCCAGCTGCATTTCGCAAATAATCCAGACATTCTGTCGTGCAGTCATAAGCTCTGAGTCATCCAATGGACGTGAACGCCCACGACGTTTATTTGTTACCAACCTTGTTGCGGAGCTGTGCTTCCAGATCGCCCCTTTCGCTCTTCTCGCGCTCTAGCGACACCTTTGCGGAAGTGTCCTGGACGCTCTGGTTCGAGTTCAGGTTGAGGCAAGCAGCGTGAAGCTCTCGTGCGCCGCGCTGCGACGAATAATTTTGAGCTCAAATGAGCGTGCTGATCGAAAAAGCTGATCTTTCCGTTCGTTACGTGATAGTTTGTTTATTATAGCAGTTTGGCTGTGACGTCACAACATTTTGGCCTAAGCAGGCTTATCCAATTCAAGTCGAAGGAAATCTTCATTCAGAGGAGAATGTATTTTTAAGAGAACAAACTCTTTGAAGTAAGAAAGTTTCTATATTATCACAAAAGGAAAAACTTCGACGTTCTGTTAAATATAAAAAATACTGCAACAGGTTATGAGAACGTCAAAATGTTCATTCCGGTTGTTTGCAAGCTTGCCGATGTAGCGGTTGTTTTTCTTTGCCATTTATACCCATTAGAGAAAGACATACGTAGCGACTTGCGAATTCATTTCAGCGACAGCTCAAAATAAAATATAGTGCAACACAGCATTATTAACTGACTTATTGAAATTTAGTACTTTCGAGCATTTACCGAAGTCGACAGCGGAATAAAGGATGTTTGCTGCAGGCAAACAGAGGTGTTTTGCTAAATACAGCGTGCATTTAGCACAGCGCAGTGAAGCTTTTGAGTATGAGCTCAACTGGTTCGCTGTAGTACGTTGCCCAACACACTGTGGCGTGTGCTTCATCAAATAAAAGTGACACACCTGTACGTTGTTCGCCGCTTGTTCGAGATCTCGTTTGGTGGTGGATTTGAGATCGTTGAAGCCGCGACGAATTTGCACGACGGCGCGCCACAGCGCCAACAAGCGACTGTGCTCATCACCGAAATAAGAACTGAAATTCTGAAAATTGAAGCATGAAACATTTTCCTCTTTCATGTTGACAATAAACCCACTTCATTGAAGACATGTAGTTTGCTTCAAGCTTTCAATTAGTGACAATTCAGAAGTTAGGAAAGTGTCTAGAAACAATTTGACTTATCACATATTTTGTTCGATATAAAAAAACAAATTTTTTCACGTGGTTCTTGCAACGCAAGCATGCTACTGGTCAAAAAAGAAATTTCACGCTAAACTCCTCCGTACCTCTTGCTCTTCCTTCCACTCTGTTTCCTTTCGCTTCAGCTCCTCACGGATTTGATTCCAGTCCTCGGTCACGTGTTTCAAGTCATCGCTGAGCGCTGCGTTCGAGTCGTTAGCTTGGGCCAGTTGTTCTCGAAGCATTGAGTTGATCTCGGTCAAGCTCTCAGCTCTGAAAAAATAGAAACAAGTTTGCAAATAACCGTCTCTAAAAATCAGTGTAATTGATCAGGTCATTGGGCGCGCTATAGTTAAAAGTGAAGCAAGGACAATAAGTCCTGAATACTTCAATCTTTGTTTCAATACAGCTAGTTTTAAAAGAAAGTCCTTTATAGCATAGGCGCCACTATAACAAAACATTCAAGCAAACTTTTGGGCAATGCAACATGTTGCATTCTTTTTGATAACCTCAGTAATACAGTTTTAGTGTTGTGTGAACTTGATCAGAGGCAATTCTCCTTCGTTTTGAAATGACAGCTGCGAATATTGACAATGTTTTGCAAACGTGTTACTTATTTTTAGTTTTAAAACCGTACATACGGATGTGAGAGCGTGGTTTCAGTGCCATTTAGCGCAACTCATTATATTTTTCGGAGATCTGTCACTACCGTTAGATGTGAAACTACCGGTTACCGTCAACTTTTGCGTGACAACTTCCGTTTGTCTTCGCTCGGTTAGGGATTTGACCAAATTTCTTTGACAACTTGTTTGGAGTTCTCAGTTTTTTTTTAGGTTGCTTTAAACATTTATTCATGCAAGACCTTCAAGCTTCAGAAATAAACAGCAGCTTTATTTCAGGCGACGAAACGAAAAATTAGGTTCATTTCGAAGCAACTTTGGTGCGGTGCCGTTGTTCGTGACTTTCTCCTTCCTTCTCTATACAAACAGTGCGTAACTTTGGAAAAGTAGCTTGTGTTACGACAAGCAGTTTGTCAAATAGGACATCACTTTTGTTTCAGTAGCAATGTCGAAATTAAGAGCAGTGTAAAACATTTAGCTGTGAGTTTTCTTGTATGGCCGCTGTAGCCTGTTGAAAACCCTGGTTTCGCCATCGCAGTGGATATGCAGCTTTGCCAAAAAAGCAACACAATTGGGCATTTCTATAGGCGCAGTAGGTTTGGCCGAAAGATTTCAATCCAATCCTTGCGTACGCCGCCGGGGCCTTCCAAAATATCTGAGATTTAAAGGCAACTTTAAAGCGAAACTTCTCAGTGGTAAAAGAACTGCTAAGCAAACATTGTAATCGTGCCAATCCCCGGTGAGCCCTAATCGCGAAACTGTCCGTTGTTTGCGCACGGGTATTTGCAGAACGCGCGCCGTTGAAACACAAACAATAAAATTTCAAAAGTAGCGATTTTCTGCTGACGCGCGGCCATTGACGCGCGAGCGGCGCCGTTTTAACCGGTGCGGCCGGCTTCGTCGAAAAAAGCGCCTCCTAGTAAGGCAAAGTGCCTGGCGCAGCACACCCCGGCATATCTTTGTCTCGCAAGTTCGGATTCGATGAATGTGTTGGATCGCGTTTGTTTTGTCACGTGAAGGAAAATGTCAAAAGCAATAGAAAAACCGACGCGAAAGAGCTGAATCCGATTGGCCGATATCGTTTCGCTTCGCTGGCTAAGATGACAACAGCTGTTGGCACTACGTGTTCGACTGGAGTGTACATAGTAATAGAAAAGCTGTATCAAGGTCAGGCCGTTTCTTTGAGATCGAACGCAATAAACCAAAATTAATTCTTACTTCCTGGCATATTAAAAAAATTGCAGATCGACTTATTGCTACCCCCCTTATAGGGAGTACTTACATCCTGGTCTATCATTTGTATTTCTGTATTTGGGAAGTGAAATAAAGTATTTTGATTTCAATGCACGCAGCTTTCATCATTAAGTGACAAACAGCATTTTCAACCAGCACTGGACAAACAGGTTCGTAAAATTGAAAAATGGGGCTACGGTTATTTTAAATGCAAGTTACCGTATCTCAAGCACGATGCTAAAGCGATGCTTTTTTCAGAAAGCTTTGGAAAGCAAAGCAAGCGCTGTTTTACCGGTATTCTCATAACATTTTATTGCCAACTCTGAACGTTTTTTTACTATTACTTGAACTCAGTAGGAAAAATTCTAAATTTTCAGATTTGTACAACAAAACAAAAGCTTGTGGCTAAAGCAGCTAAATCAGTCTTTTTAAAAACAGACGCTACATAGGCTCGCTGAGGGAACCTGCAAGCAAGAAAAAGACCTTAACCTATCTGGAAAGACTTTCTGTTCTTGCAACGCTTGGATACCAATACCGTGCCTGATGACACGTTCAGGCAGTTGTTCCTTGCCATTAATCTCTGTCCAGAAAAAGATTTTCGTCAAAATGGTTTAATGACTCACGAAGATACCGGTGTCACCAACGCTTTTTTTGGAGTTTTTACCTTATTTTATCTCGGCAGATTCGAAAAATCGATCTTAATGATATTGTTGACATTGCATTTACTTGATGCAGCCAATGCGTATTTATCTACATCAGTCGTACTTCTGTTTCTCTTCTTCAAGCTTCAGCAGGGCTTCCTCAAGGTCGGTGGTATGTGACTCTTCCGTACGCCGTAGACGAGCTTCCGTGGAATCGAGACGGTTCTTCAAAGAATCAGTGGTCTCGGAAAGCTGAGGCAAAAGCACAATGATGCCTTTCAAAACGGTTACCGGCACTGAATTGCGCACCTTGTATGCGGAAGAGCTTTATCGGGATAATCAGCCGGTAGTAAGACTTTCTGTACTTGAAAAGCAAAGTTTGTCTGGCAGTTAGCCTTACCGTAAATTTTTTTTGTAAGTTTGCAGATGTGTTTGGAACGATTCCTTCGCATCATTGAGCTGCTGACTTGAGACTAATGCACAACAGGCCTGCTCTACCCGGGGCATGCAGTCAAATGACAAAAATTAACTTGTTACGAATACTTCCGGTGTTAAAAACTTTTGTTCGTTCTAATCGCGTTCTGAACAGGTTCCATTTACATGCGACAAAAGTAGGTATACAAAGTCTAGTTAGAACGAGTTCGTAAATCTTCGAGCACAGTTCGAAAAACAAAGGTGAACAATCGACTTCAGACCGCATTGGGAAAATGCTATTGCGGTTTCGTATGTTCGCGCTTTCTGAGCACTTTACGGATACATTGTTTCGAAGACGTTCAATCGCAGGCACTCGTTAACTTCTGACAACGAAACGTTTAACGAACTGGAAGAATTTCATTGCATGGGGCCGACGGCCGGGCAACTACTCGGAACAAAACCTTCAACTCTGCTGCTTCTACGAATTACAGATCTCGTGAACGTTAAGTGCATGCTCTTCACAAATTGGATGCACGCACACAGATGCGTAACGCATTGTTCTGATTAACATGGGAGCCCTGCCGTTCCACAACAGTAACTGCTACTATCAATATGGTGGCTGCGCTACAATGTGCAGTATAATGTCATGGCTATCACGATTCATTACGAACTTTGCACGATGTTACTCGTACCAATTACACAGCACATTGTCGTCGGAAAATCGCATCATATGGCGCTGACAGCGCCAATAGTAGCGTCTTGTCCCCAAAGCAGCTGAATGATCAGTGCAGATCAAGAATGGCAGGCCAGGTTTTAGCAAATAGTCACGTTTCAAAACTTCCTACGCTAGGCGTATGATAAAACCGTGAACCTGATGATGGTGGTACCACTATAAAAGTACAGCTTTTTACAAACGCCCTGGCCGTAGCTCGACGCAGCATAAAGAATCAAAGTTTCAATGAACCTCATTTAAAGTAAGATTATTCGCTGATCGAGCAAGGAATACAGCAGTACAATTTTGCGGAGAGACTGTGTTTTTAAGAATTGCATTCAACACCCCGAGTCGATTAAGCTCGATCTGTGCCCAAAGCAAAAACAAGAAAATTGGATGTGTTTCATTGCGGTAACTTAAATTAGAGCAAATTTTGCATCGAAATAATCTGATCGTTTTTATACCTCTATCCTTGAGCGATCTGATTCCGCTTTCATCAAACTCAACTGTTCTTCCAGCTCGCCGCATTTTTTCTTGTACTGCAGAACCTGAATATGAACGAAAGTAACAGTTGTGTTGTAAAAAAATACAGTAAAGTGGTGATCTACTTTCGAAACACCAATCGTTTTTATGAATATTTTCCTGAAATTGCAGAGAATGCAAAAACGTTTATGAATGACCATTACACGTAATTGCATGTGCTAATAGGCTTAAGGTAACAAATAAACACATTTTGCACAATCATAAGCAAAGAACCTTTTAGGCAGTGCAACAAAATTATTAAATATTTTCTATGGCATGACAAACAATGACTGGTCTTGCTGATCACGCAAAGCAAAAAAATGCAGAAACAGGAAACAGGTGAACCTTTGATAAAACACAACATTGTCAACTCCCAACCTTACAGACTTCCACACCTGCTCTTTCAATTTTGAAACTTCCCTGGAGTCAGTCATTTTGTAAGAACAGAAGTAAAACGTGTTATCTGCATTTGCTGACAACCAGCAGAAGTTTGTACGATTACTTCTTAAAACTAAAGTTTCTCGGTAAAATCACACTAAAGTAGACAACCTATTCATAAGCAACTTCCACCTGGTAAAAGCACAAAATAGGCAAAAGTTGCGAAGTTCTCTGATCTTTCAGCGAAACCTTTCCTCTGCACTGAACATCTAGTTAACATGAAAGGGCACTGACATCTCGTTGTGAAGGACTTGTCAAATTACTTTTCGTAAACTAAGAGACGAACGCGCCGAACCAAGTTTCCTAAACAGATTTCTTGTTTTTACACACTACAGAGTACACACCATTCGACTCAAGGGTCACGGCGAAACTGTGATGCTAGTATCCGTATTCTCGAACCGTTCACTATGTTATTTCGAGCGCTACGCCGGCTTGTCCTTCATAATCAATAAATCAGTCGCGATATGGAGAGTAGGCCTATTATTTCGATAGCGCCTTGATGCCATAACAATAGGCGTGTATGTAGAACGATCACACTTACTGGCGGACGGCGAGATGGGCTTTTGGAGCATTGCTCCAGGCTACAAGGCTCTTGTCTTGCGTTCGATAAGTACGCAAGATTTGCCGAAATTTTACCCCGAAATGACGTAACCTGGATAAAAGTGGCCTTAAACCTCATTACAAAATTGTCAGTTGAGGTACTGAGTGAAGAAGGATAAATGCCCTCAGTATGTAGCTTCAGTTTCTTTAGTTAGCTATTGTCACTGTTTTCAAAACCGCGCTCATAAGCCACTGTTTTCAAAAGCGCGGCTTTGGTAAAGGCGCGACACTTGAACTCGATTCGCACCAATCAGCAAAGAACGCCCCCGAGCAATTTGTGTCTGATTTGCGATTTCCACACCAGTAGAAGCTACTCCGTACGTCCAGCGGCTCCAGCGTCAGGGTGAGAAACACTGTGGCATTTTGTCCCGTATACCAGTGAAGCAACGATTCTAAAATTTGCTGCTGAATCAAATCGCAGTAGGATGGCAAGATCTTGGAACAGAAACTTTGGCATAAATTAACCGCCTGCAACACTAATTACTTTCAACTATTAATAGATTTAATCAATATGGTTTAAACCTGAAATTTTGCACTCCAACCTTCCAAAGTAGTCGTACTGATTCATTTTAAAGATTGAAATGATAATTGAAACGCGGCAAAGCGAGATGTGAATGTTCGGTAACATAACGCTTCGCTACCAGATCAATGAAAAGGCTGGAACCACTTTTCTACACACGTCATAGCCTATTGGCGCGCACTGTCTCATCGCCACTATTGTGTGTTTGGCCAGTCGTGGTCAGAAGTGGACAGTACTTAATCCTGAGGTTCCTCAGGAGGTTAACTTTTTTAATAATTCATTAAAGCGACCTCCCTGATAAAAGTCACTGTTTATCCAGCAAACTACAAAGTAGCGCAGGGCGGTTCAATAACGACTAAGATCAGCCAAGCTCCTGTCCACGGCGAAAAGACAAACCTTTAAAAGGAGGGAACAATGGGAAAGTAACGCACAACACTAACCAACAAATTATTGTCCCTCGCACGCCAAGCTGTAGGTTTAGAATTCGCCCGCACAATGGCGGCCACTCACGGTCGCCAGTGGCAACCGCATTTTCAAGCCAACTTTGGACAATGCGCCAAGATGACGATGGGCCTGATGCTGGACAGCACCGGGAACTACGTTCCTGGTCATGCGGTCATGAACAATCCGACATAAGTGAATGAACGGCGAGAGGTTCAACTTGTTTGAAAGCAGAACTATGTTTGTTGGGTTCAGCAATGGTAGATAGTTAACTTAATACTTTTTTTAGTTCCGGACGTTTACTTCATTTTTACACCATAGACCTTTATTGCGTGATCTTACTTCCGGGCAATAGCGTGCATTCACAATACACGCTTGTACGAAGGCTCGAATGATATAATTAAACCAGAAACAGACCCTACTTAGTTTCGACGTCAAAATTGTTTTTGTTGTTTGTAACAAACGTCTCTGCTATTTTAACCGCTTCATTGTGGGGTCTAACCTTTGGGCATTTCTTCTTCCAGTCATTTTCGCTTCATCGCACTGTTGTATATATTCAACATCAACTTTGCACAACTAAACTTTGCAACATCAACTAAACGTTGCACGCGGTTGATGAAGAAAACTAATTAGCACATACTTAAGAAAAAGTCCGCAACTATTTACAAACCTATACGTTGGAGTTATAGGTTTTGACATGACATTCTTGTTGGCGGAAAGCGTGTTTCGAATAAGGTTTAAAAGAGTTTTTGGGGTAATAAACTGTTTTTCATATCGAGTTTATTTATTAATATACTGTCAATTTCGAGTTTGCACTCCATTAAATGAAATAGGTTTCCGCGAGTGCATAATTTATTATTATCAAAATACAAGCGATAATTTGTTTTTGGAAAATCTCATTATGAATCTTAATGGAAAAACTTTTCATTCATTCAATCCATGCGCTGTAATTCTAAAAAAGTGGCGTTTTATATTACAACTTAGAGATAACTAATGGCGTTTTTGCCAAAACCGTTTTCACATTTTGCAACATCACAGAAAAAACTTGCAGTATCCTTTTTCCCAGTGGATACCTAACAGTTAACGCTGAGTAGTTTGTAATTTTCTTTCCCTTCGTCGTTTGGTTTTTAGTTGGTGTCATGGCTAATTTTTATTAAACTTGCAACGTTTCTGTAGGTACTAGCCTAGCAAAAAGTTGTATGTGAAAAGTCATATTTCGCATACTAGCGAGTTCTGTACACAGCGCATCAGCGCAAAACACTGACTAACATGCATGACTATTCTGCGAAGGGGGGTCATGTGATCTACAACATAAAACTACAACAGAATACGTTTCTGCAACAGAAAATTGCTTCAGGCCTTGCAATTCTTTCTCACTGCTTATAGCAGTCAGGCTTGCAGTAACGCAACGAATCCTGGGCAAAGCTGTTTCCCAAAGAGCATGAGTGACGCAAAGCCTGGATCACTGCAGCCTTGGCTAAGGCAACCCTAGAAGAGAGTTTACTGGCTTGATTTTTCGCTCGCACAAGCCTCATTGCTCGATAACCTGCATCTCTCTGTAGCTCATAACACGGCACAGCGATTCTACAGTAGTGAGCGATCGGCGGAAGCGAAAAAAACAAATGATACTCTGCTGCATAGAGCAGTGTTTTTCAACCGGGGTTCTGCAGAACCTCAGCGTTCCGCGAGCGGCTGCCAGGTGTTCCCCGGAAACCTTTTTAATGATTTCATGATAAAATATATATGCTACATTTCCACTCATCTGATTTATTACAGAAATTAAGATAGACACTTCAATCATTACATGGAATTCCATGAGAAACGTGAACATTTGCGGAGGGTTCCGCTGCAGCAAAAAGGTTGAAAAATATTGGCATAGAGTCGATGGCATAAAACGTTTAAAGTAGGGAAGTGTTTCCAGCAATAAATTTTGCAAGAATTTTTCTACTTTCAGACGTAAGTCAGATAAGACCGAAAACGCAATCGAAGGTCAAACGTGTTTTTTACCCATTTTGTAGCAAAAGCAAAGGCGTCAGTTCATTGGCTGGTTGCGCATTGTTGGTGCGAGAAAACATCAAAATAGAGTATTCCAAGTCACATTGGCACTCCAGCTACGAATCGGCTGATAAAGCATTAGGTTTTGACGTATTGTTCCAAACACAGACATGGACTAACGTTTACGAAGGCGGTTGAGCATATCCGCAATCACGGACAATTTCTAAAGGAACGCACACTGACCTTGCTCTGCAATTTTTGCACTAGTTGAGCTTGGCGTTGCTGTCCTTCCTGGTAAGCTTGCAGCTTCCTTTTAAAAGAAGCTTGCTCATCCTCGAGCTTCTGTCGAAGTCTTGCGTTCTGCGCAAACGATGAGACTTTCAGATGGAGTTAAAATATTATCTTTTATCAGGTTTTATTCACAAATAAGTTCATAAGGTGTTATATATGCATCCCTAGAACTAGCATTTGATGCACCGAATGCCCGTGTATACAACAGTCAAACCAACGCACAGTGGACACCTGCAAAAATTTACGGTTTTGTGTATGTTGCACAACGGTTTTCAGTCATTTGAAGAAACATTACTTGGGTAATACCAAAAAATGTTAGCGTCGAACTTTTGAGAGTGCACGTACTCTGGTTAGAGTACCTTTCATACACAACGTTAGCTAAAGCCCCAGGGATGCACCATAGATTATCAGCAAACAGAAAAATTAAACGTAAAGCCAAAATTTTTACCAATACATTACAAGATCGTAGTCCTGCTTCCACACATTTTTCGGAATCAGTTTTTCCACTGTCACGTTCAAAAGTTAAAAGTAGTAGCTGGTTTGCTTCACTTAATTGAGAAAACATTCCTTAACGATTTCAGCCTATGCACTGAATAAAGTTCCAAAGTGATAAACAGCTGATAAAACACTGGAAATGTGCTTAAATAAGCTGAAACTTTAAAATATTAAATTAGGATGTAATAAAATAGCCACCAGCGACTTACGCCACATAGACAGCAACGTTTCTCTCCATACCAAGTGCACCAGGACAAACTGAAGGGTGCATTGGCTACAAATATTCATCAAAAGCAAAGTTGCTGCATCGCTCAAACGACATTACCGTACCTCCATTTGCAGGGTCTTGTTCTCCATGACGCCTTTGTCCCTTTCACCTTTCTCCAGCTTCAGAGCCTGTTCCAGCTGAAGTGCAAGGAGATCGATTGAAAATCTCGCGATTTTATTGGCGGTATTAACCACTCATATTTATTCTGAGCAAACAACGGCGAAGCGACAATGCTTTGCGAGCATTTCCAATCAAGAACAAATATTTTATGACCGTAACGGTGCTTCGTTTGTTGACTCAGGGCAGTGATTTGAAGAAAAACTACAGTTTTTGTTTTCGAATCACACCTCATAGCAGTTTGTAGGAAACAAAAGAGAGCGCACTGCCCAAAGGTATTTATCGCAATTGTTGCTAGCATTCCGCTCTATCCTGGTGCTTTGGCCCTTTTCTGCAGCAACTTTTCTAACATGCCGTGAGTGCAGAACAATCTCCACACGAGTCACGAGATGTAAGACACGTGTAACGCAAACATTTACCGTAAAAGCGCTAACACATGACTTGCGTCAGGCCTAACCTAAAACAAAATTAAAAGTTGGCCGTGGCCGGTGCAGTCACAATTCAAGTATCGGGATCAGTGCCAGCTTCACACATTGAACAAATCTAACACAGTTGATTTAGCTGACAACACAGAAAAGGACGTTTAAGAACAACAGATTGGACTAACGCAAAAACTGAAATCCTCATCGATGAACTTGTGTGGCCTTTGAACAGAGCGTTTCAATTATGATCCAAAGAAAAGTGTCCTAGGACGTTTTGGATTATATGTAGTGAAAAGCTGAAACAAAGATACACCAAATATATCTATTTAGGGGTGTGGCGTGGATTGGACTTGTAGAATATCAGTAATACAAGAACAATGACTGTTAACTGCCAAACCGTCAGTAGTAACGGCAGTAAGACGAATGATGCAGTGGATAAAGTATTTTCAATGCGATCTCAAGATGTCCCCAGTGCCAGATGTTTGAATTTAAGGCGAAGTGATGCGCGTGAAACAAACGTTTTTTACACTCGGTTTTGGTGCCCTAGAACAGGGTCTCCAAACTTTTTCGTCAGGGGGCCACATAAGCTACTACACAACATTTCGAAGGCCGGACATTTTACGAAATGAGATTGTTTCGGGATGTTTTACATTTTACCAAATCAATAAATTTTTCGTAAATATATGATTTTTTCATTATTGACAAAATGTCTTCGCGGGCCGGACGAAATGGTTTCTTGGGCCGGATTTGGTCCGCGGGCTGTAGTTTGGAAACCCCTGCCCTGGAATTTTGATCACATCAGCTTTACATGCGAACACGAAAAGTCAGACTCATGTTATGCTTGATCAGTCTTGATTGTGACAAAATCAGCAACAGTGGAAGCCATTGCTATGTTGTAAATCACAGATTTGGCGCTTGCAAAAGTAATTTTTGAAATAATCTTGGCAAAAAAACTTATTTCTTAAGGCACTAGCTTGTGATAAAAGTATTGGTCTTCCAACTCTTGCAAGTTCCAGGTGAAAAAAACAGTCGCTACGCGATGTTGAGCCAAAGTTAGGGCAAGTATATTAGAGTGTGACCACATTGATTATTTGCTCGTGGTAGTTGCAACAGAAAGCAGACTAAGGCTTACTTTGTCCACCCTGGACCGCACGGATTCAGGGGCTAACTCTTCGTCTTCGCTGTTAGACGCCATTTTCCAAACGCTCTGCTCGCAACAGCGCTTTCCACGTCCTTGGTGCAATGACGTATTTCCCAATAAAGGTTAAAGGTTACAGAAATCAGAAAACAAGGCAGCAACGAGTTGATGCGGAATGAAGAAATGCAGACGTCAGAATAAGTGAACGTACTCTACAAACTAAACAACACATTTCACAACGGTCACTCAGCTTTTGCACGTGTACACAATTCCTTCGTCTAAAATCTGCATCTTTAATAACACAAGCGAAGCGCAACTTTTTCAAGACTTTCAAATTATTCCTCAACTAAAACTGCTTGTCTCTACGTGCTCGGTATGAGTCGAGTCGCTTGAAGACGTTTCAGGCCTTCGGTAGAAGCTTAGGAACACTGTCTATGCTAGGGCAGGTCTTTCTACTACATTATATTCACTTAACTTGCGCGTTCCGACATGGTGTGGAGCAGACTTTTTCAGCAGTTGTGTAACTAGGAGAGCGGTTTCGGAAAATGTGCTTCTTTCAGCGCGAAACTGACGAATCACTTCGTGTCATGAAACGTTTCAGTGCTCTCGCACGTCTCAAACCTGGCATTTACCGCTGGTGCATAACCTATTATATCTGAGCAAAGTAACGGCCAGATGTTAAGCGACGGCTGCAGATTATTTTCACCATATGGAGAAAATAAACTGGTAAGACAGTCCATTTCCAATATCCGCAAACAACTTTATCTGTGTCCATGAATGAAGGCGGTCCTTCCTCCAGTGTGGACGCGTGGTTTCACCAGCTTTGTGCTTTTGATAATCTCAACCTGGTTTTCCTTTTGTGGAATGAGTTGAGCAGCATGTAGGACGCAGTGGCGATGTCAGGGGCAATTTGGCGCAAGTTCCCTCCGAAATAACCACTGCGCCCCCGAATTGGCGCACGTTTACCCAAATGCCGCCTTTTCATCTATTCATTGTGCTTTCACAGCATTTTAGGAACTACCTCCCACATACAGCTGGTTTAAATCTGCTACGGGTAGGAAATACCAAGTCTGCAACAAGTTGCGCAATAGTTACTGCTTAAACATTTCTGTCTCTGCAACCCATGATCAACGCATTTGTTGGCAAAACGTTGCACTGCTCTGATGACCAGTGGGCACCATTTGGTACTTCATAACGGCTCAAGTATAAAGCAATTAACCTAATATATGTCACTTTAAGTCCTGACACGAAAGATACAGTGGGTTGTGAGGTAACACGTTTCTACTACTTCAAAACTGTCTTTGTCCCAGTGCTAATTTCCAGCCTCACAGTAAAATGTTTCTTCAACATTGTTCAAAATCCGTTTATCCTCTACTAAAAATTTGACGATTTTCTAGATTTACCCTTTTGTCACCATCACTTCTCTCAAAGCTCGTTATAAACGAACTTCTGCGTGCAGCTCAATACCCTTGATCTATCGTGGCAACACAACCCGAAGCCTAACGCTATAGGAAACACGCCACAAATCCGCAAATGGGATCAGATCCAGCGATTTCGCGGCCTACTGATTTAGAATAGGAATAAAATGCCCGGTACGTGGATTGCGTTGTCATCCAATGCGCCGAGTATGTCGACGGACGCGTGCTGACCTGACCGAACGTAATCTAACCGAAATGAAACAGCAGCCAGCACACCCTTTACCAGTTACAAGTTTCATTGAGCAGGCAGTGCTGTAGCAGTTGATCACATTCAGCGAAGCTTGATTTTTGAGGACAGTGACCTTGAAGTCTAGAAAAACCTGCCTGGCTTCTTCACAAACTCAACTTTTACGTTTTTCCTGTAATGTTGCGATCTTATCAATATGCAAATTTGAATTTTCCACTGACAACAAACTCGGTTCTCCTAACCAATAGCGCTCCCTCAGTCGTACTTCTAATTACACTGTGTGGAATTCGTATGCCCGTCGACGCTAACAACTCTTGGGCCGGTTGCCTGCACGCGATTTCTAACCCGGCTACAATGATGTGGATATTGCAACAATAACTAGCAGCGTGGTTGTCGGCAGGGTTGATTTCACGCAAAACGCTATATGACCAGACGACGACTTGATGAGGAACGCAGAATATGGTTCAAGAAGAATAAAGAAAAGATATAAAGACGCCAACAAACGTGGTATCAATCAAGTAACAAAGCATTGCTCGTTGGGAGACAATTCACACGTGCACAGCCCCAATACTCATTGTGTAACGCGACACCTACAGGGACGCTATCTAGCCGGTCCGCCTCGCACTCTGATTGGTTGAATCGCAACACTTCCATGGAGCCTACTTGATATCGAAAGCAGCGCCCGCTGACGTAACAAGGGCGTTTGAAGAGCAAAACACCAGAAGCTACTTGTTTTTCATAAAGCTTTTCTGAAGAATTGCATTAGCTTTTCATGAGACATTCTGAAGATCTCTGACAATCTGCCAAGTGACGTTTGCTTAAGAGGATCGCATTCGATGAACCGCATACAAAGTCTCAATATGCGGTGATATCAGTTTGCTTGCACGGAAAACAAAAACCGTAGGTTTGTATGGTTGCAAAGTTTGTCAGTGATATTTTCAGAAGCTAAAGACAAGGAAGAAAACTAGATCGACAGGCGTTGCTTGCAACAGTCTCCATAGGCATTGTAAAGAAAATGCGATAAGTAAACATTGCAAGCATTTGTGCATGTTTAAATGCATAGCCTACGCAACCTGATAGGACACGATGGACAAACATCCTTTATCGCTAAACTGTAAAGAAGTTACATAGCTTTCTGTACAAGGAACGTTTTTCTCCTTTCCTTGTAATGTGGTGACGTTTGCATATTTTTTTAAAACAAACAGGTATCCCAATGCGAGGCACATATTTTAACAAGAACAAATGTTTTAGCACCACGGCAATAAATTACAGGTGCTATGTAGAAAACCTCTGTTTTTATATATTTTCTTGTGGTAATGAAGATTGCAACACTACCGTGTAAATTCTGCTTGGCTGTGACGAGTTCTTGTGGCGTCATACAATTCGAGCAACGCATTAAATGCTGTTTCAGAAAACAATAGACTTGGTTAACTATAGAAACATAAAGCCCACACAATAATACGAGGGGATTTCATTTTAACAAGCTTTTGTTTTCTGATTACATAAAATTTACAACAAATTTTTCAAACATAATAAGATTTTTTAATTGTTTTATTCATGCCAATCATTCATTTTTAAGAACCGTGGAGGCAACGCGATTGGTTCTCTGAAAAACGTTTTTCTCTTTTCATTCAAAACAGTCATGAAGTGATGTTTTTGTCATAACCATCATCACTAAAACCTTTCGCTGCGACGTAGAATACTTGGTTGAAGTATTTATGTTTGCCACGAGTGTTTAATTATATAAAGAACCTCTCCAAAGGAGCAATTCCAAACAGGAGATCAATTGACTTCTTGGGCAAAATGAAGAAAGTCTGATGAGTTTTTCACAAATTTCCAAAGCTTCACGCGAACAAGCACCCATGTTAAGTTCTTTTCTGTTAAGCTCTTTATGTTTAAGTTGATGAGTCAGAAAAATCTGAATTTAAGAGGTGAGGGTTTCATTAATAAACCCCATTCCTCACATGATTGTGAATTAGACCACCAGGGAATAATAAGCAACAGATTTCAAAACAAGAAATGTGACAGTTTTGTGAGAGCGTATTTGCTGGTTAAAGTTTAACGCTACTATATGTTAACGAAAGCGTTAAACTCTGCGCTTTATTCAGTTCAAGTTAGTTAGCCACAGTTAATGTTGATTCATTTACATCCCCGATACCGTCACATTTGAAATGGCTGCTAAATGTCATATAGCAACAGGCAAACTAAATACGCTCACTGTAATAAAGCTAGCAGCTACCAAATGCAGTGGACCTCATAGTACAAACGTGATATGAAAATTTTCGACTGCCAAACATCGAGATACTGATGATCCACGGCAATAGGACCCCTCTATTTTTGCTTGCTAGCGACCCTCAGTGGAGAATTGGGATACACTCCTGCAAGTGAAACGTGACATGGGCAGCTTTCCCGACGAAAGAGCGAGCTGCTGTATCCACGGAAAATACAGATTTCCCGCTTGCGGCGTTCTGCGACGCGCGCAGACGTTTGAAAAGCAGGAAAATCTTTGTCCGCCAAATGGCGCAAGTGCAGCACCGAAACTGAACGAAATCTTACGATATGACCTGCGATCATTCCCGAAATTCTTTTACGCCCTTCATCAACAACAAGTCACGACGGATAGCGTACTGGCGACTTACCCTTTCGCTGACAGCGTTGTATTTTATGGCGATCTCATCTCTGTCTGCCCTGGACTGCGCAAGAAGATCTTCAACCCTGCTCAGTTCTGCCTGGAGCATGCGATTCTCTTCCTGCATCGAGAAAAAAACAGTTTAATGTATACATTATTCCAAGCCGAGCGTTTTGTAACCGTTGGCATAAACGGAGCTGACGGGCAAATCGCAATTCTAATGATAAGAGAGAACACAAATGGCATTTGCGACAAAAAAGGTTTTGTTGCACAAATTATGCTTCCAGCGCACTTAAACTGCAATAAAATAACAACAAAAGCACTTGTACATTCTCGAGGTGCATCTGTGCAATATCTACCTAAAATGAACTTAAGTAGATTTTTCTTTCTATCTATAATCTCCAAGGTTATGTACCTCTAGAAAAAGTATTTGTGTTCCTGATCCTCTTGAAAAGGATGAGGAAGACATTCCCTGTGTTCTTCCCTCAATACACTATTGCGCTATGCGATAATGATTTGAAAGGCAGAGCAGAGGAAAGTTTGAATCGAGTAGATCACAGACTTTTGCCTTCAGCCAGTAAATTTTGTTTTATAGAATCATTTACCAGTGTAAATTTCATATTCTATTATGAAATTGGAAAGGATCAAATCAGTCTAAACCAGAGGTTCCCAACCGGGGGTACATGTACCCCTAGGGGCACATTTTCCTGTCCGAAGGGGTATATTTGAGGTTAGCAATAGAAGTGAAATGTATATTTACATATCTTTTATTTCCAAATGTTTATATATATATCAGTGAATATTATTCTCAAAAGCCGTTATATGCTATTGTTCAATATATCTATGGTTAATCACGCTAAAATGTTTTGTCATAAGAAATTTTACGGGTACACGTTAAACTGTCGAAACGCTGAAGGTGTACATGCTTGTCTTTCGAAATGTTGGAGGGGTACATACTGATATGTCGGAATACTGAAAGGGTACATGGTCAAAGAAGGGTTGGGAACCCCTGGTCTAAACTGAGACACAACCTTGTTTATCACCCTTCCTACCTTTTTTCATGATGTATATTAAATAAGACCGTATACAAAGGCGCAGGATCAAAAAGAGACAAAGTTTGATTTTTTACATCAAATGAAGAAGTTTTTGGTTCATCCATATACATGTAATGGAACTACGGGGGTGTAATGGTTAGTCGCGGTGCTTATAGTTTCACGGTTTAGTATTGCAGAGCTTTCAATAATGTTGAAGTTGAGATAACTCTATAATCTTTCGTATTTAAGTTCGTTAAATAGTAAAATATAAATATGTTGCATATCCTCAACGTGTGCCTGCAAGCAATACGTTCAACGCCCTTTTCAAAATATCACATTACCGAGATTTGAAGCAGTGCAACCCGGTTGGCTACTCGCTTGTGCGTAAGTGCATGTACTGCGGGTTTCCAGTCGACGGGCCATGCAGCATGACATGTGAGGGTGCCGCAAAAACGCAGAGTAAATGGTGTGTCCTCGTGTATGCGTTACACCGCAGCTGTGAATTTACAAACTAAGTGTTCCTTCGTGGACACTCGCTAGAATTAAGAGCTGTGAAACAGGTGCGTGCGCTGACACTGCAAAAAAAAGTTAAAAATCACTGGGCGACGCGATGGTCGCTTGTCATCATTGTTTTGAGAATTCTTTGTTGACAACGTTTACAGCGAACTCTTCGTGCTATCTGTTGTTCTGGCATTTTTTAATAACTCTGTTTTCAATAGATCGAAACTTCTGTTGTAAACACAGTCCAAAATATTCATCTATTGTTGGTTAGTCACATGGAAGATTGGAATTGATAACAAAAAATTGATTAGTAGTAGACAATACGACTCGCATCAGGGACGTGCACCCCTAGCCGGGAATGCGAAGCGTGAAGCCCAACTTAAACTTTGAAAGCACCAGAAGGTAAAACAGTTTAACAGTTTTTGACACTAAAAGTTAAGTATCGTTGGTGGAAAATTGCACCGCGAGGTTACAATGGAGTGAATAGACCTGACCATAATGTAGTAATCATCTCTATCTCTCTCTCGTCAAAACACGTTTGCCCATGTCATTATAGGCGACACAGACAGGCCCAGCGAAACAAGTCAAAGCATTATTAAATAAGAACCAAAGTACCTCACAGTTTGTGAAACACATTCAAGTGACCTATAATCGGTGAAACAGTTTCAAAAGATTCATATAAGCCCATGGTATTTTATGCGCTGGTTGCAAAAACGCATGGCAAGTGAGCCATCAACAGTGTCTGTTCAGGTCCGTATGATTTGTAAGTACGCTGCTTTATGAACGATTCAGTTGTAGGGAAAAGTGTAAATTAGCGAAATATAATTAGCGCACAATTATTTCAGACCGAGTAATCAATTAAGATTTTTTAAGAAGATAAACGGGCACCAACATAATAAGATGCGATGGTGTTGGAATAAGATGAGGGAGCAGCCAAATCCGGCAAACACTTCACCTGCAGTGATCGAGCCATTGCTTGTTCGCTTGACCGGTTTTCTCCTGTTCGATCTGGTTCACGGAGATTTTCGGTTATAATCTCTCTCACCCGGGCCCCAATGGACCGCCCAACTCCTTCTCTGTCGCCTCCAAGAACAGTGTCTTCAACGTTCTGCGTATAAAACTTTGTATTGGCATGTCTAGCACACAAGAAAACCAACCGCTTGGTTAATTTTTGACAAATCAGAGAATACCTTTTTTCAGCAGTAGCTAACACCAACTGCAGGTTTACTTCTTGCAGCTCAGTTTTTCAGATCCTACATCTCCACAATGTGATTTAATTGTTTATGAAAGATAACTGTTGTAACTGTTGTACCAACTCTAACTTCAGTGTTAACATCCTTTGTCTACGTTACTATCCAAGAAAACAAATTCCCTCTTAAGGGCATTCAAACGACGATGTTTTGCACATACAAAATATATTCACTGTCTGCAGCTATTTTATAAACCAGCTTCAATGAGAACACATTCTTGTGATGTCGTATTTGGAAAAAAAGCTGTTGGGATACGTGATCCCAACTTCCGTAGATTAACTGCGTGATCGTACTTACAAGCGATGAACGCTCATAAAGAGTAAGCACACAAAGACAAGCGGTGTGAACACGCGTGTGAGCATTTAACTGACTACTCTTAAATGAAGCTCGAGTGCAAATGCGTGCAATCGCACTCTAAGCAGATGCTCTTTTTCCTTGGCATGATTTATTCCAAAACCTTGAAATCGCCCGATCGAACATCATAACTATTCAGTCGGTGATTAGGTGTTAGGGGTAGCGCCGCTGAGAGGCTTTCACTCCGCTCTTTAGTTAAAAGTTTGCTTCATCGTGTCAATACTTATCATCTGGAAAGATTTGCCATTATCAAAACCAGGGCTGTGGAGCCGGAAATCAAATTTCAGGCTCCGGTTAGGGTCTGGCGCCAGCTTCAGGCATCTAAAATTTTTAGCTCCAGCTCTGGCTCTAGAGCTAATTGTTTTTGACTACGGTTCCAGAATGACTTCGTCCATTGAAAACTGAAAGCCTTCGTATTATTTGTACAAATGGCTTGCCCCCCAAACTAGAGCTGCACAACTGGAACCCAAATTTCAGGCTCCGCTCCCGACTTCTGATACACCATCTAATAGTTTTTGGCTCTTGGCTCCGGCCATCCAAAATTGCTTAGTCTCCGGATCCTGGCTCCAGCTCCATAGCCCTAAAACTGCCTGTCATGTTAGGATAAAATAGAAAACGAACGATTAACACGACTTAATGAACTCGATGTGAAAACAGTACATTCTTATGCAAAAAAAAACGTGTTTCACATGGTTGTTGATTGCCAAACCTCATGTTTGTATTGTTCTGTTTTTTTTTTCTTTTGTTGTACGTCCGCGCTGTAATTCACGTTGTAGAAGAAATGACACTAGTTTTGTCTGCTAGGCTTGAAGCGCCACCTTCATGCTGAACAAAGTCGGACGATTCACAATCAACCAAAACTGATCAGCACTTGATAAACGTTTTGCGGCAACTAAGTCACTTTGGATTTCTCACATTTCGCCGCCGAGGAATGGGCAAATAAGTCGTAATTAAAGATAACACGTTCTTCAGTAAATGACGTTATCATTGACAGCCAGGGCCGCAACTAGGTGAATGATAGTAAATTGTTGTTGTACCGAACAACTAAACATGTTTTTGAAAACTTCGGGGGGATTTGCCGGTTGCCCCCCTGGTTGCGGGACTGGTGACAGTGGATCAAGTTCTATGTCAAGACCTTTTTGTCTTGCGACGTTTAGGAACAGCGTGTTTTTACCTTCGCAAGCCTCAAAGCTACAGCTGTTTCGAAATGCCGACCGCAACCGATCGGTTCGACCTTTCACACTGCAAAATCGTTGTTAACGAACATAACTTTGCCGGTTATTTTAATCGCTAGATCAACTATTTCCGTTGACCAATCACTAAAAACTCCTAATCGCAAACCTTGAGGACAGATTACAATGTTTGCTCTGGTTACTTATTAGCTTCCCGCCAAAAGCCACGACGCTAGTTTTTTTCCCACGTGCCCCACTTGTGCCGTTTGCGCTTCCTGTGAAACCGAACATAAACGAAATGTCCTACCGCATCGTTAAAACAAGTTTTGTTCAAACGCCGTCTATTTGCTTAATTTTCTGAGCAAATACCAGTTGCGTTGGAGAAGCGGTCATGTCTGCACACGCTACCGGCCGATGTATCTCTTCGCTTAGTCATATTATGAGTTTGCGGCCGTTGAAAAGTAAACAGCAAACTCAGGTGTGCATAACCTTGTGTTGTGGTGCGACATTTGCACAGTGCTCCAGCTCCTGCGGCCTGAACTGCGCTCAAGAAAACACGGTTGGCAAAAAAAACTTGTTTCCCTAAAATTCTTCACAATCGTAGTGGTATTTCGAATTTCGTTCACTTCGGGCGTTCATCTGGACCAACTTCGGATTCACAGGCATGTCTGCCAATGAGTTGCAAGTTGCAACTGTCCAATCTTTCAGCGGCTGCGATACAATTCTTTAAAAATTAAAAACTTTTTTTGCTGAAGACAAGGAAGTACCATTGTAAAGTGGAAGCAGACATAAGTGACCAAATAAAAATAGATGGAATATAAAGTTTTCCCATTGAAACTATACTTTTTTCTTATGAATAAAAAAAATGAAAAGGGGAGTGCCAAGTAATTTTAGTAAGATGACGATTTAACGTTGCAATACACCACGCGTTTGAAAAAAGCGATACAATATTCGTTCAACAACCTCAAAAACACAAAAAATGCAGCAAATTATGCAGCAAAGCAGGAACGAGTATTTTTAGCAAGGTATTAGTCATTGTTACAAAGATTGTAAACCCAGCATAGTATTTTTATATCCTGGAAAGTTGAGATTTTAAACTCATTTCCAGACAAAATGCTTCTTAGTTTACATAACTTGTCAAAAACACGGTTGAAAATTTCATTCGTGAATTCACGTGTGTAGCAAAACACAGATACATGATGAGACTTTGATGTTAAGATCAAAATCCCAACAGTTTACGCGAGATGAAGCGAACTGCATTACTGTATTACCAGTTCTAAACTTTAGCGATGGTACACTGGCTGAAACAAACTCAATTAAAGGTCATTTCAGAAATTTTTGAAGATGGATCTTTGATTTTGTAGAACTCTCCAATTTGTCGAAAAGCACTGTTTTTGTCGATGAAAAGCCACGTCATGTATCCTGTTATGTTCATCTCAAGAGAGGCATATACTTCATTCATTTAGACTGAACAAGTTTCAGCAACATGGAGTGAGCACAGAAAGTATTTCTTGAACACCTCGTAGAATTGCATCCTTTACGATAATTCTGTTGGATATCGAAAAGACTGTTTCTTAAAGTGCTAACCACCTTGGCACCAAACTCAAAATGCAAATATGCTGATGTTTTTTTTCCGAGCAAAAAGGAATACAAAGTTCACCAAAACGTCTGCCTGTGACAATGCTCTTCAAAGTTTTCTACAGAAGCGTACGTTTTTCCTGATTGGAATCGGAATGTTTAGGGGTGATCTTGATCTGATACAAAAACTTGTTTGCCTACAGTTAAAGCTGTTATAGCTCATAGTTCACCTGTCCTCTAGATAAACCGATAGTTCTTGTGATCATGAAGATTTGAACGGAAAGCAATGTTTTGCAAACATCCTAGATCTGATGAAACTCAATTTTTTTAGTAAAACAACTTGGAATAAATTGCTAGCCACAGCGCACAGATGTAGCTGGCTGAGAAAATAATTTACACGCCTCTCAGCAACGGTGTAAGATCTGGGTGTCGTCTATCATTTGGATTTCGTATATTTCAGATGCCATTTTTAGTAACTGGCGTAAACTGATGTCATGAAAAATGTATCTGTTGTGCTGACTATCTGTTCAATCACAAAGGACCCTTGACTCCTAATGTTCAGCGCAGTGGTACTCAAACCTTGCTGACGTGCAAAGCAGCTAAGTATCAATGAAAACTCACACATTTTGACCCTGGCTATTGGTACCTGACGTATTTTGAAAGATTAGAAACGTAATCAAAATCAGTTGACATGTACACGTTTGTTGCACAAGGTATGCTTGCAATGCATTCAAGAAAAAAAAACAATATACCACCGAAGACCCACCTACACTAAGATGTTATAAATGTGTATTTGCACCCTGATCTGCGTTTGATTACAGTTTTATTTAGTTTTTGTGTGATAACCATGTATAGTTGGGTATCACACAAAAACTAAATAAACTTGTAATCAAACTCAGATGTGATAACCATGCATAGTCAGGTAAACACAGCAACATGTCTTCAAATGGCGCGGTGCTTGTAGCAAAGGTTTGCCGCTAGCGGTTGCTACGCAGGTATTAAAACGTATGTGTTCAAGTGAACAAGTGGTCCTTTTCTTCGCTCTTTGGCGATGCCGCAATTCCTTTACGTCGTAAAAGCTTACTTTTTAACGAGTGGATTTTATCGCGAGTGTAAAGACGCTGAAACCTTGGGCCTCAGCTAAATACATGTTCTCAGCACAGACGCTGCCCGCACTGGGCAAGATCGTGCTCGTTCAATTGTTTGCACAGTCGGGCAACGGGCGACCACTATCAACGGTTGCGCCGGTTTGAATTTTTAAAACTAAAACAAACGAGTGAAGAGAAGTGCCGCTGAGCGGCGGCCTGATCGCTGCAACTGTCCTTTGCGCAGTCTTGAAGCATTTCATGAACTTGCATTAAATCGCAATCGTGCTGTTTAGTAGTGGAACTGTCAAGAAAGTTTACACGGCGTGGGTTCAGCAGTGGTTTTTCATTTATGGTTAGGCATAGACTTTATTTCAAGCGCGCAACCGAACACCTTGACAAGCCGTGTCCACACAAACGGAAACATTGTTCGTTCTGTTGCCGGCAAAGGGTTTTACGTATTGTTCAACATGAAAGGAGGGGCTAAATGAGTATCGTCAACGAAAACATCTGTTACAATATAACTAAGTCTGTTGGAACGACCATTGCAAACGCTGTGTGCTCTAGCAAAGTTTAAAATCGCTGGTGCCGGCTGCCACCTGCAAAGTTTCCCTTCCTGTCTAAAAACAAGCGAGGAGCTTTTCACTCACCTGCTCATTAAGCGAAATTTTAATGCGCAGCACTGCCTATATCCAAACTAGAAATTATATCTGAGAAGCACCGATTACAGCTTTGCAACTGAATGTTGCTTGCAATTTCAAAAATCTGCTGCATGGTTAGCTGAACCAATGAAAAGCTGCCACAGAGCAGATGGAGCGTGCAAACGCTGTTAAATGAACACGCGTCAAATACCTTCAACTTTTGATAAAGATAAGCCGATTTATATTGCCAGAAGTGGCGTCTACTCACTGCGTCGAGCACCATTAGCAACCCTACCGAGTGTGTTGAATATCGCATAACATAACTGCCGTGATCAGGCTCGTGTTCATAAACTGCTTGGAACAAGCTGGCCAAGCCGCAAACCGACCAGAGAAATGCGAGAAGCACCACCACCACAAAGCAGTTACATTGTGGCGTTGTTAGAAGATAGTGCATCGGCTATCGATGCATCGGGTTAGAGTGAGGAAAGTTGAACATGCGGAGGAAATGGATTTAGCACAACCATGCAAAGGAGCAAAACTGCAAGCATTGCGAACTTCATTTGGGTGCATCCACCACATTCACAAGCAGAACCCTTGAGAACATAATTACTTGGAAGACACAACTCCACTTTCAAATGCAAAACTGTACGCAACACTAGCGATAAGCGAGTGTAAGAAGCAAAATGTCTTCGTACTTATACAAGTTGCATGTATGCGTTTACTGTCGCCAGCATATGAAATAAACAACGCCACTTACATTTGGGTAAAGCATTCTTATCGTTCTTGGTTAAGACGCCTCGGTCAGTAAGCTCTTACCTGTATTACTTGCTCGAGAGGAACTTCTTGTGATCTGTCAGCTGATGATCTCCCGCTCCTGGGTATTCGACGGCTCATCTAGATCCAAACCAATTGCTTTATCGAAACCTTCTTTAGTCCTTTCAGCACAACACTCAAACGCAACCAGCTTTTTGTGCAAGTTTCTAAAAATCTATTCCTGTGGTCTCAACTACGTCCAGAGCTGCACAATTGGCGCAAAAATTGCAGAAACGTTGAGGCAGAAAATCATTCGACAAACGTCGGCGATATTGATATATACGAAAAGAAGATCAGACGCAACGAAGGAGCTCAACGTGGTTGTGCAGATATACTGACCTACGGCTGATGTTACAAACCATGAATTTCAGCCTAGGCGCATAGAAGCGGCCAATCGAATTAAAGAAGTGCCTAACCTTGCTCCACGTTTCTGTCAGATCAGCTAACACTGCTTCAAACGAGCTTTTGAAAAAAAACAGCTGTGCAGACTTTTTCGTATCGTTTTCACTCATGTACGCTCACTCTTGCACAAAAACTCGACTGATTAGCTACCCGTTTCAAAAAGCGTCTTTCGTGCAAGAAAACGAAAGCACCTTGGCCTAAAATTCCGTGAGAAATGACAGTCTAAAGCTCTTTAACTAATCTGACTGATGCGCAACCAGCTTGTGTAGCAACCGGCATCGCATGGCTGTGCGAAGGGTCGGCCCCGCGCATTACAAATGTTCCGGCGGCGATTCGAATACTCAGGCGCTGAATGAGCGCCGTTGTCATCAATGGGTGAGTAAACGACTCGTAGCTCGTGTGGCGAAAGGAGCAACGAAGAAACAGGCAAGACGAACCAGAATGTCGCTTTTATTTACCGGGCACGACGACATGATTCCGCCTGGTAGTTTACGGGGTCATGCGTGGAGCGCTTGACAAGCGCTGTAAGTGTTTTCGCCGGCAAATGAAAGCTCTTCGTTTGCCGCTCTGACAAGTCCGCCGCGAACAGTCGCATTCGCCAACTCGAGCTAATTAAACAATCCAAACGCCCGAGTGGGGGGTTTCATTATTTTGCCAGCCCTTGCGTACCTCCTCTCCCATCTTCACCGGTTTTGGCGAAAGTTGGCAGTCCTGAATAAGAACTTAATGCAAGATACGCAGATGCTGGGAGCTAGGGTGAATTTTTTTGGGCCAATTTACCATTTTCAAGAATCTAACAAGCAAGTTTTTTCAGGTTGATATTTGCTTGGACGGGAGCAAGTTTTTCATCACTGAATGCGTCGGTGAAGTGTCGAATATGTTATAGTTTCAACGAGTTGTACAAAAAGCTCGGACAAAGTACCCTGAAGAAAATGGTTAAACAATTATATCAAAACTTTGGGCAAGTATGGAGGTTTTTGGCCAGTAATCATAGCTGCTAAGATTTTGAAGGAAACAATATTTGTCGAGGTTTTTATAGGATTTCCTCCACGAGGTGAAATATGCAATTCTGTTTGTTTATTGAATCTTAATAAGAACAAAACAAGTGTCACTTTAAGAATGATAACATTTACAACAACTATTGGAGTTGGTAAATTTTGGAATACATTTTGCCTCTCCTTTTATTGAGGAATTTTAAGAATCTCATATACTTTGGATGGCTAACTGACTTTCGTGATAACACACATCCTACGACTATGCCCGGAATAATATTTCATACCACTTTCCCTGCTTTTGTAGGTCTCTTCTTCTTGTTTAAAATGTGGCCGGTGAGGTCATTTGGAACAGCAGGACAACGAAACTTTTGACGGGTTCTCTAAAATCCAAGCGTTAAAACCTCAAAACATATGAGGGCGTTAAACATTTAACCTTTACTCTTGCTTCAATATATGAAAAAACCTGCATGTTTGCTTTTCATTACAACCGTACCCAAACACAAATAATTTTCATTCATTTTCATAAAGATCCTGGATTGTTCTAAATTTTTTAGACAAGGATGGTATACTTTATCAAGAACAAATATGTCTTAATTTTACCAATATGCATTCCCACAAAACTTTGTTTTCTTCAAAGTCTTGATAAATCGTGACCGCTGTGCAGTGACACGTCGAACAGATTCAGTCAATATTTTCAAAAGCATTTTTTCTGCAAAATCACTGTGGCAATTCGAAATTTCTTTTCAACTGTATATTAAAAATTATTACCATGGTGGCGAACTTCTTTTTCATTATTTTGTCGTCCAGTCATTGCGGAGCAAAAGGCAACTTTAAGAAAGTTTAAGATAAAATGAGGAGCGTTTTCCTTTGGAGGGTTTCGCACCAGCGCATTAGCAGCAACAGGGGTTTTAAGAAAAACTCCGCACGTTTTTCCAAACCTTTGAAAAGCGTGCGTCATGTATCTGCCATCGTCACTCGTGCATGACTCGGATCAACTTAATGTGGATCAAAGAAATTTACTCTGCGTAGAGAAAATACGTAGCATCATGTCGCACCTATTTTTTCATCTCTTTCTGCATCTCTTTGGAGTTGTATGTCTATGTTGCTTTTACTGAATTTCAGCGTATGGACTGGCACGAAACTTGTTAACTGGAAACAAAACTTGTTTCGCACAAAAACGCTTTGACATTTTTGTGTCTAAAAATTTTTACGAACATTCATCCTGTGCAATTCCGCAATGCAAATTTTTGTTTGTTTTGGATTACAGCGAAATGTATTTACTTATAACTTTCGTTATTTTTATGCCACGTCTGCAGCGCTCCACAGCGTATGAAAGAAAAACCTGCAGAATCAGTCACGTGCATTCTTTTCAAGATATGCCATGAAAACAACTTCAGGACTCGTCTCAACGCCTGCGCGCACCATATGAATGGGCCCGACTCTTCTGACAAACGGATATTTTATGAAGTCAGACGCTTTCGCTCGAATACATGTACAATATAAGCCGATCGCTCACTGCGCGCGCCTGGCAACATGTTATTGTCCTTTCGCTTTGTTACTCGATTAGAGACATCAGGTAAAAAATGAAAACGTTAACTTTCAAGTAAAATTTATCAAGAATTCTAGTTTTCGAAACATATTTGCGTGACGAAATTGTGCTTCCTAAAGGAAAGAAAATAATTATTCCTTTTTAAACTACTTGGGAACTTAAAAAAAGTCAAAATCAATTTGAATCTTACATTCCAAAACCCTTGCTTTGTTAGTGACATGGACAGCAAATGTATAGTATAGGAGTTTGTTTCTTTTGTCAAGTGATTTCAGAGACTCAATTTCGCAAAAGCGATGGGAAGTGACTTCGAACCCAGAGTGAAACGAGCTACACTTTGGAAATCACATTGCTCTCAAGTTAAAAAAAACTTTTATCTCGCTTCCTTAAAGTCTTACCTTACTTTCAGAAGCGACTTGTTTAGTACAAAGACAACGTTCGCCTATTGTTTCTATCAGTGGCAATTCTTGAATAAAGCAGATATCGCTCATTTGAAGCTTGCGTTGATAAAAATACATCAAATAATTTGTTTCTTTCTTGTCGAAAAGGTAAGATTTTCACTGGTTCATTGATCTGTCGAGAACTACATCAAATACAGCTGTTTGCTATAGTTATATGCTTCGTGCACATAAATTTGCAGCATCTTTGAAACACTGAAACTACTGCAACGGGCAATGCCTTTGCTTTCAAGATCCAATGAGAAGACCAGTTTGTTGAACACTGCGATTTCTCACCAGAAGCCCAAAATATCTTCAAAAATGTTTTCTCGTGTACGGAGATATTGTCGTATCTTCCCGAGCTCTTCAATCAAAAAACTTTGTCTAGTGGAGTGTTTGCCAAGCTGCCAATTCGACTAATCTTCTGTCCCATCTGATCGCCTGCACTCCAACTTCGACAGCAACATCGGGCGATCAAGCCGACCAACAAAGTGAGCACGAAATCTTGAGCAATTACAACGCCATCAGAGTTGTTTAAATTGGTGGTCGCCCGGACGACCCAAAATGCGATGCGGCCTAGCAACAAAAGACTCCTTCCGAGATAACGGTCTCATTAAACAAACACGCAGCATGGTATCCGCCACATGAACGAGTTTATTTTCGTCGAAGGTTTACGAGCGTCGTTTCGCCGCCGCGACCAGGCGCTTGTGGCAAATTCAATCAGAAATTTGAAAAGCGCAACGGACACAATGACGATCATCAAATTAATGATACAGTGGACGCGGGCAACGTAACGCTGAACATCTTGTGTATTTCACAAGGGCACTGGCATCAGTTTGACATTCCTGTAAGACTTGAATCCGTTGCCATACTTGGTTCCAGCCAGCATATTTACAGCATTCTAACCCGCTTGCTTCACAAAACTGCATGCCAAACTGGAGCATTGTTTTGTCGTTTTGCAGGGTTTCCTAAAAACGGAGAGGCAGCATCAGACCTTGGCCGCGCTGTTCGTGTTTTCCGTGTCGCACAGCAGCAGGGGGTCAGATGTTTGACGATCATGTAATTTCGGCATCGCAAAGTATAAAGCACGCACAGAACGAACTCCCATTTATCCTTTTCTCCATACAATCAATGTCTTCCTCACGTTTCTTTTCACGTTAAAGTCTTCTTCAAGAAAACTTTCCAACTTTCCCACATGCTTGTTTTATAAGAATGCATGAATAGGGACTGAGCTCCGTGTCCAACAATTATTTGACAAACAGGCTTAACGACAACAATCTGCGCAGGAGCTAGCGAAACATTTTCGCTTGAGTAAAGATGGCGGAGTGTTTTCTCTACGAAATAATGCTCTCGCTTTTATTGCCTGCATAGCGTTGTTCACCTCTTTCGTCAAATGCAAAAAAAGATAAAAGAAAAGTTGAGAAAGATGGCAGAACTTGTAAGCACTGCCCAGATTCAAAATTAATTCACTCATCAATGCTGCTGAAAAAATGGAAAATGCTAAGAAAACGTTAAATTGATTTAAAATTTACTTAAAGTCTTCCAAACAAAATTGTCTCGCAGCACGAAGCACAACGAAAACAATTCAAATACGGTAAAATCCATATAAAGGTCGTTTAATAGCAACAACCCACCAAGTTGTACTTTAAAAGAACATAAAGCAGCTGATGTAAAATATCAATAAAAGCGTAAGCTTTCCTTGCAAACCACGTAACCAAGCTAAGATAGGGTTAAATTTTAGAGTCAAAACAACGTTTTACTCAATGCAGGTTTTGTTTTCTCAAACTTACTTTCTTAACTTCCATTCCACACAACACTATGGCGTGGACTGTGGTTGTGACCCCGCAGCCGTCGCAGTTCACAAACGCTCTGCGGAAACACAAAAATTGCGAAATGTCAACCTGAGCCTGTTTCTGGTTTGATGCGGAGTTTGCTGACTTAGTCGGCACAGGCTCCTCATATAGTTGCATTGGAACAATTTTGTTGCATCAGGCTTTAAACATAAAAGTCATTCATCAGACTCAGACGCCCACTTGCAAAGGTTTTGGTGGCAAGCTACCAAAATAGTAAAATTTTACTACATTTCATACATATTCTTATTATCGTGCACTGATCGTTGAAGCGTAGCAGAAAATGCATCATCTACTGTCCTAATTTTTACGGAAAGCCTAACTACAATGCGATTCTTACCACCCAAGTTCCACTGCGTCATAAGTGCGAGCTCTTGCCGAGATTCCGAGAGTTTTTTTAGATCAAGGCTTTGATCCACACGTTGTGGTTTCCAATAATTGGTCAAAGCGCGCACAGGGTGCAAGGTGACATAACAAAGAACGGGAGATATTCAGGCGGCTGAGGACAAAGTTGCCCTGCTGGGCTAAAAAGTGGATAGGACCAGAAGTTTAAAAGTTTAGTGCTATTTTGAAAGTCGTTTTCAGCGAATCAGGTATAGTGTCAAATGCAAACACAAACACCGATCTGTTCAGTACGATAATTGCCGTCTTTAAGGACAGACATTTGCAGAACCACAAGACCACCAGAGGTGGCCACGGGTACGGAGTGCTGGAGTCGACTCCGGAAGGACACTGATTTTTTTCGGACTCGGAAGGTAGACAAAATTTTTGAAACTTTTTGTTGTTGGGAGAAGCAGGGGTCTGCATGGCCTAAAAGGAAAGGTGCAAGGAGATGTAATTTTTGGCTGTGGAGGTGGTTTATGGAATTTGAACAGGAGTCGGACATCCAAGTTCGAAAAACGTCGGAGCCGGATCCGAAGCAGGATTCGAAAATTTTAGAATAGTAGCAGAGTCGGAGTCTGAAAATGTGACTCCGGGACGGT
>JGI24022J15233_10000157_pt1 | contig 31675 bp, 16 predicted proteins | sample Ectturendosymbi2_FD_15233 | JGI IMG/M metagenome (IMG submission 15233)
TTCCTTTCCGTCTTTCATTTTTAAACATTTTCAAACAAATCTTTAATAAAAACTCTCTCTAACAAACAAAGAGTTTTAAACTAAGAGATACTTCAAATGAAATTTGATTGGAAACATGCCAATTCACTATACAATTTAATCTAACAGGAGTAGCTCTCGAATGTTGGGCATATGTGTAAGATAATAACTGAAAAGTTTAAAATTAACAAGTAACTGCGCTGCAGGACGCAAGTGCTTATAGTGTACCGCAAGAGGCATTTTGCTGATTGTTAAACTTGCGCCGCAAGCTGATACAACGTCGAATCGAATGTGAGCTTAGGATTAGCGGACATACCAAGAAACCCGAAGATTTCGAAGCATACAGGAGAAACTAACCACTTATAATATTTCGACAATGATTTAAAGCAGTGGCCGCCTTTATGTGGCCCGTGTGGCGTGTATGAATTATTTCCAAATGTTTGTATTGGCTGGAGAATATTCTTGACAATTCCAGCTAAAATAGCATCTGCTGAAAGATTTTTCAGCAAGCTTAAACTTATAAAAAAGTATTTGCGGTCTGCTATGTTGCAAACTCGACTTGTTGACCTAGCAGGATTAAACATTGAGTGTAGCATTGCCAGACAAGTTGATTTTGACAGTGTTATTCGAAATTTTGCGAATAAGAATACCAGAAAATCGCTTATTAAAAAGGATATTTTTTCTAATTTTTTCCTAGATTAGATCTCACTATGAAAACTTAAAGTCATGTTTGAAAAATGGTAATATAGTCACATTTCTTGAGTACCGTTATGTCTTAACGTAATGTTTCATATGATCAATAAAACGAGCACTTCTTGTTGAAGTATGATGCACATTGATTAGCCTCAATTTTTGTTTTATTTCATAATAATTTTGCAAGACTTAGGGGCCCCAAATGGGTTTTGTTCCGCCTAAAAAAATTTCTCTTTGAAGCCCTATACTGGCTCACTACACCGTAAATATCCATCTGTCATATTCTGCTCTCAAGACTTACGATCGAAGGAGAGTCAACACCAGATTTCACACAAAATCACCATGGCTGTTTGGTGACTAGCAATGGTTTGCCTGCTAATGATTTTTTATATTTGCTCTCTGAAACTGCAATAAGTGTGATGTTAACAAAGTTTGTGTGCTGCGCTGACAGTGACTTGCTGTAGCCTACATTTCAAAATTGAGTCCCTTCTGCCTGGCTTCGCATACCCACTAGCCATAATGCCAACCGTGCTGTGAGAAACACTGCGTTGTTGCATAACACTCCGTTGCGTGGTGCGCTTGGAGTTGATCATGTCTTGACCAAGTATGTTTCTATCTGGTTCGGCAATACTTTGTGCAAATAATCCTCTCAAAAATGTCTCATCTGAATTTGTACTCCTTTGCAAGAAAGCTGCGCCCTTCCGATTCATTCAGGCTACACCTCAGCTCGTGTTGTCCGCACTAATTGGCAACTTTGCTAACAAAGTTGCATGCTTTAGTCGTATAGTTCCGCATCCAATCGCATAAAGTCACGCTAAACCTTGGTCAGTGAGAGAACACGACACTACATGAGTCCGACTGTTCCTTTCGTTTGTATTCGAACAGTTGAGATTGATATAAAACACCAGCGAAAAATCTTCAGTTTTTTCGGGGGGGCATGGCCTCTTCGGCCTCATTCTGGCTGCACCTCTGTAATCAGCAGTCAACTCTAACGTAGAAACTTCGGCAAAATGCCAGCTATCTACATCTTGGTGGAATAAATAATTGGTTTTACGCTGTCATGACAATTTGCTCAACGGAACGGCTCAATATTTGCAGTCCAAATTTGAAGGATTACGGCTCCTTTTACCTCTTCTGGTTACGCTCATCGCAACAGTGGCTGATGGCCATGTGATTTTGATCCATTTGTTGCAGTTGCTAACCCGTAGACAGCCCACGCCGACCACGAAAAGACAAATTTGGCATGGTTAGCGAAGTCTGCAACCGACAGCAAAATGCATAGCTTATTGGTTAGATCATGCCGTGTAAACCACATAAATTTTAGCAGAAAAGTAATCTTATTGTGCAAATTTTAACTTTTTTNCTAATTGCTGACCTGGACAGAAGCAAATTCATCGCCAGATAAACAGCATTGGGTTGCCTTTAAGTTTGTTTGGGGGGGGGTTCGTAGTAGTATGCAATAAATTGGAAAATGACTTTATCGGTGAGACTAGAGCTTGAGTGTGGAGGCATTGACTGTGAACTTGGGGGGCTCAGCCTGCCTGGCTCTACTTTTTTTGAACTGTGCCACAACTTTTTTCATAATCTGGACCAGTGGGATTGATGTTTTTTCTTCACATCAGCTGTCCAATATCCAAACATGTGAAACGGTGTTGAACACTATATTGAAATTCTACCTATATTAAGTAGCGTCAAATTTATTTTAGGACAATACGCTTTTGGTCCAGTGTAAATGCATCATGCGATTATCAGATTGTTTTCCACGATAGCCAGCAGCGCTACCTGAAATGAGAATAATGTTGTAGCAAACGCCGATTCTACATTTTTTGTTTTTCAACTGTCTCTTCAGCAATAAATATGCTTTCCATGTAGATGCATGAGGGGTGTAGTGGGGCGGNAACGCGTTCCCACACCCTTTTGTCCTAANAATGTTACTTGAAAATCCAGATTTTTTCATTTGAATTTTTACGTGTAGCACCTAGAGCGGCATAAGTGAATAAATGACAAGTTATCTTGTATATAGCATCGTAGCACTACAATGAAACAGGTAGATCCAGGGTGGAAATTCTTGCAGGCGAATGCTCACTTTATTCGAACTATTTGGTGGAGTATTCCTTTTTATTTGGTGTGGGAACGGTGTTCCCGATGGTGACACCACTGATTAGTCGATTCTTTCCATGTAAGAACTGTTGCGTGCATTTAGTGAGAGCGTTGGGGCATAAAGTGAAAGTGTTGGAGATGGAACGGAGCTGTAGACTCTACTACAGCAGCCTTATCTGATGGTTCAAACTGGTAAGTTCATTTCAACTGTTGAAAAATAACAACTATCATGGGGTACTCCTGGGTCGCGGTAAAACTGTCAAGCGTTGACCGGTCCGCGATTACAACAAGGTTGGGACCACTGTTTTAGAGTATATCTTTAAAGACTTATTGTAGATCTAAAAGATTATGTGATGGAATACCAACAGCGTTCTCAGTTGTGTGCAGCATGTGAGAAATGGAACCCATTTTTTTGGACCCGCTTCAAACGTCTTGTGAAATAATGATGCAGGCGATTTTAAACTGTGGTGATTCCTGAAACATCGCATAGTTCATTAGTTCGACCAACAAAAATAGCCACTTTTCTGGCCTACTAGGTAACCACTTGTGTGTGATACCTAACGATTGTAGCAGAGAACCTGAGATGTTTAAACAAATGAAGACAAGAAGACTTTTCGGCTCCCCTCTATTTGACTTCCCCCTGCCCAAACGTCTGGTCTGGATCCGTCACTAATCTCTTAGCTGGAAAGGATCGTACAGTTTGTCTTAACGGTAGGATTCAGTGATAACGTCGTGCGTGATACGCCAGTTTTGTCCGCCATCTTGTTGTCTTAGACGACGCTCGTGTAATAGCGGCTGCAACACTGCAGTGCAGAAACACGTGTCTTCATCACTCTGTGCATGTACCCGTTGTGGCGCTGCAAAAGCAGGCTCTTTTCCTTTATTATTTTTTGTCATTTTATTGCCAATAATCTTGCGGAAAAAACAAGGCAAATTTACTGATTGCGTTTTTGTCTAATTTTACTGCTCACGTATTCACAGGAAACTTATTTGAAACCGTAACTGCACTGCGTCATTGCCAGCTGCGGATAGACACTGACAGCATAAACTAAATCTATGTAACGGAACCAGCCTTGATTGGTCGTTTTGTTGCAGTGTAGCACAATCATAAACAAAAATTGTCGCTCATTTAGTTTTCTAGGGGTGATACACAATGGCAAGAACAATGATTTACATCTGGCAACAAGTTGTCACTTTTTATCCAAGAACTATTTGATAACCACTGAAAAACAATTAAAAAACTCTAGGTTTGCTGTACGTTTGAGGATTCAAGAGCTCTGCTTTTTCTTTTTGCGATGATTCAAACTTGCACATATCTGTATTCAAGTAACTTGTCTCCACAAAGTTTAGGGCTTTGAATCCATCAGCAAATAATTTTTAATAGGAAATCGATCCCACGTAACACCATGTGTTCTCAGTACTGAAATCTGCAAGCAATTCTTAGGGGTGAAAGGTTGAAAAGCTAAAGCAAGAGCAGAGAAAGAAAAACAACTAAGGCCTAAAATGGATATAAATCAGAATACAAACTGTGACAAGTAAAAAAACAGGAAAATACGTCTTTCCCAAATTATTGCTTTCGCTGGAACTTCAAAACGTAACTGGCGCTAGTTATCGAGCAGCACAACAAACACACTTATGACTGAAACACGCTGTTATGACTCAAACAGACCGTTGGTGGCATAGAGGTCGGGAGTATTTTTTCCAGAGAGGCAATTCGGGATTTTTTCAGGGGTAGCCAACAGTAGTGAAATTTCAAGTGCCTGGTAATGGTTCGATGAAGTCCTTAATTTTGTAAGCTCGCTTCACTCCATCCCACGCATACGTACATGACAAAAACATGTCTTCGCACACCAATTGCCCTCGATTTCGTGCTGTAGGAAGTCTACTGTTGCAACCTCTCCGGTGGTGTTGCGTTGATTGTATGATTCACCACGAACGGGATGTGCGCGAAGAACAAAAATACATCTATGTGGCGCGAACAAGCAATAAAAGAGTGATCTCGTCGGGTGATCTCTGTTGTTGCTTGCTGCCACGGTGCGAACTTTGTGCACATGCCGCTCGGGATTTCCGATCGCAACACTACCTATAACATGGTTTTGTTTCTGAAGACAAGTTGGGAGAGGAAGCATTTTATTGCGTTTCTTTTTCAATAGCAAAAGAAAAGGAAACGCATACAATTGGGGAGTGACTCATCAAACCGTACACTATGAATATAATCGAAAAGAGAACAAAAGAGGAAACTTGAGAAAATTTATTTATCAAACCATACAGTACGTTGTCGTATAAGTATAATGTCTTGCGATATTTTACATCACTCAAGTAACAAGGCAAGAGACACTTTTCAGCTAAGAGTCAACTGACGTTTCGAACAACACCTATTTGCTGGTTGGCTATCGATATAAACATGCAATTGAAAGATTGAGAGTTCTTGATGTGCGAAAGTCTGGAGACGACTAGCTAAGTGATTCATCATCAGGAAAAGATGAAAAATTTCTCTCAACAAAACAAACTCGTTCAATCACGTTGGCTCGCTGTGCACAGACGGCGCCTTGTCTATGCTCAGTGAAGTCAAATTTTACAGCTCTGGTGAACAACCTGGCACCGCACATCATTTCTGCCCCTTGCATTCTTCATCGACAATGACATGCACTGGCGAGCAAAGTCCTTCCAAAATACTTGAAAATAGTTTTGAAATACGCAATTGAACGTGTAAATTTTATCAGGGTATAGGCTCGTCTTTTGAGAGTGCTTTGTAAAGATTAATTGATTGATCTTCAATCATGGGTGGCGGAACCTTTTTCAAAGTGGGGGGCACAAGTGCACGTCAAAAAACTATAGAACATTTTTGTGGTTTGAATTGGCAACAGTGACGTCACAAGCACTGAAATATGACGTCATTATCTATACACCATATGAAGGTCTAAATTACACTATTACAGGCAAAATTACATCACTATGAAAACGTATGGGTGAACTACCTGAAATTCAAACAAGCTGTTACAGGGGGGACCGAGGTCAACAGCGTCATTCGGGATCATCATGGGATTTATTCTGACTGAATAAAACCGTTCGACGTTTGCGTCACTGGAATTTCCATTTGCTTTCATTCTGGCTGGCATTATTGTTGCTCTGTGACGTTAGTTACGTAATAATAAATGAAAAGTTCTCATGATAGCTTCTTCATTGTTGAGTAACGTACGTCACAGAGCAATGATAACGCCAGTCAGTAGGGTTGACGGACAGCCGGTATTTCAGCGGCATGGCCAGTATTTTGAAAATAAATGCATTGGAGTAATTCCAAAAAGAACCAACGGAGAACTTCTCAAATTATAATGACTCCAGTAGCGAATCTTGTCAGGACAGTTCCTTCAAGGAAGTTCACTTTTAGTCCAAAACAGGGGCAAGTTATTATTGCTTGTAACTTAACAATACTCACAGTCTCTTTGTTTTCTCTGTTCCTTTGTTTAGTCATACTTGCCATTACCATACATCTTCGTCTTAAACGTGATCTGTATCAGCATTTTTTTGACAATTAACCGTGAAACCAGCGTAGGTGGAGTTGCTGTCTGCAGTGCTACAGGTTAATGCAGAAGAATGCAGGAAAATCATAGAAATGGACAGGAAGAGAGTGACATTGTAGCAACCAGTGAACGTTACACTCCACTACGTAAAAAACAATGATTGAGAAATTGTATTCTTAATACGTCTTACCAATTTTCGTTGATTCCGTGTTTTCTTAAATTTCTTTTCGTAGCCTACAAAGCAGTTTTCATCGTGACCGTGATTATGGACAAAGATTAAACTCCCGGACAAAGCTTTTATCTCAATCACTGTTACTATCGCCAGAGGCAAAGAGATTGGATAGGCTGTGTTTGAATGCGCAGTGTTCACTAATAACTACAATAACTTGGCCTACGCCTTATTCCTATTACCTTTACAATGATAAGATTTTTGTCACTGTTGACAAAAAGGCTGGTATTTTTGCAAAACACATCTGGCAACCCTACCAGTCAGTTCTGTGCTAACTATAGACTCATTCATATTAGTCCGAGTTGCTGGACAATTTATCGTTTGTTTGAAATTATTCTCAAAAATGGGAACTGTCCATCAGAGGTGTGCAGACTCTGTTTTTTTGACTCCACATCCGATCCTGTTTGATAAATTTTGAATCCGCATCCAGTCCGACTCCGCCACTACCATGATGCAAGTAATCCGACTCCTGTTTGACACCGCATCAATAAAAGTCATGCATATTCCACATAATATCAACTAAGTGAGCACCATTTTATCTACTTCACAGTAAAAACTCCTCTCACAACTTGTTATATGCTTAACTTAAATTGTTGGCAGTGTCTCTTTTGCCGCCAAGGTGCTGGCGGCAACAGGCTTGGCAGAAACAAAGTAAACATAAAAGATAAACCCTAAGCCTAACCCTAGCCTTAACCCTAACTGTAGCCCTAACGCTAACCCTGAAGATAACCCCAACGCTAACCATAATGCTAACCCCAACACTAACCCTAAACCTGACACCTAAGCGTAAACTTTGGAAAGTTTTGAAAAAAAGTAAAAAAGAAAAGGGAAGTCACCAAGGTGAGGGTCGAACTGAAAAGCAATGGCATACCAGACATGAAGCATAACCACTATGCTACGAGCAGCATTCCGATTGCGTGACAAACTGACCTTTTTATTCGAATTGCGTCATGCCACAAGACCAAATTTTTGACCGGCGGCACAATAGCTCCAGCCGATCTGTTGCTGCCAGATTCTTGGGGGTAAAATAGACACTACCTAAGTTGATATCAAAACATATGAAGCCAGCAGGCCACAAATGCGAATCCAACCCACAAAAACATTTCATTCGGCCTGGTAAGACATTTTGTCAATAATGAAATTATGATATATCAACAAAGAACTTGCTAATTTTGAATGCAACATATCCCAGAACAATGACACATAATCGATGTACAATCATCGCTGATGAATGAGTAAACAAAGTCTTGCCAAATGTCACTTTTCTCCCTGGCACAAGGCTTTTCTGACAGCTTTCCATCCTTTAGCTGCTTAAGCACAGACTTGTGTTCTGCCATATACCTTACTTGAGACTACTAGTTAGGCTATGTATAATGCAATGTTATGCTTACACAAACAGTAGAGTGGCCTACCTCAACTTTTCAGTACTTCCTGGAAAATGTAGCCTAAACATGTCTTAATAACGCAATTCCAATGAAACTAATGCAGGAATCTTATATATATACGTAGGTCATATAAACTTTTATTGGAAAATCACAAATGTAACACAACAGCCAATCCAAAATGCATAGGATTGTTAAGAGTAGGCTACCGTAGTTCGAAAACAGCATAGTTTAATCTGTCATTACACTGCCATATCACGCAGCAGAGACGATCGGATGTTGCTTTTTTACTAACCAATCCTATCCTGTTTTTGAAAAATGATATCCGAGTCCTGTTTTGGTTGAAATCATACTATCCGTATCAGAAAACTATCCAAAAGTGTATTATGATGCACAACATACATTTTTGTGCTTTGTCTATTTTGCCTCATGAGGCAAAATAACTTCTGGAGTTATTTTGCCTTCAGCTGAACACGATTGGTTGAAGTAGTCACATGACAAGTTTGGATCGCATGTCCTGCTTAGTTGAACACGACATCTATAACAATTACATCCCATGCATGGATGTTGGTTGTCATGGTTTCAGGGCTGACAAAAAGAAGCTTCTTGTTTGCATTAGATTAAGTGAACTGTAGGCTGAACCGTAACTCTAAACAGTGAACCCCTCAACTTAAAAGTTGACCTTACAACTTGACCATAAGCCCTGATCCTAAACCCTAATCATAAACTCTTAAATCGCAACCAATTGTCTCTACATATTGTACTTGTCACATGACCAGGGTTGTAGTNGTGTGGGAACGATGTTCCCATACATTTTTGTGGTGTGGGAAAACGTTCCCATACCTTTTTGCACTAGTAACCGTACTTGAAGATGTNAGATCTAAATGATTACATTAAAACGATCTCACAGACGTGCTTGCGACATGCAGATTCGCACTGCTAGTCAAAAGCAACAGGAAGATCCAGTGTAGAAGTTATTGCAGACAAATGCTCACTTTGTTCGAACTATTTGGTGTAGCCTTCCTCTTCATTTAGTGCATGAACGGCGTTCCCACACCTTTTTTTTAGCACTACACTCTTGCACATGACCACTTCAACTAATTGTGTTCAAATGAAGGAAAAATAGTCCTAGCACAGGTTTTGCTTCATAAAGCAGAATAGACACTACCTGAATATGTTGTGCCACTTTCGTCCCGGTCATACTCATAAGCAAAAAGTTTGACATATCTTGCAAGCTTGATATATCGCGTAACCAAAGTACTTTTGTGAGTCAATTGCATTAAAAAGTAAGCTGAAGTTTTGCCACACAGTCCCGAAGCCACGGGGGATCTTTGATGGGCTAAGCTCCTCCGAAACAAAGCTCCAATCCCTCCCCCCTAATTTAAATATGAAGCACTATAAAGTGATGTTTGTTCAAATTTCAGAATGCCAAGCCCCACTGCACAAATGTAAAGCCTCCCTAGCCTAAAGAAGACTTTCTGGTGACGGTTCTGTTGCCACACCAAGCTTTTCATTAGCCATTTCTTTGGTAACAATGGTTAGATATAAATACCATCAATGAGTTCACATTCATAATTTCATTTATTAATCCTACCCATTGTTGCACTTTAACCAAACCTAACTACATAGCAATGCTAGTCTACAAACCAAAACAAAACTGAAAACAGCATTTAAAACAACACATTGGCTTAAAATATGTCATTTATATTGAAATGACTGACTAAAAATTCAATCTTACAAGTCAGTGTCACAAAACAACAATAATTTGCATATCATGTTCAAGAAATAAAAAAGCTATCTGGCTGGGTATCATCCAACAACCAGTCAATGCACTTGCAGGCTCACGTAGAATAGGCGTGAAGACTGCAAGGCCTGGTGTAGACTGCAGTTCACATTAAAAGAGCTAGGGTTCTCTAGGTAGTCGGGACTAGATATCACAGTAGGCCTACACTAACTAGTGTTAGTCCAGGTATAGGTACGCAACAAACAACGTCTTTGATGTATAGGCTACTGAAAAAGCCGTATCTTGCCACATCAGGAACATATTAATGCTGGCAAACTTGGCGTGTCCAATTAGCAGATGAAGAGGGGGAATAGGATTACATTACGGCACAGAGATTACACCATAGACAGACTCGGAGTCTTGGCAAAGAAGCCTGAAAATATGCTTCTGAAGATAATGAATGAATGATTGTGCAATGTGCAACTTTTTCCAAAAGTCTGAAATCTCGAAATATCGATAAAAGCGTTTCGGATATCCGGATCCGTATCCGGTTCCCGTTTGAAAGCAGTTTTGGATATCCGTATCTGGTTGCAAACTCACTATCCTGCCGGATATCCAACCAGCAAACCGGATAGTGATCATCTCTGTCACGCAGCCATGAAAATAACCTGTGCGTAAATCACTCATGCATTGCAACTGTGTAGTGTACTTTCCTGTCATTGCGTGGAACACCCTGGAAGACTTGCAAAACTAGAGTAACTACAGCAGATCATACGTAATTAGTAGTCTAATTACAGGCACAGCTCAGTCTCGCAAATCATTCTTCTTCAGCAAATTACAAAACCCAAATCCAGTCCGGATCCGGTTCTTGTTAAGAAAACCTGAATCCGGCTCCTGCCGGACGCAGCCGGAGTCCGGGTCCAAAAAATCCAAAATCCATTCCATGCACACCTCTGTTGTCCATTGGATTGGACTTCAAATCTAATGTTCTATACAAATCCATTGCTTCAGAAATCATTTAGTTCGATATAAATTCTGTTTCAAAAAATACTTAATTGCATAGGGCAGCTCTGGCTCTGATGGATGAGCCCGAGTAAAGCGCAAGCGAAAGAAGTCGATAAAACGCCTGCTACGAACAATATTGTTTTATTCATGCCACCTGCAACATGAATGCGAGAGGCCAGACATGCGGAACGAAAGTATAGGAACAGTGACAAGCACCAAAGAGTAAAAGCTTGAATTAACAACTTAGTGAAGTGGGAGCGTGGGTAGTGTCACAAATATGCGAAGCAAGCCCGCGTTCTCCGATATAAATCGTAATCGAAGACTCGGACGAAGCCCGAGGAGCCCGTATACCGGGGTCGCCACTGGGCTGTTAAAAACACCATAAGAAAACAGCTTCAAAATATGGCAAAACTGACACAGCATTGATACCTGTCTTAAAGACATTCAAAATCACAACTTTTCCACATCTTGAACAAAGAAGTAACATGACTGAATACAACTGCATTAGGTACCGGAATGCAAAGACAAGACAAAGCATATGCAGCAACTAGCAAGTTGTCTGCTGTAAAGATGCCAAATGTGTTGCCAATGCAGAAATAAATATAGCTTATTAGTGTTGCCAATGCAAAAAAAAAACACAATTGAAATTGATCTGTCAAATGTTTCATTTTGCGTATAAGGTCCAGCAAAATTTTGCTATTTAGACTGGTGTTAAAACGTTTGAAATTCCACCAATTTTTTAATGTTGTAGCACGAGATTTTTCCTGCACACAAGCATGGGTGGCAAAAAAAGCTGTTATCGTAGTTGCAAGTGGTAAAAAACAAATTTCCTCACTTTTGGCCATCCCCTAGAACAGTGTTTCTCAACCTTTTTTAGAAACGGACAATTTTCGGACCAGTATAAACTTTCGCCCACTCAAGACAGGCCAAAACTACGAGAATAATACAAACACTAGTTTTAGCAAATTTGGTTTAAATAGGGTCCGTGGTCGTCAATGTACACTTGATGTCGTCTCCTGGTTGAAGTTGGCTTCGGTGCTTGGTTTTAAAAATAGTTAGAGTTTTGTAAACAGCTTCACAGCAGTATGTAGTTGGAAAAAACAAAAGAGCTTTCGTTGCCTGCTGCACATATCAGAAAGATTTGGTTCCGATTACTGGCAGACTAGATATCCACTAAAAATTGAGTCAGAGACTACACGGCTGTCCACTTTGCGGCTCAATCAGCTGTTCAGCATTGCAATCACTTCACAATGAACCTGTAGCGATGGAACCTCTAAACGAATTAAATGTTTTGATGTAACTGTAGAAAGGGATACACTCGGAAAGATGTAGTAAGGCGCTCAAGAACGATTTCACGAATGCAGCGCAAATCAATTTCTAACTCTTCAGCAGATGTGTTTAATGCCAGAAAAGCAGCTGTTTATCCGCTTTCGGTTCAATGGATCTACATCTGTATTTTACTTTTAAAAAGGCGACGATGTCTTGCACACATCCAAAAACATTTCACCTCTGCTCTGCATGCGATGTTAGGTTTTTCAAACGTAAAAAAATCAGCTAAGAATAGGTATTTGGCACCTCACTTGCTATCTTTGAATCGTTGAGCAAAGTTTTGATTCTGTTCTTTTGATAAAGCACCGGTGTCACTACGTGGACCACTCTCTCCAACATCTTTCCTCATGATAGCCCACAGGTGTTCAAATTGAACAAACGTCCCAGTTCTGCCCTCACCCCCTCAAGCAAAGCACCAAATTAACGAATGCGTTAAGGGACGGCATTTGATGTGATTGACAGCAAATGAAACATATCTTAACACAAATGACAGATCATAAATTTCTTTCGCTGCCGAATTTATTCTCGCTGAAGAAAACAATAACTACCTAAATATATTAGTTTTCCTTTTCATAAACCGATACAACCTTCTTGGTTCTCATCATGGCGTAAGCACCATCGGCACAAGAAGACAGGCACAGAGTCCACGAAAGCTTATGTTCTTTAGAAAGGAATCCACTTTTTCAAACATTTCCTTTACTTTGGTGAGCTTGACAAGCGGACGGAAAAAGAAAAATTGTTCCACATAGTCTTCAGTTGCACGGTATCCCACGAACACCATGAACTGTGCAACGTTTCCTAAATCTGTAGTCTCGCCCAACTCTAAAATAAGATTTCCACTTCGCTTCGCAGCAGCAATAATTTGTTTCAGAATATCGACTGAGAGTTCTCGGATGCGCCACTTGATGGTGTTGTTTGAAGCAAAATCATAGCTAACTTATTAACTACAGCATCACAACACATTATCCTGGCTATTTTCACGGTTGCTGGTTTGAAGAAGCTCTCTCCCGCTGTGTAAAGTGCTTTTGCTCTTGCATTTTTCCAAGCAATAAAAAAAGAAGCACGTACTGCTTAACTATGGGAATTAGCTTTCATCCTGAAGTAGATGGACGATAAGTACGACTTCATGTTACCTCTTGTTTTTTCTCTTTGAAAAACTCAACGTTTTCGTCAACGTATCTTACATATTTTTAATCGAGATCCCGACGTCGTCGTTTAGCTTCTTTGAGAGATCTGTGAGCAAGGACTTCTAAGCATAACACGCACTGTGATCGGATTTCAATATCTACTTCGACTGAAATGAAGTAAATCCAAGTTTCAAGTAGTTGTGGCTGTATGCAAACGCCCGCTTTTCTTTAGCAATGACAAACTAAGACGGTAAAACCTAACCGGAATATAGATAACAACTTTGCACTTAAGCTACCGACCACACTACTTCAAGTATAAATGCCACGTGGAAAAGTAGAAGTTTTGAATTGCTCACGCTGGTTTGGTGCATTTCATGGCTGTTTGAAGAAAAACGTCGATTGTTTCAAGCTGCTAAAATTATTATTTTATGAGGGCATTAAAGCAATCTTATTCGTCCTTAGTGCTTGCGGACTCATCCAGAGTCTTCCGCGGCCTCAAATGAGTCCGCGGACTCGGGTTGGGAAACACTGCCCTAGAAAAACGTTTGTAAAATCCCCTAGTGTCCCCCCTTGGAAAGAATCCTTCCTGCAACCATGGACAAAAGCATGTAAAATTACACCATTTTTTTGTAAAAAGTTTGTTGTAGTACACTATCTGGCAACACTATTCAACAACACCAATACGGTAAGCAAGCCATAGCAGGGTGACAGGCTGTGCACGGTGTTTTCTGCCAAACATTACGAAATCCTGCCAAGTTCACTGCCAAAATCCAAACAACATATTACAAATAATATTGTCAAAATACTGCCAAATTCTGCAACATTTTTTTGGTTAAACGATTTACTTTAACAATGGACCCCAAACTAACTGTGTTACTTAAACTTATTTAGGCAAAATTCGAAATTCAAAAGTGGGGGGCTATGTCCCTCAGAAATAAAAGTGGGGGGCTAGAGTCATGCGGGCCACTCGCTTCCGCCACCTATGTGTTCAATGTTAAAAAATCCTTTGTCCCAAATTCATATTTTGAAACTGTGAATTTTCCAAGTTTTGTTGTGGATTGGACGGAATTCCTAACTGTCAAAGCGCGCATTTGAAGATACCTTTTCCAAATACTTATCTGTGTGAGACAGGGTTCTTTTCATTGATGGCATAAAACAAAACAAAACATCCATCTGACGTAGTTTCTAAGGATGGCATGTGAGTACTTTTTTCAACCACTGTTCCCAGAATCTCAGATATTGTGTAGTAAACAAGCATAAAACTCGGACTGAGTGACTGACTGGGTGTAAATGTTTGTCATTTTCAATAAAAGAAAAATTTACATATGGTTGTGTATTCCTTCTTCCAAACGTTTTGCCGCTTGACTTAGTGATTTGCTGGTTCGTGTAGAACTGTTTTCAGAATTTCAACAACCGCACCGAACCTCTTTGAAGTATTCATGCTTGCTTGTAACTTGTTAGGGCATTCTATTACAGTTTCATCTCAAACACTGATACGTTTCGTGCAAACATTGCCCTAAAATTAGTTTCAGTGAGCACAAAAATTCATGTATCTGAGTGTCAGTTTTTCAGGAGAACCTGCCCCTGACCCTTTCCAGAAATATCATACCTTGTTGACACACTGAACATGCTGAACGCTGGCATATGACGTCAGTCAACGACATAGCTAGTTCGTTGGGCGGTGAAATAAGTCAAACAATCATAGAACAACGTAAAAGGGTGCAAAAATCATTTCACACTGGGGAGGATTATGCTTTGAATATTAATTTGCGGGTCAGGTATGTATACCATTCATCTTCAGATCTCCAAAGGGTGAAAACAGGTTTGTTCTACAAAAGATCAATGTAAGCTTCATGTATAGGTGGTTTATTTACGATGCAATGGAACACTGGATCGTGCTGCAATAAGGCAATTCAGTCTTTGTCATCTTTACAATCAGGTTTGTTCCGGTCACTGTGGTGCTGCAGTGACCATCTCGTGGAAAGTTTTTTGTAGTTTGGCTGACATGCTGTTCATGGTATGTTACTCAAGGCGCTACGTAAATCCCATAGTTTGCGCATGTCAAATTTCTGTTCAGCGGGAGAGTTTCATATTTTGTCATTATTTGTGAAACACATGACACCATATGGATTGGCTGTGCTTTCCATGGCAACTGCAAAGTGCAAAAATTGTACAAAGTCCTGACACCACTTTCGATATGCTTTATAACTTGCTTAGCAAGGTGCATGCAGCTTATTAGTTTTTGTCCAATTGTGGTAGGTCTTATGTAGGTAATAATTGCTTTTGTGTATAAAGTTTTACTCTCTCTGATATAGTTAGCAGGTGGGGGAAAGATGTAGCGCAAACTTGTGGGTCATCTTTCTTTTCGCCAGCGGCGATTCCAGAATTAAAAAAGTGGGGAGGCCACTGCGGGGCCAAGAAAAAAGTACGGGAGCCAACGTAAAAGTCTATGTTGCATGGTGGTTTTTCGTTGTTTTGAAGATTAAGTTGCTATGATTAACCCTGTCAAACCCAATATAGGCTTGTGGATATCGTTAAATATAAACTAGCGTTATTATACACTAGGCACACCTAAACGCCACTGTACATGCAATCACACACGTGTACTACTGTGCCGAATATTCTGTGCTAACCATGCAACTTCCATAGCGCGGCACATGCAAAACGAAACACATTTTCCGTAAACAATTGTGCCGACCCCACATGAATGAAAACAGCTCCCCGAAAGTGAATACAATTCACATGAAAGCGAAATGGTTCCAATTCCAACCACCTATTCCATATTGACACAGAGACAAGTAGGCTGTTGATAGCCAACTAGTTTCGCCTAAATATTCTTACTACAAAACACATAAAAAATAAGCCATTTGCCAACGGATTGGTGACTACTGACTAATTCCTTTTTGTGGTAGCTCACGGACACTTTGTGATTGTGATGCAACTACAACAATGTTATGCAACTACTATTGCGAGTGTAATGCCCATCTGCAGCGTGATTAAGGTGAGGTCTATTCAATGCAGTATGCAGTTAACTTCAGAGAGGTTTCGACACCAGTGGCACCTAAAGTAGCATAGCAGCGCCGCAGTACGAATGTGCGTATCGGTTTTAGGGACGTGTACGTGATAGCAAAACGTAACAGCAGGCGTCAAACTTATTTCGCAGAATATTCCCAACAAAGTTGTTTATTTTAATATTCACACTGATATTTCCTCTGACTGATCCTCAAAAGCTGACTTTTCAACCCTGCGTTGATTTATGACTGTCTTGCCATAAGCGAAACACGCACTAACTCTAAAAAGATTCAAACAAATAGACAATAAACAATATGATTCTCATACAGATCCTTGCACAGTCTACGTTTGAATTTTGTATCATCATCACCTCAATGCAACTCAATCCTTCATTGTCATGTCGACTGTCAAATTCATCAACGAAATCATCTAAATCTAATTTTCAGCTCGTACCGTTAGCCTCAAAATAGATCAGTGTTACCCAATATTTCATTGGTCATGGTATTTCTGGGAAATGTGTTCATTAATTTCATTTTTGAAAAATCTTTGTCGCATGAAGCGCTGGTGACGGGAAGAGTTACAGNTGCCAGTAACAATCAAACNCACCTTTGTAAGTAGCTGTAAATTAAAAAAATTGTTCGAGCGATGTAGGCAGCTTCGACTAATTCCGAANCAAATTATTTGCCAAAGTTAATTTCATGTTTTAAATCGTTTTTACTAAATGAATATAATTTGCGAATTCGTTCAAGTGCGTTTCTGATAGAAATGTTTAACCTCCGGGGCAATGAGCTGAAATACGCGAAATAATTGCTTCTGAATCATTATAGAAAATCCGTACAAAATTCTATGAGGTTGTAGGACATGTGCGGTTAGATTTAAAACCGTAGTCATGAACCCCTGTAGCGATTTCTCGCTACTGGCTATGGCCGGGTCGGAAATTCCACATCTCCACGCTGATTCCGCACTTAATTACGAACCCGCAGCTGGGCAACGGATCTGTCTACGGCCAAATACTGAACCGATCCTGAGAAATCCTTCCTGTTGAGCGCAACTTTTAGGAACCCCTTTGGTTCACACACTGCTGCCTAACACGTGCTAGTCCGTACCCACACATTACAGACACTAAAATGATGTTTTCGAACGGCAGAAACACAGAAGTGTTACGACTACAACTGTTCACACGTACGATCTCAAAGTTTCGCAACAGGGCAATGGCAATCCGCTGTAAACCAAGTACAAAGCTCGCAGAGGTGGGTTGAACCCAACCAACTCAATGTCCCGAATCAATGTAGCAATGTTAGCATTTTTTCTGGACCCAGCCTATCAGCGCATGCAAAATTCGACCGACCACGCCATACAAAACCACGTGTGTTAGCAAGGTGGAATTTTTACTTCAGGAGCGCTAGAATCACTATCGTCACTCACAAGTCAGCAAATGAAAAAGAGAGTGCTGGCCGCCTCGGCTCCCCAGGGTTGCCAAATTTGCTTTTTTGACGCCAAATTTCACAAATTTGACTTTTTTTAGAGACGGTTGGCGTCAAATACTTTTTTTGTTTTTTATCAATATTTGGATTTTTTGGAGGCAGTTGGCACATGCTATCAGGCTGGTGTCTTCGCTTTTTGAATTATCTTTCTGAAAAGTGTTATTAGGAATTTTTAGACAGTGCTTAGTGTATTTTCTCAAACGTTATCTGGTAACCCATAGAAGAATAAAGTTGTCGCATAGCTGGCAGCCCATAATGCCAAAGGTTCGAGTGGAAAATGTGGAAGATTAAGAATGCTACAATTTTATTCTTCTAAAATGTCCTACAATTAATAAAGAATTTTAAATTACATGTTTGTTTTTTTGCCCGGTTTGGCTTTTTTTAGATGTGGTTTGACTTTTTTCTCAAAAGGTGTCTGGCAACCCTGCCGCTGCCAACATTCTTACTCCCAAAGGCAAAAACTGCTCTACGGCTTCCGAAGTAAATGACCGGTTCGCCACTAATCAAAATGACATCAGCGTCGAACTACAATCGCTTTATGAATCTAACACCATTTACGTAAGATGTTTCGAAGTCATATACACAAGGTAGCAAAACGCAGTACTGCAGTCATGATAAATTCGTATAAATTAACTGAAACCAATTCTTAATGATTTCACAAATCTGTTGCTACTGGGGCAAGCAACAATCTGCTGAAAGTAATACAAGCCAGTTCCTTCACACTGAAATGCACTAAAGATCAATCTTCCCATTTCTATGACTGTTTCTTAGTTTCGAAATGAATTTTTCAACACCACGACCGCGGTCTGACAAAATATCGCGCAGGATCTGAGCAACTACTGGTGTGTATCGTCATAAACAACTCTGGTTTCCCGACCGTCAAAAACAACAACACAGCTTATCATGCATTTCGAAAATATTTGATGCAGGCTAGAGGGTTACTAAATTATCGTTTAAAATATTGCCGGAAGTTATCTACTGTATATGTCAACCAAACAAACTTGAACGGGAATTAAGAAAAATCTGGGGGGGCCAAGCAAAAATCTGGGGGATCCATGGCCCACCCAGGTCCCCCTTAGAATCGCCACTGCTTGTTGCATTTTGGGGGCGTAGTCTTTCTTCCCAATTTGATGCCATTGCTATAACGTCATTTACCATGTACAAAAGAAAGTTTGAGCGAATTGATTTATCTTAGAGTCGGTTTAAACTGCTGAAGTAATTTTCTTTCCTTTGACTGACACACCTCAATTTTATCACTTCTCCAATCTCCATATAAGATTGGCGTCAATACCGTCTTTAGGTGGTGTAATTTCCCTTCACGAACTGCCTTCCATCCGCTGTGGGATTTAATATGTATTTAGTGACAAACCAAAAATCATCTTCACTATCTTCACAGGTTATGCAATGATTAATATCAAGGAATTTCATTTCTCCCGCTTGGCGAAAATGACTGGCAAATTCTGAAGTGAATGCTTGTCGAATGCGTTCATTTGACATTTCTGATGGAGTTTTCCAAATTGTGCCATCAATAAATCCACGGACGAGTTTTGCCTCAGCTTACCAGCAGGGACGACGGAGAACGGGGGTATGACGGGTGCATTGCCCCCCTGACCCTTCATTAGGGGAGAACGGAGGTGGAGGTGCCTTTTCATAATAACACCATAGGTAATTTCATGATTTATCAAAGTCGACTTGAAACAAATTTGCTGCAGCTATTCGCGCACTCAGAAAATTGGGAATGGTTTTCTGTGCTTTCTGTTATTAATTGAGGTCAACATTGTTGTTGACTAGAAACAAGTATGATGGTTTTATAGGTTTTTTTGCCCTCAACTCTTTTATTGCCCCCCTGACCTACCGCTGCTCTGGTGTTCCTGCATACCAGGAATCGGCTGTAGGATGCAGTGCACAGCATTTGCCAATAAAACAGAGTGGTTATCGTTTATAATTCCATTTTTGTAAGTATAATTGATTGTAATATTGGGTGACAACGCTGATAAATCAAATTTTGTTCAGATCGACAATGATTTTACGGACCTTGGTGTTGAAGGCGGAATGAATGCTTCCCAATGCACACTCAAGCGCTTTTGTTATATTTTCTATTCACAAGCTTATGCAAAGTGTTTTCATATCTTCCACCACAATGCAAAACACGGGCATTTGCTTTACAGCCCTAGATAAAGTTTTGATCAGGGTGTGCCGGTCTATTGCAAAGAAAAAAATTTGCTGATGCACCGTTGACGTTGCGGTACGAGTTGTTCTTCCATTTCGTTTGTAGCTGTGTGTAGCAGCAGTTCACCCTTGCTGCACCCATACCAAGGAGTTCAACAACACGTTCATTACAATCTTTTCTTAATTTGTGAAGTTAAACATTGAATGTTGATATCAAAGACATACCGGTTCCCTTGTTACAGTGTGGTGGGAACATCAGTTCCTAGGCTATATAGTCTCCACAAAGGTATTGTATTGTTTACTGCAAAAACACCCGGGTGTGAAACAAAAAAAACAAAAGTTGTCTGTAAATACTTGAATACATTCTTGCAGTTGGGGCACGGAAAAATAACATTGTTTATAGTCGATACTCCCAGACATTCGCGAGACAAAAAACAAAAGGAACACGGAAAGCACGAAAATCAACAAATATGGACTAAGTTCATAAAGGCAAAAGAACAGCTAATCAGTAGATGCCCCAGTCGAAAACATGAGGCAATATTCTGTTGAAACGTAATTGCACTGCTTAAAAGGAAACGAAGAATTCAGTATTGTGATAGCCAGTACCTACACATAGCTTTTTTAAAGTGGTGAAAAGGTAAGTTTTTTATTAAAAGTGAATGCCGTTTTAGTCATAAGTGGGCCCGTTTCGTTGCTTGATAAGATAATCTTTGAAGTTTGAGCGAAAGCACTTATTGGTATTTTCCAAGTTTTACTTGCCGCAGCTTGTTCTGATTTATGTTCATTTTAGCCTTTTTTTAGTCTTGAGTTTGTTTGCTTTTTCTGCTCTTGATTGTTTCAACCTTTCGCCCGTGAGCATTGCTTGCAGATTTCAGGACTGCGGATGTGTATATACTGTAGTGTTACCTAAAATCGATTTGCTATTAAAAAAAACTTGCTGGTGGATTCAAAGCCTTAACCTTTGTGGTGGCTAATTATTTGAACACTAAGCTATAAGTTCTATAAGTTCTATCCGTATCAATTCCCGCTGAACATAAGTGCACCATGACTTACAGTGCATTAGGTTGTACTTTCTACCAGGGTTGCGGAGCCGGAGTCGGAGTCGTAAGGAGTCGGAGGTTTTTGCGTGGTGTCGGAGTCCTAACAACACTGGGAGTCGGAGTCGGATTTATTTGTCCGACTCCGACTCCGGATGTCCAATCGAATCATTTTTTACATCACACTATTAAATTCCTGTTGAAATGGTACAATTTCTTTTGAAACTTTTGTTGAAANAGATTTCTTGCTGTGCACCATGATTTCCATTGATTTTAACAGCCAAATTGCATTCCCTTTCTGTTAAGGAGTCGGAGTCGGAAATTTTGTAAAGGTCGGAATTGGAGCCGGATATTTCACCTCCGACTCCACAACCCTGCTTTCTACAGTGCTTTGCTACTGCAAACGTTCGATAAACTTATTTGTTGACGTTTCAAATTCTCCACACGCAAAGAAAGGTGACGAAACATAAAAAACAATTCTTTGCAGTAAAACAGTGGTCGATAAAATCCATTTCAATTTGGTTTTGTTGATATTAGAGCGCAACGTCTTGCGCAGAAAAATGCATTAGTGTTGTGGACAGCCGCTGCTGAAATAAGCTTCGAAATTTTAAATGCAGGCAAAATTTGAATGCAATCATATCTACCTTGGCAATGGCTGTTGCAATTGGAACTGCGCATACTTTCAAGGAAAAATGTTTTTCAAATTCCTGTACGAGCACATTGCTTGAGATTACATATCATGGGCTCAGCCTACATCCCCGTCAAACACAAGCGTGGATTGCCACAACATGACAAGCAGTTGGAAATTTTCTCAATGTGTTAAACCATAAAGATTACGTGCAACTACGCAAGTTACAAACTAGACACATATTTTCACTTACTCGTAAATGTCAATCAGTCTTCTTGCTTTTTCATTGTCTTTTTTGTACAGTCTGCATGAAAGTGAACTCGAGCTTATATCACAAGCATTCTTCACATCGGAATCGGTTGTCAGGTAAGGCTTAGGTTTCACTGAAAACACATTTTAGTTTTTAACAACCTTAGTTTAATACTCAACAGACACAAAACGTCACAAGGGCTCAAATAACGACGATAAGACGATAAACTTAGTGATGCCCATCCTTTTTGTANTTGCGACCTTGCGTACCTTTGAGGGTGTTAATTTTTTCTAGCAGGCCCTCATGTGCTAAATCGATTATCTTACGTNTAATAGAANGTAAGAACTTGAAATTCTGAGCTGATGGGAGAATTTGGAAAATCAGCGAACTGAAATAATATTCGTAGTGCTATTCCTACTGTGTTCGATACACAAGTGATATTGAACGTTACAATGCAATAAATCCAGATTCTCTACAGCAACTTTGCTGACCCCATGTTGGAAACTACTGAACTAGAGCAAGGGCGATAAATTTAGTTTATTTGTTTGATTGTAGCCGCATATGAAAGCATCCGGTTGTGCAGGAACAATAGCAGACATGTGTTTGAAATCGAACAGCAAAGGTTTGTGGTGACGCTTGTTTACTAGTCATTACGTTGCCGCGTTTCATTACAAAATCATAACTGTTTTCCAGGGTTACTACTGGTACAAGCATGAGAGGTTGGAAACCAGCCATTACAGTAGACAGGGAAAATGTTTGGGTTTTGATACCTCACCAAAGATGCAGTTGCTATTGAGTTACAGCAGAAGACGTGTTCAACCATAGTTATGATGGAAAAAAATGCTTCTCGTTCGTTACTTATGTGTCTTCCGTGACTTGCTTGAGTGAGGGCCTGAACGGCGCTATTAAGCAACTTTTAGCATCTACTGAGTTTGCACTCTGAGAAACAGCAACAATTACCTACTTAACGCATCTAACAGAATCACATATTGCATTAATTGGCACAAGCTATAAGGGAATAAACCATGTTTTCATTGCAAAGATGTAAGTTGGACTGGGATTTTCGGGTCGGGCCGGGTTCGGTCAAAAATGTTTCGGACAGATTTAGGGCCTGCATGAAAAATTTTCATAAGATTCAGAGCAACGATTTTTTCTTTCGTGACTTACATTTGTTGTGCTCACTGCGGTGACTTCCGTGAGTGAACAGATTATGATTTTTCTTTAGTTAATTATAGCATTGCAAACACAGCTGCGTACTTTTGTTCTCTACTCAGATTAGTATCACACGTTTTTTGAGAAGACAACAGTGGAGAGGAAATTCAAATGTGATGGAGTTGCGTCAAAAGATCAATCACTTACGGGATTTTTGAGTTGTTTTAAAAATCGGTCTTGCTAGATTTAGCACCAGGCAAGGATTATGATATCCTTTGAAGTATGAAAATGACAGATATTTTGATTTCAACAATCAGTGGGTTTGGCCACTGTTTCTGAAGAAAACTAGGTGAAAATTACAAACGAATATTTTTTTCCAGAAGTATCAGCAAGACTTGCTACAGCCTGTCAAGCGCGGAGCGACGTATACGCAAAATTTTGCCATAATACGGTACTCTCTCACTCTAGTTATTGCAGTAGTAAACCTGAAGGAAGTTTTATATTTAGTGACCTTGTGTAACGTTTAATTTGAGAAGCTCAGATCGTTGTGTCGAGTTGAATAAATATTCAACAAAAAATGATTGTGAATTATTTAGTTATGTTCACTTTGTTACGACCAATACCAATACTCCGCAGCTGTGCATATCTATACTTGTTACTCGATACATTTGACTTTGGCTTTCGGGCCAAAATCGGACTTCAAAATGAGGCCCGTTTTCTTTCACCTCTATCATCGAAACACTAACGCAGTTTTGCCTGTAACAGTGGACAAAGGTTGTAGTGTAGATGTTTTTAAGGATTCTCTATAATCACAGATAGACCAGAAAAAAGGGTTTCACAATTTCTAATGCTGCAACAAATAACTGGCTGAATTTAACCCAAATTAATGACCCAAATGTTATTTCTCCAAAACACTCGGATATCATGTAGACCTAACAACATGAGCAGGAAACAAAAAGTTTAGTGCTAAGGTCAGTTACTCAAATCAAGCTGAAATCACAACCTGCACAAAATTGCACTTTAGGATTTTTTATGTCATTATTATCTACTCTCGTTGTTATACTAAAAGTAACTTGCTGCACAGCAAGCACCGCACTGGAACTTGTATAACTGGCTTGAGTAATGTATGGGTGGCTGCAGATACCTGTGCAAATGCTTCCGTCGAGATGTTTATCGTCACTTCCTTCTGGGCAAAGGCAAGAGTAACTTCCATCAATGTTATTGCATTCGGCTTTGGAATCGCAACGGTTTAGAGAAGAATCGTCACATTCGTTTATATCTGTACAGAAAACACTTCATATGCTACTGTCGAGCCCAATACAACCATTTGCGGACCAATGGCAAATTGGCAAGTGGCAATTTATAATTTTGTGAGTCAACTTTTGAGGTATTTGCAGAAACATTCCAGTGTCAGCACATGTGTCACGTTTAATGTGATCAACAGTAGTATTCGAAATTGTTTCTGCCTGTCTCAAAAAGTGAAACCGTTTCATAACGTATCAAAATTTCCTTTTTGTAGAAATTTTTACTGGTCTTGGCCATTTCTGCAAAAACATCTGTTTGAAACAAGGAAGCATTTTTGTTTTGGTGTAACAAAAATGTTTCCATCAGTATTCATTCCTTTTCATGCCTGCTTTATGTCTGGGGAGGGTCGCAGAGGCAGCAGCCCAAGGTGGACTCAAAATACCTCATGAATTTTCAGCAATTCCTGGTAGTTCTGCTGACTCTACACCAAAAAGCAAGGTCGGAGAAATAATCAAACCAGCTGGTCCTTAGTCAACTTCTCGACCGCTTTCCCGTGGGTGAAGCCAGCAAGACTTGCCTCGGCAACTTTTTCTGGGACATCTTATCACTGGGCCGAACCAACGTATAGTTGAGGTCTCTTCGGAGAAGTGGCTCGACCTTCAGGGCTTTACGAATCTCAACGTTTCTCTGAATAGAGAAACGGAATTGCTTTTGGGTTTTGAAAAAGTTCTGGTCTTCGGAGTGTTAGTGATATTTTATTTTACGTGAGGTTTTGCATTTTCTGTCATCTTTTCATGTTTTACTAAAACCTATGTATTATACGCAATGTCGATGGCCTTCCATGCAAAATAGAAATTAGTTACCATATCTTACAAACTCATAGATTTCTGCATACTTAGCTATATTATAATGCATTAATAAACGCGATTATTACTTACAATCAGTGTGTAGTCAGGCGCGTCACCTGGTTTTGCTTGTTCAGAAAGCACAACACAAAAAACATCACATTGGGGTAACAAGCGCAAATAGGTGTCAGGCCCGCTCGAGTCCCATTGGTGATGACCCTGGTTGTATTAAAGGCTTTGTAACAGGACGTAAACTTAAATTTTTTTTGGAAAGAAAACAGATTCTTATTTATTTAGTGTAGCGTCAAAATGATGACTTTACTTCTGCCTTGTTTGTGAAATTGTTAACACAAAAAATTCACTGCTGTGATAATTAGCAGGACAAGACTTTTCTAAAAAAGCTGTCTTCAACAATGCGTTTTGACACAACATCGTTGCTAGCATCCGACAGTCATATTGCAAGCTTAGAACGATAAACGCGTTTCTAAATTAAAATTTTAGCAGCATTGCTTGTAAATTAAACCAAAATTTTAAAAGATGAAGTTGAATGACTTATTTTTGTTGCGTTTGAACACTAACATTTACAAATCAAACAACTTTTCAATATCTGAACCTTGTGAATTTAGCAATCTTATAATTTTACCATATAAGTTCTACCTTTACAGTCACTCCCATCGTCGTGGTATCCATCCGGACAAATGCAATGGTAGTGGCCAGGAGTGTTGACGCATGCTCTGCCATTCGTACATGTATCGTCTCCCGCGGCGCATTCATCGATATCTAACCAAGGTATTGCGATGCAATTATATCAGAGAGCTTGTTTTAAGAAAAAAAACGAGAAACATGTTCATCAAATTGAAACTAATGGAAAGTATAGCAAGCAGAATATCAGAAAACGAATCTTATACATGAATTATAAAAAAAATGCAAATGCAGCAGAGTCACAAAAATACAGCTATTCATTTGTTTTGCAGATGAACTTCTGAGCTTCACCAATGGCCACAAAAGAATTGTGCAGTCAATTTTGTACGGCTAAAATAATTAGTGGATTACCGGTAGTAACCCACGTTGAATTGGCAGGATCCAATAAGTTAGTTTTCCAACTGATATCAGCAGATTTTCCGCCCTTTGCTACCAAAAATATGGGAACGAAAGGACACAAAAAATTAATATATGTGATAGGAACTAAACCGCAATTTTTGAAGCACCGACAAATTAAATATAACCTGAACGTGCTCTTTGGTTCTGACAGTTTTCTTTTTTGGCTCCCTTTTGCCTAAATTTGTCTATCGGATCACACTGACAAATGTAAACAAAAACAGTGATATCTTGATACGTTTATAGTGCGACCTAACTAGAGACAGGATATACATAGCACCAGATTGGTCTGATGAAGGGATCGGCGCACACGAAGAAAATAACTCACCATCGCATCCATTTTTTCCGTATCCTGTCCCAGTGAATCCATCATGACAAGAACATTCGTAGCTTCCTGGCAAGTCATGGCTCGCTGCATTTGGACTGCACGCGATAAAGTAGTTAAAGACTTCGTGCAGTCCAGCATTGTTTGCCAGGTTCGTAAAGGATCCGTTAAACTGAGCAGGTTTTAGTTGTGAAAGTTCTGAAAAACAGTGAAATGTGCCATCATAATTTAAAGTAATCTTGATCAAAGAAGCCTGAGAAATTCAGAGTTCTAATTTCCTTTCAAGTTGCACCTGCGTGAAATGATTCAATACGTGCTTCAGGTGCATCAGCAATTGTTTGCTGTGGTTGCAACTCCTAAGTAAATATTTTAATTGCGTTGAGAGCAAAAAATACGAGAAAACTTTTGAACGAGTCAGAAAAACAATTGTTTTGATAAATGGTGCCCAACACTGATAAAAAATATCACGACAGCATGTTTGAGACCTGACCACCTCGAGAGTAACCAAGATGGCTTAGCTTATCTAAGTATGATTCATATTCATAGACTACAAATGATGCGACAACAAGTTAATTTTACTTACGGTACAAGTTTTTGTTTTGGACAATGCTGGTGAGCTCGGAAAGCAGGTCTTCCAAAGAACGCGTAATATCTGAAAAATAGAATGGGGGAGTAAAAGCGCTCATTCTCATGCTTTTCAAACGGTATTGCTACCATGAGGTCTTACCGGTGAAGCCTAAGGTGGAATAAGACAAACTGGAGCATCAAGTGCCTGGAATCTCAACACTCAAATANCGGCGTCAGCCAATTTTCATGTAGATTTTTCCCTAAAGCCTTTAACGCAGCAGTAATGTTGCAGGGCGGGGTCCCGGATTAGGTGGAGATTATATTTTGTCACATGTCCTGCCCCGTTGAGGTAGAAGCGAAACAAGATCGGAGACATTGCAAACCAGTGTTGTAGGAGCTGGGGGTGCAGAAGTTTTGATATTTTTGTTTCCGATTGAGCGATCAATGAGTGTGACTGAATGAAAGAATATAAAAGTCTGACTTTGACTTTTTTCTCCGAAAGAAAAATTGTTTTGGACCTCCAAAAAAGGAAAGTCTTGATGTTTCAGAGTTCGTGAGAGTCGATAATGAGGAACAAACTGCTACAGAAAATTTGTAGGGAGAAAGTTTGCCGCACAAAAATTTTTCGGGCAAGTTTGGGGAAATTCGGCAAAAGGTCCTTCGCATCCCCTAAAATTTGCCTACTCCTGCACCTACGTTACAAAAAGCATTCAGTTAACTTGATGTAAATTCAAAACATTTTATTTTAGTCCACATTCACAAAAAGGCTTTTTTCAGTTGTGCTCAGAGTAATTTCAAACATTATTTTAAATTTTTTGTTTGTGCAATGCTTCTGAATAATACAATAAAACTTTGGCTACTTGATTCTCAAATTGATGTCACAAATTGTAGGACTTGTTTTTCACCACGTTTAGTTATCAAACGTATGATTTGAGGGAAACGTTCTGTAACGCAGGTGGGAATATTATGAGAAAAACTTAGCTAATATTTTATCGAGGCCGTAGCACCGCGTCAAATGCAACTTTGGGCGATCCTCGCCCGGTGAGTTTCTTTGGTATCAATCTAGGGACGTACACGCAAATAAAATTATTTCATACTTTCTTGAACTTATACTATAGGATTGGGTAATTTTGCCATGCCTACCCGTCTGTTTGCGCTTCGCGTAGTATTATTTAACTATATGCCCTTCAAACCGAAGTTGCAGATATTGGCCAGGAATATCTTTAGATATCGAAATGCAAAACCAAACAAAACCAAAAGCAATTTCATGTTTCAAATAACTTACGTAACCTTCTGTGTACATGTTGTTGCTGATTTATGCAATTCACAGAACGTGTTTGAAAACATACGAACAGTCATTCTAAGTAGGAACAATAAAGTAGAGCGTGGCGCTGGAAGCAATTTAGTTTAAGCAACAATGACGGTCGAGTCGTGAGTGATTTGCAAAACCTTATGCTTTTTCCTTACAAATTCTGCTCATACGCTCCATTGACTTCGAAATTTTAAACATTAAAACCTCAAATTAGCTGATCCAACTTATTTTTATGCTGGTGTAGCATTTCCCCGATTTTACATGCACAATTTGTCTAGCTAAAGATAGGAGGCCTTAGATGTTTGAAAAAAAGAAAACAGTTGTAGTTTACATTTCTTTCTCATTCAAAAATCTGATTAAAGTCATATAGACTAACTAAACTACACAATCATTACCTTGGTTAGGTGAATCCAGCAGAAGAGCATTCTTTAGAGCAGTAATGTTCACAAACTCTGCAATGTTTTCTATGTCTGTAACAACAGCAGAAGATATTTTAACTAGGAGAATCTTTTTCTACGACCCATTGGGACAAAATCTCAAAGTTGTAGTTTCTAAATGTACAATCATTTAACAACAGAGGCTTTTACGATAAATTAAAACTTTTAAACATGGTAGCAATGTTTTCGAGGTGGAATATTTGCAGTAACAATTGGTAGATTTCCATTATGAGTAAACTGCCTTTTACTATTTCGGAGTTGAGGTAAACGCAACTCATTGCTTTACAGTTACACTTACAGTGACATGAATTGTTACTTGCTGCAACCAATCACAAGGGGCCGCGTTGCTCAAGATAGAAAATAGGCACTGAACTATAATATAGCTGTGGTGCGCCACCAAAAATTTGCCAAAATATATCGTAAAAATGAAGAACGAAAAAAGGAATGGGTTTCATGGAGAGCAGACTTTCGCACGATAAACGCAATGATGTTTTGTTCTACTCTCTTCTCTTTTAAGGGAAGTCATCACATCCGTCAAAACCTTGACCTTTTCTTTCATCTGTTTCTGACCTGGTTTTCCGTGAAAATCAAGAAACTAGCCGGACACCATGCACCTCAAATCAGGCAGTATGTTCACAATGGCCACTGCTCATATTGGCAGCCTTCACTGGCGGAAGCTGACATGAATTCGAATACAGTACTGCAGAGCTTCACAGACACTGACTGCTTTTGGCATATATATTTGGCAATTACGAGTAATCAGAAAAGAATCTGTCATAGGTTTGAAAGCGTCTCGTAAGACATCCTGTCAGCTTTACTAAAATAATATTTAGACGGTATAGATAGAGAGTGGCTGGATTCGAATTCTGCCCGGGTCCTACCAGACGGTTTGAAAAACGGTCCTTGCGACCTCTCCAGCCTCGCGCTTGGTAACGGGTGGATGCAAGGGAGCGCTTCACGCGTAGTGCTGTTTGACTCACCACCAGTGCAACATTCACTGCAGAAGTAGTTGTATGGCCCACGGCGCAGAGTAAGCGGAGCTGGACGCCGTAGACCACTCATGACAATCCAAAAGGAGTACAGAGTGAGTACAATCAAACTTTCTTTTTCTTTTTTCATAGAGCGGAATCTGATCTTGCTCAAAAATTGAAATAAAATTATTTATTTCAGGAAACATTAACCTCAATTGTTACAAAAGCTTGTAATCGTAGCTGTGCTTCACTGGTGAGACGAAAACAGTTCGAAACAATGAGCGCCTGACTTCAAAATCCATTCTCGCACCCCTTGTACAGATTACCATAAATTTTGCTCAACTGTCGGCGTAATTACTTACTAAAGCCCAGAAACGCTGAGCTAGAACATACACTTCGCGAATTTAAACGAAGAGTGTTTGTGTAAACGGTTTGAACGAAACACAAACAGCAAACAGAGTCAATTCAATTTCTATTTTCTTGTCTTTTCACGTCTATACGTTTTTCAAATCGTAGCGATTTATTGCTCAAAGCAACGCGTAAATCAGTTTCTACGTTTCCTAAACGATTCCGATACTTTTTCTTTGAGCACAGCAGAAAGAAAATCCGGCTTCGCACTGGTAAATAGACGAGAAAGTAGGAAGAGTTGCTAGCGTTTTTTCAGTCAACTTTGAGCAAATTTCTAATCCTGCACAACAAAACTTCTATAAAGCCATGGAACGATCGACTCAAACTCCATTTTTATGTTTAAACTTTCCCTCAAATAAATAAGATCTTCCTTGTAAATCTCATCACGAGGGACCTGATCTGCTTCGAACCTGAAAAGATGTATAATTAATCCAACCTTCCATGGCGTTCAATTCACCAGAAGGAAAGTACAGTAGTTGTCAAAGAAGATTCTGATAGAATCCTAACGTGCGACAATTTTCCATTGAACTTTTTTCTTTCAGACTAGCACGACTTTCAACTTCTGTTTCATCACGAAAAGGGAAGTTTGCAATGTTTTTGCCCCGAAGCTCCAAAAGGGCAGTTTGCACATAAAACATTTCAGTTTTACACCATATTCATTCTTTTTTCCTGTAGTGATAAGTTCAGCTCATTGAGTGGTGAAAAATATCAGCGAGATATGCTTCGATTTGTATTAATTAAATAGATTAGAAGCACTCGCAAAAGTCACTGTTGCGATTTTCCAAAAAGCGTTTAAGTTTTTCACGGAGTTACAATAAGTGGTTTAGCATCCAACCCCATGGCAACCACCTCACCTCAGTGTGGTAGAGAAGAAAGTGAAAGTGCTGAAAAGTTCTTTTTAAGCTGTATTAATTCAAGCATCTGAGTAAGCACATTCTATACCTGCATCCAAAGGCACAGAGGCACAAAGCATTCTATAATATGACATTTACCTGCGCCGCTGATGTCTCTGAGAAACTTTATAGAAGGTCTCGAGGGATAAATGAGGGCTTCATATCCTGTAGCCAAAGAGCATAAAAATGGTTTGTGACAAACAAAGAGAGCAATACATCCAGTCCAATATCTAGGTTGCAGGATACTGGCTATCGAAGAGGGCTTTAAGCGTCCTCTTTGCTTGTGGCTGGAACTGTTTTTGATAAATTTTTATTCTTCTTCACTAGCCGTTAACATTGTGCAATGTTTGTAAAGCCACATCAGTGACCCACACCAAGCGAATCTATCGCAATTTATTGCGTAAGGAAACTAGTACACATCTTCAGTCCTGCGCAAAAGTCGACATATGAAACAAAAAGAAAAAATTACGCACTGTTGCTAAGATCAAAACTCAAAATTACTAACACTGAAGATTACAAAAATTTTTACAAAAATTTAAGATTACTAAAATTGAAGATTACAAAATTTTAGCACAATTGCAACTCTTCCACTAAACACAGCTACAACACTGCTCAACAAACCCAGATCGCAACGGCCATTAGGCACTATTTCTGACTGACAAAACAAACTCATCGCTTTTGGCGTGGCTTTTTGTCTCAGGCGATCACGTGGTTT
>JGI24022J15233_10000160_pt1 | contig 31604 bp, 30 predicted proteins | sample Ectturendosymbi2_FD_15233 | JGI IMG/M metagenome (IMG submission 15233)
ATCTCAATCGAGACACCCATTTGTACCCGCCGCACAACTCATCAGTTCATCTGACAACACCAGAAGTGCGGCGCTCTGGGCGCTGTTTTTTTCGGCCATAGGCCAAAATGTTTTTGAAATGACCGAATAAAATTAAGTCATTTCGGTCAGAATGACTGAAAATACAGGCTAGTGACCACTGCTACGGCGAGTTGTAATACGATGATGAGACAAATGTTTCAGTGACCAAAATATCTCAGCAAAAAATGACCAAAATATTTCAGCGAAAAAAACAGTCTGGGTGGATCACTGATGGAATGCGGAGTGGTTGGAGAACACCACGAGACTCCGTACTTTCATCCCCGGCATCCACCATCCTGGAATGACATTTACGAGAACAGCATGGGTTCGGCTTAACCGCGCCCACAACGGTGTGCGATGTTTCCGCTCCTGCTTAGACAAATGGGGTATGTCCCTTCTGCGGCCTGTGAGTGTGGCGCAGAAAACAAGCTGCTGAGCATGTTGCACTTCAAGTGTCCAATCCATCGACCTCCCTGTGGAGCGCATGGCCTGACTGTTCTGGATGACGAGAAAATCGAATGGCTGCTCAAAACCTGCCACGAGATCTAGTGTGGCCAAGCAGTGGATTATAACCCTGGCTCAAACCATCAGAAGAATTTAAAATTTGTAATCATGTGATTGAGCTAGTAACTGAGATAAGACACAAAAAGACAGTGCGATCTTAATATTTTTTATGACAAGATGATACTTGAATGTCACAGGAGCCACTGTATGCTGTACACAGTAACATCATGCAACAATGCTGAGATTCAATTATTCAATTTAGGCATTGCTTCGAATAAGGTTTGGCGAGCTACAGTAAAACTCCTTTGATGCAAATTATGCAGTGCAGACCATAAGACATGATATTTAGTGAAAGATTTAGTAGGAGAGAAGTACTATCAGTACTAACATTGTCAGCTGTCATAGATACCATATAGCACGCCATCTTTTGAAAGAAAATCGTCTCGATAAGTTTCATCCAAAGATTCTCTGTTGATAAAACTAATGCTTCGTTTCTCGCAGTAACATTTTTGAGTAATGTCTATTAATGGCTGGTTCGAAACGCTGATTATCGCCATGCATATATCCTATACCTGCAATTCACGCTGGACCAGAGTGAAAGTGAAAAAGAGGGGCTTCTGTGTTAAAACATCGGATGACAGGGCTACGGATGAAAAACAAACGTGGAAAAACAGGATGTTAGCAAGCAAACAAAAGCTTCCTTTCACTACGAAGTCAAGTGTTTGCTTTTGTAAAATATTTGTCTGAAAACAAAAAATATTGAAGCTGATGAAAAAAGAGGTGGTATTTTTGAGTGCAACTGGAAACACAAACACTGTGCAACAGTATTAAAAACCACCAATAATCCTTTAACAGCAACCACAGCTCAAACGTAATGGTGTTTGATTTATGCAGAATTTTCCATGCTAAGGAAAATCTACACGATGAATTCGCTTAGCACTTACTCAACAAATGCAATGAATATTTTCCTGAAAATANATCATCTTATTGTTCTTTTTTCTGTTTTGATAAAATTCATGCCGGAGGGTAAATAATTAAAGCAGTTGAGATTGACCAAACGTTTTATGGTAATTCTGGTAGCGAAGGAGTAATCGGTTTAATCGACGAAAGCAACGTCAAGAAGGAACGGAAATAGTACCTGAAAGTCGTAATAACTCTTTGTGATGAGAGACATTCTCTTCCACCCGATCATCGTAACCACCAGCGATTATCAAATGCAACTTTCTCCATTCTTCGACAGTTACACGATCTCGAATGACATCTGAAATCACAAGCCTCCTTGTTATTCTTTTTCTAATCAACCCCAAGTAATAAACATAGATATGGGTGTCGGAAAAACATTTTCCAGGGGTAACCTAAAGGATTGAAAAAATTTTTCAAGATAAGATGATGAAATTTCATTTTACCCACTAGAAATTATGAAAACAACCTTTTTTGTTAAAGATTTGACAGTAAAATATAAATTTTTGAAATACAGAGGGGACCTTGGCTTCCCTTCTGACAACCATGAACACAGATATTTATTGGTTATGTTGCTACAGGACCAGGTTTGTGAAATTTACCACAACTTATTCTCATGGCCCGTTTAACTTCACTACCACAAAAATACAGCACCGACAGTCATGAAGCACCTCCTCATGATGTTTAAGCATTTCGCCACAAGACGCAAAAAAATTCAATGACGTTGAACTAAACAACAATTCAGAGAATTTTCACCGATTACACGATTCAAAGCAACCTACTCTGACCAATCGCAATTCCCTTTAAATGAAAGCATTACCCAATGCTTCGATTGCCAGGCGAATGTTTTTCTTTCTTTCATATCTGTTAATCGACAGGAAAATGAGCTCAGCTGTTGAAGGCAAACTTGATGCATCCAGTTTAAGTGGATTCTTCAGAACCTTGTCATACATTGCAGTATCCAAGCTAGGGTACAGGACATGTGTTTCCATGTGTGAAAGGCTCTTGAAAGTGTCCTTGAAGATTTTAGCTGCAATGTAATTTCACCAAAAAGTAACGAAATAATCAGAACACTTACAACGAAGGATGAAGTGAAGTAAGTAAGACTTGTCAAAAACTGTATGAAATTTGCCATTTGTGTTCATACCAGTAAAATGACTATTAACAAGCAAAAGATGAGCCAGGCCAGTAGATCTTTCCTCAAGCCAATCTAATGGAGTCCTGTAAAGTCTTTTCAGAAATGTTGTGCGATCAGTTAACAGTTGATCAGGAAAATGACAGTAAAATATAACTTTGGCTGATGTCCCCCACCTGCAAAAAACAAGTTCTGGAAAATTTATTACTTTAAAAATTTCAACCGCAAGTGCATTAAACATGAAAATGCTTGTGTCTCCATCAATATGTCATACAAAAACAACAATACCAATGCAATTATGGCAAAAAACCACACATCACTTGCCATACATACCTGAGCAATGGAACACAAGCTGACACCTGGTCACAGAAGATTACATCCGGTTTCAGACTTGATAAAAGAATGAGATAAAGTGCAATATAAATCATTCGAATGTATGCAAACAATGCATGAAAGTAACCTAAAATGTGTCGAGGAATCCAATCACCAACCACATTTACATAAAATGTTCCATCTTTTGTTTCTGAAATGGTAACACCAAATTTCAACTGTTTCCTTATATGAGAACATTTTATGGTATCCAAATAGTCAAATATCAAATTTATTTCAAAATTGTAGCAGTACAGTATCGCTTACCGAAAGTCAAATACCTGCATAAAGTTTAATGAACCTTAACATGCATCTGGCAAATCACTGCTTTCATCAATGAAAAACAATCTCAAAACGAATCATGTACGCTGCTCTAATTATAAACATTACAGCAATATTGTCAATTGAAATATATTGCTAACAATTGCATAAAAAGAGGCACTCTATTCAAAATTTCAGAAAATGAAACAAACAGTCAACAAGAGAACAGCAGTTTTGTATTGTTTTCTAAAAGAAAAGAATTTACTTCCACCATTTTTGTGGCTTACAACTATGGAAAAATAGATACGGGCAAGTTCTAATCATCGCAGAAGTATGAAAGCAAAATCAAGCAGGCAGATTCCTTAGAAGTTCACCACCAGGCTAGAGTTGGTTCTGTTGGGTACCAAAAATGTACCAATGTCTCTTCATAACTGCAAGTTTCATTAAATGGTAATAATTATGTCAATTTGAAACCTTCAGCATACATCTGAAAGAGAACTCCGAATTCTAGGAAATAGTCTATCTAAAAACAACGATTGATGAAAGAACTCACTGTTTTCTGTTTTTTATCTCACTAAAGTAGTTGCAAATTTGAAAAGCACCAGCATAATTTTTTGAAATGCTGACAACATACCTTCAAAACAATGCTTGCGATCATGATGACCAGTAATGAAGCTTACTCTATGACCTTTTGACTTAAGGGCAAGTGCAGCATCCACTACAAGGCGTTCTGCTCCTCCAATACCGAGGTCTGGGTGCACAAACACTAGTTGCATAATACTGCTTTTAGATACACTAGTTAAAGTCTCACATTTGATATAAGCATCTGAAGAAAAAAGACCAATGAAAATGATTCAATTTCAGACACATGAATAATAACTTACACCCCAGTCTAGACTAGATATGTCCAACCCACGGCCTCGAGCAGCCCAGGCGAAGATGCTGTGTGGCCCAGTTTAGGTTTTCGCTGTAGCAAAAGAATCCTACATACTGACAACCTGTCCTTACTTTGATGATCTTGAATTTGACAGTTTTGATGCAGGTGGTCCTCAGTGCCACTTTACCACGTTTGTTACATTTGCAGTTAGGATTTGAATGCTTTCAGTAGATTAGCTTAAGCAAAATTTAGTTTGCTAAGATGAAAGTAAGTCATACATTCAATGCGTGGCCGTCGCAGTAAAATGTTATTCAATGTGTGACCCTGGTTAAGATAGTGACACAATTTTTGGCTCAGTAAGCACTTCGGGTTGGACATAGCTAGTCTGGACCAGCGGTTTTTAAAGTTTTTTTCACATTCCTCCACAACATACCCAAACACTGTCAATTCCTCACCAACAAAGATCACAAATGATAATTGCAAAAATGTCACACCACCTACTGTGAAGAAACAATAGACAATTATGAACCAAGCAGACTCGTTATAACAGTGGTTCCCAAACTGTGGTACGCGTACCACTAGTGTTACGCGAGACCCCTCTGATCTTCTACACAAAAAGAATACATTTTGTTTTCACTTATGGGGCTCTGTTAATAAATTCCTGCATTTTTGTGTACTTCCCTTATTAGATTCGAAAAAGGGCCATTATAATTTCTCACAGCCATGTTGTTCATGCCGAATTTGCGTCAAGTTTGGTTTGCCAAACTTTTGATCGAATGATATTGTGTAGATTGCATTTTCATGGAACAAGGTGTTTTCAAGGTGGTGCGCGGTGAAAATACAGGTCCACAAATGGTACGCGATCAGCAAAAGTTAGGGAAACACAGAGATAGTGGTTTACAGATGTTTAACCATGTTGCGTCTACGGAGACCTTAGTCCAGCTAGACCTGTAAATATTTATAGCCTGCTTTAGGAAAATATTCAAGTGATTTTACAGTTTCTTTGCCAGCAACGTGAATTACTATAGATGATTCGTTTCGAGAATCAGACGAAGAACTAGAATTAAAACGGTTGTTGTACAATGTTACTGACGTGTTGAGTGAGATGAATTCTCGCTTATCTGGTTGCAATGCTGATGTGAATGTGCACGCTGTCAGCCATGAAACCAGAAACAGGAGTGTTTTTCATACCTGCAAAATTGCTTCATTTCTGCATTTGTGTGAAATAACTGGAATTGAGGAGGACGTTTTTTTGTGGTTTGATCCTTTTTACTCAAGCGACTGACAGACCCAGAGGCGGATATTAGAATTGAGGGGCCCGAAGCAAACTCTCAGAAAGGTGCCCCAAAACATCGGCACTGCGCAAGGTAGATGTGCGGCTAGGCAGATAAAATAATAAATTTCTTTCACATTTTAATTTATGAACTAAATTCAAAACAATGCAAAAACTTAGTGCGACACTCTCAAAGAGAGGCCCACGGCATCTCTGAAAAAGGGCGGCCCGTGGCGACGGCCTTGTTCGCCTAATGTCCACCCCTGAACAAACCCATCCAGTTCACGTCAACACAAAAATTGAACGGCGGAAAAATTTTTAAAAAGCTTCGAGGAAGTCTTGAAGCAATGCCAGTTGTTACGGTTTTCAAACTTGCCGCGACCTTGCGAGCATCTACTGCAGCAATATGCTTTATAGATAGATCGTTCTCAAAACAATCGATTGCATCGATTCGCCATCGAATGGGAATTTATCTCAACCGCGGCTTTTATAGATTGGTCTAAAGAACAGCTTCACACGCCGTATTGCCAGTAACTCGCTGTATGCAGCTCAATAACCTAAGAAGCAGAGCCAGCTGAGATATTGGCAGTTTTCCATTGATTAATAAACACTTGTGGTACGAGTCATTATATGGGCCATTTTCAAGCAACAGTGGACGTATCAAATTTCGGTTTCCAAATGCAGAAGTCCGTCCATGTGAGTGCTTGGGATACGGGCAGTGAGTTACGTATCTTGTACTTACCGGGTTGGCTAAAATATGTGTGGGATGAGAATTGAATTTCAGGTTTATGTTATCGTGAACGTATCATAGTCACTATTAAAGGAAGTATTTCTTGCAAATTTATCGATCAACCATGGAACATTATGGTCTATAGAAACTCTCTCTCTCTCTATATATATATATATATACCTTTCACCGGCGTTAAATGTTTTATAGTTTATTTACAGCTTGAGTAGGGATTAAAAATGCGGGAAAGAGCTCATTTGAAATAACGTGTTTAGCAAATGACAATCGCTTTTCAAATAGCTTCACGAAAAAACAAAACGTTTTGTGATGGCATTCGCCGTTAAATCAAAAGTAATGTTGCCATCTCAGTCCTGCTTACTAAATACTTGAGCTAACTTCAGAATCTTGACGTTATACCGTTCGGGTGTAAAATTACTTGAAAGGACCAACAATATTTACCCAAGTTCTGTAGTTGCACCTACTTTTATCCAACCTTTTCCAAACTTTTCAAAGCAGGTGTGTGAACGAGTGGACCACTAAAAGGTCTTCAATTTTTGTCCAGTCACCACAAACTTCATGATAAAGAAGTTGTTTTTGGTATCAACACAAACTTTGAACCCAACATATATTTGGTGCAAAATGATACACACTGCGTATTGGTGTGGGTCACAAAGTTCTGTACAACTAGCGGTTAGTGGGATCAGAAAATTGTATTTAAAGTGTATCTTGAACATTTTACAAATTTTGGAAAATTTTTTCCTGAATTTCGAAGACTTTTGGATACGAGAAAGCATTTGGCCTTCCCACCCTCCACTTATGATGGCTATGGCATGGCAATATTGAGTTTAGATCTTAACTATTTGCATTTTTATTACCATGTTATCAAAAATTGCGTTTATGATATTGATCGCAGCTATAGAGTATGTATTGTGCTTTTCAACTTCCGCAAAAGCCTTTGTGAAGACTTTAAAGACACAAAGCAGCGTGGGCAGCATGAAGTAGGACTTTGAGAAAGCGTATAGTTGCATCTTGTAAGTTTTTTTTTTTTTGACAGAAACACAGTTGTTTATGTAGGGCTTAAAAATGTTTTAGAATTGCAAAAGCAGCGTATTCTTATCAGTAACCCTGTAATTATTTAATTAGCTGCAGTTTTCTTATCTAATGCTTCCGCGAAAAGGCGAGATGTTCCATGTCGTTTGATGACTGATCCACTATATCAGGGATTTCCAAACGTTTTTGTCCGTGGGCCACATAGCTATTACACAACAGTTCGAGGGCCGGACATCTTACCTAATGTGATTGTTTCAGGATATGTTACATTCTACAATTCAAAAAATTTTCGTAAATACGTTATTTTTTCATTATTGACAGAAATAGCTTCGCGGGCCAGATTTGGCCCACGTGTCGTAGTTTGGAAACCCCTGCACCATATCAATGATAAAAGATTCCCGAAGGAATACATTTTGAGTGAAAACGGTGTTGTAAAATTTGGCAGTAACTGTACGTTAAACTGACTTTGCATTTCAAAATAAGTGATTAACGCTGAAACTTAAAACGAAAAAAATATTTCTGTTACAAAAAAGGCGTTTCACAGGCCTGATACGGAATATCTATGAGACTTCTGAGTTTTACCTACTTCATAGTACCCCTACAAGAAGTCAAAAAACAGATGTCTTGCCTTAGTGAAAGAGCTTTTTTCGTGCAATATCGAAAATAATATTGTTACCTTCGATGGTCAACGTAATTTGAACATTTGAAAATATATCACCGCTGTCAAAAACAGCAGGAAAATGACGGATAAAACAAACATAGCATTGTTTCAAAACTTCTGCAATGGCTATACCTATACACTCAGGACTGTCGGCGATTGTATCTGTACTTTCAAATACAGAGTTATACAGAGTTTGAAGTCATTTTTGCATGGCAAGCGCAATTTTCCTCTCGTTGTTAGGTGAGGTTGGGTGTTGCAATTGTGTGCAACGAAATATTTGCTATGGGCGAGCATGCCAGAGGTGAATTGCTGCTTGGACATGTTGTATCGCCTCTGGGTGTTCTCTGGTGACGGTTGATGAGCGCGATTATGGAGCAGTAAGTTGGAGATAAATTTCAGCAGGGATATGAAACCGGTTTAAACGCTCGATCGCTAGCTAACTCGTTCATAAAATTTTTCTTTTGCTTTTTCAGGACACAGTGACGTGCGTTCTGGATTCAGCTTAAGTGGTTAAAGGCTGGAACTGTGCATGTATAGATCAATGTTAGGTTTAGCTTATGCATGTAACTGTAAGTCGAAAGGCGCTATAAATATTTAACAGGTTGTGCGCTGAAGCATTGAAAGAAATGCGCTGAGTGAGTTATCCTTATTTAGTTTTAGTTGTTTTTATATCCTTCTTCTACAAGTATTTTAAACGTCATTTAGATTGTTATATTTTTTGTTTTGTGGAAACAAGAGCGTATTTACTGAACAGCTGAAACGCGCTCAATGTTGCATGCCGCAGCTTTCATTTCACTGCAGTTTTGTTCTATTGTAAATGGCTGTAAAGCGCAAAGGACATGATGAAACGTAGAACATTTGGGTTTGTTAACAAACACGCTTAAAATGTTAAAGAAAGCCTAAAGTTATTTTTGTTTAAAATCAGAAGCGTAAAGTATGATTGAGGGCTCTAGAGCAGTACATATGAACAAAGGAACAAAGTTGTTAAATGGGAAAATCAAAAGTAACGATATAAGGAATGCATACAAATGAAATGCATGCTTAATTAATACACAGCAGCGAAATGTCTTGAGCGAAATATTGCAAAGATAAGATTTAATGAATTGATGAAAACGTTTCTAAAAAAAGAAAAGATTTGAAGACATGATCGTTGATGTTTGCTGTAAATCAGGGGTCTCCAAACGTTTTGTCAGAGGGCCACACAAGCTGCTACAAAAGGGACAGACATTATACATAACATGTTACAGATATATTATTTTTTTCATTATTAACAAAATGTCTGTGCAGCTAAATGAAATGCCTTCGCGGGCCGGATGGAATGGCTTAGCGGGCCGGATGGAATGGCTTAGCGGGCAGAATTTGGCCGGCGGGCCTAGTTTGGAGACCCTGCTGTAAATAAAGCACGCACTCGACCAATACATTGTTGAAGAAATCCTGCTAAGCTTTACCTAAATGTTGCAAAGTTTCCTTGGCTCGCGGAAACTTTAAATGTAAGCAGTATTCACTTTCCCTTAAAACCCATCTATTTATTTGTAGGACCTAACTTGGTTGAAAACAGTTTGTTGTACAGACATTTTTTGGTCAGTCACGCAGCTGAGAGTTGCATCTAGCGGATTTACGGTTATGGAAGAGAAGTCCAGTCATTCCCGTATTGCACAATGTCGAGATCAATGAATCTGGCACGAGCTTGACGTTTGAGGCATCGTCACGGTTCAATTCCCGTATAAGTAATGGCATCTTGTTGGTACAAAGCAGGCATAGTGAAGCTTCGTTCATAATAGGATAAAGGAAAACGGTACTTGGATCAGAACAAGAAAACGAACAATTCCCAACAGGCGACTGAAGTGACTAAGCAGCATTGCAATTAGAGTAAGTGGTTGTTGGCCATTCACCTTAACTACATCTCGACATTAGAGGGCGATAGTTCTACATTAGCTTGAACAGAGCTTAGAAAGTTTGTGAGGGAGTTATCCCTGCATGACTCCCATTGATACCCAGACTGTTGGATGCACTGACTTATGGGAAGGTTGTTCGAATTCGGGGTTAAAGCGCTTCTCCTGATTAATTTCTCAAATCGCCCACTCATTTGTTTGAAGCTTTTCAGGCTGAAGTACGATGGTAGCTTGCTAAACTTTTTTAGGGCCAGCACTTGGTAGTAACTCCTGTTTCCATTGGTGTAGGAGTTGGGAGTGCAGGGGATGCAAGCGCACCCCAAAAGTTTTGATTTGGTGAAAATCTGGGCAAAATCCCGTAAAATCCGGGCAAAATCCTCTAAAATGCGGGCAAAATCTTTGAGAACCTTCTAAAACTCCCTGAAAATCTGAACAAAAACGGCACCCAATATGCTTTGATTTAAAAATAATGGGGCCCGAATTAACATGAAGAGCTTTTTTCATTTTTATTTTATTTTTGGAGGTCACTTATTTTGAAGTATTTTCGGGCAAGTTTGGGAGAATCCGGGCAAAATTCCTTCGCACCCCCAAAATTTACCTGCCCCTACACCTATGCCCGTTTCAGCAGAAATCTACAAAGGAGTATAAAAGGTCATCAACGCACTTCTCTATGTTTTCGCAAGTTTAGTCAAAATTTCGATTCGTTTTGACTTATGCACAGCATTCTTTTAACTGATTCAAGCTTTCCTTTTTACTTTAGTTAGCAAGTAGGCTAGATTTTGTTTGCTTCGAAAACAAACCACCATTGCTCTATCTGATTTTGTTATCTTCACACTGTTGGAAGAAGGCTGCTCCATACATCCCGTCTCGCACGCCTGGATGGATGCAGTTGCAATCTACTGCTGTTGATCATTTCAGTGCGGACACACATTCATGCTCATAGCCAGAAATGAGCAACAAATCTGGCCGTCAAAATGCGTTCATATTGGAAGAGCCGCTCTTAACGTTGCTAGAGAGACTACGTTACCTTGGTGATATTTAGTCGCTACTGTGCATGCTGATTTTCAAAAAAAACAAAAAGCAACCAATATTAGAATAAAAGTAAAACTCTTAACATCACTGATGAAGGCCATAGTTATTACCAAAGCGATTGAATCAAGCCAGCAATCAGGCGGGAAACCGGATAACTGACACCCTCCAAAATTTTTAACACAAGTTAAGTTGTTAGTTACAATCACTTTGCGCCCCACAAAAATAGTACAACAAGTTACAATCATTTTTCTCTCCCCGAAATATCAGCTGGTTGCGGACCTGGACTGAATTATGCCTTTAACATCTATGGCGTTGGTCGTTATTATTGCTACAAGGCTCTGTAGCTTTTCGTTCACCCAAAGCAACTACATTAGACAAAAAATAAAACGTTTTTCGATCTCACGAAGTGAAACTTGAGTGCTGCAAACATTGGCACTGCTTGCTTTCGCAGTATCATAGAAGAGGTGAAGTGTAATTTTTGTTTAACTAGGTACAGCGGAGCTTAGTTTTGTATAATTTTTCACAACGAATGCGTCTTTCTCGCCTGTAGTTCAACATCATGTACTATCAGGGATGCCGGAGAGCGGGAAATAGCTGGGGCATTGCCCCCACTGCCCTTTCAAAAGGGGGCAACGGGGACAGAAGCGACTTTTCATAACAAGATCGTAGGTATAATTTCATGGTTTATCAATACCGAATAGAAACAAGTTTATTGCAGCTATTTCCTCACCGAGAAAATTCGGAAGAGTTTTCTATAATTTCTGATATTATTTTTGAGGTCAACATTGTTTCTAAACAGAAACAAGCATAAGTGGCAACGATTTTTTTTTAATGTTTCCATTGCCCTTAACTCTATTGCTGCCCCCCCTTCCCTACCGCTGCTCCGGCGTCCCTGTATACTATAGACTGTCTTTCTTGCCCAACCTAGAACTCGCTTCATTATCTTTAGCGAGCAACAAAGTACTCACTGCTCAACGTTATTGAAGGAAGAGCTTTTACCTTGGCCCTGGAGAGCAGACGCGACACCGAATCAGATAAAGGCAAGTTAACCTTTCCAAGTAGTCAGGGTCATGCGATTAAAGTAGAGTAATGCGTTGATCGATTCACTTTGCACAGAATGTTAAGGACCCATTGTAAAACATAATATAAGAGACAGTGATGTACAGTGGCGCGTTCTTACCCATGTTCCGAGGTTTGGGTCAAGTGAGCCGCTTGGATTGAGGCAACGAATCATTGGCAAACGACTACTTTTAGACAAAGGTAACGCTGAGTTCGAAAATTGTGCAGGTGTACTAATACTGAAACCTTGTTTTTGTAATCATACAAGTGCGACTAAAGCTAAACGTTTACAGAAAAGCACAAACACCATTTTTATCAGGGGCGGGTCCAGCCAAGTTCAGGAGGGGGGACGATTTCAGTAATATTTGGTAGGCAAGTCTCGTTACGGGTTCACTACTGTGAGAAAGACGAAATATACTTCACAACACTGCAGTGAAAAAACAGTGGACGGCAAAATGGCCTTATATCGCGAATGCTGTTTTCCGAATTGTACAAAATCATAGTGAATAAAGTTACTTTCGTAGGTTTTAGGGGGGTCGATCGCCCCAATTGCCCCCTTGATTCGCCCCTGATTTTTATTTTCATTGTATTTGATGATCTCACTTCTGCTTTTTGTTGCCTTCCCTGACTGCTGGTGTGCGGTGAACTTTAAATTTCTGAACACAATGTATTTCATGCCATTCAACCTGACTCAAGACTCTGCCATGTCGCGAATGGAAGTATTGAAGACCGTTTGCTTTGGCTTGCACTCAAACTTATATAGGGTAACTGCTGACATCCGAGCATACAAAAAGATGCCTAGGTGTGAACCTAATTAACATTAGCCTATGTACCTGTTTGTAAATTGTTAGTGGGTGGAGCTTAACATCACGGGTTATCCGTCCCGCATCGTCAAATCTCCTGTGGGAAGTAATCAGTTCACTGAAATGCCGTTGAAGTCTGTGACTAAACGTTGCATAGGGCAGGGGTCGGCAACCTTTTTCGCACTGCGGACCGGCTTCAGTCTTGCATTATTTTGCCGTCTGGCCCTCAATAAAATAATGAATAATTGGCACATGCAAATTTATTACAACTCGTAAGTCATCATGGCACTGATTCAGTGAGAGATCTGAGCTTGCTTTGCCGCAATAAGATGCTCCGACCTGTAGGGATTATGGCAGTCAATGGCACCCGCAGGGTGTTCCTTATGTCAGTCGTTTTAGTCACTTTTGGACCAACTGGTCTTGCTTCAGCACGGACCAGCAACAATTTTTTCACGGACCGGCACCGGGCCGCGTTTGCCGACCCTGGCATAAGGGACCAATGTTTCGCAAAGGGACCTCACCTCAAAGACGCTTGTCTACGGAATTGTACACATTAACGTTTCTTTTCAGAATCCATGACGCATTTCTCCTTGTTCGCTTTAAGTTGAGATTTTTCAACTTTTTCTAACATTGGGAAATGTTGCCTTCGATGCATCGCAGACACATTTATAAACGAAGTCGAGTGTAATCTTTTTTCACACAAATATTACTACTGTTAGCTTTGCAGCAAGCACCATTGTTTTGTATGCCGTTGGTCGTCAAAGATTTTGTATTGGACGCCAAAAATTGTTTCTCAGGTTTCCATGCGTCCCCAGGCTCGTCGTTGAGAATCGCTGTTTCCAGCATTGGAAAAAGAACGAAATGCCAGACTTGCTAGCTTTCGACTTGAGCGTGATTGTCCGGAGTTTTGACATGCAAAGGAAAGGTTTCATGGTAAAGTGGAAAGTTTCTGGTGACGTGAAAGCAGAACTTCTCGAATTCTTTTCACAGTTTGCGAAACGCTAAACACGACGTTAGAAGAAAAGCATTGATTGGCAAGTGATTTTGTTTCATTGAAACTGGATCCTTTTTTGAAAGCATTCGTGCTTCAATTTTCGTCAGTCAATTAAGGAAATTGATATCCAGTGTTGAGATACTGTTGTGCTTTCATTTTGAATTGCTCATTACAGCTTGGCTGTCGCTTACACAAAATTTCTGATTGATTTTGAAAACTTTGGACGTTTTGTGATTGCGTTTCGAGTCGAACGGTTTCCTTTGAAAATCATCGCATTTCCTTCCACACTATACCGGGTTTCAAAATACACACAATCTGTTTTATTACTCTCGTTCGCATTCTCTGTATCTTGTAGGATATTGTGCTTTATCTCTGTGAAATGCATGTTTCATTGTCCGAAATCCATCTTTTGTGGCATGTTAGTGTGTTGCTTTAGTCGTGATCATCAGAGTTTTTCTTAAAAAACTTCTTGCGTGGCCAATAAAAAAAATTCTAAAGACTGGCAAATCACACGCGGATGTTATGTTTGTGACAAGTGTGTTAGTCTGATTGTGCACACTGCTGTTCGCTCGAAGTGAGACTTTCAAATTATTTGCATGCCTAATGATCAGGTTAGTGAACTTGACTGTGGTTGCTTTTATTGCACTGCAGGTCGTGCCAGTCTTCTTGTTTCTGACAGGTTTCCGACTTCAAATCACTAATAGCTATTGCAATATGCGATGCTGCAAAATTCATCAATAGTATTGAAAGTGCGCCTTGTCTATACTCACCTTCGAAGCTAAGCAAGGAAGACCGAAAATATTTGTGGTATTAGTATTTCTCGGTCAATTAGGTGTTGACACTGAAGAACGGACGCGACCCCGAACGACTGTTCCGCAAGGTAGACATTTAAGTGGCATTTCGCGAGATTTAGCTAATACGAATGTTGCACGTCGAGAATTATGCTTTTTCACAATGCTCTTTAGTCAGCTTTGGGCGAGCTAAAAACAAATGACTCACCGAAATATTTGTGAGATAAATAAGTAGACACTGCCAGTGAAGCATATATGCCCGCAGAGCGCTGAGTAGACGCAAAGTTACATGAACACGCGTACAGAAAGCAAAGTAAGGGGCACAGTCTATGACGCTATGGGGCCGCCAGCGCATCACGGACCGTTTGATTTGCAGCCATGGGGAAAATCGCCAGGTCTTCGCTCAGAAACGATTGTTTAATTTCAAACATATTTGCAACCCACTCCCCGGTGGCATAAGCTGTGGGCGAATTACTGGTCAGTGTATACGTTATCAGCAAAAGCAGTGTAAGTCCATAAAACCGTTTGTTTACTTTACAGATGTCAGTGTAAAAAATTGGCCGTCCTTTCAGAATGTTAAGATGTAGGATGCAATAACGTTCTGTCTACCTCAATTTTGGATACCTCTGATGCACTTTAATTGACAATGCCCCACTTGAAAAAATTAAAACTGGGAAAAGTTTTAAATGCAAATCACGAAGGCAAGGACTATTTTATTAAATATGTGAAAAAGTTAACCACTAAAGGGGATTAGGCTAAAATGATCTGCGAGTTTGTCAATGCTTATTTCATCATCTGAATGTACGACATCTCATGATGTTAATCACAACGTTCGCAAATCCTAAAAAAATCTTGGGCTGTTCCGAAGCGCCGTAAATCAACAGATGTAACAAAGGTGGATCACGTAAAACTTTCGACCTGGCATGAACTTTGACGGAATATTCTTGAGTCATCGCTGGCCTCTCGGTGTGCCCACCATGCGTTCCTTGTTGGTAGCGCGTGGATCCACGGTTTTCTCACAGAAGCGATATCAAACAAAGGTTTATCTTTGTTTCAGTGCACACATTTCTTTCATTTTTTAATTATGTAGTGCCATTAATCAAACCGTAGACGAAAAAAGGAAAAGTTTTCAAGTGTTAGTAACAATGCTGCAAAATTTAAAACCTTGTTATATTTAGAAACTTCACAACCACCAGCAATTTCTGTTTAATATTTTTCAATTAAGTAAATTATCCAATCACATCGTAAAAAGCGTGTTTTCTCTTTGGTTGTAATGACGTTGGTGTTACTTTGCTTCTTTTTGTAAGAATGAGAATAGTTCACTTGAAAAGAAAACTTGGTCAAAACAGTGTTTCTATAGCCACAACTGAATGAAGAACCGCTATTCAGAATTTTACCTACAATTCGCTGGTAGGAATTTTTTAAGAACTATCGAAGCATGCGAAGATGATTTTGATTTGTGAACAATCGCGTTTTTCCTTTCGCGTTGAGCTAACGATAGAGAACATACGCATCCACCAAAAACTCACATTGTGTGCCACGCCGTTTTTCTCTGCGCTAGGTCCGTGCGAAAGCTTCTTCTGTCAAATTGTTTTTCCCTACACACGCGCTGCCCCCGTTCTTTGGTGACAGCCCCACGATCGTTATCTCTTCAGGTAGCGCTAGCGCGATCTTTCAAAGCTGTTTATTATCAAAACTCGCAACGAAACCGCCTCGAAGTGCGGGACTGGCGACGCGTGAAGTGTCGCCATATAGCATTCCTGCACAGTGTTATTGAGCTTTGCTGCAAGGCGTAAAAGAAGGCGAACCATAGCTTTTGCCGAAAGCATGCAGTGCAGCAGGGAAGGCGACGAAGAAATGCAGGGCAGCCCGACTGAGGAAATGATGTCCCGCCGGAAACAGCTAAATCCTCAGCAACTGGCAAGCGACAATGTTAGGAGCTCTACTGAGTTCGAAGATGTGAGTGTCAATCCCACTTCAGACAAAATGCACATCGATATACCCAGGAAATTTAACGATATTGTAACTAGCAAGCTACCGACGCCAGAGATCGTGGCTCAATCATTCGATGCTATTGGCAGAGTGATCCACCCCATAGAACAGTCATCCTCACCTTCGGCAGAAGTTAACGGCACCATCACTCTGAGAGTGGATGAAAACTCACGTAATTCTCCATCGCCTGTGGCAGATGAAGATGCTCAGGCTACAAGCGGTATGTACTGCGAAATGCGTTTTATTAGTGAAACTGACCGAGCTGTTACTAACCTATGTTTGTTGAACGTTTTATAGCAATTTGTGATGGTTAAAACAGAAGCGATTAAAGTAACTTCTGGAGATTTCTACTAATTTCAAGGCTTTAGACTACAAAACGTTTTGTGACAATGAGTTCTGCAACCCACGTATTAGTGTCTCTTTATGAGTTTAATCATATCCACTGTGGATTTTGCCAAGAGATAGATGTTATATCAGAAAAAATAATTCTACAACATACAGTAAGTTGCTTCCCTTGAAACAGCAACTTGACGAACCTATGTGTTACCAGTGTATTCGGCACACGAGGAAATCTGTAAGTGCCCTTATTGTCTTTCGCTAAAGCACCAGTTATTGCTCGGGATTGTACGATTTGGCTTAAATGTCGCTTGTTATGCCTTCGGAATGAGAAGTGAGCATTGGATCGAAACGTGTGGCACAAGCATGTGCTAAGTCACATGAAAGTTTCTTTTCACCATCTGTATTTTCACAACCGCCAACAGAATTGCGTCGTTACGATCACCGGACAAAAGCATTTGACAAATGCATCGCTGCTGTTTTCGTTTAGGAACTGACTGCATATCCAAGTAGTCAGATAAGGTGTGCTTCAATAACATTTACACACCAGAACGCACGATGTTGTCCACATTAGGCACTACAAGTATTTTCGGATTTGAGGGTTCATGCACTTCAGAAAGCATCGCATCGCTACCCATTAGTAAGCCTAAAGCTGCTTTCTCAAAACTTTCCTTTGCCATTCCCGGCAATGAAATGGAAACTAACTTTATTTGGCGATAAGATTGCGAATAGAGATCTTGAAAGTAATTGACAACCGGGGTCCCATGTTTCAGGACGGTGACCATGAACTTAAACCTAAAATAAAAGTCAATCCGAACCTTCTGTGTTCAATTTGACTACTTCTGCAAGTAAGGATTTTTTTTCTATTATTATTATTTACTTATTTCGCAGCCCGTTTTACTGGAATTTTGCAGCTTATTTGATAAATTCCAGGACATTGCATGACATGTCGGGCTATTTCATAGCGGTTGTGTAATCGCTGTGTTTAATGTATTGCTGTGAAGAGTATTGCGATTGCTGTGAGTAACAGAGTCAAGGTCAGTACACTGACAACAAGGAAAATTCAAAACACTTTTTAGGAACATTTGATCTATTCCAGAGTAAGGCAGTAGGTATTTTAGAGCTCCTGAAGCTTGATATACGAGACAGCCGCCAACAATTTTATATTAAAAGTTCAAGGCTGACATTCGTAAGATTGAGGTTAAGCCCCTTTCAAAATTGGGGAGTAAAAATGTTCTGTTTGCAGCAGAACGCAAGCAGGCATGGTTGCAATGCGTACAGGACGCAAGTGGAATCTGAAAAGACAAAATCAGATAAATGTATGCTCCTGCATAAGGACTATTCATAAAATTTATGGAAGAATTTTGTATCAATTTTGTAACAAACGCACGTTTCATTGCCAACGTCATCTCTGAAGAAAACAGGCGGCGGATCATCTGTGGTTTATTCACCTTGTGTAAACAGGTCGAAAATGCAATGCCGTCATGAGACATTGTAGCATAGGCGTAGCCAGGGGGGGCCAAAGGGGCCATTCCCCCCAAAACTTTTAGAAAATATAGTCATTTTGTGCTTTGAGAGGCGTTTTTCTGAACAAAATAGTGCTATTCGCCTAAAATCAAGCACTTTGGAACCCCAAATTTTTTGGCCCCCACCAAATTTTTGGGCTGGTTACGCCACTGCATTGTAGCATAGTATTTCAGGGGTTAGTAATAATTTTAGTCTCATTTTTAGCCTTTCCCTTTTTCACGGTGTGGCTCTGTGAGTGAATAGGCAATTCTAGCTGTTTTTCTGCCAGGAATAGCGTGTGTGCAGTATATTTAGGTTATTTTTGACAGGCGACATAAGTTGTGTCTCTTTCAGCTAAACTGCTGGGGCTGTAAGTTGAAGCGCTAAGCTTTGTTGTACTGAGCACTCAGCATGCTTTGTTGGGGAATGTAAGTGGAAGCGCTAGGCACTTGTTCAACAGGCAGCATGTTGTTGCACTCAAAATAAACGTAAGGTTATTTCCGCATAATGCCGTAATCCTCACGGCGATTGTAAATGTCATACGCCGCCAAGACGAATCGGGCTCCAAATGGCGAGTTTCGGCGCATATGCAAGTAAGTTACAGGATAACGTCAGGTGTATTGATCTCTTAATAAAGAAGTAATCGACGGGGCACCGTACTTTTATAAAATATTCATAGCAGTTTCATAACAGATCCCATATGCCCATATCCATCGCAGACTTCCACATCTGTAACTTGAACGCAGTTTTCTTAAGACTGATTCTGCATATTTGCTTCTGTCGCAAGACAAGGCAACAGAGAACGGAAACTGCGTAAGCGGTATCCAAACTAGGATGACATGACTTCCTTTCGTAATTTTCTATCATCATTAACGGCACCTCGTAGCGAGATACTATATTCAAGTGTTTGTGACCTTCGAATTGAATGTGATTTTACAGAGTTTTGTGATGATGACTACCACTCACGTTTGGTTTTGCATATTTTTTCTTTAATTAACTTGAGCTCAGTTTTGCTTTGGTTCCGCCAGACGTAGTAACGTTGAAACATTTATCCGCATATTTTATCCTTCACTGGGAAAAATCACACGAAATTAACTTCACGAGTAAGATTCACAGGAGCAATAATTAGCTCTGAAAAATGTTCGCTTGAGTTGTGGAGTTCATTAAATTATGCGACTTACTTGGTGAGGCATTTTATTGAAACAGGTTAAGTTCAAAAAACAAAACAGCAATCCTGTCCAAAGGATTTATTTTTTAACTGATTAAAGTGACATTTTTACAGAGATTTCATTAAACTTCATTATTTTTCCCATCACAAGTGTATGCATTTAGGCCGAATCCAGATGGGCAATTTTGTAATTGCGAAGCACAGCCACGGGAAAGTTAAACCAGGAAAGTCGAATCAATTTTTCTGCATTTACTACCACCTCAGTCACACTTTTGTTGGACACGGTTTTATTGCACACATTATTAAGATGCATGTTCACGTTGGAGTGAAGCTTTTCCAAACTCTTGATGTGTAGCGTAGGCTTGGGTGCAGCTACAGTATGAAGTGATGACCTTATGATATTTGAAAAAGACTTGATAGGATCCCAGACAAAATTTTTCAGCCTTTTGTCAGAACAAATCTGGGAATTTGCTGGATATAATGTAGCTATGCAACTGCTGCTTCCTGACACAACTGCTGCTTCCTGCCACAATCATTTTAGGTTTATCGGTACTTTTTTGTAGAGAGCTCTATGAGGTGCACACTGTAAATCAAAAATTTTCGTTTTTCTTTTACAGAAGTTGATAACATCTATACTTTTTTGTTTTTCGGCGTTTATCCAAAAATTTACACAAAAAATTTAACTCATTTTGCATTATTTGATTGAAAATTCATGAAAACAAAGTTCGTCTATTAGATGTAAATGCAAGATAGCTGGAGTAAGAACTCCAAATCTGAAGCTTTGTCAGCCCTGACTGGTCTAAGACAGGATAAAGGAAAGATGCGACTTTAAGCAAGCTCGTAAGTCTCGTTTGGCGCGGAGAGTACTCCCTGTTGAAATGGAATAGTAGGTTAAACAATTTGTGGGTTCTGCGATATAATGTGGCGAAAGTATGACATTAAATGACCGTATGACAAAATATCAGCTGCCGAAAAAAAGGGGTTTTGCCCTCAAACGGAAACAACAAAAATAATCCCACACGAAAAATGAAATGATGTAATGTTTTGGGGATTGAAATTCGTTTGTGTGTGAAAATATATAACAATGAGTAAGACGATCCGTCCATTACTTCTATCATCACGTTTAGTCAAGTAAACGAACATATAATCTTGCTGTCATCTTGCTAAGTCTGTACACGTCACAACCACAATGTATCTTCGTGCACGTGCGCGGATTATTCGCGCCCAAAAGGCAAAGCAAATCAATTATCAAGCAGCAAATAAAAAGGAGACAGCCTACAGGTGAACAAAGTTACACGAAATGCATCACAGTTACGGGTTCTTTACCGCAGCGTCTGGCAAATCTGCAGTCGCAACGGCAATCCAGTATCATCGTTCGACAAAACTCTTAGGGGTTGGTATTTCCGCCGCGAACGCGGGCGGATACATTCATACACTGCTTGGTTTTTATATTTTTGAGTTTTACTTTTACAAAGGTAGGTCTTGCAAATGTTAGTTAACCGTTCGCACAAATGTGCTGAAAGAGTGTCAGGTGCTGGATTTCGTGTTAGCCAACTTTCACTTTGACTTTACCGTTCCTTGCACTCCCATTTCGTAAAGACAAAGTGAATGAAAAACTGCCGTACCTATCGTACTTTTTTGCCGCCTCGTAAAGATTTTCTCGGTAATGTTTTGAATATATAGCAACTTTTATAAATTTCCATTTAATATTTGGGGGACTTTGGAAATAACCATAATTCAAGAAACTTTACTTCGCAACTTTTTGCGTTCATTGAGATGTCCCGTGTCTTGACTGAATTTATTCAAGATTTGAATTAACCATGAATATGTTGATAACCTAAAGACTGGTTCATTCATTTTTATGAATTTCATCTAAGAAAATTCTTTTTAAACCTGACCGTGCTAATATTTTGCATGAAAACGATTCGTTCTTCATCAAGATCTCCTCACCCTGGCTCTATACCAGGCGTGTACAAAAGCAGGAACAGTGAATTCAATCATTCTGCAGTATAAGGGGTTGCAATGCTTGTATTTATGCACCCCAGTTTCAAAATGGTCATAGTACAACATGTGAAAGTTGCATCAAACTACATAGACTGCTTCAAATGCTAAGACGCAAATACCTTTGAACAACATTCTAAAATGTCTGCTACTTTGTGCTCGTACCTCCCAAACAAATACTTTCGAAAGATTTAGAGAAAACAGTAAACGTCTAACAATCTGCGAACTGGATGACGTTTTTATTATGTATTACGTCTTAGATTTAGGAAGGGAAGTGTATAAGAAAAAAATATTTACAGTGTTTGACTTTCAAATAGTTTTCTAAGAAAGAATTACAGTTTCATGGAGAATNTTGCAATTGCCACTGTCGCAGGGCTGGTTGATTTGCAGTGGAAAGGTAAAATATTTGTAGAAAAACGAAGCTGGACAAAAACATATTTTCAATATTGTTTGATACTTTTTGAGTGACAAGTCAACAATTCTTGTTGATTTGCGTGACTTCTTACATGGCGTAGTTTTGATCGTAGGTTACAAAACTTATACTAAAAACCATGACAAAAAGTAATGAAAAGTATTTCGATATTCAGGAGCAGAGTGCCGAAACCATTGTGTGTTAGTGCAGAAACAGGCCTAAACCTGTTACCAAACTTTGAAAGAATAAGGTATGAGATTAAGAATAATCCGTAGTGTGGCGAACAAACATTAATGAACTTTATGTCGCTGATTACTGCCTGAACACAATTTTGAGTTCAGAACGTATTAAAAAGTTAATCTTCCTCAGTGCCGCATCTCACGAACCCCATACCTTATAACAAAATAAACGTGTATATGCATATATACAAAACAACAGGTCATGTCATTTAGAGGCACGTAACTACACTTTCACCTTGAACAACGAATCCCTTCTCTCTTCGACTTGAACTTGTACAGCACGGCTTAGTGAAACGTGTAAGTCACGAACAACTGACTGGTGCAAGCGACGTGTTTGGTGACCAAAGCTGTGAAGATTGTCGCATAATTTTCATTAAACAATGACACTAAACTCTTCGAATTAAAAAAGTAAAGGAAAAATCGCCCCGTCAATTGCGCAAAATCCATAAACATTTTAACCAAGACCTGATTAAGCATCAACACGGGTTTGATGCAACTCCGTGCGCCACATAATTTTGGGCATCTGTCACACTGCACTCCGCCCACTGTCTTCATTGTTTCCAGAGAAGAATACAAATATGGCCAACTGAAAATCTAAGGTTAACGCACGCACTAGAGCACAATACAGTTGGCTTTGACGTGGTGCCAGGCAGGCCAGCAATACGTCGATATGTTATGTCTGACTGGGCACTAGCACACAAACAGTGACGTGGCTTGAAACGCGGAACAAATAATTCGCGCTGTAATTATGCCCACTTGGCCTGTTTGGTATCATCAGCATCAGCTCAGGACGCACATTGATTTTACACCACGTCATGTTTAATTCGTCAGATTAATGCGAATATTAATATCTATGACTTTGATTTCTCTCAAGCGAAATCCTTTGTTTTTCGGAAAGCGCAGTCCTGCCGCACGAAGGCGACAAGACGTGCGAATTCCTGCGAACTGCTGTTTCCAGTAAGACTGAAAAAAAACTGACACAATAACGTATAGGATGTTAGAATCATGGGCATTACGCAGTTGACTTCAGCTCATCATCGGATCATATTAAAACTCAGTAAACCCATAAAAATAATCGCAGGGAAGCCTAAACATTTGTCGTCTGGCTTATAACAACGCTTTAATCGCATTTTTTAAACCTTAAATTTTGCATGTTACTTTTAAGCAGATGCCAGCTTTTCACATGTGAATTCACCCCTAGGCATTTATAGAGCAATGGACCAACCCGTGGCCTGGTGGCAGGAGACCGAGTTCAAGGGGGGACATGTCCCCACAACTTTTGGACAGGGGGACACAATATATTTTGTCCCCCCAATATTTTGTGATAAAAATAATGTAGTTATACAAATTTCATGGCTACTTTACGGTTGGAAACCCCCAGCATAAAGCCAGGAAATAAATAAGAAAATGAACATTATCACTGGATTATCTGTAGACACAGTATGCAGATTTACTACGTAAATTGAATTATCATGATTGTTAATAGTTGTGTTGGTTAATTTGAATTAACCGAATCGGTGTGCACATAAACTACGCTCAATCGCAAATTCCTGCGCTGGTCTGTAGCCTGCAAAGAGAATACGGTTGCCACTGCTAGTATTAACCAAAAGATCTTGTAGTTTATTTTTGATTTGTATTTGATCTATGGTTTAGTGCAGGGGTCACCAACCTTTTTGAAACTGCGAGCTACGTCTTTTGTTCCGATTAATGCGAAGGGCTACTGGTTTGCTATACACTTCTGAACTAAAAGTTTTGCTCATTTTACTTTCAATTATTGTGGTATTGATATTCGTTAATGTGAAGACATTGATCATGCTATTATTTTTAGAACAGGCCCGCGGGCGACCTATATTGTCCTTGCGGGCGATCTGGTGCCCGCGGGCACCGCGTTGGTGACCCCTGGTTTAGTGCTTCTGGTGAGAATCTTGTGGTTATTAGCAGTACATTTTATTTCGGAACCGACCAAATTTGAATCGATTGTTATCACAACTTTTGAGCATAATTACGAGGTAGATCTAAGACCAACTCTCAGAATTAATGTTTTTTAAATGCAGTGCTAGATATGGCACCATTATGCAGTACCAGTTGCTATACCACTAACATGGGCGTAGCCAGGGGGCACATGGGCCATGTTCTCCAAAATATATAATTTCCATAATTTGACCTCCATTTTGCCAACTTTACAGAAAGGTCGTACTACGGTTGAGTGAACATGGTGACGTCATCGAAACGCAAATAATAAAGGTTTGCCCCTCCCAAAGTTTTTTGGCAAATTCGGTCCCTGCTTAGTGGTGAGTGCGTCCGCTTCGGTGCTGGTCTAGAGTTCGACGCTTTTCGGGTCGTACCAAGACCTTGTAAATTGGTACCCTAGCCTTTTTGCCAGGCGCATGGTGTGCGGAAGAGCTGTGGGGACTGTCCAGAACGCAAAAAACTAAGCCAAATGATACCAGTGCTTGTAAACATTCAGTTGTGGCGTTACAAGACCGCTGTAGTTATGACGCGCCTTTAACACCATATCAAAAATAAACTTAGTGAGCAGGGCCAACATGTCAGCATCTGTGCTCCTACGTCTGGAGTTCTACTCTGGGTGCTGTAACTTTGTCTGACGCACAGTATATAGAAGCGCTGAGAGTGCAATCTCTTACGTCTGATGTCCCGTTAACCATCCTACATGCTGCAGTAGCCTCTATGGTTTCTGCAGTTGCCCATCCATGTCAATCATGCAAATATGGTTTGGCGCTGCGAACCTCGCACAGCGCCAAAACCATGTTATAGTCTTTGAGATCTTGCAGCGATTAAACAAGTGACGATCGACTCTTTGTAATTTTTTGAGATGGAAAAAAGTCATCTCGCGTTTCACAAAAGGCTCAGATGAAAGCCTGCAGGACTCCGGACAGTGAAGATAAAACGACCACTGGACGGATAGGAAACCGCTTTTTGATCAGACTTTTCTGTTTATAATTTTTCAACTAAGCAACCCATGGGAGATTCCTACGCCAGGCCATATAATGCACAAACGGCATTGCGAATGCAGCACGACCTACAAGCGCGAACAACCAGCGCCGTGATTGTGACGTTTGTGGCGCCTAAATGTCTGAATTGCGTGAAAACTTAATTGGGAGTGATGCAAAAGTTCGGAGTATGGGAAGACCCTTGATTTCATTGTGGAGTTGCAAATTACAACAGCGTCCTTAGCTACGCAAATGTTTTCGTCTTGTTGTTTTCACGCTGTGAAATGAACGTTGCGAAATTTTTGCTGTGGATTGGAAGAGCGAACCTTGAAACACGCGGCCTTGACCGCTACATTACATCTTATTTGCAGTTCAGGTTCATGCTGCCTAGACGCATCGGAACAGCTAGGTCTTTTGCACATTTTACCTTTTACACTAATGGCTCGTGTTGTCAGAGTGGAAAAATTTCGGTCAAACTGTTTGGCTAGAAGGGATGGTAAGAACACGTTGTAGACGGGCATTGTATACGTGAGGTGTATGACTTACGAGTCAACTTTGTGCAGCAAGCGTTCTCGGATGTTTTCGTTCGTAATTGTTCGTGTGCGCGCATGCGCACAGTGGACTCTGACTGCTGCTTTGGTCCAGTCCTTGACCACAAAACTCATGTGGCATTCTGGCAGCAGTTGAACATATACGTTGCTTGAAAATAACGGTATGTTTTCTGGGCGATCACTTCTCGCTTGGCTGAGCTTTTTGCGCGGTTCATGCGCTCAAGTGGATCGTGATGCTTGAGGATGCAATGCTTGCATGTTTCACGGCATGATGTAGGTTTCCTTCAGATGGGTTTGGGTGGAAAGAAGCTGTGGAGCGGTCTAAGCTCGTCGTTTTGGCTGTAAATGGCATGTGAACCGGCTATCGTATGTCAGAAGTACGTGTTTAACGAATGTGCCTAAAAGCTATGCAGCATAATATGTTGCGGTGCTTAGCCTGTGGAACTGTTCATGCGTACCGGAGAAATTGTTGAAATAGCTGCCATGAAGCTCGCTAAATGTGGGCAAAAGTATGAGGCCCGATTAATTGTTTTTGCTGCTGTGTTTGGAAGTGGAGTACAGATAGTGGTTGCTACACTTTCGGTGATTGACAATAACCAGAGAGTTGGCGTTATTACAAAAGATTGCAACGTGTTGTAGGAAATTGTATTGTAGGAACTTGCGGTATGCGATTTTATTCAAAACAATTTTTTTAACTTGCCAAGTTTTCACGTTTTTCAAGCTTGGTTAAAATTGATAACGAATCACGCGAGAGAAATTCAAGAACTCAGGAAGAGTGCACCCGCGGATCAGTGCGGACGGCTGCATCCACGGATCAGCCTCGCACACATCATCGATGGATTGCCATTGCACTGTTTGGTTCCTTTTCATTTTTTGATTGGTTTGCAACGCCACTGCTTTAGTGTAAGCGAGCTAGCACAACTCTGCGTTTGCGATATTGTACTTTGCAGGTATCAAACAACAATTTAAAGTTCAAGATTTTAAGTAATCTTCTGTTTGCTGTTTTTTTTAAATAAAAAACAAAAGTTATTTTATATTTCATTTCAAAAACCGGTGTTGATGGTTCGAAGTGCCCGAAGCGGCTTAGTAAACAAAAAAATCTGTGTTACATCAAGATCTGGGAAATTTGAAATAAGCGCACCAATTTCCAAGTTTCTGTGCTTCTGCAAAGCAGTCACACTTCCCGATTAACAGATGGGGCTTGATGCTGTCGGCGAAGGATACGCCATTTCGTGAGGCATGGTACGATACAAGTCATTCCACTATCATGTAGCGTCACTCTGGTTAATTGGAGGCGGGCTCTACTTACATTTTTAATCACCAGCAAATGGTGCGCAATCTTTCGTGAAGTTGCGCCACTTGTTCTGCGCATGGATTCGTGAACTGGTAACAACGCTTTCTAGTTACTCACTGGATAATTGATGCTTTCGGCGACAGAAGCGACATGTCATGAGGTTAAACTGGCTCCTGAGCGTAACGGCGCATGCAGATGACTCCATGCTAAAATAAGACTAAGTGGATTGTGACTACATTGTAAATATCTGTGTGGTCTTAGAATTTTCAGGATGAAGTAATTTTTCATGGCGGAGCGATGTTGTTAATGCACTTACAGGTTTTAAGGAAATTTAGCGCTTGAGCTCAGCCTTCGATGTTGTAACAGTGCTACAGAGGCTAATTTGCACTCGGCGAAGTTGAATGTAATTTTTGGATGAGGAGTGTAAGGACATACCATGGTTTGCACCAGCCTCGTAAGAGTAAGTTTTCTCGTTATTCTTGGATTAGATGGTTAGAAAAAAATGGTTCACAGCTGACAAGCATCTCAAAAACTTTTGAGTTTTTATCGTTCCTAAAAAAGGATAGCGTGATGACTGTGTCGCCGAGTCACTGCATGGTAGTTTTCCTTGTCTTGCGCTGTCTCATTCACTAGAAACGACGTTGAAGCTCGGTATTGCCTAAACTAAGTTTTGTATCAAGACAAGACGAACGGTAGATTTCCATGAGAATGAGTTCTTGCTGCCATTGGACAGGTATAAGAAAAACGCAAGTACGAAACCTAGACCTCCGGCTATTTCCATTTGTGGAAACGAGAAGTGACAACAGTTCACCTACGAACTCCAATTCCAAGGCTCAATGGGATCCCCTTGAAGTAGGGCGGACGGAAGATTTCGTTACCTTACCCGAATGCAAAGTGGCCAAAGTTACAAAACGCAGAATATGATCAAGAGCCGAGTTTCCCAAAACTTTTGAAGGTCGATCCGCTGGAAACTTGCGCTTGACCAAGCGTGGATCCACGGCCTATTTTGCCATGGTGGATCCTTTCTGTATAAGCTTTGCACATGACATCGATCTTTCACTAAGATTAGTTTCTAAGCACATACTGTTTATAAACCTATTGCAAATGAACCTATACGTTGTTAGAGTGCTTAAATATAAGTAAAGTCATTTTTCTAAGAACTAAACTTTCTCAACAAAATTTCTCTAACAATTCGATTTTGAAATAGATTAACCTTTATGATTCCAGATGATTTGGTAAAAGCAAAGCTTTTTCAACTTTTTCAAAACGAATATTGAATTGTAAAAATTATCACAAACAGCCTAAGTCGTAAATTTATTTAGTTTGTTTAACATTTCAATAACTTCTAATGTTTTTGTTTTTATACTTGTGGTATATAAGAAGTACTTGAATTGCAATGTTCCACCACACAGCGATATTTATAGGATACTGGGGTTGTAAACTTTTTTCGTCTACGTCGAAGTGTCGTTTCCTTCCCAATGTAACAATCTTGCTTCCTGCAATTTCACAGCTGAGTTTTCGAAGAATATGGTTGATGTCAGTTAGTTCACACAAACTGCTCTTCACGCAGCAGAATGTTTGTAATCATTTAAACATATTTTACATTTGTCCGAACATGTTAAATAGTGTTACGAACCACTTTTCACGTTGTTTTTAACTTTTCTCTGGGTTGTATAACTACTACGCTACTACGAAAATTTTTTTGCATGACGCATTTCTCACGCGAAAAAAGTATGGAAATTCGCTCCGGTGAAAGTTAATCTTCACCTCCCAACAAAAATTTTCGCTTTGGAAATGCAGACGTGTGTGGCCAAACCTCAAATGACAAGGACAAGCCTTAAATTTTCAATAAAAGTTTTATTCTTTTCACATGCGTTTGTAAGTGTAGGACTGTTGATTCCAAATTTTTGGAAAAGCCTCAAAAATGATAATAAAAAGTTAGTGTGTTCAAACTTTCAACAAATCTAAAGGCGAGGACCCAAATCACAGTATATAAAATAAACACCATCCGCTAGAGGTCAGAGTTGACTGACTGCACATACACTATTTCGTGATTTTTATTTTTCTTTCAAACAACTGCGCCTGACAAAGCCTTGTTGAAGCCTTGCAGTTTTGTTGATCTTATGCAATATAATTTAGCTGATCGTTGCATCTTTACCGTTTGTGGCTATTTTCGGCGAAGGGATTGTTTTGAAACTTATCCTCTGCTTTGATCCTTGCGCGATTGGCCATTTTCAGCTAGAACAGCATTTGACAAATGTATCCTTTAAAGGAAAGCACTAGAGATAAATCTCACCAAACTTTCATTGCGGTCTTCGTGTTTTTCCCAAAAAACACAGTACCTTTCGTCCTCACTAACGCCTTTGCGTGGAGGTTTTCGCCATGGTTTTCCTCACATGGCATTTTTCGCGATTTTATGTACGTTTCCTGTTTAATTCATCTTTTTTTGATAAGCTGGAAGGCCATTATCACTGTCATTCCAGAATTCGACACATACAAATTTTCCTAATTTTTGGTGAAAATTAGCCACAGAGTTCCAAAAATGAAAGGGCTGTCAACAGAAACCACTCTGGATATCCGAAAAGAATGTGCAGTTTGCTGAAATGCTGAGGCATACCTTTCAGTATGCATACAGAGCGTCACAGGAATTCTGCTTGGTGAAATCATCGTTAGAATTGAAGTTACATGGAAGCATGCAAGCAAATGTATCGTTTTGGTTGACCAGCAAACTCTTCAACTTATAGACCACCACGGTTCACTACTGTTCGTAAACATGTATCTAGTTGCCCAGATTCGCCTCGACAGAGGTTTAGGCGATCTGTGAAAAATGCAACTATGATTAGTGCGTAGGTGCACGTGATCAAGTTTGTCCAACTTCCTGTTTGTTGTTATTTCGCTACGCAGCTTGATCATCGTGCCAATTGCCGCCCTAGTTCTTCTGACGGTGAATTTCTATAACAAAAGTCGAAACGGGTCGCTTGAGTGCTGGATCTTCGCAAACAATACACGTTGCAAGCAATGTATTATTCGAAATAGTGCAGAGCACGTGCTGCTTGCAACTGCAAGCGAGCCTCGGCCATTTATTCGCGGTGCTCGATATCGAAAACTGCTGTGTCGCGAATAATGCTGAGTACCAACCAAACAGCAATTCGACCCCGAGCATCTTTTTCACGCTGGTAAGACTATATCCCTGGGATTGAAAGAACATCACGATATTGCACCATAGACTATCTGTTCGTGCGTCGATATACTACCGGGCACAATTGGCGGTTAGCTAGGCGGGTTAATTGATCGCTAACTAGGACGAACGTGAAACGATCTCGGGCCTGGCGAAGATGCCCTGTCAAAAGAAGACATGTAACACGAGCTCAACGCCCACGAGCGACCGTTATTTCAAGCAATACCTCGTGTTATCGAAAGCCATTAGTGGTGATCGCTAACTTCGGGACGTTGTTATTGTCATTTCTTGGCCTTTTCAATGGTCAGCAGGTTTTCGTGTTTGTGCAACTCATGTTATATAGGTGTGACATAAAGAAGGCGATTCGTAGCTGGTATTGTGTATAGCAGAAAACGTAGATATGGATAATGACTAAGACCATTCTGCGGGATAAAGTTACAGATCTGACTGCTGATAATGTTATACCTGAAAGAACGGCTTGTAACCAATATTGTTCTCTTGGAACTTCACGAGGAAGAGATTGTGGAAAAAACTCGTTCAAGCGCTGATGATTATTATAGAAATGTGGCATATAGTTCTCCGTTTAATGTACTCTGGTTTTGTTGATTGTTTTATTTTGCACGGGAATTTAACAGTTAATCGTGCGTGCAGCTTTTACTAGACGTTCGCCTCTCCTCATTCGCTCCAAATCCTTTTTCTTATTTTGACAAGATTTAAAATATATGACAACAACCATGGGTGTCGGAAAGATTTTTTTCAGGGGTGTGGCAACAGCGGATTTTTCCAGGGGTTGGCCAAAAAGTTGTTTTCCAGGGAGTGCCAACAGTGGTGAAATTTTATTTTACCATCTCGAAACAATGAAAAAAACTATTTCACTAAAATGTTAATAGGAAAATATCAAATTTCAAAACCGGGGGGGTAAGGGCCTCTTGTCATCCCTTTCCAACGCCCATACGAACAACGTGAATCGAAAAAAATAACCGATTACCAATCAGCCAGCATATGCTTGGTTACACACAAGCACAAGAAAAAATGCTGGAATTTCTCTTTGGTACTCATAGCGGCTGTTATAATTTTCCAAAATGGTTTGAATTCTTTTGTATGTTAACGGATCTACCTTCGAGTTGAAGTGACACACAGGCGTGCCAGATACTTGAACCAAAAGTACGCAGCGTCGAAGTCGTTTCGCCGGAATGCTGGTCAATGGTCAGCCTGAGCAAGCAAATTCAGCGTTTGGTTATCAACGCATGGTGCTGGCTGGGTTTTGTTTTTTTTACGTTAAGCCACGAAATATTTTAGTTACGTTGTTCTTACTACAGTCACGTGACGCGCTGTTTGGCCCAGGCGTCACATCAAATCAATGTCAGGTGCGATTATAATCAATGTCAAGTGCGATATAATCAGAATAAATTAAAGTCAGAGCGTGTATCGCGACACTATATGTCAAGATGCCATTGCTCTCGATGTAACATTCCAGTGCGCTAACAACGAAGTGTGCGAAAATCTGCAACTTAATTAGTTACTTCGT
>JGI24022J15233_10000162_pt1 | contig 31510 bp, 18 predicted proteins | sample Ectturendosymbi2_FD_15233 | JGI IMG/M metagenome (IMG submission 15233)
GGGGGGGCTTTGCGTTTGTGTGTGAGGGCTTGACATTCTAAAAATTGAAAAAAACTCCACTGATTTATAGTGTTTCATGTTTCAATTTGGGGGCTTGGAGCTTTGTTTAGGGCGACTCAGCCCACCAAAGGCCCCCTATGACGGGAGTGCTTCCAATTATGTAAAATGCTTGATTAACGTGAAGTAGCGTCGCCAGAAAAAAATCTGTGCAGAGGTCTAACAACAGCGAAATGATGTGGAAGTGTTCAGACTTGCGGTAGCTTCCAAAAGTCAAGAAGACACCGATCTTATGCTGCTGTTCCAGCAAGCCGAGTCGGGAGATCAAACAATATACAGCAGAAGACGTCGAACTGGAAGTGGCAACTGCGAGAACGAGTTCCCTAAATAATCGAGACCTCCCAGGTAAATGAAGTTGCCACTTGATATTCAGGATAAAATGAAAAAACTGTTGGTCATTATTCGTTTAAAACTTTGTAAAACTGTTTCAAGCACCCAAGTCAAATTGAGACCGATGCAGCGTGTGCCGAACGGTCATTAATTCGAAGTTTTCAAGCACTAAATGCACTGCACATATTCTGAAGGTTTTGCGCTTCGCAGCGCCTCGGCAATGGGGACGCATCGAAAAACCTGCGTTACGGTGAGTTCCTAAATTACAACTTCCCTCAAATTCGATGCTTGGATTGTCGGTCACGTGATACGAATTCCCAAGATGACAGTTGAAGGTATGGTTGTGGCACATTGTTGGAGGGGGTCTGAAATTCTACATCTTTACGCTAAGCAAAATCATATGACATCGGAAACCTATCTGGATCCTACAGCTTCTTTCAAACCAGTGTCCCAATCTATTCCTTTTCCAAAAAATTATTTATTCACTTGACATATCAAGCTACCGGTATCTCATTGTGATGAGCACCTTCGGACAAAAAGTTTTCATAATACGAAATTCCCAAACGTCCGCGTTTGAAACATTTGTGGTACAACCGCTGCATTCAGCTGACGAACGCACCTGATTGGTTTCCTGAAGACGGTGTTTGCGTTTTTCATCTAAACAACTAGCTAATGAAGCACTTGCTATCATATATCGCTACGTAACCCTGAGGTTGTATAGTGTATGCAACATTACGTGGCGATAACTTGCTTACCGGGTGAAAAAGCACAGAAAAACGTTAATTTTGCTTCACCCCTTCACAAGTCAATTTTTCACAGGTTGTTTCGCAACTTAGACAGTGGCTCTATTGTAAATGAGAGTGCTTTGAACAAACTGCCAACATTTTTAAGTCGAATGTTGAACTGTAAGGTTGGAGGTAACCTTCCCCAAACATCAGATTTGCTTGATGCGAAGCGCTGTTTTGTAAACTTCTACGTTGTGCACGTCGTTTGCGAAACAGCGATAACTTTTATTCTGAAGCTTTTAACATTGCAGACGATTTTAGCAACGAGAGCATGAACACACGCTGGTATATGAAGATGTAGATGCAGGATATAGAAGAACTGCGTCGACACCACTTGAGATGAACATTCAAGTCTGAAAAGACACCATATGCATCAGTAACGACTAACAAGGGTGTAATGAGTTATTTTTTCTGATTTGTTCTTTCTTCTTCTACAGCACAGTTAATGGATCGTAATTCATTATTAATAAAACGGGCAGTTTTTTATTTAACCTAACTTTTCGAATTTTATCTAAGGTATGTCAACTCTTTGTGCTCACTTCCACTTTACTCTTTTGTTGATACTGAGCAAAAATGGTAGCATCGTGAACAGACACAAATTCGCTGTCATCTCCGGCAATCTCGTAGTATCCAGCCAACCGCAGAGCTTTGCGTACATCACCTGCAAGTCAAGAAAAGTGGGATGTAAAGCATTGTGAAGAAGCAACTTTGCCGAGTACTGCAAAACGAAAGTAAACAAACAAAAAAAACAACTAAAACGATAACTTGCTTTGTTTTTGAGGTTTTCAGGAGTTGTATGAGCACAAACAACAAGAACTTGACGCAATGCGATTACTTCCCTGAAGCAGTTAGAAATTCGAAACTGGAACATCATTATTTCTGGTACCAGGGAAAATGGCGAAGTATATGCTATCAGTCTCCTTCAGCAAAAACTTTTGAATTCCGACATAGACTTACTGCCAACATCTGCTAAGAGCACCTGGACGCCGATTTTCTTGTAACTACCGGAAACCTGTCAAAAAATAATACAATAAGTTTTTTTTATTTATCTAGGAAGCAACGTCAGGCACATGCATGAAAAGTAACATTGTTGCCATTGCACGCCAACGGAAATAGTGGTAACCACGTACATAGTTGCAAAAGTTCTGAAAAATTATAAGAACCACGGGACAAAAGAAAAACTATACATTTCAAATAACAACAAAGCATTTTAAGAGAAATTTTCATGCATTTTAACCGGAAAAAGATTCGTTTCTCCAAGGGTTTCGGCTGTATGACACCCAAAACTTAGATTGAATATCAAACTATTTTCCACATAGGATTGCTTTTACCGAATAGCTTAAATAGCACTGATCGATGCAATGGAAAACATGCTTTTGTTCTAGTAACACGTATATAATGTATGACAGTATCACCCCAAGTTACACGTACTTTGCAACTGCAGTGACCAAAAGTCGGCAAACAAACTGTATTGTTTTTCTTCTTACTCTCAGCGAAAAAAAATTGACCAAGTTTCACGATTAAGGTGGAGCTGCGTTACTGCCTTGCTTAAGGTTTTAAAAAATTTAGATTTTGATATTCTAACCCTGCAGGAGAATTACAGTGGCCAGAAAGTTGGCGACAAAACAGCACTGATTTCTTCAAAAAAATAGGTTTAGTCACAGAGCAAAAGTTAGTACCGCTTTTAACGTCTTGACGCCGACGAAATCAATGAAAGAAAACGACGAGCAATCGACGATGATGCTGTGAAGCTCAACAAGTGTTTCATCGATGTTTGACTTCGATTCATTGTCAGATGCAGCGCATTCTGAAGCTTCAACGTCATCGGGCTTGGTTTCATTGTTCCTATCAATTTACCCAGAAAAGATTGAACGCGCATTCATTTCTTTTAGACCGACTGTGCACAGACGTTGCAAGCCCACACCGCAGATACGGCATGTAGCGCTCGGAAAATTCCGAACGACTTTTTCTCATTATGTGATGTTTTGTCAAACACCACAGGCTAAAGTAGTGAACCTGACTTGAAATCAGCCAGAGTTTTTCACATGTAAACAATAGACATGGGCGTCCGCAGGGGGGGGGCAAAACGGGCATTTTCCCCCCCCTGGAAATTGGGGCTAAGAATAAAAAAATTCTAAAAAACCTGGTTAGCAGCTAAGTTCCAATTGAATTGATTTAATTGCTGCAATCACAGTTTGTTTGGCATTATGATACTGACACTGCGCAAGAACCACGTTCACTATTCTGGTGTCATGCAATGATGAGCTTGCAGTTCACTCATGTCCACTCCTTTGCCTGCAAAGGCAGGTTCTGAAACTTCCTAGCGGATTGTTCCATTGTTGGTGTTTATTGCGTAACAGTGACACGACAATAAATCTTCAAACGTTAAGTTATGGTTGTAGGTGTTTTTCCGCATGTGACCAGGACTCACACTTGTTTTTTCGACCCACTTCTGCTTGTTTAGTGGAACTGGGTGTCCATAGGTTTAATTATGAAAAAGCGCGTTAAATCTGTTTTTTGAAGTGATAAATTCATCAGCAACTTCAGTGTGTTCAATAATATAATGATAACTTTATATTCAACTGTTAATGTTTGCGCTGCAGAAGAAAATTTGGAAGAGGAAGTATAATTAAATTAGCATGGGCGTCCGCAAGGGGGAAAACGGCATTTGCTCACCTCTGGAAATTGCGATTAAGGACCAAGATTTTCTAGAAAACCTTAAGTCAGCAGCTTAATTCCGATTAATTGAACTAAAAATTATTGCGCAATGACAGTTTATATGCCGGTATGACACTCACACTGCACAAGATCCAGGTTCACAGTTATGGTGTCATGCAGTGATAAGCTTGCAGTTCACTCATGTCTCCTATGCCTGCAGAGGTAGGTTGCGAAATTGCGAGTAGATTGTTCTACTGTTGGTCTTTATTGTGTAACAATAGTATGGCAACAAATCTTCAAACGTTCACTTCACGTTACGGTAGCAGGCGTTTTGTTGCACTGTTGAACGCAGACTTGGCAAGCAATGCAGCGAGACGTGAGTGCTGATAGCTCCAGCGGTAAGCCACGTCACATTTATACTGTGCGAAAAGAAGCATGAGTGAATCTGTAGCAATGCTTCCACAAGTTTGAAAAATCAACTGTTGGCGCGAGTGTGACCGATGTGCCTGAGTGTCAAAATACACTTTCGCAGGCTTCTTTTCCACGCAGTATGAAACTACGCGGCTTGCTAGAATACGTCTATGCAGGCTTGTGGGAATACGTCTTAAGCGGTTTGGTTCTGACATCTAAGTGAATACTGAGTGCAAAGCTGTATTTGCTGTAGCGAGTTTTCAAAATTCATATGCTGAATTTGCAAAGCCTGCGTGGTGTTCTAATTCCAATAAGTTGTCCGTAGTCGTATCAACATAGAGGTCCACTTCTCCCGTTGTCCGGTTTGTGCATGATGAGCGTTCACAGTTAAAGAATTAGCAAAGACAACCAACGCTTTATTGGTTGCTTTGGACGAGATCCCAGACGTTTGCAGCTCTTGTTTCTAAGTGATGCAGAAAGTCTTGCTTGTAGATCCCGCGACCAGGGGGAGGTCAACCGGGAAATTGCCCCCACCCCGAAATTTTCAGACATGTTCGGTTGTTAGGTACAGCATCAAGCCACAATCATTTTGCGTCCCCTCGAAATTATATCTGGGTGTGGCTCTGCTCGCGAGGTAAAATAAAGCCATAATTTGTGGATTCGTTCAAGAGCATGGCAATCCTTACTTAATAGAAGTACCCTGCGTTGAAAATCTGCAGTAACGTACTGTGTAAATCGCAAATTGTCACAACATACCTTGCTACTGCTGTCAACGAAGCGCATTTTTTGTGACTGTTACCGTAACGTGGAGCATTTTTGTTGCGGTGTAGAAAGGGTAAAGCGTTTTGTGAACGTTCATTTACATTGCATCGTCAGCAACTTGAAAATGATAAGCAAAATTTCGACGTTGCCCCCCCTGGAAAAATATCTGCGGACGCCCATGACAATAGAATCAATCCGACGTTCGAAGATGCCACCAACGACACCATCTTTAGGACAATGAGCAAACTGTCATTACGTAAAGAAATGATTAAATCTTTCACGTTTCCAAAGACTAAAGTAATAGTTTTACATGCAAAGTAGTTCCATTTCGCTCCGTTTTGCACTGAAGCTCCTTCAGAGAGTTTTTTGAGGAACACTCAAGTTAACTGCGTTTTTTACCTGCATGGAATTATCTTCAACCACTTGCTATCTCGTCTTTCACGACTTGTGATGGCTTTAGCCAACTTTTCTCGCTTTTCTTGTTCTTCAGCAATGGCCAGATCTTTGGAAGAAACAAATGAAGGTTGTTTTCCATTCTTTTCTATCGAAGGCCACAGTCATCGCAAAGTTATAGAAATTGGTACACGAGAAGCAGAAGTGCTGAATAGCCTTATAATGAAAATCACGGCCAAAGGAAACGAATGAACAACATTTTGCAGACGTTTCGATAACTCCTATTATCGAAAAATTGCATTATCTCTTCCAAGCTCAAGAAACGTTTACATTAGAAGCGTTGAAAGTGGTTGGATTTCATGACTTTTAAGGTAGAAACGTCACGAAATTTGACGCAAACATTTTTTTCAAAAAACTTTTAATAAAAGTGCTGGTACTAAACCAGAAATTTATGAAGGGAAACAATTTTCCCCCAAAACACTCTGTTTCTGTTCAACACAGTTTGTATTCAGCAAACCAACACTTACCTCAAAAATGGTGGTAATTTTTCCTCTTAGTTGACAATTCTTAGTAAAATTGTTGCAGGATAACACCGATCAACCAAACACGTTCTTTAGCATCTCTTTCCAAACTATTCATAAAATTCTATCAAATGCTAAATTAACAGTCAGCATATTTGCTTTGATCTTATTTCATTTTGCAAGCTTTTGCCAAACAAATCGCGATTTTCAAGTCATTGAGATGACAAATTTCTTCTCAATCCCCGTCAGGTACAAATAAGGCGCCTGTCCAATCGTTTCGATTTTCAAAATTGTTCAAATTTTAGTTTATCTCAATCCTTAATCGCCAGTGATGATCACACAGATTCAATATCATGCAGTGCCTGCACGCTGAACACTGGCACGATTTCAAATCTCATTTCATATCTTCCCGTACCTGGATTAACGCCCGTGGCTTGGTACAAGTTGGACAAGAAAACATCCTTATTTGCATAATATAGGGTAGAGTGGAACTTGAATATCGTGATTCCAGGATGAGGGCTGGCCTGTAAGATTACATGCAACTGAAAAAGGTTGGTAAACTTGTATTAAATTGTTCAATACTTCGGAACACTTGGCTATTTTTCAGTAAATGTTTCACAAAGTGCAAAAGAGACGCCTCAGCTATTTCAGAACGCAGCTCTTTCCGTTCTATTAATTTAATTAGCTAATACAATCTTGTAACACGTCGAAAAATACCGGTGGAAATAAGCGATTTTCTAGAGAAAGATCTTCTGCAAGAATGTTTCCCAAAATATGGATTGCGACCCCAAGAATATTTTAGAATACTTTTGGGCCGCTTGTTTTTATAAAATAAAAATAAGGCTCCGCGAAAACCTTTTAGTTTCATCACATATATTGCAAATTACATGCATGTACTGCAGTTTCTGAAGTCAACGTAACACAACTCGGGAACGTTCTTCCGGACATGGCATCACTCATTTTGGTTCTATTATAGCAAAATTTGATAAACCGTTCATGTTTCTGGTGCTTAGTGCACCACACAGTGCGTGAGACTCGTGAAAGCAATGAACTAGTTTGTTGCTAGGTTGTCTTTGTAAAGTAATTGTTAAACTGCAGACGTTTTAGTCTTCATCAAACTAATATTTCGGCTAATCAGCAGAAAATGTGCCCCGAGGTTAGATTACTATGTATTCTGTCAGCTTTCATGGGTGTGTATTTTGTAACCAACTTCAAGACAGTAAAATGCCTTTAGATCAGCCGCTACGTAAAAAAGCTACTTTGTTAGTCAAGCTGAAGCTAGCTACACACTCACGTTAGTAAACACTAGACCAGGGGTGGCCAACTTGTCTTCGACTGGGATCGACTACAGAATTTCTTGATAACTCGCGATCGATCGGTCGGTAATAAAGTCACAAGTACAAAATGTCATAAAACACAACGTTTTTCCTGTAAATGAGTTTGTCTTTACCACACATTTACCATCGTCGATAGCCGTATTTTTGTATTTACCACACATTTACCATCGAGAGCCGAATTTTTGTATTTACCACACATTTCTCATCGAGAGCCGTAATTTTTATGTACTTTCTGAATATTGATTGAAAAATGTTCTTTTTAGGTATCTTGTCAATTCAATGCAAAATCAGGCGCGATCGACCAACTGACACTCGGCGATCGACCTACTGGCCACCCCTACACTAGACTAGGTCCATGCCACAGCGTCTTCTGGTTGTCTGAAGCACTCATTTACATATATTTGATAGGAATGACAAGAAAAGGGTCATGTGATGAAATTTTTTAAAACTTGGTTTTATGGGATTGAATGGCAAACCACAATGTGTTGTTTGTCTAAAAGTTCTCTCAGCGGAATCAACAAAGAAAAATAAGTTACAACGTCATTCCGAGACAAATCATCCAGGCTGTGGCAATAAACCGATTGAGTTTTTTGAGCGTAAATTATAGTCCATTACACCGCAGCAAGCTGCTATGACAGCATTCACAGAAGTAAATCAATCAGCTGCGCACTCTTCATATGCTGCCTCTTACGATATACAAAAAGCAAACGAAAGCTCATACAATTGGAGAAAACTTGCTACTGCCATTTGCGAAGAAAGTTGTAAAGCTAAAAGTTGGTGAAAAAGAGAGTCAACAATTAGACTCAGACTCATTATCACACAGCACAGTGAATAGGCGCATTGTAGAAATATCAGATGATGTTCTTGACTTGAGCAGATTGTAAATTAGGTGAAAGAGTCTCCGTTTATTCAATTCAATTGGATGAATGTAGAGATACTACGAGTGAATCGCAGCTTTCTCTGTGTTCATTCGATATGTTAAGCAACGACGAAGCATCAGAAAACGTGTTGTTCTGCAAAGCCCTGCATTTGCATACTAAAGATGAAGATATTTTCTAATGCTTTAGCAACTTCTTCAGCAAGTATTCAATTCCTTGGAAAAAATGTGCTGGTATGTCACACTTAATTTTATCATAAAATGTGCGAACGTTATCAAAGCAAGACCGCTTTAGTGTTCGTTTTCTTCTATGTGTGAGGAAATGGATGCCGATCACTCAGGTTGTTACGTCATAGGAGTACTTAAGTGCGATGGTTGTCTCGCGCTATGAGAAGTTGTTGTCTTCCTGAATGAACAGAAACATGCGTTCTTAGCTGCAAAGTAGAGTCAGAAAATAGTTGACTGCAAATGTTGTTTTTCTAGATGATGTATGTGATCCTCTGAACAGTTTGAATCGATGTTTGCATGGTTCTGATTTTATAGTCATTGATGACACTGCAAAAATCATCGCTTGCCACAAAAAATTCATTTTGTGGAAAAGTTGCATGAATCGAAATGAACACGACATGTTCACTGAATAAAAAAGAAACTATATTGCCGACAAAGGAGTAGACTTCAAAGAGACCATAACTGGGCAGATTGAGCAGCTTATCAAAAAATTTGAGCACTTGAGCACTGTTATGGTAACGCTCTGACGCCTGCTAAAGAAAATGGTTGGATAAATCGATCCACTTGCAATCACGAACATGCCTGAACTACCTCTCCACGATGCAGAAAAATTTCTGGGTATGACGACTGAAGTAGCAAATCGCATTGCTTTTGTTTCGTTCAAAGGAAAATACCCAAACGTTTCAGCAATTATAAACTTTTCGTTTTCCATGCAATCAGCATATCCGAGCGTATCCAAGTATTTCATTTCAACGGTCGATTCTATTTGCAACAACTTGGTTTTGTGAAGAGGGCTCAGTATAATCAGTGCAGTGAAAACGAAATATCGAAATCGGATGGACGTTGAACATGGGATTGTGTTTAAGTAAGGAGACATCGCGATTTCAAAAGCTTGTAAACAATATGCAAATGCATGCTTCTCATCAGCCATTGAAACATTTTTATGAATAATTTTTTTGCAGACTTTTTGCTTCTCATAATTTAATGCTGGGCTTACAGACGATTATGCACACGCATTGTTGTGTGTATGCTGGGTCGCGAGTACTTACAGATTTTTATTTTTTTAAATTTGGAGTCGCTTCAAAAAAAGCGTGGGAAACACTTTTCTACAAAATGCCTAGAGACAATATACCACTGCTTGATTGCAACCGCAATCATGCAGACCCGCGCTAAAACTCTAGAAACCCCTATATGAAAGGACCCCGAGTTAAAAAAGCCGCAAACATTAAAAAATGCAAGATGTAAATGTCTTTCCAAACATTAGGAAAGAACGGTTGGTTTGCCTCTTGTCTGATATCCATTCAGCCTGTCTTCGCGATACTGTTCGTGGAGTCTGTGAACCGGTTGTTAATTACCTTGTACATGCTACTGGGTATTGTATAAAGTAGATAGAGTATGCCACATAATATGTAAATCGAGCCCAACATAAGCACTTCATAATAATAAAACAACGTTCTTAAATAATGACTCCCTGTCATTATAGACAAGGTGGACCTGTACTAGTAAAAACGCATGCTTCTATAGAGAGAACCGATTTTTAATATTTCTGGATCCTCCCACTGAATATGCACCTTGTTAGTTTTTGCGAAAATTATTTCTGCAATCCTTTGTTGGGCAGCAATCAGTATGAAGCATGTCCTCACAGCTGTACAATGTGAATACTGATACTGAACTGCAGTCCAGAAAAGTCACAATGAGCTAAGTTTTGCTATTGTACTGCTTAATATTCAGCGAGAGGGTAAGTGATAGTTGTTTCCTTCAAAGTAGTAGCAAACTTCAACAAACCGCTTTCCTGAGAAAGCATGTTAAGTTTTTCTGTCACGCAATTAACAAAAGTTTTATATTTTTTAAAGTCACTCACTGTTTGGCAGGTTTTGCAGTTCCGGTAGAGGTCAGTGCCGCGCACGTTAGCAATCACTTCGCATCGAGGGTGTTGCGTGCGGACGATGAAAGTGAACATTGAGAAAACGACTCCTGCTAGCAATCCGATGTCCACACCGAGAACTACCACCGCAGTTAATGTCACCAACCACACCATCTGTAAGTTTTACAGATTGGCGAGTGTTTATACTTCAGAACTCTTACTTGCCGTCACCAAAACAACGAGCTCGATTCAGGCCTGGATGTCATGTTGAATAACCAGAAAGTAAACGTATGTGATTTTTGTCTCTAATCAGGTTTGTGTTACAATATTTCTTCTCCTACTGCCTCTGAAACATGGTGGAAATCTAAACTAGCAGGCATGTACGCAAGTCACCAAGTTGAGGCTCTGTGTTGCCATCTAGCGTAGCGAATAATAAGATCACAGTTAGACTTTGACAAAACAGCCATGTCTTCGGAAATTTCCGATTTTTCATCAGCGCAACCCTCAGATAAAACTGTTGATATACAGCCAGTATCATGAAGCCTTCAATTTTAAACTCACGAAATCGACTTTAGAAAGCTTGAAGAGGATCTTGCAGATTGTGAATTGCTGTAAAATGCCAAACAATCCAACCACAACAATGCATCCAAGGACTGCTCTCGGCAACGGTTCGAAAATAGGTCCCAATAAAAGAATGGTGAGAAGTACAATGATCGATGATAGAAGCCCAACAAGCTGTAGATTAAAACATAGCTGTTTGCATCAAGAATTCAGTCGTTGAAACAAGCCGTTGGCCCCAACAATGGTCGTTATAAAACCTGATCACAGGTGTTGGGATATAGTGAGTAAAATGCGAGCGTCTTGTTGTTCTCCAAAGTAAAACAAATATATTTAACTCCCAAGGTATGTACCACGTCGTCTTAACTTCATATTCTATCAAATACTTTTTCAACAGATCGTTTTGAAGTACTTTTTTAAGAGATCGACATTTCAGATCGTTTCAAAAATCAGTAAAATCGCGCAATGCAGGCCATAATGAGCACTGACCTGGGTTTTTCCTCCGGTATTATGTTGGATGACACAGCGCGAGAGAGCAGCAGCATTCGGAAAGCAGGAGAAAAACGAAGGAATAACGTTCGAAACTCCGTACGCTATAAATTCCTGCCAAGGGAAACGGTTGAAATATCAATTCACGGTATTTATTGTGTACGCGGTAATGAAATTATTAAATGTTGACAATGCACACCTGATTGGCATCCACTGAATAACCTTCTATTTGTGCGTACATTTTGGCAAGCGACACACTGATAGCGAAAGCAACAATCGCTATTGCGAATGCATCTCCAATAATGTTGGACAAGATGCTGGCATCAATCAAACGAGGAGCTGGAAGTCTGAAACAATTCACAATAATAAATTTATTGATAGACATTAGTAGAGATCGAAATGATTTTTCAAATACAAGGGAACAAAGCATTTTGTGCTTTTAACCATGGTTTGCCACAGATTCTAAGTGTTCGACGAGGAAAAAACGAAAATCATTTCGCTTACTTAGAAAAGACTTCATTTGTTCTGAATCAAAACGTACCCTGTGGGAATGTTATCGACGATGGAAACCCCGAACCTTTCTTTAAACATCCCAAAATGTGAGGCCAAAATGGCGATTACCACCACGAGGACTTCGGTTGGCAGTGGAATCTTCATTTTTTCTCTGCAAAAGCAACAGCGGATAATGGGCAGGTGTTTGTTTTTGCTAATTTTTTTTTTAATTCAAAAATACCACGAGTTGGTTGTTTTAGTCACATTTCACGGTATCTCACTTAAAACGCATGTTGATTTCTCGTCCAGCCACAAGAATCGCTATGGATACAATTGAAACGACCAGTGTTGCCACGTGAATGTTGGGAAAGTTTCGGAAAATTTCTATCCAATTCTGCAAAAAGATTTTCACAATCATTTCATGTTGAAATAACAATTTTTTTCTTTGCAAATATTTTTTCTTGCAATTTCCTGACATAGTTACTATCTACTGCTACCCAAACAGCAGGTCTAGATCGGCAACTGCTGCATAGCATCTTACTTTAGGAGCAGATTGGCGCATAAGGGATGAGAACAGGGTTGCCAGGTTGTCATGGGAACGAAAGCCACATTATCCCTAAAAAAGCTAGAAAGTACAAAAAAATACAAGATAAACACACTACGACTTTTAAACACCCATACAGCACTTTTAAAAGACAACGTGTATATATACAGAACAAAACTTACTCAATTAGTACAGTTTTCGAAAGTTTTGGTCTTGCTCAGGAGTAACTGCATTAACCTAGTCAACTTCTTATTCTAGGCATATGAGGTCATGTTGCAGGTGGTTCTGATTAATTATATTTAATCTAAGGTCTAAAATGTGGTTCTAATAATTTTCAATATCCTCTTGGAAAGCCTAAAAAAGCTGAACTATAAGTTATAAAGTTGTTTTGCAGGGTTGCCAAATAAAAATTTAACATTCTGCCAAAAACAAACTGGCAACACTATTGAGAACTGCATTTATCTTTGTGTAGTTGCAACGCAGACAGAATTGTGATCTCACACTGCGTCATAACCTGTTCCACGAACGGCGAATTTAAAGATGAAGTCATGAGCTTAGGCGGGGGTGGGGTTTTCACACCAAACCATCAAACAAAGAGTCCCAGTGAAAGGCATGACCAACACGCTGGATCCAAGCTCAGCTTCAGGGTCTGCCAGAGTGAAAAATATTTCCCACTTGCCTATCGCTTTCCCATAACTAGAGTGATTGCGTTGCATGGCTGAAGAGTTCGGTACTTGATCCATAGCTGTAGCCCTGGCAGGGGTGGCGATTCCGGGCCAGAGTGGACCTGGTTATAATGATTGCTAAAGGGGTATTCAAGGTTCCTAAAAACGGCATAAATCCCGAGGTGCAGCGCAGTTTAGCGTCACGCCAGCTCTACTCGAAATACTGCACAATGCTTGTTCACTCTAGTATTCAATGAGCGAGGATTGCCAGCGTGTCTGTCCACATAAAATTCATGAGCTCCTTCATTGTAAGCAAGCAGCTGTTGGTTAACGTAAATCCTTCGCGGTCGTCGGCGGCGCAGCAGCAAGCACTTTCCACGAGAATGAAGGCACTGAAATAGCATTATCCTGCGTTTCTGTTGAGAAGGTGTTGGAAAATCATTTGTCTTTCTGCCCTTGGCGCAAAACTTGCAGCGAGTGTATTACTGCGATCTGTGAGATTGTTTTCAAAAACATCAGCAAAACTCACGTGTGAACTTTAGTTTTTCAGTTATGATGCTTTACAAAATGTCAATGTCACTGTGCTGGGTTCAAAAACCGGCAAAACAGCAGCCACATCGCTTAACAGCAACACAGGTCCGTAACGACCTTGGGACACCAGAGGGCGAAGAGTTTTCTGAGAGGGGCCCAAATTTTTTAAACTGTGTCCAATAGTTTTAAACTATGTCCAACACATTTTCCAAGGGGGAGAATCCACCCCTGCGCCCCCCCTAGTTACGGTCCTGCAGCAACACTATTTGCCCAAATAAAGCCATAGCACCCGCCGCGTCAACCTGGTATTTTTTGCTAGTTTGAGACAAAATCTATTTAGACGAAATTAGAAATAAAAAACCTTCGAACTGAAAAATATCGTGATAGGCCTACCAAGAAAAATGCGCCGGTTCCTGAAGATGATTGAATTTGAATTCCCAATATTGGTGGCGTTTGTGATGTAACAATGAGAATTGCAGCACCAGTTGTGAAAGCTTTTATTAACGGTTCCGATAAGTAAGTTGTCACGAATCCGAGGCGAAGAATTCCGAAAGCCAACTGTAAAGAATGTCATACAATATATTATATCAACAAAAGGATTTGACCGAATGATCAGAAGCATTATACCAGTGGTGGGCAAGTTTGTTGTCTTACCGGGTCTTTTTTTATTACCCGCGAGTACTTCAACGGGTCATTGTCGTTCTTAAGTGTCTCACAGACTTTGAGCTAAAACGTTGTGCTCTTGCGTTACTGCTTTCACCAACGCTTAGTTTAAGCTGTCAGTTGAACTGGTTTCCAAGGCAGCCCTACACTTTGACTGGTAGGTGTGGGTTTTCATTCAAAGACTGTTGTACAACATTCTACAAGTTGTTCAATGCAACGCGAGCTGGAATGTGAGTGGTATGGAGTACGTGCGAAAAATTCCAAATTTTGGTTAAAAGAGGACAAATTGAAATAAAAATAACATAACTTTTCTAAAAGGCGTTCACTTTTCCATTTTTCAAAATATCTCAGGCATGTGCTAAACAGAAAATATTGTAGCAAATTTTTATTGATTAAAATAGACCAACAATGACCAATGCAACCTCTTATTGCATTTGCTTTTAACCTTATTTAAGTATTTTATGGGGTAGAAGGACCATTGTTTTTGGCTTAGCGGGCGATTTGTCCATCAGTGCAATAGAGTATAAGTAATATTTTAACTGGCGTTTCGCGATTTTCTTTTGTTGTTACGCTGCACGCATTAACTATTTCTTCTCTATTATTATGCCGTCATACCGAGAGTCATTTGTAAAAGACACCAATGACTTTGAGCTCATGGTTGCACCGGGCACTTAACATCTATTTGAATAAGATGTTAAGTGCCTGATGGCCGCTTGATTGCGCGAAACCATGGTAGCACGTAAAACGCCATCAACAGGATTTAACAAACAAGTGCAGGAAGTTCTACTGATAACCGCTGAGCTTTACAAACACAACAGCGCCTGTTTAAGTAACAGTCCAGGGTTCCTACGCAATTTTGAAAATAAATTGCCAGATTTTTTCCAGACATTTCCGGTCTTTTTCCAGACCTAAAATTTTCGAATGACCTGCCTCCGTCAAATTCAGGCACTATAATATTTAACACGATATAAGTAAAATTACATTAATCTTGAATAAAATATTATGAAAACGTATGTCAAAAATCAAGCCTGGAAAATTATTTTCTTTTTCCATACTAACAGATCAGAAAAAATTTTTTCCACACATTTCCAGACTGGAAAATCACAAATTTTTTTCCATGTTTTTCAAGACTGCGTGGGAACCCTGACAGTCCAACAAGGTTAGCGTTTTTTACAATTACAGTAAAACTTACTAATGCTAAGCAAAATTCCCACGTTACCTGAAATATTCCCATCAAAAACATGAGTGTGGATGCAATTGTTACTCTGCGCACATCCAGAGGCGATAATCCAAACAAGGTTTCGGATATTATCACCTAAAAAATGATGCTCTTGTCATTGTTCGACTTATGAATTCTATAAGTTACTGCACAAGGGCCACATCAGGAGTTGAAACCACGCGTTAAACTTCTGTTTAACGCAGCACCATCAGCAGCTCAGCAGCACTGCTTAACTTTTAACTTTTGTCTCTTCTCAAAATGTGCTAAATAATATCATTGGCAATATTGACAGCATTGACGGGCACACACAGTGCAACATTTTATGAAAGGTTTCTAGTCTTTTTGACAAATTTCGAGACGCTTCTTTGCTAGTTTCATGGAAAAAAGGTGAATCGCAACTCGAAGAATGTCCCCAAAAAGTAGTTACGTTACTTCAGCTTTCAAATTACCCCAACTCTTCCATTTGAAACAAATATTTATAAGACGTTGAATCCTTGCAACTAAAAAACCATATTTTAATATTCAATAGATAAACTGCGCCTTGTAAACTGGCGACTCGACCAAAACAAAAACTGTTTCTTCACCTTGAAATCACGTGAAAGGGTTCACTGGATCATGTCATGCACTTTTTCCAAAAGAATTTGCTTTCAGAAAAAAAGTAATCAGGTGTTCACAAACTTTCAAACTTTAAATTGGGCATCGATTTGGCATTTGCAACATGGTAGATTTGTGAGCAACTGTGTGCGGTGGTCTAAGATATTTATAATTATAGGATCGCAGTTATTCGACAGAGAAATAAAAATTTAGGCTCTTGCTCCTGTCTGCACTACCACAGCATGCAGTGCGATTCGATGTCATCAAAATATTACAGTATAAGTGTTTGGTACGTTACGCGCTACAGAAAATGTAATATCTTGCTTTTGTCGGCCAAAACACTTTTTCATTTCGAAACATAAAAGTTTAAGGCTGCAGGTAAGTTTCTTTTTGAAATACGTTTTGCAAACGACCACATTTTAATCATTTGATAGTTGATGTATTGCAAACTAAAACTAACCGTAGTTTCAACACTCTGCGTAGTTGTGTTTGTCAACATCAAGTTTTCTTCCTCAGACGATGTGAGCCGAACAATAACGCTTTGTGTTAAAAGGCTGGTAACAGGAAAAGTGCCCACCGAGATGTGCCTGGATGTTCCCATGAAAGTGTACAGAAGTACAGGATAAAAAGACGTGTACAGTCCAAACACTGGTGGCAGACCAGCTAGAATTGAGAAAGCCATGCCTGTAAAGCAAAGACCAATTTTATACAAACGAGTTGAAAGAGAAGATCAATTTTCTTTCTCGTTGCTAAGTAAAAATCGAATTTTTTTTATTTTAAAAATGGTATACTTTGTTGATTAACCAAAAATCAAAACATTTTTTTTCATATCGGAATACACAACAAAATTCGATTACTGCTTCGAAATCGTTAAATTTGAGCGTTTTTTATATTTACTACAAACCACTGAAAGACTGCCGTTCTGTTTGAATTTGTTCAACCACAGTGCTTGAAAATTATTTTGATAACATTATTCTTTGTACACAATAGCCGAGTTTTGCTTGTATTTCAGAATAAAAATTAAATGAAATTTCAATAATATTTCATTGGATTTTCAGCGAACGCTTTTTCAAATATTAAAACGAGCTTTGATAAATGCTTAGTGTGACTATAAGTTTTGGCAGTTATCTCTCAATAACGTAAAGAACAAGCCACCCGAATCAATACTTCTTACTTTGCGGTATGTGCACCACTCCAAGTGTTATGCCAGCGACCAAATCTCCCGGTAACCATTCCCTCAACTTGTAGTTTTTCATCCACGAGATCATCGGGAAGAGGCTCAGTAAAATTCTTTGAACCAAACTGCAAGTACAGGATCGCGCACATTTTTCCAACTTCTTTTTTGCGGAAAATCCGTCTTCATATTCCTGTTCATCGTAGTTTTTAGCAAACTCTCTTTGAGTTTGTGTCGGGCGATCGATGATATAGCGAAACTGTGAAGCAGGATTTCTGAACCAAAAAGACTTGTCTTTAGAAATTGCAATGAAAGAATAGCTCTGTAAAAAATAAACTTACTCGTTGCCAGAAAAGGCAGTTTCCTCTTCAACCATTGTTGTTGAGCTCTTAAAATTTTGTAAGTTCAATTGTGAAATTATGGAAATAGTTAAGCCTGAGTAATAATATGTTCAGCGTCAGCAACGAAAATCTCCAACTTGAACCTAGCAGCTGAAGACAAGACGCACCACCAGAAAGCACTGACTTACTGCCACAAGCGCTTATCTCTCTTTTATTTTCAAATGGTTCTTACTTTAGAAAAACGTTTTTCTCGCAAAGATTTAAATAACTTGAGTTCTAAGCAACAGAACACGCTCAATCTAAACCAACTGTTTAGTTTCCACCAGCGTGTTTACCGGTATTTACTGTGCAAGCAGTAGTGGAAAAATCACTGGGTTTTCACGAAACAAGGCAATAAGCTGCGTCCCACTAAAAATGGCGCAACGGAAGCATTACAAGCTATGTTAGAACAACTGGAAGTCGCGTCAAGTGCTGGTATGTTTGAAGAAGGTGTTTACTGTTGTTGTAAGATGCTGAGCGTTGTGAAACGAGCGGATCTTCCATTGTCAAAGCTAACTTTGTTTGAAAACAAATCTATTCTTGACCTGCATCTGACCGAAGCGGTTAAAATTTGAGACAACATACGTGTGGCTGCGAATCACAACAGAAATTAAATGCTTGAATATCTCCGGTGCAAAAATTCTAACATTAGTGCATTACACTTTATGCAGCCTTATGTGCCTCTCATTCATACGATTATCAACAAAAATTTGGCAAAACAAAGAGGTCTTATGTAAACCAGTTCGGAAAGTATACGAACTTTTCTACTAGATCGCGCATGGTATATTGCATTCGTACTCGAGATAGGCGTGGTAGCCAGGCAACTTTTAGTTTTTTTGGTGAAAATTCAACGTTGTAAGCTTATCTTTGTATAAGTGCTAGGAGTAACCAATTCCTAACCTCTGCAGTGTACGTTTGTAGAGTGCTGATTTTTATAAAAGGCTGCAGCAGAGTGTCCAATGTTTTCCAAAAGGAAACTCTCCGGCACAACATGAGTTGAACAATTGTGCGTAGCTGCGATCTCGCGTTACAATTACAATGGCTGGTTTTGACGTCTGTCTGTTACACGCATACCAAAGAAGTTGCTTAAAAAGGAGCTATTCACGTATTTGGACAAAAGCAACAGATCTTGACCACTGCCTGACCAAAGATTGCCAAGGGTGAAGTAACCTATTGGGAGACACAGTCAAGCGAAATAGATTTTATACACGGCAAGGATACAACTTGTTCATTGATTTCAAAGATCTTTGGCTTCAGAGGACAAGCTTCCAGGCCGAAATCGGCAGAGTCCATGTTGGTTTCCGTAACAGTCAACTAAACACAAAGAAAAGGTTAGGCTTTTAGAAAGGGCTTGAGACCTGAGAAAGGAAAACGCTGGTCACAGTGGTAGGAGCTGGTTTATTTACAGCAAAGATAAAACTAACATGCATGGCTTCGTGAAGGTTGAGCCTGTGTTTGACGCGATAACAAGAAACAAAACAAGCTCACTGACTCAAACCCACCAGCTAAACAAGCAAATCGTTTCACATGTCGCCACCGAGATAAATATGAATAAAAGCACCGCAAAATCGTCCATCAAAAATCTGCTGTTTGAACGAACTTTCCCACAAGAGTGGGGAAACATATTTTCATGGTAAATTCATCTGAAGTAACAGACAAACACTGGCAGCGATTTGCCATGACATACACCAATACTATGCACTGCATTGACACAGGTCAATACTTCGTTGCTGAACTGCTTGCTCTGTACTTTGTTTTTCTTCACCTTCCTTCTCTTTTTCTCTGTAGCAAGCTGTGAAAATTCTGCTCAGGTGCTGGGTATCCTTCGTCCGTTCCAGACATTAGCACGATCTTATACAACGTGCTTTGCCCGCTTTGATGTAGTGTAATCGCTCGCCGATACATCCAGGAAAAACGACGTAAGGGAAATACGCGTTGAAAGGACAAAAACAGAACTAAAATAATTTTGTTGGTTCAATCACATTCCTCGACTGAGAAGCTGAATTTGAATACACGTTTATATGTTTTTATACGTTCACCATGAATGAGCGAGTGTAGTCTATTAGGATGTTGAAATCAATTGCTTCCGTAAATTGTACTCCTCATGGACATAAAGCAGATCTCAAAAGCAAGCAGAACCACCACAAAATGTAAATATAGCAGTGAGCATTATGTCCGCTGAACCCTTTCCTAACTCTTCACCATGAAAGCAAGAAATTTTTTCCATACTGTTCCATACAATCTTACAGTGACGTAACCGACCTAAAATTTTGGGGGTTAAATGATTTGGAAGGCAAAACTTTCAATTTTAGGCGAACAACAGTTTTTGTTGGGAATGAAATGACTCTCAAAGCATGAAATGACTAGATATGCTAAAATTCACGGGGGCCATGACCCCCTTGGCTTCGCCAAACTTATTGGGCAAGTTGGAGAAATATCGAGTAAGAGGTTTGCCACTTCAACTTTTACAAAGCTATACTTAACAAACCGGTATCAGCGAACAATTGTCGATCATTTGAAATCGAATGAGAAACTTGTTTCTTGTGTAGTGTCACAGATATATACATTAAGATCTTTCCTCTTTTTCGTTCATAACCCTACTCGGAGCTAAAAAAGTATTACATCCAAGCAGTTCTCTCGGCCGAATTGCGCATTCCTCGCGTGTTGATGAGGGAAGTGCCTGTGAACTGTAGAAAACGGCTGGTCGCAGGTCGCCGCGTTCACTTTGCTTTCGAGACCAGCCCGTGGTCTAGTAGTAAGTGCGTCCGTTTCGATGCTGGTAGGTCGAGAGGTCGACTCTTGGCCGGGTCTTACCAAGACTTTGTAAATTGGTACTGTAGCCTTCTTACCGGGCGCACGGTGTGCGGAAGAGCTGCAGGGAACACACCCAGAACACAAAACAAAGCGAGTGAAATGAAACCAGACATTGTACAAGCTCAGTCGTGGAGCTACAAGACCACTGTAGTTATAAAGCGCCAATAACAAAACACCACATAAAACAAACAAAAAAAACTTTTCTTTTGACTTGTGATGCCACGTAGGTCGTGCAGTCGTATTTCATTTTGCCTGTTGAAAGTGCTTTTGGTTGAAATCGATTTTGTTTCTCCCAGGAATTTATTCGTAACCATTTAGTCCTGGTACGGACATTTTTCTAAAAGTTTGTTTTGCTTAAATTTTTGATTAGTTGTATACCGACTGGCAGTGCTTTATCGGTATTTATCTATGAACGTATCGCCGCAAGAGAATACAACAGTTTTGCTGAACTTGTCGCAAATTTTCGGAAGCAGGACTTTTAGAGTACCAGGTTTATATCGAACTTTATCGTAGTAGAAACCAGGACCTCCTGGGTGCTACAGAAAATGTAACACCATGACCGAGGCTTACGGAAACATTTTAGGAGCACAGGCGCGTTTTTCAACAACTCAGAAATTATTCTGAAGTTCAGCTGACCCGAAAAGCAAGCTTGCTGTATTTCGTAACTTTTTTTCAAAATAAAAAAAAATTTCTCCCCAAATTGTGGTGGAGTTAGGCATACTAAAGACACCAAAAGGACAGGAAAAATGCGGAAATTCCGCCGGTAGCCTTTATTGGCAGTCGGTTGAAGATCAAAGCGCATTCTGATCGAAGCTTGCGGTTCTACATGCAACAGAATAAATTATGTTGAGATGCGAAAATATGCTATTTTCGCATGTATTTTGTCTTTCACTGCCACCTGAGGTTCAGAGGCCTGAAAAAGGCCAATGATAATAACTACGACAAGTCCAATCACAAACATGTGAAATTGTGTGCAATACTGTTCCTACATGTGCAAATTCTATTTTTAGCACTGCAGCTTGTCTTGTTCAACTTCCCAACGATTTGCCCAAATTGACCTTCTTGTTGCACGTCAGGTATGCAAGGCCAAATTGGGCGATTCTCCCCCTTACTCGAGAAATAGAAAACTTATGCAAATTTCGAAAAGACTCCTCGAAAAAGCGCATAGAAGAAATCAGCTATTGGAAGAATCAATCTTGAATGTTTTTTCTAAGTATGTCTACAATTTAAGTTAAAAAACAACTTGTCCAAACTGGCAGGTAGCTCTGAACAGGGTTGACCTGGGCCTGGCTTTGGCGAGTGAATTCATCGTCCGCATGTTTGTTGACGACACCAAATTGATCTATGTTTCTGACAAATATCTGTCGCTACAAATGAAGCAAATTGTGAAAATCAAAAACTTGTTAATTGGTTGAAGTTAAATACACTTTAAATTATAAGGAAACTGAATATAATCAATACATGATCATCAGTACTCGGTAGAAAGAAAAATGCAACTTTCATATGAAACCCGGTTGACATAAAATATCTCAAAAAGTAGTGTATCAGGTATTTAGGAGTGGTATTACACTAGATCAATCTTTAACTTGGAAAAAATATTGCACACGTTTCCTGGAAGTTATCCAATGGTTGTTGGGCGTTGCCCCAGGTCAGAAAATATGCTGATTCACAAACAGCTAAAATTGAAATTTATTTTGCACTGCTCTATCTACATAATCAATACTGTATAATCAGTTGGGGACATGCTGCTCAGTCTGTCTTAGATCCTTTAGTCCAGTGGTTTTCAACCTTCTTGGCTTGCAGAAAAGAAATATAATATGCGGCACCCAGTGGCGAACCCATAACAATTTGCTTTAAGGTTTGATGACAGTTTGAAAATGTATTTTTAATGACACATTAAAAAACGTATTAGCTCGCGGCAACCCTGGGTATTGTAAATGGCACCCCGGTTGGAAACCACTGCTTTAGTCAAACTTCAGAAGTGTATATATATGGTACGCATTATGGCGTTTAGTAACAATGTTTTAAAATGATGCCGTTATTTCACAATTTAAACCTGTTGACACTAAACGATGTTTTCAAATTGGAAATCTCTAAATTGATGCATAACATAGAAAACAACAAGCACTTTACGGACTATATTTCAAAAACCTTTGAAAGGGCAAATTCGAAGCCCAATTATTACACCAGACACTCTAATAAAGCCAACTTTATCTTACAGGAATTCGTCGGAAACGGGGAGAAAATCACTGGTCTATTGGGGACCGAAGATCATCCAAAAAATTCCAACTGATATAAAGTCAAATGCCTTGCCTCTGGTTAAGAAAAAAGTACTTAATTAGCCAATTACTTAATTAGCAAGTGTGCAAACCGTAGGTGTAGGAGAAGGCAGGTTTTTGTGGATACAAAGGATATTTTGCCCGAATTTCCACAAATTTCCTTGAAAAACTTTTATGTGACAAACTTTTTCCCTTCGAATTTTCTGTATCTGTTAGTACTGTACATTCTATTTTCCTCTACCGCGTATCCATAGACTTGAAAATATACATTTTGGTACTTAAAACTTGGTTCTTAATACACCAACTGATAAAAAATGCGCTATGCTGTGCAAGAACATTGTCAGAAGCCAACTGGCGCGGTAATTGTGAGCATCTGCCTCACAGCTTTGAGATTTGACGTTCCAACCACTTCCAGCTGTTGCTGTCAGCAAGGAAACCTCACACCTAGCTGAGGTAGGTCTGAAGCTTCTTCCTTCTCTGAAGACGTATATGTGATACAAACTAAGCGTATATCATATTGAAAGCTCAGCTTTCGAGGAATCAGCAGACTGAGCTCTGCTTTCATCTTTCTGCGGTGATTCAAACTTGCGTCATATTTAAAATTATGCATCCTCAGTCGTAAAACCTAATTCAAATATAATCTTCTGTAACCTTACTAAAATAGAATGTTCTATTTGAATAAGGTTTTAGGACTTAGGATGGGTAGGTTTACATGAAATGGATTTCATATTAAAAAATTTGCCGATCGATTCCTTACTTGCCCCCATTGTGGGGAGTATTTACTTGACTGTATCAAATTATTTGTATTGTGACTATGTCGTGAGTCTCACAACATTGTCTGTTCAATTGCACATACTGTATATGCAACATGCAACAAACTGTGCAGCAAAATGTATTCATCCAAACACATTAAAATTAAAACAAGCTTTTCTTGTACTTGCCTGGCACGGACTTTACTAATATAAAGTAATTGTCCTGCAGCATACTAGATTACCTCAGTGTGCACTGTACAATTAATAAAGCACATAAATGAAATAGCTTCTTTTGCCCAAACTTTTAAGTGGGTCAGTTATTCATTAACTCTCACAAACTAAAACATGAAGTTACTAGAAAGTAGTTCGTTGAAGTGTTGATTTTACATATTTAATGTTTTGTATGACATAATAAACTTTCATTAATACACTCAATAACTAAGAAGTATAATTTGATTAATATTGTTAAAAATATCGAAACGTCTTTGACCAACTTTTTGACAAGTCAAAACTTTTGAGGGTACGCGGCAGCTCCTGCACCACTGATGTAAACAAATGATGCTGTGTTTCATCGATGTGCAGTGATGCTGTTGCAGCTGCGTTTAGTTGGTTTTGACCTGAAAATGTATTATTAAAAATTCGTCTTCATTATTAACGCGTTCTTATTTAATTTGCGTTATGCTCCAGGTGAGGCTTTGTGTCTTCACAGCTCCTAGAACCGATAAATCAGAAAAGTTAAATTTTGTTCTGTTCTATTGCAACTTTTTAATTTTGAAATTATCGTTCACGTGCTATGTGAGTGAAATGGTCACATTCGTTTCTGTTTGTTTGTGTAAGACCAGGTGTAGCACAGTGTCTTGAGACGTGTTTCAATTCAGGTGGTCGACGGTCTGCAGTTAGGTGGTGGCTGACAAAATGACCAGAGCTTTTTTGCTGCCTCCTGGCTTGATTGTCTCCATAATGTGAACTTTACCTTTGCTATCTGCCCAAAATAAATTGTTGTAATTTCCCTGAGTTTGCAGAGCAGATTTTGTCTCGATAAACCGTGATACATATTGTGCTTTCTTGTAAGATAGTTGCCAGTTTTTAGGGTGACATGTAACAGTAATTTAGCATAAAATATTTAAAAGAATGCCTGAATCACAAAATTTCAATGTGATCACAAAGCTTTAATTACCACCAATTAAAATAAAACAAATCTATTTAAAAGATATCTTTCCTTCAAGGAGGCAAAACGTTTTTAATAAAAAAACCTTCATACCTAGTGAATGGAACCAGATGATTTTTTATCAAGGGGCGCATTGACCGGTTTTGCACGATGCACATGAAAACTTTGTACAGTTGGTTGAGCAACCAAATAAAAATACACATTTCCGGAGAGTTGATTCTTGTTTATAAGAATAATTGGGGCGCCAATTTCAAGAAAATATACTAGATTTTATGATGACTTTCTTGGTTCGTTTCAGTTTCCCGTGTATTTTTTTCGTTACAATCAACTTGCCAACCACAAACACTAGAAGGCTAGTTAAGGGCTCTAAAGATATGGATTTTCGCCTAGGTTATTAAAGAAAACAAAGAAATCACCTCTTGTAATGTGTTCTCAGTCCCCGATGATGTTATCCAAAAGTCTCTTGACCCCACTCATAAAAAACACCCCCAAAAAAGGTCAAATCTGAAAGTTCCCGGATTTTTAAAAATCGAACCTAGGAGACTTTCTGCCTTTTTAGAGAGTTTGAACAGCTCTCTAGCTCTAACGTTTGGAAAGTTATGAGTGGACAAAGTCAAAGCCACTACAGTGGTCTTGCGGTTCTTAGAGGGTGAAAAAAGATGCCGCGATATGGTTTAACCTAAATTGGAGGATATCCAGGGGGTTTTCGTACTGAACGTTGCATTACAGACGAAATTTTAACTCTCCAATCAAGTTTGAGATATCTTGGAAATATGGTGTCTATGCTTGTTATGCCAACCTCGGAAAAGTTTATGACCGGGCCCCTCAAGAAAACCTTAATGAATGTTGCGGGATGATGTTGACGGCCACCTGTTAATGGCCGTCGAATAACTGTATTCCTGCTCAAAAGTCTGTGTCCATGTCGGCGGGGAACACGTGTTCACAGTGCATGTTGACTTCGGCAAGAATGTGCGCTTTCACAAATCCTCTTCATAGTTTATATGAACTAGATTGAAAATCACAGTTGAGTCGACGAGGAAGTTAATTTAGTACTGTTTGCATCTTCTGAACAGGTCTGCAACATGCACTCGATCGGTTTTCAGCTACGTGCTACCACTCTGGTATGAACATTAGCATTAAGAAGACCTAGGTTCTTTGCTTCTCCAGATACCCAGGTCATGAGTGTATGCTAAAGCTGAGCATTAATACGTTGCAGCAGGTCGAGAAGTTCAAATACCTAAGGTGGTATTCAAGAGTGACGGAAAACAGCAGATGGATACACGGATTGGCAAAGCAAACACTGTTTTACGTGAAGTTTATTGTTCCATTGTCACAAAACGGGAACTTTCAACGGCCCCAAAGCTTTTAGCTTTTAGATCGGTCTTTGCTCCGATCCTCACCTATGGCCATGAATCTTGAGTAATGACTGAAAGACTTCTGTCTCAAGTACAAGCGGCAGAGATGGGATTTGTTGGGAAGAGTTCGCGGCGTAGTCCGCAACTATGAAATTTGAAAAGCAATGAATGCAGAACAACTTCTCCCTCGCAGCTTTGAAAATCGTAAAACCGTGAATATCAATCTAGTTCTCGGAACAAAGACATACATACGAGATTCAACAAAGAGATCCAACCTTGCTCGGTTGAGTCTTGATGTGGAGCCAACAGAACTATCTGAGGTTGCTGGAAATCCTAAGGGGATGCTATCCTCGCGACCCTCCTCAGAGGATAAGCGAGTGTAAAAATGATGAATGTTCCCAGCTATAAAATTGACGTTTGTGGCCAAAGTCATGTCTTACAATTTGCTACAACTTAGTTTCTTTTTGTATAAATTTTAGTTGTTCCTGGCTTTTACCCTGTAATCTTCTTTGCTAAAAACGTTTAGTGCTGGCAACTTCATCTGAGATAATCATCGACGTAAAAATTCCGAGTACCTAGGAATGAATTGAAAAGTCGAAATGAAATTCGGCAGGCCATATGCTTAGCAAATAACGAATCGTCCAAAACGCTGCGTGACGTACAGGAGCTGAACCATGACTTGCTTAACGTAGCACAGAAATAAAATGCGCAGTACATCGAAAGCGGGATAATTACGCGTCCAAGTTAGACTATTTTTATCTGAACGTCGTAACTGAGCCAGTGGCTTGCATTGCAGTAAATGCAGAAAAGCTTATAGCTGGTTGAGGTTCAAATTAATTCCGAAATGTGGTTTATTGACGTCGGAAGTTTTCAGCAGACAAGATTCAGCATGTGTCCGGCAGTGGTATAACTGACGGGGGAGCAAGGTGCGAGCCGCCCCCCCTGTCAAGCTAAATGTAAAAATTGGGCCCCCTTTAGCTGACATTTTGGTATTTAGTAGTTTTTTGATTTTCAGTACGTTGTTTTTTGCGTTTTTTGAGGTGTTTGCGTGTTTTTACCTGGTATAGACATCCACGGCATTTGGATTCACAATTTCTTAACTTTTTTTTTAGTGTGTTTTCTAATTGGCTCCCCTACGGTGGCTAAGTGCCCCCGTCAGCTAAGTTTTGCACCCCATGACGCAAACTTCAAGTTACGCCACTGGTGTCCGGCATTAACCTGGACAGTCGGGAAAAGCCAGTGCTTTTCCATGTAGCCTTGCATGCAGATATTTTGTCTTGATGTTAACGCTATGCGAAAAGCTGGACGTTTTCAAAACGTGAATGATTTTCCAGGTGTATTCCTTTTTCTGGGGTGAAATGAAAATAATATTAACTGCATGGAACACTTTTCTATGGTAAAACGGCAACACCTCACAAAACTTAAACACTGCTGAAAATGGAGTTTAGGTCTTATACACTGTTGAAAGGTCAAACAAGCAGTTAACATCCTAACACACGTGGAAATATCGCTGTTTTGAGCAGTGCTTCTTGTTGGTTTTCGCGTTTGCAGTAAGAAAGACATGTTGAAAACAAAAATAAAATCCAATTGTTAAGAGTAATGAACGTGGAGGCACCTTTGCGGAATCAAAACCCTTGGTGCGGTTGGTGAGTGTGGAATGAGGTCAAGGACGAAATAAACCAATAGTCAAAGGAGGTGATAGATGTGGAATCAATTGTGGAGCTGTATATTTTATAGATTTTTAAATCTTTAAGTATTGCCATATTTGATCAGTGGCGTGCAACGAATGTTGCGATGTATGACAGTGAAGTGAAAAGCCTTTGTAAAATGGGGCCATTATGAAATGGCCTATTGTTAGGGTGAGGATTCAACTTCCATTGATGAGTGGTCTATACAATTTATAGTTTTCACCCTTTACACATTTCACTCTTGATTTGGGGATTGGTAGAAATGGGGAATATGAATGTGAAGTGAAAAACCATTGCAAAATGTAGCAGTTATAACATGAGCTATTGTTGAGGTTGGTGAATATAAAATATTTTTCAGTACAAAATAAACAACAGCAAAAGTGGTGATTGTGGACTTAAGAATCATCAAGAAACAGTTGGTTTAATTTATTTATTTTAAGCTTTGTTAACTGGGTTTATTCTAATGTACTGCACATGGCAGTAGTTTATATCGAAAACAACCAAAATCTAGCGCTCTAGCCAGAGTATTGCTTTAACTTGCTTAGTTCTGCGCAAATGCGCATCTGAAACAAAAAAATGTTGCATCGAAGTCGATTTTAGAGATGCTGCAGCCTGCAGGTTAGAGGTTACCTGAGCAGGGTTGAGTATCTGCTTTTTCCTTGGCGGTACAACATTGGCGTAATGAGAAAATGCATCAAATCAGCAGATAATTAGCAATGTGCGCTCTCAACGATCGTATGACAACCGCTAGGTGACGCTCATGAGCTGCTCTGACTATGGCTCTGACTCTGCAATGCGTCTGTGTGGGAAATACTGGCTGGATGTTTTATGCAAGAAATATATTTCTTGTTGCTCAAGCTAGGCATAACGAAACGTTTGTACAGGGACAAAAATAGATAAGGGTAGTTTTTGAATTTAAGGTTTTTTCAGGTTATTGTGTCGTGCTGATGGAATGTCATTTCAAAAAGAAAACTATTTTAGAGTTTCAAGGTTGCATTCAAGATAAAAATTTAGCGATGCATTATGGGAAATAATTCTTGCAACACACGAGGACTTTTTTAAAAAAAGTAACGATATTTGCATTCAATTATACTCATTTTTGTTTGACAAGTACGCATATTGTGTAAAAAGTTGTTTTCATGGCAATTGGTATTTTACAGCTTCAGAAGTTTCTGCGCTGCTTGTAAACGGTAATTTAGGTTTCAAAGAAAAGATCATAATCATGATAGTTTACAAAATAGAAGTGAGAAGGTTTGCTTTTTGAGAAATTGTCACAAAAGCCGGTAGGTTTTTAAACATCTGCCCCAGAGTTTGCTACTGTTGGAAGTGCGCGCAATGCGAAGACTGCACTGAAAGCAATGACCAGACATGTAAGTTTCTTGTGACAACTGACGGCAATAGTAAGTGATACTTTAAGAAAAATGTTTTTGCAATACACAAAATTTTTTTTAACTATTCAAGTGTTTTTCACTATTCAAAACACACAGACTGTGAAGACCTAGCGCAAGAATTGTTTTAGCATGAGTATTTAGCGAATTTAAGGCCAAATTGTGTTTCAAAACATGGAAAAATTAAATGCAGTTCTGCGATGTTAACCTAATCAGTCCGAAAAAAGATCGTGACCTGTGCTGAAGTTTTCACAATGAGAAGTCGGTGATGCCCAAGGGAATCTGTTCAAACGATCGACACCAAGACTAGGTGCATTTAAACATAATGCAGAAACAAAAACAAACATGAAACTTACCGATTTTGTTCCAAATAGAGTGTCTGTTGATAAGTTTGTTGTAACTGAAAACTAGCCTGAATCAAAGTGGTCACACAGAAAATGATCGATCGTTTGCATTGCTGAAAATTTTATTAACTGTAACAATGTTGCACTGAAAGAGAAAACAATTGTATGCTTGCAATTGCCATAGATTGAAAAAAAGACCTTGAAGAAAAAACAGAATTTTGCTCATATTTCATAAAACACCAACATGAGACTAGTTGGTGCAAAATTTAGTTGGTAATTGTTATAGACGTCAGGAAACTTGATCCAACATTATGATTGAATGAAATAAGAGTTTAACATCTGTGCAATCTTAAAATCATTTCTTGTTGGACCAAAGAATGAGAAAGGAAGAATGATCATGCTGATGTTAAGCCCGTTCTTTTTTGAAGATTTAGATGCAAGAAAGCTATAAAAAAACTACAGATGCAAAATAAGCATCGACATATGTTCGATAAATGAAAGTAATAAACGCTCAGTTCATTAATGGACTACCCTAACAAGTATTCATGCTGTGCCAATCTAAAACACAAAAGTTGCATACAAATCGTTGAGACAATAATTAGTTTTGAAAAATCATTGCAGAATGAGTTTCACCTCGCAAATTTGAACAAATTAATGTCGCTTTGCAACTTCAAAAGTGTAATTGAAATAGCACTACCCTAACAAATGATGGGTTTAAGCCAGGGGTGCACACAGTGGCGATTTTAGAATGAAAAAAGTAGGGGGGGGGCACTGCGGGGCCAAGGAAAAAGTAGGAGGGGCAACATAAATGTCTATCTTGCATGGTGGTTTTTCATTGTTTTGAGGATTAAGTTGCTATGATTAACCCTATCAAATCCAACATAGGCTTGTGAATATCATTAAATATGAACTAGCGTTATTATTCACCGGAGATACCTAAACGCCACTGTAGATGCAATCACACACGCGTACTGCTATGTCGAAAATTCTGTGTTAACCATGCAACTTCCACAGCACTGCACATGTAAATCGAAACATCATCTTCGGTACACAATTGTGCCGGCCTCACATGAACGAAAGCAGCTTTAGAAAATGAAACAATTCACATGAAATCCAAATAGTTTCAACCACGAATTCCATCTTGACACAGAAGCAAGTAGGCTATTGATAGCCAACTAGTTTTATCAAAATAATCTTACTACAAAGCACATAAAAATAAACCATCTTCCAATGGTTTGGTGACTACTGACTAATTCGTTTTTGTGGTAGCTTATGGACATTTTGTGATTGTTGTGTAACCATAGCAATGTTATGCAACTGCTATTACCAGTGTGCAACGTGGATAGGGTGAGGAATATTCAATGCAGTGTGCAGTCAACAGCAGCGAGGTCTCGGCACCAGTTGCACCTAAGCAGCGCGCACATGGGCGTGCATCGGGTGTACCTGATAGCAAAGATGTAAGAGTAAGCGTAAAACTTATTTTGCAGAATATTCCCAACAAAGTCGTTCATTTCATTATTCACACTGAAATTTTCCTCTGACTGATTCTGAAAAGCTGACTTTTCAACTCTGCGTTGATTTGACTGTCTTGTCATAAGCGAAACACGCACTACCTCCTAAACCAAAAAAGATTCAGACAAATAGACAATGAGCAATATGATTCTCACACAGATCCCTGCACAGGCTACGTTCAAATTTTATATCATCACCTCAGCGTAACTTATCCTTCGTTTATCATGTCGGCTGTCAAATTCATCAACAAAATCATCTAAATCTGTTTTTCAGCTAGTACCTTTCAGTTTAAAGCATATCAATGTTTCGCAATCTTTCACTAGTAATGGAATTTCTGGGAAATGTTTTCACTAATTATTTCATTTTTGAAAAATTTCTCTTGCATGAAGCACTGGTGACGGGAAGAGTTGCAGCTACCAGTAACAATCAAACGCAGCTTTTTAAGTAATGTAGCTATAAATGACAAAAATTGTTCGAGCGATATACGCAGCTTCGACTCTTTCCGAAGCAAATTCTTTGCCAAAGTTATTTCACATTTTAAATCATTTTCACTAACTTAATACGATTTGTTAATTCTTTCAAGTGTGTACTTTCCACGATGGGTGTAAGCAAGGAATCGATCAGCAAATTTTTAATAGGAAATCGATTTCACGTAAAATTACGCATCCTCAGTCCTGA
>JGI24022J15233_10000168_pt1 | contig 31280 bp, 23 predicted proteins | sample Ectturendosymbi2_FD_15233 | JGI IMG/M metagenome (IMG submission 15233)
CCTATCACGTCCTGCAACAGAAAAGACATTCGTTAAAAAATGGGTTTTTTATCGAACAAAATATGGGTACGCATCTTTTTGAGTCACCCTGTATATACACCAGTTGGCAATACTGGGAACAAGTTGTTCAGGCAATGTGGCGAGCACGTGTAGTCGGGCAAAAATACATTAAGCGTGCTCTCCATGAGCTCTAGGAATTATGACTTAACAATGCAGTTGTGGAACACCTCACTCCGTCAATGGGGTCAATGAAGCGTAGCATTGAATTACTATGTGGTAGCACGATGCGCCTGAACAGACCATGGTACTCAGCTCTAACGCAGAAACTTTGGCAAAATACCTGCTATCTACAATTTGGTGGTATGATTAAATGGTTTTACGCGGTCATGACAATTTTTACTCAGCGGTTCAGCATTTACAGTCTGAAATTTTGGGTACGGCGCCTTTCGTCCAAACCTGGCAACAGTGACTGATGTCTATGTGGTTTTGATCCTTTTGTTGCAATTGCAATCCCGTAGCCATCTCGTGGGGGTCACAAAATGACAAATTCGGCATGGTTAGCGAATTCTGCAACCGACAGCAAAATGCTTAACTTATTGGTTAGCTCATTACGTTTACATCAGATAAATTTGAGCAGAATAGCAATCTTCTGGTGCAAACGTTAATTTTTTTACTTGTGACTGTGGTCATAGGTGTAGGAGCAAGCAAAAGTTTGGGGATGCGAAGGATTTTTGCCAGAATTTCTCCAAACTTGCCCGAAAAGTTGTGCAACGTTTGCCTACAAGTTTTCTACTACAAAGATCATGAAGACCTTTTTTGGTGTGACCTCCAAAAAAGGTTTTATTTGTTTTTCTGCAAACGTCGGGCGCCGTTTTTGCCCAGATCTTCAGGGGTTTTGCCCAGATTTTCAGAGATTTTGCCCAAATGTTCAAGGATTTTGCCCAGATTTTCAACAAATCAAAACTTTTGGGGGTGCGCTTGCACCCCCTGCACCCCAGCCTCCTACACCACTGACTGTGGTGTTGCATGAGATTCGTAGTTTTAGATTGGTGATAGGCTGACTCTAGCGTGTGTTTGCTGACCTGGATTGAAGCAGATCAACAGCATTGGGGTGTCTTTAAGCTTGTATCAGGGAGCTTACAATAGCATACAATGAATTAGAAAATGACTTTACCCGGGAGACTACAGCTTGAGTTTAGAAATATTAACTGTGAATTTGAAGGGTTCAGCCCGACTTTTCCCACGTTTTTTGAAAAGTGTTACAACTTTTTTCACAACCTGGACGAGTGGAATTGATGCTTTTTTCTTCAAATCAGCAGCCCAATGTCTTAATATGTAAAACAGTATTAAAACCTTGATTGAAATTCTATGCATTTTAGGACAATATGCTTTTAGGCCCGGTGTGAGTCGATCATGCGATTACGAGATCGTTTTTCACGGAACTAGGTAGCTCTGCTACCTAAAATGGGAGTTATGCCATAGAAAATGCCTTTTTTTAATTTTGAAATTTCTCTTCAACAATAAATATGTTTTCCATGTACATATGACTGCACTTGCACAAGTTTCATCTGGAAAAGTGCTTGTCATTTACCTATTTACTTGACTCCAGTCGTGGGACTTGAGGTGTCACTTGTTAGTGCAAGAAGATCCGTTCTACTTCTATAACAAGGCCGGGAATACGTTTCAGATATTGCCTTTTTCTGATCTACGGATGGCCAAAACAGTGCCAAACCCTAACCCTAGCGCACAGCATGCTTTAGGGCAGGTCTCTCCAAACTTTTTTGCCAGAGAGCCACATAAGCTATAACACAACAGTTCGAGGGCCGGACATTTTAGGTAATGTGATTCTTTCGAGATATGTTACATTCTACCAAATCAAGTTTTTCGTAAATATATGAATTTTTATTAATCGCAAATATTTTTGCGGACGGATAAATGGCTTTGTGGGCCAAATAGAATGGCTTCGCAGGCAGGATTTGTCCCGCCGGCTGCAGTTTAGAGACCCAGCTTTAGGATATATATTTTGAATAATTTTTGTAGATAGAAAAATTGTTTGGGACACCAACAATGTTATCAGTTATGTGTAGCTTTTGAAAAACGAGACCCATTGTTTAGGACCCGCTTAGAGCGTTTTCTGAAGTAATGATATACAGTAGAGCGCTTTCAAACTATGGTTATTCCTTGAAAAATCGCATAGTTCGACCAACAAAAATCGCCACTTTCTTAACCTACACAAGGTAACCACTTTTGTGTGATACCCAACGATTGTCGTAGACAACCTTGGGCATTTAACAGGTAACTAGCTTTTTGGCGCCCCCTATTTGACTGCACTCCCCAAATACTTGGTCTGGATTGCCATGCACACCAGTGCTGTCTTGAAGTGCTTGAGTGATCGTTACGTTTAGCGCTGGCAAGAGACTGGGATTAAAGTTGCTTATGGTGGAATACGTCTCACGAAACAGAAGTGCAAAGCCGCTTCAGCGCACAAATGCTTTTTTCGTTTTCGTAACTGGTTGAAACAGCGATGTTTTGAAATTTTGACAGGTCTGAATGACAACAAAAGAAGGTTATCATGAATCGTACAACATGGTTTCGCCAAAATTTTCCAATGTTACCTGAAAAAGTTCGGTTTCGCTTTGTTTTGGCCTAATATATCCAATGTTACCTGCATGACATCAGCCGTTTTGTCACGCATGAAGTGACCACTGCCAAACAAGTCCAAACACCCCCGCTTACTCAAAAACTACAAAGCCTATGCAGAAAAACTACAAAGCCTATGCAGAAAAACTACAAAGCCTATGCAGAAAAACTACAAAGCCTATGCAGAAAAACTACAAGCCCATGCAGATTTGGACAGTACTGCTTGAAAGAACTCTTCGAAAAAACAAGCTACTGAGAGAATGGGTTTAATAAAAGCTTTTTAAGTCATTTAACAAGTTAGTTAAAAAATGACATGGATTGATTTGCCTAGGGAAGTGCTTTACAACCTGGAGTCGTTTGCCTTTTTTTTGGAGGCCGTGAGAGCTTTTAATAAAAATATCAATGATTACTTGTACTTCTATATATTATATTTTGTGCATAGCCCCACTTTTTTCGTAGCCGAAATAATTGGATTACTTGGCAAAAATGATAGCCTACTTTTCATTCAAAATTGTTTTAAGTGTGATTACGACCATTACAAAGTTTTGAGCGTGATTATGACCATTACAGTACTGTTGCGTTTGGCAACGCACAAATAACTTTGTGACGTAAGAATGTGGTGTGTTTGTAAATCAGATATCTGATTGCGATAGCTAATTTGAGAGTTATTCTAGTTTTAAATGAGTTGGGCTATGGAGTGATTTGTATACGGCGCGGGCCTCTCACACAGATGCTGCCACGTGCATGAATTTAAAAAATGAGTCTTTGTTCAATACAGTTATATCGCACATTATTTTTTAGTCATTTGTGACTTTCTATTGTGCAAACACAACTGCATTACATATGCCAGACAGGAAATTTTCGGAAGGGGCTCATTAGCTTAAATTGGGTTGCAAAATGGGTTTCTGCATGAAAAAGGTTGAAAACCACTGGCCTAGGGTTACCAGAGCAGCAAAAATTTTAATTTCTCTATCTTTGTTTATCAATGCATATTTCATCAGAGATCAAACAAAATTGCAAACACACTTGGTGTTTGTTCGTTTCAGGGCGTGTCATGCCACAACACATTCGTAGGCCTACTTTACCTGGCCCTGACCAGTGCTGGACTCAGCGTTGAGTAGTGTTCTACCAAGTGTTACGGCTTAGCGAACAATAAAATGTCGGTAACCTTTTGGTCCTGCCTCCAACGCCGTTGAAAAACGTTCTGTTGTGTCTGTTCTTATCAACCTGCGTTGTGCAGACAGTACGTGCTTTGTACTATGGACTTCGTGTCCGATTGCAAAATCAACTAAGGTCCAATCATCCGGACTTTCTTGCACGTGTACCAGGCCCGTCGCCAGGATTTAGCAGCAGGAGGAGGCAAAAACCAGAAGGGGGAGCACATTTTTAAAATACTGTATTGGATGTATGCAGCAACCAGAGGGCCAACGGTGAAATGGGGCGGCACAGATTTCAAATGAGGGGCCGGGCACCACTGCCCCCCCGCTGGCGACGGCCCTGGCGTGTACCGTGTGGAGTGATCAAGGCCAACTTATCGAAAAGCGTCGAGAAGCAAGCTTTGAAAGCACTGCTAAGAAAAACTGCAAATGAAATTTCAAATTATAATATAAAAAATTGTTTTTACAATTCAGATTCTTCCTGTGAGTTTCATGTCAATTTTTTCAGCATTTGCAGTTAAACGCAGAACCATCGCCAGAAAGTCTTCAGTAGGGGGGCTTTATGGGGAGCTTTTGTACAGAAGGGTTTGACATTCTAAAATTTGACAAAAACTCCCCTGATTTATAAAGTTTCATATTTCAATGTGGAGAGGGTTGCAGTAGCGTAACTGACGGGGGCAGGGGTTCGTACCGCCCCCCCTGGCAGGCTAAATGTAAAAAATGGGCCCCTGTTAGCTTGTATTTGGTATTTAGTATTCTTTTGATTTTTAGTAGGTTTTTGTGTTTCGCGTTATTGTAAAATTTCTCGGAGTGTTTTACGGTGATTTCGGGTGTTAGTGCAGAAGAATCCAGTTAATCGCGTAACCAATTTGACAAGATTTTTTGTATTTGTGTTCAACCTGAATACGCGATTATTCGTTTCAGACAAATATCCGCAAGTTTACAACCTAGCGACACAGGCGGTCTAAAATTCAGTCCCGTCGCCACTGGGCAGCTTTTGTGGGCTTAGCCTCCCAAACAAAGTTTTAATCCCCAAACTGAAATGTGAAACACTAGAAATCAGTGTAGTTTTTATCAATCCGTATTCTGTTTTGTCCTGTAATTTATAGACAGAGCAGTACCTGCCACTGTTACCTGGAATAACATCCCCTGATCATTTTTGGTACGTTTGTGAGGTAATAAAGGTATTTGAGGCTTGAGCGTAAAGCCAAAGCGTCACCATTCATTGCTTGGTCTTGGAATGTTGAACATGAAGCCAACCTATATGCCTAGCTGCATACGTCCAGAAGTCAGACTTACACCTGATCAACGTATTTTGTGTAGTGATTGTTGTGAAAAAAATGTATTATGGCTAGCCCAGGTAGTCTTCTCGTATTTTGTACTGCATAGAAACAAGATACCTTTGGAGCTTACGACCAAAGTTACACATTTGCGCAGCCTACTGTTCAGACAGCAAGATGGAGTTAATAGTATAGTTAGAAGAGTTAATTTAGCAATCACTGCTAAGCTTGTCCCAACCGAGTAGTGAAGTTAGTGGATTATGGATGTTTGATGTTTAACCATGTTGCATCCACGTAGGTCCCCTTGGTCTATGTTTGTCAACATTTATAGCCCATTTGATCTACAAAATATTATTAATCTAAACATGTGCCATGCACCAGGAGATTAAGAAGTGTAGACATCAGAAAGACTTATGGATGCGTATTTCCGCCAGTTGAAAACACGATGCGCATGCTTTTCAAGCAAAATTCACTTAAGCGCTAATGAAAGAAAACGTTCATCGTGGCGCATTGCTTTGATCGGCCTCAGGTTTGCTCCTTCGGCAACAGTGTTTTCATAATTGAACGATAGGCTTGATGCTGATTTCCTACAAATATTGGTTAACATTTGCATTTCATCACAACATATCCAAATGATTGTCGTTGATTAAATGACAGTGATTAAGACCCAAATCCTTTTGTTAAGCTCTATTCGCAAGACACGTGTTGATGAAGTTTATCCTAATGTATTTATTGCACTTCGGATTATGCTAAACTGCCCCAATACTGCTACCAGCGCTGAAAGGAGTTTCAGCAAACTGAAGCTGAACAAAACCTTCAACAGGTTTCATATGACAGATAGCAGACTATCCTCATTAGCCATGTTGTCAATCGAAACTTCATGTGTGCGCTCTCTAGTTTTGAATGATGTGATAAGGGCTTTTGTATTCCAAAAGACTCGCTCCAAGCCGTGTTGATATTACTATGATGTGACATCTTTTATGATATTTTCATGGTTATTGTTATGTAATATTTTCATGTGTGCTACTGTGCCATATACAGTCATTTCTTTCGTTTTTCTGTGTGACTACGGTCCGCCAGTTGAGTAGCCGTGCATTTTGGGGGGGAGGTTGGGCTGTTACGGCACTGTTCATACCTATTTGTAATTGTTTAGTGTGAAACTCCGTATTTAGATGAAATTGAAAAATTTCATTTTGGTCTTACTACATTTTTTTTGTTGTTTACTCTGGCAATGCCCAGGACCTACCCATCAAGCATTTGGTGCTTAGAAGAAAAGTGGAATTAATTGCTAAGATTCTGGTCTGTGGTAGGTCTTACAACAAAACATAAGCCTACCTTACCCAGTCACAAGTCATTGATGAGTATCAATTTTAGATAGATGTTACATGAAATCGTGAAACTCTTCTTCTTCAAAGTCGTTTACCCAATTGAAGCTCATTACATCACCCGACAAATATTTTCTGCTTTTGTGGAATAACGTATATGAGTTTTTGGGAACTAATTGTTGGATACCGAAACGGTGGCCAATATGGTCCCCTTCAGCTAAGATCGCCGCCCCTGGCTCAAACTTCCAGTTACTCCACTGGGGGCTTGGAGCTTTGTTTGGGGGAACTAAACCCACCAAAGCTCCTCGTGGCGACGGGACTGGTTAAACGTTTGCTAAATTTGTTGATGACAATTGTAACTACCTCTGTGGTAGCAGTTTTTTCTCGCACATCTGGCTTTCGACTACACCTTTGCTTTTTGCACTGAACAACTTGTCATAATTTCTGTCTTACTTTTGTTTCAATTTATACAGCCAAAATGCAAACGTAAGGTATCGTTCTGAGGACATTTTATATTTGAAACCACAAATTTACATATATTATGCCGTATCCGGAATAAAAATTAAAAAAATCACGTACTTGATCTTCGCTGAACAAATTCCACCTTGGTGCATTCAATTGCACTTTGTTGCACGTTGGGCAATTCAAAAATGTTATATGTTGTTGTTTCTTTAAAGAAAACATGCCCATTAGCCACTTTTTAGGTTCAAACGGATCATAGGCAGTCATCATATAATGTGAGTGCAAAATGTTACAAACGACCCATAAGAAATCCAAACTGAAAGCATATGAAAAGGAGAACGAAGAGAAATGTATTGTGTTGGGAGGATTGTCATCTTTCCACAATGTCTTATATGCATCGTGTCGCTGCACATGATTCAACAAACCCAAAGACATATTCGTGTTTAGAAAACGTCTACTTCAAAACATTGAGGCAAGCAAGTGAAGTTGGTGATATTTCAATTTCTGATTGAAATTTACTGCCAGTCGTAATTTTAAAATACCTTAAAGACCAACACTTACTCGCAGCACATTTACGTTTTATATTTATTTTTTAGTGGTTTTGTGTAAATATAATCAGTGACAAAAAAATCTATTGTTATGTTTGTGCTGGTTCGCTGAACTCAGTGCGTATAAAAAATGCTTGAATGAAAATGCAAGCCAACAAAATCATTTTCCGAATGCAGCAAATAATGACTGCCAAGTCAATTTTTAAACTGCAAAACACTGTTGAACGTCGCAAAACTGGGACCACGAATAGAAAGTTAGGTAAATATTTACCGAGCTTGTTTCAGCAACGCTTTATTGTTTGTTTACTCAATGAACCATGCAGTGCCGTCTTTATGGAAAAGCTATGCACTGCATGGCTCAGTGAGTTAACAGAGATGGTTTGATGCGAACTAAAGGTGATATCGACAATGGAAAATCGCAAATCGCTGGATGCAGGCACGTGTCTGGAACGAACTGAGGGTGAAAATGCAGGACGCCGATGTTTTTGTGCCCAAACACTACTGTTACATTTTAATGTTTTAAAAAATATCCAAAGGGGCTTATTGTTAACAGCGAAGCCTTAATTGCAGAAAACAAGTTTCAGAAAAAAATGCTGTTAGTTTGTCAACGATGCCCAACTATACTGGCATTTTGTGTCGTGCCAAGGAAATAATATGATCTATTACATTGTATAACGTCTTCATTCTTTTGGCAACTACGATTTTTGCATGTGTTTATCTCAATCAACTTAGATGTGTTTTGCTGAGTACTTACATTGATCAACTGAGTCTTTTGAAATGCATCTGCTAGATCACAAAGATGTAAGTGACTGTGTAAGCATAAATCACTTTAAGTTATGACCTATCTGATTTCTATGACTACTCTTTTGCATCACTGACGATTCACATCTAGTGGTGCATTCCCATAAACTACGTCCATTATCCTGAATGATGCAGTGAAAACTTCAAGTTTAAAAAATGGCGAAGCTAATATTGTTTCAAGCACGTCAACCGATAGATGACGTCAAACGATTGATAAAACGAAACTGGGGATATTTTTGCTTTGGCTCAATGCGTCTATTTTTCCGGTTTTGTTTCTACGAACCTCATATGTATACAATACATCAGGGGTCACCAACCTTTTTGAAACTGCAAGCTACTTCTTGTGTACCATTTAATGCGAAGGGCTACTAGTTTGATACACACTTCTGAAATACAAATTTTGCTCAATTTACTTTCGGTTATTTTAATATTGATACTCGTTAATGTGAAGACATTGATCATGCTAATATTATTTTTAGAACAGGCCCGCGGGCGACCTACATGGTCTTACGGGCGACCTGGTGCCCGCGGGCACCACGTTGGTGACGCCTGCAATACATCTTACAAAACTAATTCTTTTAATCAGAATGTAAACTGCGTAACACGAATCCGTTCTCAACACCAAGTATCGACAGCCATATGCGTCTGAAGGATTTTTTATAGATGGGGGAATGCTGGATTATACAGAAGGTGGCCAAAGGATTTCTTCCAGGGGAGTCAACAGTGGTAAAATTTTATTTTACCAACTCACAACCAAATTAAAAACATTTTTATACTATAAAATTAATAGAAAAATATCAAACTTACAAATCCAGAAGAGGTCAAAGCTTCCCCTGACCCCTCACGCCCAGGCCGACAGCCACGTCAAGTAAACACACTTTCACACGTTCAACAAATGTAACAGTAAATTTAAAAAATAATTGATAACAACTAACCTTGAATAAAACTTTGGGTTTTTGTTACAAACTTATGCAATGGTAAGTATCGTTGCTCGTTTTTCCTGGGCACCGTCGTCAAGGACATGGATCGGAGCATTTGTGTGACTTCCGCCAAAATATTTTCGGGGCTTTGCTGTTCAAGAAGTAACTGCAGATCGTCGCGAATTTGTATCATGTTGGATCTGTGCGATGGGTCTTGTGCCCAGCATTTCCTCATCATGGATTGAAGAACATCAAGGATCCGTTGATTGGTTTCGTCTAAAGTAACTTTCAATTCGTTGATTGCTTCTTCATCCGGTCGGTCTCCACGAATGATTGACTCGATGAAAGCACTTTCAAGACTAGCTTGCCGATAAGGACGAGATCCAGAGAGAATCACGTACAAAATCATTCCGAAGCTGTAGGTGTCTTGCTCCTTTTTAGGTTTGATGTTTGGAGACCTTAGCGTTTCAGGTGCGGCATAAGCTACAGTTGTATCCAATATTTTTGGCTTTTTGGGATAATTTGAAGTGGAGCAACCAGTGATTGCTGCAACCTGGGAACTGCCAAAATCACTCAGCTTGCAATGCAAGTCTGAACTGAGAAGCACGTTCTCTGGTTTGAGATCTCCATGAACACGGGGTAGAGAACCAGGAAGATTATGTATAAATGCCAGTGCAGAGGCCATTTCGTAGAAAATTCGAAGAAAGAGCAGCAGGGAAGATCTGCAGTCATCGTCATCTACAAAGCGGGTTAAATTTCCACCTGGCATGTATTCCAAAATCAGTCCAATTGATCCAGGCCATTTGACCCAGCCGTATACGCACACGATGTGCTTGTTGGTTATTTGTTGAAATGCTTGTAACTCTCTATTTAATCTGAAAAGCAAAGCAGATGTTCATGATATAAGTAAATGAGCTTTGAAAAGCAACGATTAAGATCCAAGCAAGAAATGCCGCGCAATCAATGTATAAACCTTATAATAAGTTTCATGATAATAGTTTTTCCTGCCCAGAACCAAGTTTTTTTTATACTGAAGGTCCTAATTTGCTTTGGAAACAACAATAGATATTCTAGTTGGCTATACGAAGGTCATTTCTTGGCCAAACAGTACAAAGACAGCGTGTTTGCAAAACACAAGTAACCGTTCAATTGAAACAGTAAAACTATATATCTATCGTGTAACAATGCTGAATAAAAAAGTTCCCAAATTTTTTCTAGTGTTTTCATTTACTTCTGTTGATTTTTCAGCAGAAAACTGTGAAAGTTTATTTCAAATTAAAATTAACACAACTGAAGCTCTAGGTCTGCTGTAAGCATTCGGGGAATCAGCCAACTCGGCTCTAATTTGAGAATTTTTTTTTCTTCACTTTGCGATGATTCAAACTTGCATATATCTGGATTCAAGCAACTTTAGTCTCCACAAGGGTGGTGCAATGGAATCTTTCAGCAAATTTTTCTTTCCGTAAAAAAAATATCAGCAAAAAATGCTGATAGTTTCAGTTGCATAACATTTGTGGAGATTAGTTACTTGCAAAATTTAATATGGATTTTCAAACAAGCGTACACCAGCTTTAAATGCAAAGATGGGATTATTTAAACGCCACTGTTGACCTAGAATAGGCACGAATAGCAGAAAGGTTAAGTGTGCAGTTTTCCATTAATGATTTTGTCAATTTTTTCAATTAAAAATTTTATTTTGTAAGGAAACTTTAAAGCATGTTTCAGCTATTTTCATGGCACGCACTTTTTCACAATCTTTCTTTTGTCTTGATCTCCTCCTTGAACGCTGAAGCACTTGACAGCCACATATCCGAGGGCCGCTTGTACAGACAATCGAACAACTGAACTCGCACCCGATCCGAGTTCTCCATTACTTCCAACGATGCAAAATATGTCATCGCTGTTGAGCTCCTTCAGCTGAAATATCTGAGCACAAATGCACGAAACTTTACTCTGAGAATTTTTATAGTTTTATACATCAGGTACTATCTGGGGATGGTGCACTTTTTATTTTCAAATAAAACTGATGCTGTAGTTGTTGAAGTATTTTTATCAAAGCATCTTCAGATCGTTGAGGTGAAAAACTTTTTAATATTTTAAATATCTATCGCTTATTGGGTGGTTACAAAAACTGACTTCACGGTTTTTCTTGAATTTCTAACGAGCATAATTTTCAATACAAGCGTTTTGAAGTCTCACTTTTGCTTCACACCATAAACGTTTCTTACAGCCTTGAGAATTTTCTTGTCTGAATTATTCCAGAAAACGAGTGATTATTTTCTTGCTAATCAGTGGGAGCAAGTACAGCAAAAATCAATGTTATCACATTGGTTTATGATTTCGCAAGTGTCAGTCGACCTTCGAATGAGTTGATGTTTTTCAGCAAGTAGGGTTGTCAGATGGCCGGTATTTCACCAGCCTGGCCGGTATTTTACTGCTAATTTAGCAAAGGCCGGTATTTTAAGAATTAGTGACTGAAGCCGGTAGTTTGAAAATAAACAATTTGCCGTAACTGCAAAAAGAAACAACGCAGAACATCTCAAATCATAATGACTCTAGCAGTATATTTGGTAGGGACAACTCCTTCAGCGAAGTTCATTTGAAGCCAAAATATGGGCAAATTATGTCTTGTGGCTTAGCAGTACTCATTGTTTCTCCGTTTTCCCTGTTCCTTTGTTTATGGAAGATTCATGCTCACCATCTTCCTTCTATCTAAAAGCGATCTGTAATAGCATTTCTTTTGGCAATTTAACATACAACGGCGTAGGTGGTGTTGCTGTCTAAACTACCACAGGCTACTGCAGGCAGAATGCAGGAAAATTGTAGAAATGGACAGGAAGAGAGTGACATTGTAATGACTAGCGAACCTTGTACTCTTATCACGTTAAAACAGAAATTGAGAATATTTTTAGTAAGTCTTATCTTGGTATGGATACATACAAAGAATGACTCGCTCAAGCTGAGGACCTAATCAAGTTTGCTGTGTGTTCCGCAAATAATTTGTAGTGAGATATGATGCAAAAGATCCACTAAAGCAACATGTTAAAACTGAAGGACACAAAAAGACTGTTAGGGCTAGGGCATATAAAACTTGCACCTCGATCGGTAAATATTTTGCTCTGAAAAGGCCTTCGTTAGGAGACATAATGGCAGCTGGCGCGGTAGCGGAAACGTTCCGCGGTATCAAGCAACACTTCAGGTACAAGGCGTCAGACTGTGGCAGCACATTTGACAGAGTTGTTTGTGCAGATTTCTCCGTAGCAATTAAAATTCAACTTGGCAGAACAAAGAGGGAAAAAATAACTGAAAACGTTCTTGGACCAAATTAGCTGCAGATCCTCCATGCCCATTTCTCGATAGGCATTTATGCGTCAAATAAAGCAAACAAAAATATTTCTTGTTGGCTTTCAGATGTTTTGATCCAGCTACAGGCGTTAACGATTACTTGCTTCATTTCTATGAAAAACCGAAAATAATCCTGAGAAGCTATCTCTCAATTCATAACGGACGCTCTCCGTAAGTTTAATCTGGACATTAAGCATGAAGTTGTTGTATGTGCAACAGATAATAATGCATCTGTAAACTATGGGAAGAAATGCTCTATATTCCAAAAGTTTCGTCTGCTGAAAAACAAACATGATCAAGGCCAGTGGTTCCCGACCGGTGGGCCACTGGCGGTTTTTAGGCAGTTCCATGGCGCCATTTCGCGCTTTGATATGTTCTAATTCACTGAGTGGTTGTGTGAAGCACCTCTCGTGGAACTGAAATCTCCTTGCCGACGCAATGTCGTTAAGCCGGTTTTCTGTCAAACTTTCCATCTATCTGTGTATTTTCAATTGCCAAACATATTAGTCTAGATTTAGAATGTACGATAGTAAGCTCAGATGGCACGTCTACTTGTAGTTTGATTTCGGGACCAGATTAAGCTGTGTGCTCTTAGCTATTGATGCTGCAGCGTCCGTTTCGGGAAAAGGCCCGAAGTAGGCCTTTTTCTCGATAAAATAAGCCATTTGTTCTTAAAAAACGCGTTGTTTCGCACTATAACACCAGGCCCAATTTCTTCTTAATCCTGTTTGATCTGACTTTTCGGGCCCTTCCGGGTTTAAACGTTAAAGAGAGTTTTATCAAAAATTGCCGTAATCTGCAAGCAAATTTAAGCAGCCGCTTATAGTTGCGAGGCTGTCTAACTCTGGTTTGTAATCAAACAATCGCTAGAAATTGTGGGACTTTCCCGAATCAATTTTAGCTGACTTAAAACGCTTTAGTCGTATGACGCTTGATACGCTAGTTACGCACTTTAAAATTTTGCCTCAAACGTCAAAGCAGTTACTTCTTTCCAGCATAACATACCGGATGATGCCTGTTTCAACATTTCTGAAATGGCCAAACATACTCGTAATTACTCTGAAGACTACATACAGTTCGGATTTACCTCAATCCTTGATCGTGGAGAGGTAAATAGCCAGTGGGTTTTGGGTCAGAAAGTTCTTGGTAATGAATCACTGAGGCCATCAAAGTTGAACCTTCATCTTGTGAAGACTCATCCACAGTACAAATGCAAGAATATGGACTTCAAGCTCATGGAAGAGTCTGTGAAACATCAACATTTGGACGCAACTGAAGGTATGTGGCAAGAGTCGCGTCATTTCACTTGAAGCTTCTTACGCCGTGAGTCTGCTCATGCACAGCAGAAAAAGCAGCACGAAATCAGAGAAACTCTGGTGAAGCCATGCGCATTGGAAATGTTGTGAATAGTGTTGGGTGAAGTAAGCAAAAAGAAACTTGCTGGCATCTCGTTATCCAATAGCACAGTACAACGAAGGATTCGGGACTTCGCAGAAGACCTCAAAGAACAGGAGATTTTTGAGATACGAAATGCATCGCTTGGTCATTTTTGGATCAGCTGGATGACTCCACCGATGTCTCATTTTGTTCTCACCTGACTTTTGTTCGTTATTTAAGGAAGGTGAGATCAAACAGGACTTTTTGTTCTGCTCGTCATTAGAAACAACCACAGAGGCAGTTGACGTGATCACAAAGGTGTCAGAATTTTTTGAGGTTCTTGGTTAACATGGGGAAATCTGTGTGGAGTATGCACTGATGGTGCGCCAGCGGTTTTAGGAGCAAAAAGTGGCTTCCAGAAACTTGTTCAAGATCGAGCTCCACAAGCCGGGCTTCTTCACTGCATGATCCATCAATAGGCTCTTGCTTCAAAAACTCTTCCCAATCCTCTTAGAGATGTTTTGACTCAAATAATAAAAATGGTGAACTACGTCAAGAGTGGAGCATTAAACTCTCGATTTTTCAAGTAAATACGTAAGGAAATGGATTCAGAACATCAGAACCTTCTATTTTGTACCAAGGTGCCTTGGTTGTCACGAAAAAATCGTACAGACCGAGTGTTTGAACTGCGACAAGAATTAAAATCAATTTTCAGCGATCAAGGAAAAAACAAATGGTATCCAGTCTCGAAAATAACCATATTATTTTCCGCTTGACATATCTTGCTGACATATTTCAACAACTCAATGAAGTTACTCTGAAGCTACAAGAAAGGGGAAGGACAATCGTCGATTTTATTGACATCCTCAGCACATTCGTGGAAAAACTTGACAACGGGAAGCGAAAAGTTCAAGCAGGAAATTTTGCTATGTTCGAGATTGTGCCACAGCGGCTGGTGATAAAGTGCATGTTAATATGGCATCGGAAGTTGTTCAACACAACACGTGAGTATATTGTGCTGTACTTTCCCGAAATTATCAAAGCAAATTGGATTTGGCGAAAAATCTTTTTGTTGTTCCAGTTGAGAATGGTGCAGATTGCATGGAAGATAAACTCATCGACCTTCGAAACGATTCTGGGGCCGAATACATGTTGGAAACTAAAACAATTTGTGATTTTTGCGTGAAGGTGTCTGATGGTTTTCCAAATGTTGGAAAAGAAGTTGTTACTTCTCTTCCCCAGCACATATTTTTGTGAATCTGGATTCTCTACCCTTCTGCACGTGAAAACAAAAAATCGAAACAGACCCGACTTTACTGTAGAAGACGAACTTAGATACGCTCTTGACAGAACGCAGCCAATAATTCACAATCCGGTCGAAAACGTCACACAAGGGCAAAAATCACACCAGAGTTTATCTCGCTGTCTGCTTTGCATAAAATTCGATGTATTATCGTAAGACCTAAAGCACATATTTTGTTTGCTCATATTTGTACCTAAACGAAGAGACAAAGAGTAGGTTTTTTTGTTGTTCTGTGATCGTGGGCCACGACGCTGCAAGCGACAAGTGGGCCACGGCATGAAAAGGTTGGGAACCACCGATCAAGGCTAATTCATCAAAGCAAATTGGATTTCAAAGCAAATTCAAATTGGATAATTCATCAAAGCAAATTGGACTAATTCATCAAAGCAAATTGTTCCGCCTGAAAAGATTCGCTTGGAAGTCCTGCTTCTTGTATTTCGAAATTTATATTTTTTTCAAAAACAAACGTATTTTCCCTTCAACACGTGTGGGTAGTACTAAGGGCGCAACCAGCTCTTCATTTCGTGGAGGGCAATTTTCATGAAATTTCATTTCATGACGTCATCGTGCTTATTCAACCGTGGTATAACATTTTCAGCAAACGGATACAGATAAAGTTCTCGTCGCAGCATTTCCGAAACTTAGAACTTTTCGGTTTTGATCATGATGCAGACCGAACAATGAGGACAGAGTAAAATTTAGTAGCTTATTGCAAATATCTGTTTCCGTACTCAGCTAGTGCAGTCATGGCTGTAGTATGGCAAATGTATCGGCTACTAGTAAACTTGCCAAACTTTTCGTCTTGTTTCAGCAAATTCATCAAGTCCATTATCTAGATCAGTGCTCCGCAACCTTTTTCACTCACGGCACACTCAACAACTTTCCAAATCTTGCGGCACACCTCGACCACTAATACAAACGATACACTTCATGAATTATTTTGAGTTATTTGCGCTTGTTTTCATGAGCACAATCGTTGTAAGTCAGGCTCAATATTTGAAAGAGCAACTCGAAGTTCTCCATCAACGTCCTTTAAACATGGATCGTTTATCGTTTTTGATCAATAACAAAGATGAGAAACTTTGTTCACTTAAGTATGTACAGTAGTGCAAAGCGAAAGAAGAATTTCAATAGCCACTTTCGAAATTCGCTTATATACCTCTTCAATATAAATCCAAAACTCATCAAGTGGAACATTGCTGAATTTTAATGTCAGAGTTCTGTGATTTCGTAGTTCAAGAATATTTTTTCTGACAGGCAAGGATAATTCTTGCGTTAACATTTCAGCATTAGTGGAAACAGGATTTCGAATCCAACCATATTGTTCCGTATTAATTGTGAAAAATTAATGGTCATATTTATGATGTACCAAGTTAAATGTTATTGCACCAAATCCAACACAAACTCTTTGTCAAGAATTCTATTTTGATTGCTTCTTGGAAACATTTCCTGTGATCCTGTGATAACTCAATTTTCCAGAGTAATATTTTCGGTTTGAAACCTTTGAACTTGTCAGAACATGTCAGCATATTTTCATATTTGCCTTGCATTTTAATGCTGAGTTCATTCAAGCTTTGAAATATGTCGGTCATATATGCAAGTTTAGCGATCAAACAATCATCTTAAAGGTGTTTGTACAGATCATGGTTGTTCCGACTTAATATGAACTGACTTATTTGATTCCCGAGCTCGAAGAGTCTTTCGACAACTTTGCCCCGTGAAAACCAACGAACAAACGTATGAAAATAGCAGTGATTGATCTTCTAATCCCATTTCTTCGCATAGCAACGAAAAAAATTGTTAATTTAGAGCTCTTGCTTCAACCAAAGTTGACAATGTGGATACAGTGATTCATAGTTTCTGACAACTCCTTTGGTAAAACTTAGATCATCAGGTCTTCCCTCAGACCCGTAGTCACGGGGGCATAGCCCCCCAAATTCGTTCTGCTCAGAAAAATTTGTTTTAAACATAGAATAAAAACAAAAATCTTGCCACCTAAAATGTATATTGCCCCCCAAAGCATGAAAACCTGACTATGGGCCGGGCTGCCCTATGTCAGCAGCAATGCGTAATATGAATGGCTGGATTTTGACGTTTCAATAGCGCAGCAAAGCCTCTACCTTCGCAAACCATTATTTCTTTACGTCAGACCTACCATGCGGTTGTGAAAACGTCAACTCAGACATCACAAAAACAACATAATAAGAGTCAAGCTAGGGTTTGAGTTAGCGAACTGTAATGCTCAGATTTTCTGTTAAAATTATTCCGCGGCACATCAAGCATCGTCTCGCAGCACACCGGTGTGCCACGGCACGCACGCCGGTTGTGGAGCACTGATCTAGATGAGGGGTGGGGAACCTGCGGTCCGCGTGAACACTGGATATGGTCAGCATCAGAATTTTCGTTACCGAAGTAAGAGTACAACATCGCTTCAAAACGAAGCTCCATGATAAGCAGGTACTTGGATAGTATGTCAAAATGAAGTCACTCTTCTTCAAAGTTAGAAAAAGTAGTATTTTAGGATAAAATTAATTGATTTTGCGGCCCGCCAACGATGATGCGCCATTCATGCGGCCCATGGTAGTAAATAGGTTCCTCACCCCTGATCTAGATTTTTGAAACTTCAGTTGAATATATTTGCTGTGAGATAATTTCTGCAGACGATATTGCGGGTGCTGATGTTGTCAAATACAAGAGACTGGTATTAATGTTAGAATATATTTAATCACAGGTGCTATTGTTTCAATCGTAGATACGAGACTTCGTCTGCCAACTCAAACACTCTTGAAAGGAATGCAGGCAGGAATGCAACTTGAACTTTATAACGAATAGTTGGGCCAGGCTCACCACCAGATGTTGGTGGACCTCGCCACTTTTGCCAGGACTACCTAAACAACACCTAATAAGTTTGTGCTCCTTGTGAAAGTCGAATTTCCCTTGCAACGTATGAGCTTCGCTGTAAAATCCCAGCAACTGCTAAGCATTTAACCTAAAATGCAAAAATTCTTAAATAGTAGCCTACAGCAACCTTAGGCAAACGTAAAACTAACACAGTGTGAACATAGTATGCTGTTCCTGTCGCCAGGCATAGTCTACTGACTGCAAACTTTGCTCCACCGGTGTGATAACAATGCGGCATCTATTGTTGACGTTTCGAGACTGCATGCAAACTCTCTTCCTCAGAAGATTGGTAAGAAGCAAAATCAAAGCGTACATACACACTGCATTTCTGAAAATTTTCAGAGTGATACACGAACAAAAGATAAAAAATGCCCTATAAATACCAACATATTAAAATATGTCCCAAGTTTTAACAATTTCAGCATATTTGTGGGTAAAATCAATCATTTACGGAATTTTCGATCAGATGGCCCGACTGAAGATAAATCTTGTAAGGAGATAATTAACCGGTAGGAAAAAGAAAAATTCAAATAAGACTCTTCTAAATGATTACCAAATTTCATCTTTATTTTTTGAAAGGTTTTGCAAATGTCAAAATTTCTATGCAATGTTTTGAAATAAATGCCCCCCACCTGGTTGCGCGCCTGGGTGGTACACATAACCAAGACACCAACAAGGCAAGAAAAATGCAAAAATTTCGCCAGTAGACTTAGTTGACGGTTGGTTGACGATACAAATTGTATTCTGTTGGAAGCTTGTGGAACTACATGCAGAGCAGCAAATTAAGTTGAGACATGAAAATGTGTTATCTTTCAGTATTATTTTGTACTGCTGCCCACATGGTGTCTCTAGCGAAAAGGACAAAATTCTTTTTGTAGGTTAACTATGAACAATCTGGTTTGACCATGAGTCCTGCTCGACGACTTCGCTTGTCTTATCAGCGAATTCCTTCATGGGACGCAATTACGAAGCATGTTCGTCCATCACAGTGTTAAACTTGTTTTTACAAAAATGACGTCGAAGACCTCATCCACAGTTTTTGTTTTAACCGTCAGACATGCACTGACATCTTTAGTAATCTCCCCACCCATACTCAAAAACTAGAAAATTTATGCATATTTCGTTAGGACTGCTCGACATACTTCTTGAAAAATCTGCTACTGAAGGAATCAGTTTAAGAAGTGTATTGTTAAATAAAATTTAGTTGAATATTACTGTGGGATTCAAGCCTCTATGCCGAAATGTGATACAACATCTTGAAATACAAGCGCAATCACTGCTGAGAATTTTTTATCTCTACTCGTAAAAATGGCAAATTAAACCAAAGGTTTTTCTTGCTATGGTTTCTGCAGTCAACATGTAGAAAATCTTGCAAACAAATCCAGATTAAATAATGTTGAACTTACCGGTGCAGCGATTGCCATCGTTGGATTTTGAACATATGAATAGAGGGATACAAGTGTTTTTCTTTTGCTGATAACGTTTCTAAAAAAAAATTCAATTCAAACACTAAGCAGCAGTTGTAGCGATATATTTTGTTTGCAAATGTTGTTGTTCCAGATGGTAAGTGCACATTTAACATTTATCGCTTGTTTATACACAACAGTTTGCGCTTGTTTATAAATTCCCAAAGATGCTTATCAAGCTGAAAAAAAGAAATCAAGTGCTCTATGAAGACAATCTAAAACACTTACCAGCATCACTGTGAAACACAAATTATCCTTCTCACTGACAACGGCTCAACGCTCATGCGCTGCGTTGCCAGTTGTAAACGAATCCACAAATATTTGCTGTCAGGCAAAGCCAAATAGACTATCATTGCAACTTCGCCACGATCACATGACTGACATCAAAACCAAATACTGTATTGATTCGATTGTTAACCGCCCGTAAATTGTACGCCGCACGAAATGATGTTAAAAAATTACTTTAAGCCGCCCTTGATTGTAAACCGCACTTGAACACACAGTAAGTTACCTAAGCCTCTGAGATACCTTCGTGTACTATAGCATGTTTCGCGTTTAAGCGTTTAATTGGAACCAGGGGCGTAGGGCGTAACTTGGGGGGGCAAGGAAGGCACAATTCCCCGGGTGCCGAATCACAGCGGGGGCGCCGAAAGACCGACAATATCACAAGCACTTTTTTCAATACAGTAGATTTGCTTCTGAAAGACCTCAGGTTCGAACATAGGTGCGCCAAACTTGCTTCTTGCCCCGGGCTCCATCTAACCTCGGCACGCCCCTGATTGGAAGCAGTAGTAAGTGGTGATGATGCTTGCACCACTACAACTGCCTTCTGTTCATCATAATCTCTCCTGTGACGGATGTGCACGTGATGCTTAAGAGAAAAAAGAGAATGCAAACAAAGTTTGGTCAACAAAACATAGCCAAGGAAAGACTGAATGTCACGTAGACCGTTCAATAAGCGAAAAAAAAGGTAAACTGCCCTCAATTGTAAGCCGCACGAAATGATGAAAAAACATTGTAAGCCGCGGCTTACAATCGAATAAATATGGTACTGAAAATAATGCAGCATAATGCTTGCAGGTATTTACATAAAAACTGAAAATGGCAGACATGGGTCAGCGTAAATCTTCGGAAATTGCATTTGTAGATCGAAGATTGCAATATTCGAAGTCAGAAAAGACTTTGGAGTATGTTAATATTACTGGTATCGAAAATATTTACCAAATAAATAATTTTCTCCTATGCATCAACCTGTTCATTTGGAATTTTTGGTTGATTTTTTCTTTGGTCACAAATACCTGTTGTCAGTTTCTTTTAAATGTTTTATAATTGTTTTCGTTTTTACGTATTGGACCTGCTAAGAAGCTGTCTACGATCAATAATTCTTCTCTGAAACTAATAAAACCTCACTAACCGATTGTCACTCACAATCTTAAATTTCAGAGTTGCTTAAGGCACTTTAAGGTAAAAAGGTTGCTGATGAAGCCACATGTAAGTAGGTTTATATCGCTGCTCCCAGCACCCATGACAATTCTTGGTCTTTCCAAAATATGCGACTCTAATACAACTATCTCATCTATAGGCGGCTTCAGTTATGACATCATGCATGAGTTTTCTGAGGGGCAATGTGATTCATTAGAGGAGTTGCCCCAATATTAAACCTGTGTCACAGACTTGTAAACATTTTAATACTTGGTTCGGGCTAAATTTTCAGTTGGAAAGATTATGACATTATTTGACCTATTCATTCTCTTCACAAGTGCACCTGTTTATTTTACCATCAGTCCATTTCTCGACTCTGGTTTTGCAACAAGTTTAAAGAGAAAGTGGTTGAACAAGTTACCGATGTGGGCTGGTGTAAAAGAAAACAACTACAATCATTCTACCAAAGTTTGATTCAGGAAATTTTAAGTTTATATGTCACGTAGTGAACAAAGTTGACAAAATAAAGCTGGTACTGCTTACCTTATAAACTTTCAAAGAACAACCTTAATTATTGGCGGGTTGGAGCTTGTTTTTATTTTAAATGATTGCTATTTTTCAGAAAGGTAAACTGTTAAAATCATAGGCGTTCGTAGCCGGAGGCAGCCAGCGGGGCATGCCCCCTAAAATTTGTAGCATATCTAGTCATTCTGTGCTTTGAGAGGCTGTATCCCAAACAAAAAAATGTTGCTCGCCTAAAATCAAAAATTTTGCCCCAAAAAAATTTTGGGCCTGCTACGCCACTGGTTAAAACGTAGTTTTAGGGTTTTCTACAAATTTTAACATCCCTTGTTGAAAAAAAACAGTGAAACAAAAAATTTATTGTCAAGACTAGAAAAACATATGCCCTGTGTTTTCCTTATAGAGATTTTCAAGATTCAAAAGTATTTGTATTTCTTTATCAGAGGAAGCAGCAAATGCAACACCAATAAGTTTGAGGATATTGATTTGAGCAATTACAGATGGCAGTGTAGTTTTGATTTTGTGGCCGTTTTTCTGCAAGTAAAAAGCAAATATAAACAATGGTACGTCATAGGCGTAGCCAGAGGGGGCCAGGAGGCCATTCCCCCCCAAAATTTGGGCTTTGAGAGGCGGTATCCCAGACAAAATACTGTTGCTCGCCTAAAATCGCAAATTTTGCCCCCAAAAAGTTTGGGCTGGCTACGCCACTGGGTACAAACTTACCCCGTGTGTTGACGCATCGGCAGTTATTTCCGCAATGTTTGTTTTGTGCGAATGTTGTGCGACTAGTTACCGTTTGCAGTTCAAAGTTCAATGAATTATTTTCTACTGAGAATCTCGGGAAAATTAAAGCACAAAGCAACAGAAGTAAGGAATGAATGTGATAGTACAGTGCAGACCCGTAGTCAGATTTTAGGGTTTGGGAAGAAAAAAGACATTTTTATGTGTGCAAGATTCTGTTTTTATTATATGTTTAAAACAATTTTTCTGGGCACAACACAATTCGGAGGGCACAAAAAATATCAGAGGCGCACTGCGTCCGAATGCCTCCCGTGACTACCGGCCTGGCACAGTGGCAATAGGTCAAAATGACTTGTATGTGTTGCCGAATCTTCTCATCTGTGGTGAACTATAAAATCAAGTAACCTTTCAACTGCACCACAAATACATTGGGAAGCATTGGGAAGTTCAGATTCTGTTGTTTTCGATACAGACTACGAAACGGAGCGATTGCTCTCACAACTCAGCAGATCGTATCCCATGAAAAAGGAAACTGATCATATCCCATGACAACAAACGCTGACCAAATCAAATCCCATCGCAGGTAACGTGGGGCAGTAAAAATGCTTCTGCTCCACCTAGCGATCACCATGGCGTGGGTAGGCTTTGACACTGTGATGGTATGAATGTCGTCGTTTTAGTCAGCACCTGTCTACTGGCACAAACAAATTATCCAAGCTTATTGCCCCAGTAATTATGGGGTTCGAAACACCAATTCGCCAATATTGACGTAAGACATTATTCCTTTTTTCGTTAATTTGAGGGTTTTAATAAGCTTTGTCTAAATTGGTACAACTAAGATATAACAAAGAAGAAACCTTTCACTAATCCCAGAGCTTTTAAGAAATAGCAAAATGATGGAAGATGCAGGTGGATCCTGGAAACAAAGAGTCACTGGGAGGACTTATATAGCACAACAGACATGATAGCAGGTATGTTCACCTTGAAAACTATTTTAGAACACAAAGGTATCTAGAAATCTTTGTTTGTTTACTTAAGTTCACTCTCAAACGAATTCAAGCGTGGTTTGCCTTGTATCTTAATGACTTTAGTAAGGTCTTGAGTCAACACACAACATTTGCAAAGTGTAATTCACATTGCGGTTAAATTTCTTATAAATTTATTGAATAAGTTCTCACAAATACCTATGGTACGTTCGTAGTTTGCATCTGAAAACTTTTGAACGAGCTTAACAAAAGGAGTTGGGCAATCATTGCCATTTAATTGACGGCGATTTTTTAGAGATGTCCCAATGAAATGCTAATGTTAACAAAAAATTGCAAGAAAGCAGAGTCATGCCTACTGTTCAGTTATGGAAACACTTTTATTGAAGCAACAAGTCTGAGGCCGATTAAAGCAGTACGTCTCAATGAACGTTCTATCATTAGCGTAACTTGATGAATTTCACCATGAGCTTAAGTGAAATTTGCTTAAAAATCACGCTCATCGAGCTTTTTACTGGCCGAAATGTGCATGCATAAACCTTGCAGATGTATAATCTTGTTAATCTCCTGGTGCATGGCACATGTTTAGATTAATACCATTTTGTATCTCATACAGGTTATTAATCACAAGAGCTGTCGAGTCACTTTGAGTCATTGGTTTGCAAGCACGAGCCATTGTCGAGTCAAATGAAATTTCGTATTTTTCCTGTCGTTTTTTGCCATGAAATGGTGCCCAACAAATTATAAACTGGCACCAAATAACCTCAAAAATGGTGCCCAAGGTTGTTTTGACAATTTTTATTCCAGGTTATTTATATCTAAGTTTTTTGTGGAAGCAGTTTTTATTTCACATCTCACTTTCATTCTCAGTCATATCCGCAACTCTAGCCCCACCTTGTTGCAAGAAATGCACTCCCTTGTATTTCGCATCCACAATGAATGGAAATGACCAGAGATGAACATGGATTTGGATTTAAATCTTGCCACAATTTAGTATTTTCAAGGATTTGGATTTCATAATTTATGCTTAAGCAGATGTGAATAGGAATTGATGATATTCTTTTGAACTTCTTTGCGACCCTCGGCATAACAGCAGCAGCGGGCCGGATTTAACTAATGCGAGGCCCTAGGTTAATCCACTTGTGAGGCCCCCTCTCCCATTGTTGCGAGGAAATAAGTGGAAAGCGTTGCGAAAATCCGAAAATGGCGCTCTGAAAGCAGGACCGTAACCAGGGGAGCGAAGCCCCCCAGAAAAAATTTTGCCCCCGTTGGAAAAATGTGTTGGACACAGTTTAAAAATATTGGTCATAGTTCAACAAATTTGGGCCCCTCTCGGAAAACTATTCGCCCCTCCTGGTGTCCCAAGCTGGTTACGGGCCTGTCTGAAAGTACGGTCGGTAAGAAGTTCTAAATCATTACTGGAGTGCCCACGATCACTGTGTTTGTTGCTGGCTTCGACGCAAAAGCTTTCAATTGCACGGAATTTTTGAAATCCTACTTGGTTGGCGGGAACAGGATAATTAACTGCCACAGGCAAACCAACCAAAATCGCCACAATTGAAATATTTGACAAAACACTTGGCCTACGTTTTTTTATAAGAGTCGCATCTGTTTTTCTTATCTGTGTTAAAAAAAAACAAAAAAAAAACGAACACACTGCACCTATATCGTATGTGTGGCGGCATAAAGACTTTAAAGCACAACGTGAGGACCACGTTGCAAGTCGCTTACCACGGCCGTAAAAATCTCACACACACGAGCAAAACACGTCACGTAAAACGCACCCGAATGGTAGCAACTGTTAGGTTCTCGATTCGCGTGTTTCTTACTTTTTTAGACTGGTAAGAATCGAACGCAACTAAACTGTCGCGTGAAAAGATGATGTTTAAAAACTAGAACCGTCGCCGGAAAGTCTTGAACAGGGGATTTAAATTTGCGTAAGGGGCTTGACATTCTGAAAATTTGATAAAATCTTTACTAGTTTATACTGTTTCATGTTTGAATTTGGAAGGGCAGGGCTGAGCTCAACAATGCCCACCGTGGCGACTGGACTGGTTTAAAAATCGCTTACTCTGTATACTCTGTCATTTTTGAAATACGTAAAAGGAAATAAAATGCTACAATAATCGAATCAAGTAAGACTGAACATAACACAGTAAACAGTTTAAAACGTTTTGTCCTTACTTCTTCATAACAAAGTTATCTAAGATTCGTTACAATTTGTTTGCGTAAGTTTGTCACTTTTAGTGTACCGAATGCTTTGTGCGGACAACCTCTCCTGAAACATGCGACTGTTCAATTCATTTTTAATTCTTTTGAATCTTGAAAAAGATCTTATGCCTGAGCAGTTAGTGACCATAAAGCTAAGAAATAAGGCTTCGCGTGGTTGCATAAACTAAGAACCACTATTCCAAGGCATCAGACCCAAACGCGCTTTTGTCATATTTTTGCTGTTTCCCTATGTCATTGGGGAAGAGTTCTGCGGTTGCCAGTTCGCAAAGTGACTTTTGCTTGTTATTCAAGCTCATCATGATCTTCTCTGATTTGCTTAGCATGGGAGCAGTACAAACTTGCGCAAGTATTCAATAGCAATCTGATTTCTGAATGACTTTACTGAAGAAAATTAAAATGGAAAGAAATCACATCTAAAAATTCCGATCGAGCTTAACGCGATACAAACTCTGACAAAACTACTGTATTGCTCAGTCACCTAAGAAACAACTATGCTTTTGTTGTAGGATACTGCTGCCAGCCCTACGCATAGCTCTTATCTGCAGTACAACCAACCTCACAGTACTTTGATCAAGTGCGGTGATGTAACTAGAGTGTTGAGCCAGGGGGAAACTTAGCTGAAGGAAACCCACTGGCTAACACCCAGAAAATAGTTGAGAAACAATAGCAAATCCGGTATTGAACGGCTATACAAGAAAACGAAATCACCAGAAAACACTCCGGAAAACGCAAAAAAAAAACAATCTACTGAAACGAAGAGAATAGTAAATAATACCAACGTACAAGCTAGGTAGGGGCCCGGTTTTTACATTTAGCTTGGCAGGGAGGGGCGGTTCGCGCCCCTGCCACCCGTCAGTTGGACCACTGATCAAGTGCATTTCAAACATGAACAGCCACAAGTTCTTTTGATAGATTCACACCTAACAATCGGTACGATTCAGCAAACGCAGGACGCAGCCAGCGTGCTTTGAGCATATCGAGACAATAGTTAACATGCGCCTTGACCAACCATCATATTGAGATTCATGGAAACTCGTTGGAAGACTCTGGCGTTATCACCACAAAAGTTGAATAAAACCAAATTTTGTGAATAATAATTAAGACATAAATTTTTGACGAAGTTTAGTCTAAATGATTTAGATTAAATGATCACAAATCGGTCATTCACTCTATGCGTACCACAGTTTGTTGGAGGCCCCCATTGGATCTTGAGGCCCTAGGCTTAAGCCTATATAGCCTACAGGTTACATCCGGCACTGAGCAGCAGACATTTTCTATTCCACTAGGATCCCTCTCCTACTGCTGATTCGAATTCAACGTACAGGGCTGCGGAATTGTTGCAAAAATGACACAGCTCCGGTGTCAAGCGAAATTTCTGACCTGTTATTGTTTGTCAGTTATTTTGCTTCTCATAGTAAAGGAGTAAACTTTGGCGTTTACTTTTTTGATGTGTGTAGTGTAAATCAAAACTTTTTGGTAAGATATCAGATACCGACAACCAGGCACCGACTGTGCTAAAAAACGTGGGGGAAATCAACCTTATTATTGTTTGGGTTTCGATGACGTCACCATGTTCACTCAACGATAGTACGATCCTTTTGTAAAATTGGCAAAGTGGGGACAAAATTTTGGAATTGATATATTTTGGTGACTATGGTTCCCCCTGGCTACGCTCATCGTGGTGGTATAGCAACTAGTAGTGTATACAGTATACAATGGTGCTATATCTAGATATCTAGCACTTAGCACTGCATTTAATATGAAAACACATTAATTCTGAGAGTTGGGCTCAAATAGACACAATTATGCTCAAAAATGGTGATAATTGAAACTCAATTGTTGGTTTCCCCGCCCTAATAAAATTCATATCAAAACATCCTGTGGTTTGTTGTTGATTTGCTCCATGTGGTGATTAATAATCGCAGTACACTTTGTTTATCGAAAATGACCAAATTTGAATTCATTATCGCAATTTTTGAGCATAATTGTGTCTAATTAAATATTTTAATGCTCAATGTTCCCTGTTTTTAAAGCATCATCCATGAAACGTTAATGTTTTTGTGTTCAGATTTAAGCCGACAAATAAAAAGTCTGCTTTCACTGAATTGACAAGCTTTAAAAGTTCAGATAGTGAAGTTCCAAGCTTCTACTTTGGATCAATGCCACCTTTTGCTCATAAACCTTTCTTGCAAAAGCGCTAGTAAACCTCTCAATGCCTAATATTGCACTTGAGCAAGAAGTCATCGCGGTTGCCATTACGACTGAAGTCATCGCGGTCGCCATTACGATTGGACTTATACTGTATTTACACGCTTCTGATGTACACCAACACAGCACGTTCAACCGAAGCCGAGCAGCGGCTTTGCTTTGAGGCTCTGACTTCCGACGTTGGCCTTCAACAAAACTTTCGCGCGTAGAAGTGGATCCCGTTGTCATCTAATTTCTTAGCGATTAATTCACGTATGTAGTTGATAACTGTAAACGCAGGAGTCTTTCTACGCGTTTGAAAAATGTAAATGTTTGGATTTCTGATAATCCCTAAGATCTTTTGGCTATGTTCAACCTATTCCGTAAAACCTTTGTAGCTACTTTAAACCTACTTCGTTTAAACTGTTTGATTAGACTTTGTTAAATCTAACTGACTTCATTGAAATATAAGATGGAATTAAACTGTAAACACAATCGTAAACCCATTATTACAAAACTTATTGACCACGCTCAGCTGCATGTAAAGATAGCATAGCACTGTACGTAATTAAATTTGTACAAATCACAGGCTTCTTGAAAATACAATAACACATCTGCGGTATTTGAAGGCCTAATGGGAAAAAAATAAAATTGCTTTAATTTTAGTCACATGCGCTTTGCCAACAAGACAGATTGCAGGCTTAGGGATGAATATTAGGGAAGGATAACGAGGCAGTCGCCTCGGGCCCCTCTTTTTCAGAGATACCGTGCCCCCCGTTGAGAGCTCTGCACCATTGTTTAGTTAAAACAGTTATGTACCACTCTACTGTAGAGCCACATTTAAAGAAGCTCTGAAGCAAGTCATATGTTTCTCAAAATAAAGCAAAAGTTATGGGACAATGTGCCATTAAAGGCAGCTTTCAATTGTGTAGCTGCAAAACTTTACCAATATTTGTTCCTTTCGTATGTATTTCATGCTCTTGAATACAGCTCATAAATTGAAATGTGCAACAACCACGTAATCCTACATTTACGTTTTGCAGTGGCGATGTTTTGGGGGCCGCTTTCTGAGATCTTGCCCCTAAATTTTAATATGCACCCCTGTGAAAGTTGTCTCAGTATCTGTAAGTAATGGCAGTAACAATTCTCTCAGCACTTGCAAAATAAAAAGCGTCTTGCTACTTACGTTAGATTTTGCTGCTGCCTCTTCTTGTTGCAGTTAACTGATTTCAAATAATTTACTGTAGGATAGGGTGGCAATAAACATCAGACGAAAGTTGAAACACTGAGCCTAGGAACAGCAGATCGGAGCCCAATATCTTGAAAGGACTGAATTTTTACTCGCCGGCAAGGTAAAGGGAAATCAGTGAAGAAAACGTTAGGGCTCCACATAATTGTGACTGAACCATCACAATACATGTCATCACAAATAAATATCTAGAATGAATGCTACTGTTGCTAAACAGTGACTACCCCGCAGTGAAGAAGATTTGAAACTGAATCGCTTCTTAGCCAAAGTTTGAGCTTCAAGACATGTAAAATTTATATCACCGCCATATTCACGCATGTAGTTTTAAAACTGTGCAAAAACAAAGTCTACAATATTGATTTAAGGCTACGCTGATACTGGAAACAAGGTTCTGTTATATTTGTAACACCCACGGTTATCAGGGAAGAATTTGCGATGGTCTTGAAATGAAGCTTACATAACCATTAGGTGGGATACAGCAAGCTGTTGCACCAAAAACAGCTGCGAAAAGCGTTACTCCAATTGTTTTTACTTGCGGTAATTTATGATGATTACAAAAGGTCAGATACAAGTTTGTATTCGACTAAAAGCTGAAGTAGGATAGGTTCCTTGAGGCAGTTTTGTTGATTTTCACTGAAGGATTTCTTTGGCTTATACTTCAAATATTTTATTAACCTGAAAACTTTGGAATTGGGGTTAGCTTTGCCCGTTGACCTCCTGACTACGCGCCTGGTGACAACCGTATTCTGATTGCGGACTGCAGACCAGTGCAGGAATTCGTGATTGAGCGAAGTTCATGTGCACACCGATCGGGCAATTCAAATTAACCAACACAATTTTCAACAATCATGACAATCCAGTTTACGCAGGAAATCTGTATACTGTGTCTACAGATAATCCAGGAATAATGTTCGTTTTTCTCATTTATTCCCTGGTTTTATGCTGGGGAAACGTTTCCTCAGTAATGTAACCATGACATTTGCACAACTACGTTACTTTTTATCTCAAAATGTCGGGGAGGACAAAAGGTATTATTTCCCCTGTCGAAACGTTGGGGGAACATGTCCTCCCCATCCCCCCACTTAAATATGATACCTGCCCAAAACCAAACACAGCACGGGAATAAGTATAACCACTGAGAAATATTGGACTTAGTCTTAGACCTCAATTATTTTCTTTTTGTAACCTTAATCCAGACCCTAACCCGACACACTTACCAAAACACTAAACCGTGGGCCCTAATCATCAGTTTTCTAAGCGTATTTGATATGTAGAATATTTCATTCTGTAGTACATGCGTATATGGCGTGAAGTCCGAAATTTCGCTTAACACCGGCTACAGAGCTCTTCTTTCCATGAAAATGGCTCCGGTTCCAGCTCCGAAGTTTTGGGTTTTCATGAGTGTGGCTCCAGCTCCGACTCCAGGGCTCGCTTTTTTCATAGCTTCAGCTCCAGCTCAGGTTTTTGTTCGTTTTCACAAATTGAAATTTTTAATTGTCTTCGTGTGCCTCAAGTTAAATTGTAAATGAATTATATCAAGTACCCAAAACTAAGAGAATATACCAAACTTTTTGAGTAATTAATCTGGTAGTTTTCTGCAAGCAGCGCTCTTACCACGAGAAAAGCGGCGAAAAAACAACAATCACAGATTCAAAGAACAGTCACTAGCAGAAACGTGACTCGAGATAACGCTAGTATAAACGAATTCTGGAAAGGCAGTTGCTGGCTTTGCCGTCAATGCTTGAGAACCTTTTGTTATTTCTTATGACTAGAATCAAGAAAATGGCTGTTTCGAAAACTACATTTGTGTCCGAGCATTTAAAAAGAGACCAGTCTCAATTGACCAAGTGTTTTGCACTCGTCGCATGCTTAGCCTGTTGCAATCTTGGAACTTCCAGCTAACAGCGCTGCCCAGGCAAACTATGCAAAGAGCTCAAAAAGCATATTCGATTGCCTCTCTCATGTGTTTCTTCTAACATGCACATATTTGCACTGACACAAATACGAAGATGTGTTTAAAGCCCTTTGTTCAAAGAAGTAGTATGACCTCTAGCAAGAAATTCACCGTTAACTTTTTGAAAATAGCTGAAAACTTCTGAATTCTTATCTTTTGCACGCATGCCGTGATGAATCACTAAGTAAAGCACAATTTAATCTGCAAAGCTTAGGAGAAAATAAGACTGGTTACCGTGCTGAAAACTTAACATCTTTTCCACGGATGAAAACCTCAAGAAAAGTTACGTTCTGATGTTTTTTGCACCATCGGGGATGTCATGCCTTTGACATTTCACTGCGCGGTGTTTCTCCACTTCATGTAGCAGCTGCTGCGCTGCTGCACCACTTCCCTTCTCTTTTCTGAAGGCGGAAGCTGCACGCAATTCGCGTGCACTCATGCGAAGCCAGGCCTCGGGTACAATCG
>JGI24022J15233_10000171_pt1 | contig 31172 bp, 17 predicted proteins | sample Ectturendosymbi2_FD_15233 | JGI IMG/M metagenome (IMG submission 15233)
CTGCAGCTATGCTCAGATTGTTTATCGCTGAGCATTATTCTACTGTATAAAAACATGCAACCATTTGAAAGAGATCGTCAAGAACTGTGTCATAAAAAAAAACGAAGCAAGCTGTAGTTACGTTGCTCAAAAAGTCAAAATGTTGACTGATAGAAAATTGTGGGGCGAAAAGTGTATTGGCCAAGACCAGCATTTTCAGCCCATGTAAGTGCAAGACGAAAAATTAGTATATTGCATTTCTTTCAATCATATTAAAAATGACAGTTTTTTTAAAAGAATTTCACTGCTTTTGGCAGATTTTAGCTGAAAATTTGAGACAAGACCTTTAGCAGCATCTAGCAGTTTTTGTGACATTATTTAGCGGATTTAGGTCACAACCATCTGGCAACACTGGCGGTCAGAAAGATACTCTCAGACTGCCATGTCACGATGCGAACTGGATAGAGCAGGGGTTCCCAACCTGGGGTACATGTACCCCTGGGGGTACATTTGCCTATCCGAAGGGGTACATTTAANGTTAGCAATAGAAGATAAAGATATATTTACATGTTGTTTATTTTCAAATATTTATACATATATCACTTAATATTGATTTCAAAAGTCATTATATGCATACTGTTAAATGTATCTGTGAAAAATCATGAGAAAATATTTTGTCATGAGGAGTTTTAGGGGTACATGTTCATCTGTCAAAATTATAAAGGGGTACATCCTTTCTGTTGAAATGCTGTAGGGGTACATGCTCAATTTTCGGAATGCTGAAGGGGTACATGGTAAGAAAAAGGTTGGGAACCCCTGGGATAGAGCATACAGTAAAGCTAGAAACACGGATGCCTTGCCCACACACTTTATGATTTAGCAGGTGTTAAGATGTTTTTTTTAACGTGGGGCCCCACGCTCTTAAAACGCTACGGGCCCCGCTCTACCTTAATCCGGCACTGGTTAGAATTATGTGGTTGCCACTTGCCAAAGTGGCTTTTGCTTATTACGTAAGCTCATCAAAATTTCTTTGATTTGCTTAGCATAGGAGCAGTAAAAACTTGCGCAAGCTGTGTACTCACTGGCAATCTGATTTCTGAATGATTGAGTAGAAACGCTAACAAATAGAAACGCTGACGAAGCGGCTGTATTGCTCAAGATCAGAAAAAGCAACTGTGTTTTTATTGTAGGATAATACTAGCCTTACACATATCTCTTATCTGCACTACAACCTTTAAGCTTTGATCAGGAGCGTATCGAACCTTTCGCCGAATTCACACGTAACANTCGACAAGATTCACCAAACGCAGGACGCAGTCAAAGTGCTTTGAGTATGTCGACACCATTCAGCATGCGGCTTGACCAACGGTCACATTGAAATCTCGTTGAAAGACCCTGGCGTTATCAACACGGAGTCTGATTAAATGCATAAAAATTGAAAACATAAATCGTTGACGAATGTTTATTTTCCGAACTGATCGTACACAGTAACGGCGATTGACTCTGTGCGTACCACATTTTGCTGGAGGGTCCCTTGGATCTTGAGACCCTAGGCTTAACAGAGTGTATACAACCCACGTGTAACTCCTCAAAAACTAATTTCACAGTACTCCGTGTTTCGTACAGCTTTACTGTACGTCATGAAATATAAATAAGACGCGCTCTTGCTTTACCATAAGCAAGAATTTGTTTACATAAAGCATTCAAGATCCTTATGTTGGCAATTCCGGCGACTAAAACTGTGGAATTTTGCGCTTTTGTTTACTTGAAAAACGAACCCAATGTCGCAAACTAGAGTCATTCAAAAAGCTATTGCTTACTGACTATCTGCAATTGTCCATAGCAATTCTACAGCTTCGTGGTAGGTCGGGGGGCCAAATATGAAATGGGGTGCACAGAGTTTAAATGGGGGTCCATAAATTGCTATGGGATGGGAATGGGACAGATAAATATGTCCCATGGACAACCCTGGCAATTTGGCTTTTTGGAAGTCAGATTTTGAAATTCTGGCTTTTTTAAACGCACAGAATCTAGCTTTTTCTGTTCTTTTTTTCAACCAGAAAGGGCTCGGCTCTGGCAAAAGATTGTCTGAGCTGCATATTCATTACAAATCTCTTCTGACGATAGTTTACTATGACCATGAAGGATACAGAGAATAATGCAAAGATTTTACTGTTGCCCTAAAAATGTTCGATGTATTTAATAAGAAACAAATGTAAGACAGTGTAATTACGGGGAAAGAAAATGGTTCTAAAGATTGGAATCGTATTATATCGATGTTTCTGACAAGTTTTAATGTTTGTTTTGTGAGTGTTTCTGCATGTTTCATGTCTATATGTCTTAACAAGACTACTTTCTGCCTTTTTTGAGGTTTTTGGGAACACGGTCTGGCTTTTTTGATAAAGACAGGTTGGCAACCCCGTCAAAGCAAGAAAAACTGCCATTTATACAGTAGTCTGTCGCTGTCACCGAGAATTAGGGTTTAGGTTTAGGGTAGGGTCTAGGTTTAGGGTTTGGGTTTAGGATTTGGGGTTAGATTAGGGATTAAGGTTTAGGTTTTAAGTTTAGTACATTACTTGCAAGTGTAGTGTAGTCTAGCGCACAATTGCCGGGCGTTAGTGTCACGTTACAGGTGGCAGACAAAAAGTTTTCAAAAGTAAAAGTCTGCTGGTGGACCTATAGCTACTGCCTTAAGACCACATTGTTTCAGTGTCCAAAGGACAATGAATTGCAAACTTAAGTGTTGTTACTTTGCTTTTGAGGTAATGTTATATTACGGGCCACGGGCCGGGCCAGAAAATAATTTGTGATTTAGCGTAAACGGGCCGGGTCTGGCGGTTTTTTGTTAGCTCCGGGCCGGCCGGGCTGCAAAAGTGCTGGCCCGTGCCATCTCTAGCTCCAGCCATAATCATTTGCAGTGTTTCCTATACAAAAGCAAACAGATTTCTAATATTTATCTTTGTGCAAAAAGGTTTTGCGCAGGGAGGACACATTTCCAACACTTCTTGTGCATCCAAAATTAAATATCAAAGTAGAAGAATAAACTAACATAAAAACGAAATACCGCATGAAAGTAGGGATGTTGCACAGTGGCGTAGCCAGCCCAAAATTTTTTTGGGATGGCAGCAAATACTTTGACATGAAGCGAGCAACAGTAGTTTATTAGGGGAACTGTTCCCCAGATCACAAAATGACAAGGTATGTTAGAAATCTTGGGGAGCATGGCCCCTTTAGTCCCCAGTGGCTACGCTATGGTGCTGCAGTTCCGCAGCGCACGTACAAGCCGCAACTGGAATTAATGCTCCTGATTGAACATAATGCAGCGTGTTAAATGGTATAGCAACAGTGACTGATGACCATGAGGTTTTCACCCTTTTCTTGCAATTGCAAACCCATAGACAGCTCATTCCGGGCACGAATAGAAGAATATTACATGGTTCGCGCAATCTGCAACCGGCAACGAAATGCGCAGTTTGTTGGTTAGCTTATTGCACTTAATCACATAAATTTGATCCAATGGATTTTAACCTGGGGTAAATTTACCCTCAGGGGTAAATTTCATCCTTCTATCTAGGGGGTAAATTTAATGAATAATAAATTATAGCAAATGCAAATTTTTATAAATTTTTACAAAATGCAGTATCCTGGATTATTAGTCTAGTTAGTTACAGGACAAAACACAAAAGTACATCCGACAGTGTTTTGTTCGTAGATGATGAGAGACTTAGCGTCATGGAGCATTGTTACGAAGTAGGTTTACGGATATATCATACAAACTGGAGATGTTGATTCTTGGATTATGTTCAGAGTTATGCTTAGTGATAACTAGGGCAACAAAATCAATGAAGTCAAACATTTTCTGCCTTTTTCGAAGTTTATGAAACGTCCACAAACCAAATTTCACGCTCATACCATGAAGGAATCCCAAGTTATTAGATCAAAAAAGGTCAAAATTTATCATTAGGTCAAAAGTTATCGTGAGGTCAAACTTTTCTTGCAGCACAGTTCTTTCTCTTTATCAATATTTTATTAAAATTACAACAACTTTTGCATATCAATATCAAGTCTGTAATAATGGGTACTGCAGTTCTGTAACAAAAAATGGGTTTCTTGTTATTTCTGACGTAATAATGTTGTTTTGCCCATTGCTGGACGGTTGAATATTATGCAGGATAGGCGGGCATGGTAAGGCAAGAACGCGGTCTTACAGTACTTAGTTTGGAAAATGCTCAATCCATTATGCAAAAAGCGTTTCAACTTTATGATGTTCTCAGGTTTGATTCCACTGTAGTTATTTGTGTACTTATCAATATATCACCCCCAAAGTTTAACAATCAATTTTTTATATTTCGAAGCATAGAGTGCATGAATATGCTTCTGGGTTAACTTCAACACCTAAAGCTGAATTATTTTGCAGTTGCAAACGCAGAAATTTCATAGGTCAAAATTGTGTAAATGACCAAGTCAAAATTTTAAGTTTTTAGGTCAAAAAGATGGTTGCCCTAATGATAGCTTTTCTCTTTTTTGTTCATCTTTATGCATGTGAAAGCTACCAGGTTCATTTGAGCACCTCGTGTGCGCAACACTGTTTCTGTTCACGACCTCATTTGGAGTTTATACTTAACAGGAGACTGTAGCTCCTTCAGAATGAAAAAATCCTCTATTATACAATAAATTTCACTGTTTTCACGATGGTCAGACTCTAGCACCATTTTCCTCTTTCTTTTCACAGAATGCTATGGACTGGACAGTGGACAGCCTTTTTTGGTGTCTTAGTGAATGAGTTGTTCATGAGTTTTAAGAATACGGGTTTCAACATTGTCAGTTATTATGTCGAAGGAGAAAACTTGTCCAGAATAGTACGTCAACTTCGGGTTGACTTCATCATAGCAGATGATGTTCAAAACCTCAATGTATCTTTTTTTCCACAGTGCCTGATAATGGTTCTATGAAGCTGTCGATTTTGTAAGCTTGCTTCACTCCATCCCACACACGTACCTGACAACCACGTGTCTTTGTAGACCAATTGCGCTCAAGTTCGTGCTGCAGGAACTCTGCCTATATCAGGGTTCGTTTCTGAAGGCACGATAGGATTGGAAGCACCCTGTCGCCTTGTTTTTGCAATAGCAAAAGCAAAGAAAACGCATGAAGTTGGGGAGTTGCTCTTGCTTGTTAAACCGTACACCATGGATATAATCGAAAAGAGAAGAAATGAAGAAACTTAAGAAGATTTATTCATCAAACCATACAGCACGTTGTCGTATAAGCGTTATGTCTTGTGATATGTTAGGCCACGTAGCAGACGAATTTCGAAGTAATAACGCAAGAGTCTCCCTTCAGCTAAATGAGTCAACTGACGTGTCGAATTGCACGTATTTGCTGGTTTACTGTCGATATATACATGCAGTTGAGTTGAAAGAGTGAGTTCTTGATATGCAAATCTCGAGAAACAACTAGCGAAGTAACGGATGATCGGGAAAAAATGAATAATTTCTTTCAACAAAATAAACCCGTGCAATCACTTTGGCTCGCTATGCACAGATGGCGCCTCTTCTATGCTCAGTTAAGTCAGGTTTTACAACTCTGGTGAATAAACGGGCATTGCACATCATTTCTACCCCTTGTGCTCTTCATCGGCATGCACTGGGGAGTAAAGCCTTTCCAGAAAGCCTTTCACATTGCGAATCATATGTCTGTACCGAACAGTAAACAAATTTCCGTTCCCATCCGTGACTCATCACATCGACTGAAAATGCATTTCCCAAACAGATGAAAGGATGCTTTGTTCTCAGCCTGCTTAAATTTTGTGATACCACTGCTGCGCTGCAGTAGTCCATAACTATCGTGACGCAATTTCTCTGTAACTATCACCATTATTTCCAATATATGCGGCAACTACAAACTCTTACATGGCAAAGTTAAGCCAATTTTTTCTTTACTTACTTCTATAAACTATTCTTTTTACGCTACGAATAGCTTCGACCTCGGGAGGTCTGCAGCCCAAATGGTCCCTGGTCCTTCGCAGCCTACAACACCCTCATGCATTTTGTTAATCGGTCTTCATGGAACTCATCGCAGTACTATGCGGCGGTTGTGAACATGGCAGCCGCCTTGGCGTCATCCATGCATGTGCTTATTACTAGTATCGCGTGTCTATGCTTGGGTTTCATCAAAGCAATCGTGTTAGCAACATTAAGCCTATGATTTTCAATTGCCTGTTTTCAATTACATCTTCGAGTTCTTTCATGCATCTGTGTGTTCCTTGGTACTGCCATATATGGTGAAGTCCACTGTTTTTCGTGCGGGAGTGAAGACATTATACAATGCAATACATTAGTTGCAGCAAATTAATTATCATCTGCTGTGGCCATCGGCCAGGATTCGGTCATTAATTAACTTTTACGGTCATTGATTGGAGATAATGACCAGGGCACATCTGTCCCCTAGCCCAGTGGTTCTCAAACTTTTTAGTGATGTATCGTTTGGAAAATATTTTGTTTATCAAGTACCGCTTGACAGTAATCATGAGCACAATAATTAGAAATGTACATATAATTATTGTAATTAAAAAAAAAAAATTGTCAATTTTAAATTGAATCAAAGCGGTTGCTGGGAGGTTTGAGGCTTAAATTTTTCAACACAAGATTTCAAGTTCTCAAATAGCTGTCCATCACGACTTTCATCATATTTTAAAAGATAACTCATATTTTTGACCTGAAACTCTTGTGGCTGATGCTTTTGTACTTGGTTTTTGACCTGAAGATGTGGGTACAGCGAAGGTACATTAAAATGGCACGAAGATCTCATTGTTCGCCGTCATTTCGTTACATTTGAAGGCCCTCGCTACTAAACCTCTTTAGACTCGGAAATTTCCGGCGAAATGGAGCATCGCTTTTGAAACGATCGCTCGCCAGTATTCTTGATGCTATTCAAAGGATTGTACGAATGTTTGTGCTTTCTTTGCTCATTTGGCATCATCAACATTCATAAATAAAACTCTTTTGAAGGAAATGTATATCGTATTCTCAAAAATAAAAATGAACTCGCGGACATTTCAGCACAATGAAATAAAAGTGAACAAAACCACGAACTTGAGCATATGTAAGCAGTTTTTCTTAAACAACATTACCTTTCCGCTTGTGAAAAGCGTCATCATTTATTGCAAAGACAACCAAAATACACGCAAATTCAACTTTCCGCTCAAAAGTGATTTAACACACTATGATTGTGCTCGACGTCACAAGCATTGCCTCAGGGCGCAGAGAAAATAGAGACAGCGCTGTGCAGTGACGCTTCTGTGATATATCAAGTCGATACTACATTGAATGAAAGATTTGTAGTGATGCAGATCTTGGATATTTGTCTGGGCAGACGAAAGTTGACAGAACACTGACACATAAAACTAAAAAGGTAGCTTGATTTCGAAAAATAAGGAAACGTAAGGAGCATGAAAACAACCGAAGAATTTATCGAAAAAACTAGGAGTTTACAAAGAACTTTTCATATTTCTTGCTTCATTGCATTTTTTTCAATTGGTTTGACCATCGTAAGATATGGTTATTTTAGAAAATTTAAAGAAATAGCAATCTTCAACATTAAGGTTTTGATTTTATTGTAAAGTGAAGGCAGCCAGGGTTGAAACCACCCACGAATAAAATAATTTTTAATTGCGGTACGATTAGTTAACATACAGACGTAAGGATCTTATGTTAATAAGCATTTCTATACCAAAGACCGGACGTTGTGCATAAATTGTAGCCTTGCATTGCATTAGACAGGATTTCTAGATCCCTTACAGTACAACTGCAAAGTTGAATAAAAGTTAGGAATGGAAAGTGTTGGCTGTTACATTTTTTAATATTTTTTGAATTTAAATAAAGTAAAGCGCTTACTCTGGTTGACGTACTTTACGTGCGGTGGTATACATTAAACGAAATTTGTAGAGCACCATAAAATGTCCTTGATTTATAACAAAATTCACTCGTACTTGGACGCAGGTTAGATCTACTAGTACAGGTCATTTATTTGGTAACTGGTGATAACTTGCTGTAGCACATCTGACTAAGTTTGTCTGTTATGTCTGTGGTTTAAGGAAGGCGAAACCCACTGTTGAGGTGTTTGAGCCAACTTTTGGCCATAACTCGCAGACCGATCACACTAGAGAGTCAGTCAAGACATCAAAATGCGGATTTTCGTGTGTTTAATTTTTAAGAAAACGGATAAATTGGCACTGGAAAGTTTTTTTATAGATCCCAATAGTGTCACAGGATCGTCTTCGTGATGTCACAGTGCGCAATGTTTTTTCAAGTGTCGAAGATTTTCAAGTGCCAAAAAGAAGGTGTCAAGAGCAGTGTTGGGATAGAGTTTTGCTATAGTCTAGCAAGCAGTGGTTTGTAATTGCAATTAACTGTATTGGAGTGACTCAAATTGGCGAAGGTTAGGACGTTTTGGGAAAATGGATTCGTGAAGCAGTTTGTCAGTAACATCAATTTTTGTTTCTATGGGAAAACACGCAATGAAACGTAATAAAAGATAGTGCTGATTTTGTTGTATCTAACTTCCAGGTAAAGCATATCCTCTGGTACAGAATTTGCAAATCGGTTTGCATACCCTACAAACATAAAGAAAACTCTCAATTCTACATTACAAAAACGTAAAAAGAACAATTTGAATGGCCCCCAATAGCTCATCGACACTATTTTGCTAACGGGTGCATAATACTTCCATGTGTTTTACTGAAGTGAAAACAAATGCAAACAGAATTCAGATAACAAGGCATTCCTATACCCAGAAATGTAGTGCTAACAAAAAAGGTATGGGAACGCACCCCAAAAAATAGCCATTTTAAAACAGCTTCAAGCCGATTTAAAAGCAAAATGTGAAAAAGGTGTGGGAACGCCGTTCCCACGCGTTCCCGCCCCACTGCTCCCCTGCCTATAGGCTACCACAGTGTGAATAATGGCGAAGTGACAAGAGGATATCCGAAATTTTTGTATTTTGGTTGAATTCAGAAATAGACTTCAACCTTGTTTGACCAAACGCATTAGAATATTTCATCATAATAATTGAAGAGCTGGCTTAGCTGCTTTCACATAAAGATGCAGAAAACTATTATGTTGAAATACTTTAAGCAGTTATCCAGGGATCAGCCAAACAAAGGTTAATCCAGCAGAACAACTTTTGCCAAAACATATTAATTGTGTAACTTGAAAAATCGAAAGATTTTATACAAAACTCAGGACTTTTTTAATTTTTAGAAGGGATAACTGCACTTCTGAACCTTCACGGCTTCTCCTGTGTGGCTATTTCACCAAATCTTGTTCATAAAAATTTTGTATTGATGTTTCACACAACAGTAGGAGCACTTCTGTCCACAATTTTGCCGGTGTGTTGTCTCTTATACAAATGGCTAAACGATGTCACAGAAACGACTACTAAACTCCCACTTTAAGAAAAACTAACTGGCAACATAATATAGGATGAACTTCTTTAATTCGCTTGAAAATATATATGCTGTAAAATAAAATGTATTTTACTCTACAGCAGCAACAATGTATGTTGTGAAAGGGTGGTGCTTTCTAATTTTGGTTATAACGTGCATTACCAACTGCTCAGGTTCTTTCAACAGAAGAAGTATCAAATATGAGGCAATAGGAAGGTATTTTTTGAAAAGTTGTGAGCTGCCGATTCTGCATGGCGTAGCTATAACAAATTCTCTGGCTAGAATAAAGGAAGCAACCATTCTGACAAGATTTTTTTAAATCCGTATATTTTGTCAACATGCCTTGCAACACTTCTCAAAGTTTAGATCTTTCAGGTTACAAATATGCGTTTCTCTTGAACTTTTGAATGAAGCAGATTTAAGTTTGATTTCAGCATGATCTGTTTTCCTCAACTAAACTTTTCGTCCTAATTCTCTTAGTTCTCCCAATGTCATTTGCTATTGACTTGACTGGTTTTAGTGCTTTCAGCACAACATGTGTGTCCTTTCTGTTAAAACAACCACCACCATTCCATGCTGTAAAATGCATTTGTGCATTTATGTTTTAAGTAGATTCACCTCTGAACATGCAGTGCTTTTTTGCAAGGTAAAATGAAAATTGTAGTAATGAACCATTTGCTTTACAAAAGAATAAAATGGACTAAACTAAGCTCAAAAATTGAATCGTTGCGAGTTGATAATATCTCATATCTCAAGTTAAGTCAAAAACAATATTGCGGTAATTTGTAATTCGTATTGCTGATTCTGCTTTCAATACCTAGGTAAAGCATAAAATTTTCTGAACCGTTTCTTAACTGGAAATTCGAACAACATCTTTTTTTAAAAGGAAAAGATCAAAGCGTCAAACGGAGGGAGTCTGCTACAGAACGGAATCCTACTCTTGCACGATAACTTCAGTGGAAGTTTACACAACAACATGTTACTACTTTGGAAATTATTTTCCATATTCGTGCCAAAGGTGTGCCATGTTATGAACTGAACAAAAATGTTTTTTCCAGGTCAATCAAAGTATTTATACTTGCAAGTCAAATACAGGCACACTTCACGTCTTAGATTTATGTACGAATGTTGCATACAGGAGGTATTTAATTTGTTTAGCAAATTCAATGCAGACACCATTATATGAACATTTGGTCCTCCAGGTTGTTCAGACGTTTTTGGAGAAAAACTACATAAATTGTTATTTTGCACGAATACGTGAAGCAAGAAAACTATTCGCAGAGTCGAAGTGGCAAATCTAATATACCTTTTCAAATATAAACCATTCATTTTCAAATATAAACCATTCATTAGAAATAAAATTAGTCTGAACAGTTCGTATTGTACGACAAAGTTGTGATAGGGACACTTGATAACGGTAATGCAGTACCTAAAAGATCTCAAAGCAGTTGACAACAAGATGCTTTATTAAAAATAAAACTGCCAGCTTCTAGATCACTGTACTTCATGACTTTACCGCAAACAACTACGAGCCTGCTTGGACTGATGGCATATCCTTGCGCACTCAAAATTCACAACTTCCTCATCTACAGCAGTTGTCTTCAACCTTTTTTGTACAATCGCCTCCCCACAGGAACTTTGCTTGAAAATCGCCCCTGTTCCTATAATTTTTGCGTTGTCTGAAAATAGCATTTTGTTTGGAAAATAATTCAGTGCTAATGAAATATAAACAGACAATTTAGTTAGCAGAAAGAAAACGAATGCTAATGTTTTTTGTAGAATAAATGTTATTCATTTCCAAAAAAACAGCTCATTCCAACTAACGCCAAGGTTGCGATGGTGTAACGAGTATCTGCAAGCTTTTTCAAAGCAGGCTGCCCGTTGGTCAGCATAAATGGAGTTTCCCCGATCTTGTTCATGGCAAGGCGATTGCGGTATTTACGCGCGTGCCCTGTGCAGTACTTGCGGCAGAAACCTTGCTCAGAAAAATAGGTCGTGGGAAACCCCAGTAATAATAGCTTCACTTTGCCCCAAAGTTCCGGAAAGCGCTCAATACACTTGACCCCAAAATTTGACCATCCGTGTGTATGAGATATAACAAGGGCTTCAACAGGGCCTGACTCCACTGTAGTAATCGAACCAATGCTGATATTACTATCGTAATCGAACCAATGCTGTTATTACTATCACCCCCTGGTTTTCTAACCAGGGGAGGCCATCCGGTTAGAGCCGGCACTTTCTTGTGTGGCAAAATCTTGTGTTAATTTTCGATTTACGATCAATAAAGCTCGATGTACAGTCAAAAAATTAATGTACTGACCAAATATACCATGGCTAAAGTTAAAAAAACAAATTCTTCAAAAACTTGAAGTTACTGCATGTATATGCTTCTGAGTAAACCTCAGCACCAAAGGCTGAACTATTTTGCGGTTTCAAACGCAGGAAACCGACAAGTCAAAATAAAGTGAAAATTTGTAAACTTATAGTCAAAATTTCAAGTTTTTAGGTGAAAAGATCGGTTGCCCTATAATCTTCGTGAGAACCGCGATGCTTGACTCCCAACCAGTGACAATCTCAGTCTCAAAATCTCTCTTGGATAGTTGGTGCAGAGAAGCGTTACTCAGAACGACGTTAATTTGATTGATGACCAGTCCAATATGCGTTTTATTATATTAGTTACGAATCATGTAGTCGAAAGTATAATCAAAGTATATCAATAATCAAAGTATATCAAATGCTATCAATAATCAAAGTATATCAAACTGATAATCAAAGTATATTAAATGCTTTGATTCCAAAGTAACAAATATTGTTTTTTTTAATCAATTCAACATTTGAATATGTTTTAACCTTTTAACCTACAGAAATCGCCCCCCTGAAAACTGAAATCACCCCCTAAATCTCGTAAATCACAAAATCGCCCCCACGAAGCATAAAAGCGCCCCCTGGGGGGCGATTTCGCCCACGTTGAAGACCGCTGATCTACAGAATGAACAAAAAATTCAGAATCCTCAATCACATACATGTTTTGGTTTCATAGCGAAGCAGTGCATCATAACTATTTCAGAATAACGTATTTACTTGCCAAATTTGTTGGATAACTACAGCAGCAAAGAAAACTCTACTTGTTTGGCAGGGAAAGGAACGTCAACAGGCCGGGTACTTGCTCACGACAAGTTCGCGAATGCTGCAGCGGTTATTCTTTGAATCAACAAGGATTGTGTGTTGCACAAGTAACAAATGCAGGTTTGCTCATTGATGGGAAATTGGGTGTTGTACTAAATCCGTGCTAAACAACATATAAAAAGAACAAGAGTTGACCTGTTTGTGAGTCAAGACTCTTCCTTGTTTTCACAATGAGGTTTAGGTTTCACTTTCTTGGTCTTAACATCAGCTGGTTTCATAGACCAATTCGAAAATTACAAAGGAAGTGCAAAATACCGCAATTGCTGTGGTCTTCGCATTTTTTCTGAATACACTCAAGAAAAATTTGCAATTTTACTCGAACACTTGCTTTCTGACCGTATTAAAAATAATGAGAGCTGAAGGGTGAGTCATGCAAAATTTGTAGGCCAACATGACGTTTATGATGTTAATTGGCTTATGAAATCAACCAAACCGGTCTCTGCTGCTTATTGAGTTACCACACAGATTCGCTGTATTTTTAAAAGTGGTTTAAAGGATGTGATTTATCTTGTGTTTAATGTACATGGGCTCTGAAGACATTGGAAACAAAATGAGTGCTAAAAAAGTTCCATTTTTTTTTACACAGAAAAGAATAAAAAATCCCGTTTAATGGGCCGAAGTTAAACCTTCAAAACAGACATGTTTTGAGATCAATAAAATAGCAAAAGTTTTTTTCACCTTCACTCAGTAGTGGTCAACTTTCGGAGTCGTTTACAAGCAACAAAAACAACGAAACATGTTTTTCTAGACGCCAGGAGTGACTTAATCTTTGCAGGGTTGGGAGCTTTGGCTGCATATAAAAATGTTTATGCCCTGTAGAGGATGAACTTGATTTAGAATTGGTAAATTGTAACTAAATGTGAGCGAACTCATGTGAAAAGTGTTTGTCACATATGCGTGAAAGCAGAGTGCAAAACTTGCTGTGCTATTTCTGGTCTGTTATTCATTAATACAGCCACGAATTTCTGCGTTGCAGGTGAACATTCGTCGCTTGGGCGCACACAGACAACTTGTAACGGCTCACTACAAATGCTTACGTCTGCCAAAGGGACCGTAACATCAGAAAATCATCCAAATATATATCCCAATAATTTAGACTGCAGCTGGAAGATAGTGTCGCCACCCAATTGGAGGATTGAAGTGGAATTTCTAATTCTACAATTGCAACCGTCGAAGTAAGCACCCGATAACGGTTTTGGTCTCATATTTCGAGTCAAAGCCAGATTTACCTTTCCTATACCCTAGCCCAGTATTTTTCAAACTTTTTTAGTCCATCGCCCCCTTTTCATTGTCGACACGTCGTTTTTGCCCCCCAAGCCTGATAAAGCAAACAGAAGGTAGAAAATTTAAAGAATTTGATTTAAAGAAAGTATTAGATAGCTGAAACAAGCCATTGAAAAGCTGAACTAAGGAATTGGATTACGATGCTAATATTACGTTCAGAATTCTTATAGAAATAATCCAGGGCTACGGAGACGGAGTACCAGAGGCGGGCTTTTGATGGAGCCGGAGCTCAAATCAAAAACCAGGAGTCGGAACTCGTTTAAAATTTAGGACCGGAGCCGGTTCTCTGGCCATTTGAGGGTATCTCCGGGTTCCTTCCTTGATTCTTACGGTTTTGCCAAGTAGACTTACGTGTGCTCTTTATAGCACACTAAACGCGATTGCTATGACTTACGATACCAGACTGCAACGATAGATCTGCAAGCATGTGATGTTCCTTTGGTTTAATAATCGCTAAGGCTGTGACATCGTAGCTGCCAGGTGTGGTGTTACCTGTTGAACATTGTTTCTCAAACACTGTTCTAAGAACCGCCTGCAGCTCGCAAGCATCCTTTATGCGGCTTTTAGCAATCTTCCTGTGACAGATTCTATTGAATAAGAACTAATGATGTCTTCTTCGTAGGTGAAATATATACTCTGTAAGATCTTAGTGTCAAATTCATTGCTGGGAATGGATTCCTTTCGATAGGCAGTGTCTTTTAGCAACACCTCTAATATTTGTGTAAGAGACTTCGTTAGTGCAATCAAACAAAACGTGTCAATCGACTTGTGGTAAATATTTTTTGTGCGGCTCTCTAACAAAATCGTAAATCTGGATTTGGCTCGCTTAAGCGAAATGGTTGAGAATCACTGTTGTAGAAGTAAGCAAAACGTCAGCTGTCACAACATCTTACTTTCTAGTCAGAATGATCAAACCGGGTCTGTAGTAGTGTAGTGATCTTAAAACAACTGAGCTATAATGAGTAGTTATATAATAAAATATCCACAGCTTTAGTAGCTGTGTAGTTATGCTGTTACCAGAGAGTATATGATTAAGATGTGATACCATTGCAGATTTAAGCGTGAAATGCACGGCACGCCATTACAAAGTAGGAATTTTTTGTTAGAAACCATTAGGCTTACTAGATTATTGGCAAAGTTCACTAGGGAACATTACGTTTACAAGCAGTAGCATAACATGAAAGTTATAAATCACTGGTAACGAACTAGCGTTGTTTTGCACAGCAGTACATTATTAGGAGGTTTTAAAATCAGTGTAAACAAATGTGGTCTTTTCTTGAAGTTTGCATCTGTGGAAAAATATATACTTTCAGCACGGTAACAAATTTTATTTTCTCTTAGCTTTGCATGTTAAATTGTGCTTTACTCTGCGATTCATCACTGCTTATATGATTGTGAAAGATAAGAAATCATAAGTTTTCAGCTATTTTTGAAAAGTCAAATGTGAATTTCTTGCTAGAAGTCATATTATTTCTTTGAACAAAGAGCTTTTAAAGTCGAACACATCTTCGCATTTGGGTTAATGCAAATGTGTGCGTTTTTGAAAGAACACACGAGAGTCGACTGTTTTGTGTTCTTTACAAGGTTTGCCTGGGTGTCATATTTATGACGGCTCCGCAGCCCTGAAATAATTCACACTCTAGCCGGGCACATAGATAATCCAGAATAAAAATTCAACGGATAAGTTGTTTTAGCAACAATCTCCAACGATTAAATTATCATAGTAAATTGAAATTTGCAAGAAACAAACAAGTCACAATAGTAGGGCTACTGAATTTAACTCAATGATCGATTAGTGGTTGGGCATTTTCGCCCCCTTTGCGTTGTTTCCCCTCCTATCTCCCCCTTTGTTTTTTTCGCCCCCTTACCCATCAAAATCGCCCCCAAGGGGATGGTTCCTCCCACTTTGAGAAACACTGCCCTAGGCCAAACTCACCAGTCGGCCCAATCTTATAAAAATAAATAATGAGGAATGAATCAGTTTTTGTTTTTTTCTTCTCGCGTGACAAGTTAGTTTCGGTTCACTCCAAATACCCTTGAGCTTCAAACCAATGGTCATTGATTCATTCGTTTTCATATCCGCGTTTCCTCTGGAGAGGGTCCCTGGGACAGCAGCCCAATAGGAAAACTCGAATATCACCCTTTAGCAGACCAATTGTTACTATTGTTATTGGTACATCCGGCCCTGGTTGAGTGAAGAAGTACGTAAGTTATGACATCTTTTGCCAATAACCTTAACGACCAATATTTGCCATTCCAATCCTGATTCCGTGGTGTTGCCCCAACCTCTTGTCAAAATTAATAGCAACACGAACTATTTCTTTACAAATGCATCGTTGTAATAGTGATTCAGTATATATTAGGTAAATCAAGCAATTGACCACGTTGGGAGTAAAGGCAGTATTCAAAAATCTTTGACTTTAAAGCGTCATCTCGCTAGCTACTCGCACATACCCAAGTGGATAAAGTCTTACGAAGTGTTAATTGAACGTCGCGAGCAGAACAAAAGCTGTTCAATTAAAAATGAATGAAATAAATGAAAGAAAATTGGTTAACCGCGCAAAGAACAGACACAATGTCATCTGAATTATGAAGGGTATGCAGAAGTATTATGAAGTGTAAACAGAAATATTATGAGGTGTAAGCATTGTTCACATACCAACAACATAAATGTCCTGAAGTTTTTATGTCAGGAAAACGATACATTGATCTAAGTTTTTATTTTTGAAAATAGTTTTCTTGGAACTTCTGAAAAAATGTATCTTTACCCGTTAAAGTCTTCGTTGATAATTGACATGACTTCGTTTAAGCCTACATCTTTTATCCTATCGTTTTCATCAGATAATTCCTTTTTGCAAAGTTACGGTTTTTGAGACTCAAAGTAACAGTTGATTTAGCCAAACTTATTCAAGCTCATGGTGAATAGCAATGACTTTAAAAAAATGGTATGNTGTAAAACTGTAATATTTTTGTCATCATTGCAGTATGCCTACTAAATCCTCACTATTTTCACGGGTAAAAGTTTTCAAACTCTGTAGTTGAGGAGAAATGTTGTTCTTTTGAGAGCGTTTTTTCTACCTCAAATTGACCAATATTTGTATCGAAAATAATATTTTGAATCTTTGTTTTTCCACAGTGCGGCAGCCAAGATTTCAAGACAGATTTTTGGCTCTTTACCATTTTTACTCTATTTTGTTTATATATTAACGATTTCTGTTCCATCGTTATTTTTACACAGACTTTGATCCATTTATTACTGATAGTATCGCAACACAATTTGTTGATCGCCTGTGTTCAAGGATGTTCATTGAAGCCAGGTGTTTGAATCACTAGTTGCTTTAATTGCTTTTGTAGATTATGAAACATGGTGCACGTTACCACCAAAAATGTACGAGGCCAGTAGCAGCAGCAACAATACAAACATGTATTCGGATTTTGAAAGATAAATAAGAACTACATGAAAAATTCCATTGCTGCGGATATTTCAAAAAATGTCAGTTAATATATATTCATTAGAAGAAGGACCTCTTCGTGCTTATTTGGCTTGCTTTTTGTTGAGTTGCTATGGATTTGTAGAATTTTGTCAATGACATTACACTAATGTCAAAACTAAACTTTCGCAGGTACGTGTGTTCTCAGGGATTCTGCAGCTACAAATGCACGGGGGATGTGTTACAAATCGACGACTCTGGCTCCAACAAGTGGAGCCTTTGTGGATCAGAGACAGCTCTGCCAGTTTTCGTGTCATACACTGGAATCGTAAACCTGAAATTTGTGACAGATTCAGTGGTCGGTTACACCGGTTTCAAGCTTCGGTACAGAGTTTTAAGACCTGTTTCAACTTTATCCACTGAAGGCCATGAGACTTCGACAACCATGTTCTCAGCGACATCGACAACTGCTGAAGGAACTTCCATGCCATCGACTGCTGCAGCAACCATCGGAACAAATGGTAGATTTTTTACTACGTCGAGCAATGAGGTAAATTTTGTTAAAAGAAGTAGGCCTACTTCTGATTTCTGAATTAATGTATTGGTATTGGAATGTAAACCACTTTTTATAATGAAAAAGACTGTTGCTTTTGAAAGAAACTTAAGGAAATCTTCAAGATGTCAGTGCAGGTTTAGAAGGTAAACAGGACTACCACCAGTTTGGTAATAGCAGTAAGTAACCAACTTAAGATTTCGCACAACACGAAGCAGACATTTAAAATATGTAAGGAAAAAGATTTTGTCAGCTATCTGCATTAGAAGTGTTTCGTAATTATCGACATATTTTGACAATTATTGACCAGCATACAAAGAGTGCACTGGGAGGGTGTTCAAAGCAAGCACGCGCTATTGCCAAGGCAAGGCTTACATGTATGCGTTACAAAAATTCCTGCGCGCGACTAAAATTTACAGAAAAATTTAAAATTTTCACCCTTGCGCTAAGCCTTAAACCCTAACCCTAATGCAAAACCATATATGTAAATCCGTGTCTGCTTTTCGAAATGTATGTGAAAAACGGTCCAAAAATTTTTAACATAGCCTAAAATCTTGTGTGAGAACATAAAAGCGTCTTGTGCACAATAGAAAAATCCAATAGTATCAAGGTGTGACTCGAACAGACAACCTTTTTCCCCAGGAGCTCTAGTCACTTCCTACTCGACCATGTTGGCGGTGGTGAGACAACCTCTCCAACTTAGTTTTATATCTGGCACAAAACTGGATACGAGATACGGTTTTTTAGTCCATCGAAACGGAAAACCGGATATGGCCGTTAAGACACTACCTTCAACTAATGTTGATTTTTAAACCGGCAGTATCCACTGAATAATTCATGACAGCACTGAAGGTAGACAACCGAACTTTCAAAACATGATTGCAGGCAGCGTCTTGCGGCTGCAACTTGTCAACACCGTTTTTATTTCGTGAGAATGTTCGACACATTTCAGCCATGTGCCTATGGATCAAAAAGTGCTGCTAGCTTAAACCAGTTTGCTACGGATCTGAAGGAAGACTCCCAAAATTTTCCAGAGCGAGATCTGACTCGTAACAAGGATTATTGTACGTGGACCTACTTTGCTTCACAAACTGTTTCCACATATTAATTCTTGAAAACAGACGAGAGTATTGAGCTTCGGTTTCTTTATAGGATTTCTAGTTTCGCAGCAGAAATGCATCATACAAATCAACATCAACACGTAAATGAAAATTGCGTTCTTTTATCTGACAAGTCGTAACCGAATTTCAAAAAATTAAACACTGTTGGAATACGTAAATCAGCAATCATTAGTGTGCAGTAAACACAGACCGCACGTGAGTGGTTGCCATAAGCCCATTTAGAGGTTTTATTAAACAGCTGGAATATTAAAACAAACTTTAGAACGACTGCGTGAACTGAATTAGGTGATGAAAAACAACAAATTAAACGTTGGTTGTTTTCGATTTTAAACCTATTCTGATAAAAATGTGGAAATAGTGGAGAAAGTGGGATCATAATTGCTCATTCCGAACGACTTGCATTTTGTTACTCGATGAATAGTTCATGCAAGTTTTATTCCGCAAACAAACTACAACATTGATGAAAAATTATTTTACTTGCTAAACGAGACAGCAGCTATTCACTGAACCTGGACCGCTTTCATTGCTTTAGTCGTTGCGTAAAAATATGAAGGAGTTACTTTTATAGATTTAGACTCGCACATTTCTGTTTGAAATATTTTTAAGTGCCTTTTTTTTGTGTGATATTTACATCGTGGTAACTTGTGACATCGTTGTGGCAAAACGTAGCTTGTGAGAAATAATTTTTGAACACGTGGGCGAAAATCAACTTTATAAGATACCATTAAAACAAAGTGAAAATGTCACCACTGATGCTAGTACCTAAAGAGGCCTTTAAACTTTTGAATTTGATTTGCCGTAAAATTCAGTTTTTTTTATATGTCCAGACATATAATTGTGCAGCATTTCGGATATGTGATAGGCAATCTACATTTTTGATTGTTTTCTTACACAATCGTTTTAAGAAAAAACGTACGGTTTATACATTCGTGGTATTGTTAACAACAGTGAACTGCTCCTGACCATAAATACCTGCATATTTCCTGTTATGTAACTTTAATTTCAAAATTACTGTAAGTATCTAGTTGTTTCAAGTTATTGCATGTTTAGTCAGGACTTCATTCCGGATAAAATATAGTAAACACAGTCGGATTGAGCATTTAAAAGTTATTAGATTTGGCACAAAGTTATATTTCCACAAATACTGCTTCGGACTCGGAATCGCATTCATCACATTGACGATAATTTGAACTTGAAGCTGCTATCTGATAACAAGCATAGCTCAGTTCAAAAGAAATGAGTCTTTCCTGCTATGGAGCACTTGCTTCCTTAGCTTTCCTCAAATAAGCGTTACTCGAAGTTACACATGAAGGCTCACAGCAGTCTTCCGCAAGACTTTGGCCACAGTCATGGGCGTCCGCAGAAATTTTTCCAGGGGGGGGGTAACGTCGACATTTTGCTTGTCTTTTTCAGGTTGTTGGTGATGCAACGCAAATGGACGTATACAAAAAGGAAAATGTTCAATGTTACGGCAACAGTTGCATACAGCGTTTTCTTTGCAAGAAAACTTTACAATGAGCAAATGTTTGTTGTAGTGGGCATGGATATTTTAAGACTGAGTTAGCAGAGTTCTAAATGAATAATAAACTTTGTGAATTTTTGGAATAGGTGTAAAATCTTATGAAAATACGTACAAACTACACATTTAATTCGAATAGCTTCTCCCTGTTATTGTGCTTTTCCAATGATTTGGAATGTTGCAAGTGCGCGAGATGAGATTTCATTACGCAAATGGTTTGGTGGTATGCGCAGAGGCAGTCAAAGGCATAACATCCCCGATGGTGTGAAAACCATTGGAAGCTTCCTTTGGTCGAACAGCTAGGGGCGAAGCAAAACGATCCAAAAATACCGCGCATTTGCGCACCTTTAGAGGGTGCAGTGGTTGCAAAGAATGCGTTTTATTGGCAGCAGTGATTTGGTTTTCACTCACGTTTTTTACACATAGTATAAACCAGGTATGGGCAAACTTGTTCAATAGAAGAGGCATTTGCAGAAAACCAAAAGCACCAGCGAGCCGCAAAACCAGTTTGTAATGTCAATACGTATACGGTAAAGAATGCAAGTTTTACATTAATTGATGTACACAAACGTTAAATATGAGGCAACAACTCTCTATCAATTTGAGACATTGCTGTTAATCTAGAACAGTTATGTCAAACCCAAATGGCTTACAGAGCCAAAAATCATGTCACTGTCTTGACCAGAGCCGCACATTGAATAACATATTAATGAGGGCCGCATATTGAATGACATACTTTGATCTTAGCAAACTAAATTGAGCTTAAGCGTTCGAATACTAATTGCAATGGCAACAGACGTGATAAAGTGGCACGCAGGACCACCTGCATTAAAATTCCAAATTGAAGATTATGAAAATAAGGACAGGTTGTTAGTATGTAGGATATTTTCACTACAGCAAACACCTAACCTGGGCCGCACAAAACCTTCGACTGGGCAGCACGCGGCCCGCGTGTTGGACATAGCTGGTCTAGAAGAGCCACACAAAATATCTTGGCGACCCGCAGTTCGCCAACCATTAGTATAAACCTACGTGGCTTATGGCTATCAGCAGTCACTGTCTCACTACATTACCTACCAAGATATCTGCGTTCAATAGTTCATGCGGCAAAGCGCATACGGTGACTTGAAGTGCATCTTCGAAGATTTGTTGCCATGTTATTGTTACGCAACAAAGGCTAATAGTAGAACAATTCGCTCGCGAGTTTCGCAACCTGCCTCTGCAGGCAAAGAGAATTTAGTGAACGGCAAGCTCATAACTGTATGATACCAAAACAGTGAACCTGACTCTTGTGCAGTGTGAGTGTCATATCGAAAAAAAAAACTGTCATTGCAAGAACTAACCCAACTAATCGGAATTGAACTGCTGATTTCACGTTTTCCAGAAAATTTTCCTTCTTAGTCCCGATTTCCAGGGGGGGATAATGCCCGTTTTGCCCCCCCTGCGGACGCCCATGGCCACAGTTTGTTAAAACAAGAATATTAATTTCGCTCAAAGGAGCATCGTCAGTTCCATAAAACAAAAAGTAAAAATCGAAAATTCTGCAAGGCAATGAATAAAACTGGTAATTCACTAACACACTACGAAGTTACGAGTCGGCATGCTATCACAGAAGGTGGTGTTCTAAGCCTAGACCATTACTGCACACTGCATAGAGCCGAATTATCACCAGCCATGAAGTGCAGCACAATATCAACGCCAGGAATCGGAAAGAAAGTTACACAGCCGTGCAGCAAATAGATAAGAAAATACCAAAGTGACAACGCAGAGCGAGAAATCATGTGTCAGGAAGAACGGCATTGATTAAAACGTAAAACTACTTGGTATGGGGCAAAATCAATTTTTAAATATCAATTTCCGCATCGATTTTGTGAAAACATTTATCCTCACAATCCTCGAGATAGTTAGCTTTGGGTTGTTCCACAAAGGTAACTTTAAAACATTGCGAAATGGGTGGTTTTCCCGTCAAATCATGGTATTTGTAAAAAGGCCTTAACAGAGCTGCATTATCAGCAGTAGCGTCAAAAGATTTCCAAATCCTACGATGGGCATTCCAACGAGTGGAAAATCTATTTAACGTCTGACCTACATACTGCTTATTACAAACGGTGCAAGTTGCCGCGTAAATCCCGTAGTTGCTGCAATTAAGCTTCTAAGTTGAAAAGTCATACACGGTGTTTTTAATACTTCAGTACAATTCACCATCCATGTTCGATGGCTACCAAAATTTCCAAACTGTGCACAGTGACCACATAGCTCAGATGAACCAGTGTCTGCAGTCACAACATTTCTGTGCGCTGTAGTTTTTATAATCTGTTAAGTGCGAACCAATTGTTGTCGGTCGTTTATAAGTAAACATTGCATCTGGTTTCAGGTTCTTTTCCTTTTCACTAAGTTACATTAACGAATGGAATGATGTTGCCCGCCTTTTCTGGTGGTCAGGCAGATTCTGATGGAACTCAGTACAATGCTATAGAGCAGTGTTTCCCAAAATTTTGTCAACAGTGCCCCCCTCAACAACTTAACGACTATCAAACGCCCCCTTCGACAAAAAATAAAAACACATGTACAGTATTCATCATTTATTACAACAACATAATGTCGAACTCAATAGCTTTTAATGTGACGGATGAGGCTGTCGTACTGCTATCAGTTGTCAATATCGAGTTTCATTTTTGTGAGAAACATCTTAAATCTCCCCGCTTAACTATATGTATAATTATCACTGCGCTGGAAGCACGCTCTACCAAGTAAGCAACAAAAACTATTATTGTTAACATTGTCGCTGAACTGGTCGTGTACTCATATAGTTTAACACACCTAAGCGAAAAAGTCTAGCACAGCCTAGGTCTAATTTTAAGCTTTCTTTACATTTTTGATGCCTGAAGACAAATAGGTTTGCTTTTATAAGCGTGGTGGTAGTTTACTGGTGGTGCTAACAAAATTACCCTGGATAGACCTATCTGCTAGAAAGTCACGGAAGTTTCTTTTTATGAACATCTTCATTTTATTCTTAAAACTACCTCAATTTAGTGTCAGCGCCCCCCCAATTGCCCAGTTTGGAGGCAGCGCCCCTTTGGGGGGCTGGCACCCACTTTGGGAAACCAGTGCTATGGAGCAACAAAGCATTACTCAAAGCTGACACAAATTCATATTTTTGTTTTCTGTCGTTGATTTTTCCGCAGTGCTGCTGGGATGTTTATCACATTATTCACGCATGCATTTCTTGTTTTTTAAACTCAAACTTAGCCTAGGATGTGATGGTCTGTAACTAGAACCATTTGCAATTTGTTGGACAACTGGATACCTATAGAATAAAATAAGCAGACATTCTTTAGCAGGCCTCTTGGGCGTTTTATGTTCTGGGAAGGGGGTGTTCAAGAAAATATCAATTATTTGTCTGGGTGTAAGATGGAGTTGTTGAACTTGCAGTTGAGAACGTTACCTCTACAAAACCTGTAGCAACTGGACTGAGACATGGTTCCCATTCGGTGGGAACCAGCTCCCTGTTGAGACGCAGGTTGATTTGATCTTGGAACTGGTTGAAGAAAGCATTTACACAAAAATGTGCTTTGAAAGTAAAATAATAGTCAAACAAAATTGATGCTACGCTAATATAAAAACCATTTAATTGATAAACAAATAACAAAAAAGGTTTCAAAAACACTGGATAAACGCCTTCAATCCAAGAAAGCATCGACCTACATTTATTCCGCAGTAGGTAGTAACGGATTGTTATCTTAAACAATTTTTTACTCAGCAAAATACCACAGTTTAGCCACATCCAACGCATTTCAAAATAAGTTATCTCGACACAACACATTTAGCTTCAGGTAACAAGTAGAAAGAATAGAATGCAAAATTGAACTTTTACATACAATTCTCTCCTCGTTAAAGGAGACGGAAGAATCGTCAACAACTACCTCAACAAACAGCTTGAATCAAACAACATCTTTCACCCAATCTAGCGTCGACGAAAGGGCGTGGACTTCAGCATCTTTCGATAGAGAAGATACCACTTCGAACAATTTGACATCGGCGACAAGCACTACTGCTAGTAGCACATCAAGTAAGCAAACATAAAATTTAGTGAGTAAAATTTTGGTATAGAATCGGCAGAAACTTTTTTGTATTTTTTTCAAATTCTCCAGCCATTTAATAATCGAGTAATATTATGTTTTTTTTTCAGCGGCTTTTAATACAATCTTTTGTTTCGGTGATCGACAACTTTTACCTTGTCGTCCTTCGTGCACATACATCTGTGAAAATGGTTACGTCATTTCGCAAGGATGCAGAGATAACAGAACATGCACACCCACCTGCGCTTGTCCAGAAGAAAAACCAGTCAGAGATGGCTTCCAGTGTATAACAAGAAAAGAGTGCTTGGCTAAAAGTGAGTGTAGAAGATATATTTAGGATATTTAGCCTGAAGGTAAACGTGCTTTAGAAGGCAATCATGTCACTTCATTCGTCCCTGCTGCCGGCTGAAAATACAGTTCAAACTATTCAAACTTTTCATAGTTGCATGTGGCACTGTGGTAGCTTTTCAACCGAAGCATTTTGAAATATTGTTTAGCTTGTTTAAAAAGTGTGATACTCATACACTAAATAATTAAATGCCAACTTTCCGCTCGGTATTCTTTGCACAATATTTCTAAGTAGAACTAATGCGTACGCTAATTGTAGCTATATATATATATCTTCTGTTCCTAATCAATCCTCAGACTCAAAATGGAAATGCACCAAACACTTCAAACCTCTTCAATATCTAAGATCAGTGCATATACTTTAACTTAAGAAGAGTGAAAAACGGGGAGCACCTGTATTGGATAATAAACGAACCAACTGAATCAGTAGCAAACTCACCTTGATGATGGTTATTTCACGCCAGAAAGATCTAACCGCTATATTTCCATCAGTAACTAAAGTCACACTATACGGTAAATAAAGTGGGTTGATATTATTTCACCATTCTTTTAAATTGCTCGGAACATCACCCCAAAGTCTTTGCATATCTGTGAGCTGCATGTATGTTTTAAAAAAACGTTTTGCTCTGGAACAACTCCCAACTTTCAGACAAAGCATCGTATGTATCAAGTTCATGACCAAAATATTTTGTCGCTGGTTGAAATCTTCCTAATTGAAATCTCAACAAAATCTTTCCACTGATGTTTATTGGTGAAATAGGACATAAAGAGTGTTGACGGCTTTTAGCACTCTTTGCAACCGATGATATATGTATTAAACAACCCTTTATATGTTTTGTTTATTTTGCGCGTCATGCCCCCCTGACTTTTTTCCTACCTTTCCACTTAACTCATATCCTCACACTCATAGTTTGAAACAACGTTAAGACTGGAAAAGCTAAATGTGGTCACAATAGGAATTAGAGTTCAAACACCCGTGGTAGAAGCAAGCATAAACACGCATTTCTTACGCAAGGGTTTAAAATATTGGTTCACCTTCACATGCTCGGTAAAGGCCATGCATTAACGTGAATCGAAAACGAATTCGTCATTTTCGGTTGTCACTGAAATAATACGCTTAATAGTGCACTGATTCCGCTGATAAAACTTTCTCCCAGCATTTGTTAAAATTTTTGCACGATTGTTTGAAATGATATCCACAAAAACGATTTTGAATGCTGTTGAGTAGTCGAACAACGCGAATGAACTCAATAACTTGCGTGCTTGTGGAAGTACAGTTAAGCAGAAACATTTTTCTCTGTTGTGATGCGAAGTCAGCACGCAACAAAGCTTTTTTTACAAATAGTACCGAGCATTTCCAGGTATGGTTTCACAGTCGACATCTGTAGCACAGGTGTGTAATGTACACCCGCAGTATATTCGTTGTTTGAAATAACACTATACAGATATTGATGTTGGGTTTACAGGACCACGGCAGTGCACAGGAGGTCGCATACCTACCAACTGTGTAGGCTGCACAAAATATTGTCTGGGTTTTGAGGACACTTCGGTACCGTGCCTTTCGTCACCCAGAAACTGCGTTGCTGGATGTCACTGTCCTTCCTTTGCTCCAATGTGGCACAAAGGTGTTTGCCTGCCTTCTCAATTATGTCCGAAACCTAAAAGTGAGTGCTTTATGTACGTGCGTACACTTTGTATTATTTTTATTTATGCTTTTAGTCATTGCATGTATATAAACTGCCAGACCCGAAGCCAGAGTTTTGAGAAACGTAGCTTAAAAGGCTAAAGTAAGAGCGGAGAAAGCAAACAAGCTCAAGACAAAAAATGAATAAATCAGAACACAAGCTATGCCACAATTAAAAACTGGAAAATACGTCTTTCCCAAATAATTGATTTTCATTGGAGCTTTCCACCCGTAAGCATTGCTTGCAGCTTTTATGACTGAGGATACATAGTTTTACGTGAGATCGATTTCCTATTAAAAAATTTGCTGATCGATTCCTTGCTTACTGCACTTGTGGAGAGTACTTGCTGGAATCAAAAGATTCAGGTTCTTACAAGTCATGGAACCGTAGAAACTGGCTAGGATTCGTTTCGGTCCTAAATTAGAGAATCTTGCTTTTACACCTCATGCCTTTCAAAATGTTTATCTTGCCCATTTCAGAACTTAATTAGCACTCTTGCTGGTACACCAGAAAAGTTACAAGATTTATTGGAGGAAGAGCTCCGTAGATATAAAACAAACATAAACAAATGTGAGGAGCATACTGTTGTAAATTCATTTTCGCTGGACAATAATAATTGTTTTAGTGGACATCGCAGCAAACTAAACATGGTAAAAACAAGGTTAAAATATTCATAAATCTAAGCACTGCACAGAATACGAAATTAAACACAACATTTTTGGAAAAGATCACCTATATCTTTTCAATGTTATTAAAACCCCTAGTCCATTGCAATTCTGTAACTAATCACTGCGAAGATCGTACCGAACTTGAAAGCAATTACATCAAGACTGCTGTGTTCCATTTGCTAGCATTTTATCCGAAAACCTGGTGCTTAAAGAATTTCTAACTCTTCCATTTAGTCTAATAAGTTTCGCTGAATANACATTTTTGTCCANGTTTCAAAATTGATCATCGTTTTCATTCTCTACTTTGAACTTAAAGCAACACAAGCTCTCGAAAAGTTATGGCACACAGAAAAAATTTCAAACGAGCCATTTATCCAAGCTATTGCACATCACGATGAATAGAAAAATTGGAATAGGCTGTTTACAGCTCTTCTCTAGGAATTTAAGAACAGGTTACATTTCGCTGTCGTTTTCCTGAACGTAAGCGGCGCGTAGAATAAAGTGTGCCTTATTTAACATGGCGCTAAATTTATCTCCTCGAGTTGTGTCTCAGTGACACTATAGGACAAATCGCAGGACTGTGCTATTATTTTTACCTAGGGTGACTGTATGTTTCGGTTTCATTGACACAGGCCCATTTGTTGTGATTGTGCCCTTCTCGTTTTGTTACTTGGCCGCCCCCCGAAAACAGACCGGCTGCAGGTAGAGCATAAATGAGCGTTGCACAAAGGGAACGAAAGAAATCAGCTTTGAAAATTTTCGTTGCGGTTGTTCTTTGCTTTTCACTTTTCATTAATTCAGGGGAATTCGAACAATTTTCCCCAATTCAGAATACACTCAAATTGCCATTCCCGCTATTTGAAAGCTTCACAGCCTAATCTGCCCACCGTCCGGGTTTGGGAAGTCAAATTATGGCCACTCTGTTTTATTCCTATTTACTGATGGTGGTTTTAAGTATAAGCTGAAACGTCTGAGCATGTTCTCGTACGTTGCGAATATGCTTTTAGGAATTAAAGCATTTATCATCTTCAACGTAGTATACGCAAAAGTTTTTCATAGAATTGAGAAACTGCTTGCCGTAAAAATTTGTTATCGCCACATTTTGTGACGTCAGCTGTGACTAAGTTTTTTTGTAGAAAATAGATCTGCATCGTATGAAGTTATCCGGAATTTTTGTAGTGTTTTCTTGAAAATATAAAGAAGATAAAAAAAACAAAAGAAGGGCATCAGTTTTTTGTGAACTGGTAATATTTATTGGCAAAAAGAGCGAAGAACAGAAAGGTATTGAAGTTTTTTCTAACCATTTTGAAAATATTATCTTCATTATATTCGAAATTCGTAGTTTTTATCATCAACTGTTGATGATACTCTCTACCTTGATGTTTTCTCTTTTGCCCTCAACAAAATTGACAAATACTATACCTCACGTGCTTCATTTCGATAAACTTCCTGCGCTTGAGGGTGGCCCTTCCTATAGCCCGTCTCCAGCGTTTGTGATCTGCAATAGGTGAAGGTAAAGTAGGTATCTATCTACGTATTCCTTTTCCATGGATGCTGTAAGTTGAACCTCTGAAATGCACCTGTTGGGGATGACTTTGGTAAAAGTGGCATCACAGTGCAAAAGTTCCCTTCAGCTGCTTTCTTAAGCAATTAAATCTGACAAGGAAATTATCCCGGAATCAGAATAAATGTTTTTACCTAAAACTAGCGTTAAGATTCGGTAAACTTAAGACTATGGAATGTAGCCTATAGAATGTGCAGCGGCAACACAGAAACAGCTGAAATCAATTGCTTTTCTGCGATATTTTCGCCAGGCCAAAAGTACTTGACCTGAGATTCCACTTAATTTTTCTCAGTTGTGCGAAGAACAGTGCAGTGCGGGACTCAACATTATCAACCGATGCTTCGTATCATTGGTAAGTTTCATCAAACACATTTGATAATCATCGTAATTTTTTACTTGCATTTTTGTCTCCATCTTGTTATGGAAAAGCGTAACTGCTGCGAAAAGAATACTTCGTTTTTGACAGGCCTTCCTCAAAAATAGGCTAAACGTTTGAAGGGCGTAGAAATGTTAATTTTCGAGAGTTTACTTTAACAAATCTTGCACGATATACTGCACATAGACAACGATAAACAAGCGTGATGCTCACGTACAAGGCTACAGGATTTTGATAGATTGAAGAGTACGAGGTATTGGTTTAATTAATTGCACTTTTTTGACATCAGTCCAACAGATAGCATACCAGTTATGTCTTTCACGGGGCTTTGGCAGAGGTAGCTCATATACCAGTATTTAGAATTGTATGGTAGTTATAAAAGCTTTTAGCAAAAATACGTCGGCGCGTAAACTCTAAGCAATTCCACAGATGGACAGCAGCGAATTGCAAAAACATATTTCAAAACTGAACGCACTTTTTTGTTTTTTTTTTCTATACTCAAAGTGCTTTCCAGGGTTAAGAAAACAATATTAATTGGTGTCAAGCTTGGAAAATTCGTGCATGAAGTGAAATCCATCTCAAATTCTTGGATTTGATATACTGTAGGAAAGACTGTAGTTTGGTTGTGTTTGTAAATTGAATCCGTACGTTTCGAACAGCGACGTCACCAAAATGTATGCTGCACGTCTAGAGCAGCCATGTCCAACCGAAATGCCTCACTGGGCCAAAAATTATGTTGCTATCTTCGTGAGGGCCGCACACTGATTGACTTAGTATCATTTTTGCAAATCAAAGTTTAGTTTAAAGTTACTGAGAGCATATGAGTACTAACTGCAATGGTAACGACTGGTACTTAATTACTCCCAAACTGCGATGCGATAGGCAAATTACTGCTACCGGAACAACAAAGGTATACTTGGACATCAGTTTAGTACAGAGGAACGCATGAGTAGAAATCAGAAAACTAGAAATCAGTTTTGAACCGACAATTCAGTGGATATGTGGAAATCTATCAGTGAGTAGTGCACCCTTTTCCTTCATTGTTTGAGCGAGTTCGTTTCCACTGCTTGGCCGCACTAGATCTCCGGGCAGGTGTTGAGCAGCCATTCGATTTTCTCATCGTCCAGGACCGTCAGGCTATGCAGTCCATGGGGTGGTTGATGATTTGGACAGCGGAGGATAACATTGTTAACGGTCTGTTCTTCTGCGCCACACTCACAAGCCGCGCAAGGGGCCATGCTCCATTTGTGCAAGCAGGAGCGAAAACGTCCAACACCGGTGCAGAGGCGGTTAAGCCGAACCAATGGGCATCAAAAGGGGGGCAGGAGATCAAGGCTTCCCCTGGATTTTGAAATTTTTAGCAATAAAGTTTGTTTTCTTAGTTTCGAGTGGTGAAGCGGAATTTTACCACTTTTGGCTCCCTAGAAAAATTCTTGGAAAAATGCGCTATTCGTCCCGCCTGGAAAAAATCCTTCAGACGCCCATGGCCGGACACACGGTGTTTTTGGAAGAGTAATTCCAGGAGGGTGGGTGTATGCTAATGTCAGGGATGAAAGTACCGTGCCTTTTAAGTGTTGTCCATCGCTTCGCACTCAATCGGTGATCCGCCCAGAGCACCGCACCTATGTTGTTGTCGTCGTAAGATTAACTGATGAGTTGTAGTGCGGCAGGTACAAAGGGTTTTCTAGATTTGAGATGCCGTGCAGCGCTGAGTGGAGCAGATGTCCAGACTCCATGGCACGGCGTGCTAGAGATGGCGCGGCTCCATTGCGACGAAGGTCAGCAGGTCGGATGCCCGCGAGGATAGGAAGATTGTCCACTGGTGTAGGACGCAGTCATCCAGTCACAGTTCCCAAGGCGTCGTTGATGACAAAATCAATGAGGCGGGTGTCAGCACTGCGGCAACAGACAGGAGCGCAGCACTCTGCTGTTGAGTG
>JGI24022J15233_10000178_pt1 | contig 30747 bp, 24 predicted proteins | sample Ectturendosymbi2_FD_15233 | JGI IMG/M metagenome (IMG submission 15233)
TTTCGCTAATGGTTGGTTTACTGCATGCGATGGCTTTTATGGTGCTTCTGCTTATTGGCTGAGTCATATGAAACAATAAACCATTACCATTAAGCCTAGCCCTACTCAACTGTACTGGTTACTGACTCTGCACATTGCGCATGTGAAACTACTGTATTCTTGAATGGAAAATACAGTAATACAACATGCATTTCTAAAATTTGACCAGAATCAAAACGACCCAGATTTTCAATAAAAACCGCAGAACCCCAGATAAAACAGAAAAAAAACAGATCTAGTGAAAAAAAACAGCAGTGGCAACACTGGTTCCTTCAGGGCAGTGATGCCAGGATATTTTGTAAAAACAAGCAAGAAAATTTGGAAAACAAGCCCCAAATGGGTAATTTAACGGAAAAACAAGCCCAATTTGCGCTTGTTAGGAAAATTCAAAAAAATATAAAACAGCGTGTAAGTTTAATACATAAACAGCGAGGAAAATCCGAAAAAACAAGCCCAAAATGAGCAAATTTACACAAAAACACGCCCAAATTTTGTTTTGAAGTAAATTGAAGAGCAAAAGTGCCATGAAATTTGAAAAAAAAAGGAATCCGCAAAATAGAAAACTGCAAAAAAACAAGCCCAAAAAACAAGCAAATTTTAATCAAAACATGCCCAAAAACAAGCAAGCCGCAAGTCTTCAAAAAAGCCGCAAATCCACAAAAAAAACAAGCCCAAATTCGCGGGAAAACCGCAAGGTTGGCAACACTGCTTCAGAGAAGTTTATTTGCTGCTTTTGACGCAATCCTTGGTGCGATTGTTACGTCACACATACACCGGAATGTAATGAGTCAGCCATAATACGGCAAACTATTAATTGTGCCTTAACAATACTGATTGCCTCTCTGTTTTCCCTGTGCCGCTTACGAATTACGACACAGCTTAGATCTGGCATACTGTTGACAAAATGGCCGGTACTTTTACAAAACACATCTGTTAAGTCTAAGTGGTAACCCTAACTGCGTTAGGTACCTAGCCAGAGAGGAGATACAGTATTGAGTGTATCAACTCATGGGTTTATTGGGTGTTACAGAAATGTCCTTTCCACGGACATGGAATTCTCTGCTGGAGAAATGAAACTGAGGAGTATGCCCCAGACATCCCTAGCTTGGCGTTACCTTTTTCGGGCCTCGCTTTTTCACATAATTCATGATTTCTATGATTATCACTTGTTGATGCCCCTCAAAAATTTGTGGACACGCCACTGAGTGGGCCCGGTAGGAGTGCCTCAATTCAAATCGGGCCCCGCGCTTGGTAAGGCCGGCCCTGGTGGCCCGTTAACTTGCTAACTATGTCCGATTTAATTGATTTAATTGGCTGTCACTTTTCGTTGATATCTGCCATTATTACAATAGTTTAAAGTTTCACTATTAGGTTCACTTGCTATATTACGAGGTATTGTGTATGTATAGTGTACGTCGCTTCCAGTGACGTAGCCAGCCCAAAATTTGAGGGGGGCAAAATATTTGATTTTAGGCTAGCAACAGTATTGTGTTTGAGATACCGCCTCTCAAAGCACACAATGACTAGGCATTCTAAAAATTTTGTGGAGGAATGATCCCCTTCCCCCCTGGCTACGCCTATGGTCTCTTCACAGAATCTTTTTGACACAAATAGGGACAGAAACGCTGTAAACGAAACTGGAAGAACGTAGGGGATGCAATCATGTTGTTGACAAACTTGGAGCCAGAACCGGCGCCAGAAAGTCTTCAATAGGGGGCTTTGCTTTTGTGCGTGGGGCTTCACATGTATGAAAACCCTACTGATTTATAGTGGTTCATATTTCAATTTGAGGGGCTTGGAAGTTTGTTTGGGGGATAAGCTCACCAAAGCCCGCCGTGGCGACGGGACTGCTTGGAGCTTTCCAATCATTGCATAGCTGCAGTCCTTTCTGAAAAGCTTGAGCAACCATAGCAAATTTGGAACTGTTAAAAAATAGCTAAGAATGTGAGTTGGTGGGTGCCAAACCTCAGAACATTACAACTACTTCTATGTTGAAAAATGATCCCAGTGGCGGGGTCGCCAACAACGTCTCCTCTTTGTAAGCGCGCTAAAACTAAAGCAAACAGAGTGAGCAAACCACGTTTATGATTGTAGCGATGATGGTGAAACTTGCCTTTTTCACACGCAAAGCTCCCAGGCGAGCGTTGGCTGTGGCATAAGCTATTTCCTACGGGCCGTGAGCGTGTAACGCTCTTGCTTCTGGTGAGGTATGTTTGATATCTGAGGAATTTCGATGTTTGGCATGGGTGGTTTAGGTAATATGGAGAACAAACCAGAATAGCGCGGCAGAACCGTGGCGGTTGAGGCCTTTGCTCAAAGGAAGATTCAACATTGTGAGAGAAATTGGTCTCTCAGCAAAATTCAAGTATGATGTTGATAAGCTTGCCTAGCTTTTGGTCTGCTTGTGGTGAATTGTGTGGCGATTGTTTGCTACGGTCATGTACTGTAGGCCCGTCTCCAGTGGACTGATTGAAATAACTAGATGAAACCTGAACGCGTTCAAGGAGTGAACAACAAAAACAGCAGTGACATGATGCACTACTATAATTCGATGTGTCCACTGTCCATCAAATGCAGTGTTTCCACATTAGGTCATTTGTCACAGCGTTTGATTCCTAGACAGACAAAAAAACTGTTTTCATTTGCTGCGCGCTTCGTTTGGCAATCAACATCGCTCGCACAGTTTGAAATCGGTTGGCAAGCTTCCTGGCAGGTGGCAAGGGGCTGTCTATCTGCAGTAGGTAAGACTTTCAATTCACGTGATTAATGAAATTACATATCTATTTCCAGTATAAGATAAACCAGTGGTTTCCAAGTGGTTCCCAAACTTGTTTGAGCTGTTAACCAAATCAAGGTAGCGATTATATCATCATCATGTCATATTACCCTCAATATTTCGAAGTGATCATCCATAATACAGAACATCATTGTGGTTTTGGTTCTGCGTTATCCCCTGAAGAAATGCATATTACCCCCAGGGAATAATTCACCCCCACTTTGGGAACCACTGAGGTAAACAGTGTATTCAATTTCTGGCAGTTTTGTTTTGTTTTATTGAACAGCTTTATTGGAAATTATTAAAAGCATGCATAATTTTGCTCACGTTATGTTAATATTTCAAGTTCTTAGTTACTTTATTTATGGTGCCTATCTGAGCTGTCAAAATTCTAAATAATCTGGCTTCAATACTTCTTGCACAATTGGCTCATATATAGTATCTGTGGAAAACTACTGCTTCCTCTACCCTGTTTCATAAGGCACCAGTCTCGTTGCCACGGGTGGGCTTAGCCCCCCTAAACAATGTGGCCAAATTGAAATATGAAACACTATAAATAAGTTTTTGTCAAATGTTGGAATGTCAAGCTCCTTTGCACAAACGTAAAGCCCCCCTATTGAAGACTTTCTGGTGACGGTTCTGTAAAGGACCTGTTTATACAAATTACTTTCATGTATATATCATATTATGTGGTATGTTGATGCAAATGGGTTCTGGTAATTGAATTTGCATGCAATGAGTTAATTTGTCCAGACCACTAGATGCTGTTGCAGGTGATGACTTCACAGCTTGCAAAGCAGTTCTAGCCAGCTTCCATAATAATGTAAAATTGTATTAATCATTTGTCCTGTGTGATGATATAAAAAAAGCATTTTGATTGTCTGCAGTTGTAACAATGAAATAAATAGTGCTTACCCTCGGAGTTTCTTCAAAGTTATGCTGTGGCCAGATCAAATTGCATTTCTGTCTATTGCATAAAAAATTTTGTGCTGTTGTTGCGCTAACGCCTTTTTCCTATATATAATGGTGGGTAAAAATGATCGTAGAGCTGTTCATGTTATGCTACGCTGCAGGGTGTGCCGGTGCTAATTTTTGCTTTTGACTTTACTTCAATTTGTGCTACGGATCAAATTGCAATGATGTAACTAATGTTTCATGCTCGTGTGCTGGTGGGTTGTAAAACTTGTTCAGTCCCATTTAAATAGTCAAGCATTTTTAATTTGCTGAGGTCAAAACAATTTGCACATGTAATTATTTGGGAAAAAATTAATCTTTCCATGTTGTGCAGATGAGAATAAAAGCTAACTATCCTTTTTCATGTACGGCTACATTCATTATCTGCTAAAATTAAAGTGAAAGTGGTTCATAAACAGTCTCACCTCATCTTTGACATAGATTGAACTTCACTTGCAATCTTTAACAGTAAAAAACGAAGACAATTTCTTTGTAAAGGGTTGCGACTTAGCTGTTTAGCCTTGGATTGTTTATTGCTCTGATGCTTTCCTTTCACATAGCAAGAATATTTGTGGCAGTAATGTCAACTCAAATGACATGAGCAACAGCACCCATTTAAAGAAAAGTAAATGGTTGAAATTCCTTGTTTTGATAGGAATTTATGCAAATCTGTGTGCGTTTGAATTGGAAAATTTTTGATATAAAGAATGGCCTGAAGGGTGTCATTATAAAACAAGGTTTACCAATAAAAAGAAATCCAATAAGTGTTGGGTGCATGAAAGACAAAATATCAGCTGTAATCATGTACATGCTGGCATGCTGGTGATTTAATAAAGCATATATACCTTTGTAATAGTTATTTTCAATTTAAATGCAGATTCCTTGGATTGTGATGACAGCATTGCCATCTCATGGCATAGAAGGTGATCCACCCACTGGCTTGCAGCATGATTCTAGTGACACAGAAAATAATAATCCCGATGGTTGGAGTGCAAGCTGGTACAAACCAATTGAAGAAATTGGTGTTGGTGCCTATGGAGTGGTGTACAAGGCTCGAAACACCAATCCTGAAAGTCCACGAAAGGACCAGTAAGTTTCAGACTAAACTTATTGTTTTTAACTGAAAAGGAAATTATTGTTTCTTATTGATAACTTACATTAATCTACTGGTTTATTTTAATTTCGAATATGCTGCAACCTTTACTTTTTACATATTGCGTCCTTAAACAAGTAATTAAATTTTAGAGTGCAAGTTCTCTGTGTATTTTACTTTGTAGCTTCTTGCTAACTAACAAGTGTTTTTGTTGTTTGGCACTATATTAAGATAGGTGTTTTTGATCTTTTATTCGTAAAGATTACATTTGATTTTTGCATTGAATTTGTATAAGTGTTAATTGACCAATGTTAGATATTACCATGACACTGTATGCACCTTTCAACATTATATTGGTATGTGTGTGTAATTGCACCATAAGAGCTTGTGCTGAACCTTGGGTAGTTTCTGCCCAACAGGAGGCATATGTGAAATTGCTGTATTTGCACAATTGTCATATGGAATCAAACAAACAATGTTTGTCAAGAGGAAATCACAAAGAAGCAAAATCAAAGTCACAGTAAACAAAGCATGGCATGCTGAAATTGTTCTTATGTGTATGTCTTCAAGCATCAAGTAACCATTTGATAAACCTACCAAATTCAAAGTCACATTGCACCAAACCTTGAGACCTATCATCAGAACCTTTGTTAGCTAATGACACATATAATATTATTGGTATCTAGTTAAAAAAATTGTGAAGTAGTTTTGTGCAGTGTGTTTACCATAATAACCTCCTACCTAACTGTACCATGAATTATCATACACAAAATTTCGCAGTCAATCAGAAAAGGTGTGAATAGAGAGAAAGAACAGTGTGTGTTAAAATAAAAATAGCAGTTAAGGAGGTCTACACTCAACATCAACGTATGGATAGTAAACCATGTCAGCATGTTGACAAAACTAAAATAATAATATTGAATGTGTTATTTATGATTTTTGCAATGTTTGCTAAAATAGTTCACAAATTGATATTGAATTTCCTTATAAAAATGTTTGGTTTGTTTTAGTGGTTGCAGCTAAGGTTTAACTCCAAGATGTCGATGAAACAAGAAGTTCTTAAGCGAAGCTACGCCAAAATAAAACACACCTGTTAACATTAATCGCACTGATTTCCAACTTTTGCTGACAGTTGTATGAATCCTCATTCACTTGCATGGTCAGTTGCAAAACCTTACTGGCACATGAAACATTGTATCCTGGTTGTAACGGGTACTTGAAATGTTACTCCTGTTGTGGGTGTCGCATTGTTTGTTTTGCTAAAGTACAAACTAACAAATAATAAGATGTTACATGAAGAATGTGATGTAGCTGAGGTGCAAAGCAAATTTAGACCATTTCTAACTGCAGGGCAAAGACTGGGATACCTTTAGTGTTGTGAACAATGTAAAAGTAGTTTATTAAACTTGTGTGCTGCGTGCTTGGACTTCCCTCCATTTTGTAAGCAATGTTCTTGGAGGTGTGCATGGATGCATTGATGTCTGTTCCACTGGCAGCCATGAATGTTCAATTTTGGTTGTAATGTTATACATTAACTGCTAGCTTGGAAAGCAGCAAATGCTGATAGTTTAATAAATACATAAAAACACTACATAGTGAACTCTGACCCATGTACTGCTTATATTTTAGAGTGTTCCAAGTCATCTTTGGAATTTCAAGCTATCTATTCTAGCCACAAGGTCAAAATAATCATGTATTTTGCATAAGGTGGAGCATAAATAGAGCTTTTTACTGATGTCCAAATGTAGCAGTTGAAGCAGGTATAAAGGCAGGTACTTGGGATTTGTGCATATTTTATTGGGCAGAATTTAATTTAGTGTTGCACATTTCAATTAAGCTCATATTTTGATTTCCTTGTTCCTCTTTCATTTGGTGTTTGGAAATAATAGAAAACATGTTATTGTCCCAAGTAGCAGCTAAAGTAGTGGTTCGATGAACTGTGCTGTTACATTAAGTTCACAAAATTGTTTAGGTTTTAACTGGCATAGCTGCTTTTATAGATCACTGCAACTCAGTGGTCTGCAACTGCAGCATGCAACATTTTCTTGATTATGCAGCTTATGCATTATGCAACTTCTCACATTATGTAGCACAGAGGTCCCCAACCTGGGGTACATGTGCCTATCCGAAGGGGTACATTTAAGGTTAGCAATAGAAGGGAAATATATATTTTTATATCTTTGATTTCCAAATATTTATACATATATCAGTGAATATTATTTTCAAAAGCCGCAATATGCTTATTTAAAAATATATTTGTGATTAATCATGACAAAATATTTTGTCATAAGAAATTTTAGGGGTACATGTTCATCTGTCGAAATGCTGAAGGGGTACATGCTTATCTTTCGAAATACTGAAGGGGTACATGCTCATCTGTCAGGATGCTGAAGGGGTACATGTTCAGAGAAAGGTTGGGAACCCCTGATGTAGCATCTTCTCAAAATAGAGTTTTCTTTGCAGTGCAGTTCGAAGTCAGCAAAGCGCCAACTTAAAAGCTAACCTAATCAATTTCAATTTAACAGCCAGCAAGTACTAATCAATTTAACAGCCAGCAAGTACATTTTTACATGTGCTTTGCATATATTTTTTCGTTTGAAAGCTAAGTAATGCTTAACCTGAAGCTGTGGGCTGTTAGCTCAGAATACTGCAGTTGACGGTAAGAGAAGTCAGAATGCATTTTCAAACCCCAGCTGTTCTCACCAGCTACCTTGCTAAGTAGGAAGTGTGATGAAGCTAGTAGTTGCAAAAGGTTTTGTAGTTTTTGCCATTGGAATTTGCAAATGCTTTTATTTCAAATAGTCATTCTATCTCACTGGTTCTCAATCTTTCACTATCTGTGGCCCTCCTATGGAGACTTTGAACACCCGTGTCCCCAGCCCTTCAATAAAAAACGTAGATTTCGTTTTAACGTATTTACGTTCTATTATCTAATTTGTCATGCTAAATGGAGAAACCAGTGGAAGTCTCTGCTTGTGGCTCCCGTGAAGGCCTTATCCCTCCGGGGGTCACTGAACCCAGTTGAGAAAAAATGGTCTTTGTAGACCACCAAGGCTCAATATATATGCTTATGGTGCAGCTACGCGCCTTCACTATCAAACAATGAGGTAATTTTGAGAAGCTGGTTAAAAGCCCTGACCTGGATATACGAATGTGTCTATTACATTAAACGGTGAAAAGTAACCAGGTTATGTGTATTTGCAGATTTGTTGCCATGAAATGTCTGAGAGTAGAGAACACGGAACAAGGAATGCCTTTGAGCACTGTCAGGGAAATTGCTCTTCTGAGGCAGTTGGAATCGCGTGAACACCCCAACGTTGTTAGGTTTGCACGAATACTAAGTTGGTGAAATCTAATTGTACACAAACATGAGTAGTTATGTGTTGCGCATGAACGCCTGTGCTTCGCTCTGTTGTGGTATATAAGGGATGCGAAGAAATCATCAGAATACCAATGCCCTTGTCGGTACGCGTCGCAATTTCTTACGAATGTTTTTGCAGTTTGTGAGGAGATCTCTCATGACCGAGCTTTTGTTGGCTAATCCGAAGTGGCATGAAATGCCAAATTAAAGAACTGCTTTTTTAAGCGATGCTCATTGTTGGTCATGGTTGGTTTGTCAGCCATTCAAGTAGGATGCTTGAAATTCTTTCCTGCGTTCTCTTCAACTCTTGAATACACGCATAATTGCTCTCTGGTTGAGAACAATCATTTTTTTTTTTAACTGAACTCATTTCGATCCTGACTTGCATTGAGTTTTGTGACAACAAAAATGGCCTTGTCGGTACCATTTGTCTTCTGTCCGATTACGCATGACAAGCGGTAGGGTAATCCCTGGTACTCGTAATCACGTAATTCTTACATGTTGCTGCTTTGTTTTTATTCAGACACAACTTCCATGTTTTCTACTCACGCCGATAGTGTTGAGCACTGCCAATTGGCTATGCTAAAATTCGTTGCGAATGGCATGTCTAGGAAACGCATTGCCTGTGCAAGTGTGCAAAGAAATCTTGCAGCTTGATGTGTTTGCTTCGTTTGTTAGCTGTTCGATTCTGATACGTTGAGTGTTTTATACTGTCATCAAATTACCTTTAAATTTCTTTGCTGTTTCTGAAACCGAATCTGATCTTTCCTAGTCTTACAATTAAGGAAGGAAATGGTTCTAGCTATAATTAGGTTCACCATCCGCTGTTAACTTGAAAAACGTGGGTAGCCAGGCAAAAAACAACTCGCATACGGAATGTTTAATGTTATGTGGCTATCGTTCTGCGTTGCGCATTGGATGGACTGCTTAAAAAGAACTAAAAGAAGGAAAGCAAACAAAAGCTTGCAAATAAAGCCTTGTTGATGGTGCTATTTGCTCCATTTGAGAATTTTCGGACTAGTTCATTGTGTTCAGCGTAAATGACCCGGAGGGACGTAAGTGTGGAAAACCGTTAATGCCTTTCCCACCATTCGTTCTGACTTCGAACACCGCTGNAAGTCCCCATGCAGACCTGCGATAAACTCCACTGCGTATATGTGTGTCGTCTAGCACTCTAGCTCTTCACGTTTTTTGATACGACAAAGTGAATGCTTGTGCAAAGTGCTAAAACCTCTTTCTCCAATGCAGCCAAGGCCCTTAAAATCAAAAGCACGACACTAAATTCGGATTTAAATGCCCCGCAACCACTTCAATAGGAAATCATATGAACGCTACTGAACGATTTCGTGTAGCTTCGAGACCTGCTAAACGCTCCTGTCACCTGTAAGCAGCAATAGCGATCGATGCTTTATATTGTCCCACCTACATTTTCAGGCTTCTGGATATCTGCACCGGCCAGCAAACAGCGCGCGAGACCCAGCTGATGCTTGTGTTTGAATATGTTGATCAGGATCTGGACATGTATCTTAAAAACTCTGCCGACACCGGCCTTAGTTCTGCAAAAATCAAGGTATAGTGCTTTTCTTCTGCGCTGCATTGCTAGTAGAGGGTTTACAGAATTGGCCCAGTTAAAGCAGGAGGGCTTGGGCAACTTCCAGCGCAGCCGTTTTTGTTAAGGGAACACCCACCTCGAGTTGGAGAAAGGAACTGGTTGAATTTAAAGCTTAGGTAGCAAGTGACTCTGGTTAGATCACAAATGTTTTAGCATCACTTGCATGATACCTGTTGTTTAAATTGGTTTGAATAAAGCATCCAATTCCACGCAGAATGGCAGTGTAGGTTTTGCAAGATCACAATGATGGTCCGGTGTTACAGCCAAATGAAACTAAGTCTATAAATAAGGCTAAAGCAGCAAGTGTCTTTCAAAAAATCAANTGCAAAACTGTGCAACGAAACACCTTCAAGGTTTAACATTCTGTAAAATGATTTTCATTGTGCTGATGATGCCAATGTTTGATTGCCGAAACGTTGGTATATAGGTAATGTGTCGTTTACATCAATGAAAAGCTTTCCAAAAAAATAGTATTTCAGCCACCACCAGTGGCCTTCATTTTTGGCGTGAAAATTATCACTGCCGCTGGAGATTGGGAGAATGCACAGCTCCAGTCGGCGCGCGCAATCCCAGAATACATGTAAAAACGCACGGAGTGCAAACAAACACGTAAGCGAACACACGCACGCGCGCATTGACTGAGCAAAATCTCTAAGATGAAGATTGTGAAAAAGTTACTGTTAAGTGCTGCAGACGCCGCCCACGCTTCAGCCGCGCGTTCAATGCTCTCTAGTGTGGCAAGGTAGGGGNGTATCACAACCGGACTTCAAGTGGACCTCGTTCCCGTATCGAAAGGATCGGTAGCGATCTTTCCATGGTGCACCGGTGATAAAGCCGTAAGTTCAGATTTATAAAACGTAGCAGAATTTTAACAACTGGATTGCAGAACGGCCATTTCAGAAAGTCATCCTCTAATATGCACTAAAACGAAAAGCAAGCACCTTAAAAATGAAATTCATCATTTTGAAAAACAGCCACGCGAGTCGTCTACCCACACATTGCCATCAGTTTGTCTGAAATCCGCTTAGTTTAGTTTTGATTTCTACTTTTAGTGATCTACAAAAGCTACGTGCGTGGTCGTTCGGTGACAAGAACTAATTTGCGGACACGTTCAGCCAAACTACAGCGAATATGGCATATATATACGTATCTTTTCGAGTAGTGGTAAAGGACTCTTCACCGGTAACTCAACCACGATACCATTCGTTCCATTTCGATGTCTGAATTTTTAAATTTTATGTCTGCGAAATCGAACAGGCAATCAATAGTAATTGAGGATGATGTTCTATATCAGGGATGCGCAACCTGCGGCTTTCGATAAAAATGTATGCTGCTGTGCGCATGTGATTTAAAATATAAGTTATGGCGGCCGTGCATTGATAACTCTTTGTCAACTGTGTGAGGACGCTCAGCAAAATGACGACCAAACAGATATGTGGAAACAGGCTTGCAATCTCAGTGTGTGGAAGCAGAACAGAAGCAATTAAAAAAATCATCTGGAACTTACTAGCGGCCGTAATTGCTAAAAATGAAACCAATGTACCCCTGCCCTTGATGAATAAGACGGGGTGGGGGACACTTTTTTGAATTCAAGTCAGGTTCATTCAATGAATGAAGAAAACACAAAACTGGGTCAGGTCCACACCGCCGTGCTACAGATTTCGGCGAAATACCAAGTTTTTGAATGGTTTTTGTTAAAATGTTTGCTATAACCGTATGAGATCGCGAGAAAAGAAATTTACGCCTTGGACCTTAAACTGCACAGTACTCAGAATGTTTAAATCAAAGTTGCGAAACGAAACTTTTGCATGCAAAAGTTGCGAAAGTTTTACATGAGCTTTCAATCAAGCGCACCCTGGGTTTAATAAAAACGTATCGATTTTGTTGGTCTTTTGCATTGTAGGAATATGTCAGTGATCGCTTTTGCATAGACTTGTTCTTTACAAGCAAAATCCCTTGCTTCAGTATTTGTCATAATCATCATCGACAAAGTTGCCCAGGCTTGCCTACCGTCGAATGTTTCCAACCCCCAGTGTTCAAGTTGAATACGTGCTTGAGTAAGCGTGTGCATAAGGGCGTTTGAGAGGAAATCGTTGCCTTATGGACAAGGTTGGTCCCGTGCAATATAGTCTCACTTGGCAGCTCCAACTGAATTTGGCAGTTATCTACCAACGAAAAAGCAGTGTTAGATATAGAACCTAGATGGTTATGAACTGTCAGAAATGCGCTTTGAAACCGAAAAGATTGCCGCTGAAAGGATTTTCAAGCGGTGCCCATGTTGTTAAAACAAAAGCGCGTTTTTTGCCTTTGGCAAAGCTTTTCAGTGAAATTAGATAGTTTTTTTGTGACGCTGTCGCCAAAAGATGTGGCGTTCATTCTGCTGCTTTAAGGTCTAGTAAATAAATAATCGCTTTGGCGGTGTAACTCGACACTTGTGTGGTGTTGTGTTGCGCACACGTCGTTTTGTCAGTAAAGTTGCTGGACTGACTTTGCTCACCAGCCTCTAGTTGAGCTCATCCTTCGCTTCGTAAATAAATCGCAGTCTGAGTGTGTTCTTAGTTCGCATTTGTAACCAGTTGTCAGCACATGCGGATTTGCGTATGGTGAATTGCTCTTTATTGTTTATTGAGCCTGACTGTATTAGACCAACAATGCTGTGAATTTAGCTGTGGTCTGAAGAATCAGCCCACAATGCGTCATTAAAAACGTTATTTTTTATTAATGAAATTGTTATCACCCAGATTTCATTCAGCCTTAATACTATTTTGGTGGAAACAGGTTTTGCGATCACTGTGAAACTCGTGCTGCTGCGGTAACAACATTGTTCAATCCCTTCGGTCATAGTACGTATCAAGTGAAGATTTTCACTTCGTTGTTTTCAACGCCATGTTCATATGATCTTGCGTCGACGATTGACTTTCTTTAAGCCAGTAAAATTGAATGACCAAGTCGAAAAAAAATTTTTTGTTATTGATTTTTCAATTGGCCGCATTACTTCTTTCAGGAAAAAGGTAGACTTTATCAATCTTAAAACTTTATCTGATTGGTTGTACGCCGAAAAACACAAAGACGTGTAAAAAATCCTTTAGCTCTGTGCGAGAACATGTAAGCTTTTGTTAATTAAGCTGTTGACAGCATCCAACGGTCCTTACTAGGAACGGAAATTGCAAATAGCAGGTGATCTACTGTACCAAACGTTGGCGTTTAAACGGTTAGGTTGCGGTCTAGCTTTTGACACAAGGAATTTGTTCATCTATTAATTGCTGAAGAGAAAACGCACTGATTTTGAATGTCCCAAGTTGTTTAGCGTGCTACGAAAGGTAATGTGTTTGATTGCAACATCGCTGAAGTGAGCAAAAGTTCATTAATCTTCCAGCGCAGTAGAGTTAGCTAGGAAGTGTTGTGGAGGTTTTGAAAATATGTTTGATGGTTTTAAAAAAGTGTGTTGTGTGTTATATCGTTTTCCAACTACAGGTGTTGGAGCTTTCACTTTGTCTTATGCGAACGAGTGCCATACCTTTTTCATGTTGCATCAGTGTGAGTTCTCATAGCTTTCCTTTACGCTTAAAAGCTCTTGCACTTTGCAGTGCTGCAGAGTGGCTGTACTGCGCATTCTTGAACCATGCTTACGTGTTTCCAATTGCTTACGTGTTTCCAATTGCTTTGATTGAAACATACTGTAGCACGATTTTTTGCTTCTCAGTAGTTAGCTGATGCTTTCTCCCAAGAGTTCCATTTCCTTCATGGAAGAGTAGCTTAATGCTTAACTTAACAAGGCAATTTTCGTGCATTCGCAGGATATAATGTGGCAGATGCTCCGAGGTTTGGACTTCCTACATTCGATGCGCGTCATCCATCGCGATTTAAAGCCGCAAAACGTGCTCATTACAAGTTCAGGCGAGGTCAAGATCGCCGATTTCGGTCTGGCCCGAATTTACAGCTTCGACATGGCTCTGACCGCCGTGGTAAGTTTAACTACGGTATTTTGTGGAAAAAGTTAGTATTTCTTCTATTTATCATTTCTTAAGTCAGGTCTTTATACATGATTTGCGTTCGTTATTGTTATACCTTTTCATTACAAGAGCTATTTAGGTTAGCATCAAAGCTGCTTCCGTCGGGTTCAGCCTAATCAAAACACACTGCTACCCACTTGATGATGCCGCACCCTCACTGATTTTTGGAGGCTATTTCCTGATGAAGGTGTGCCACGAAACTTTATGAACAGAAAAATGTTTCTTACTTAACTTTGCCTATTCAACCAGCACCTCAACAACGTGTATGTCTGTCAACAGCGGATAGAAATTGGTGACAAAAATGAAAACCGTTTTGAATTGGATTTCGGCCACCGTGCAGATTTCGCTCTTACATAACATCATCGAATTCCCAGCAAGTACTTCAACCCAGCTACTCTCTTATCGTTACCGCAGGCAGTACGTAGATTCGGCCGATACAAATTGCGAGCAACGAAGCGATTGTTGTCTTCTGTGCACAATGAGTGTTGTTCCAGCGGTAGCAGAGGTTCAGAAAGAAACTGGTAGCCTTTGTGGCTTGACAGGGCAACATACGCGACGTCGAATTGCTTTCTGATTTTTGAAAATTTTTGGCGATTCATTGTCAGGTTCCAGTCCCCTGTGATTTTGTTTCGTTTTTTTTTTTTGCTGGATCGCTGCTTCATCAAACACCAAGCTTGACGTTGTGCAAGAAGTGTTGCGTTCACTTGCTGCGAAGACTGTATGGTTGGGCACTGTAACCTTGTATTATTCAAGATGCCACGGCGTCAACCCCTTTGCCATAGTCGGATGTGCCTCTCGCCTTTCTTATATGATTTCTCGGATCTTGAACACGAATAGAGCGCTCGGATAGGTGCTGGCGTTTTGACGATGCGCATTGTTGACGCGACATCGTGTTTTGGTCCTTCGAGAAAAGAGAAAAACCTGCGATTGATCTCAAGTGACAGAAGACTGACTTAATTGGAAAAGAGCAGGAGCGCTAAGGCGAAAGCCGAGCGCGCAGAAAGCTCCGATATACTTGAATAAGTTTAATTTTTTTTTGAAATCTTTTTCAGCTTGTTTTTTAACACATCTTGGTTTTCGTCGCATTTTTTGCGCAAAAGAAAACTGGGTGAACGGGAGAAAAGAAGGTTCTAAAGTCGTTCTTTGTATGCAGCGCCGCTGAATGTGACGTGTGGCAACCTCGCCGCGGGCGGCCATATACTCTTTTGTCTCTAAGCGACGTTTGATGTGAATGCGTGGCAGAGTGCTGCTCGACGCGCACGCTTGCGTTTTTCTCTCGGTCTTGCAGTCACGTGTGTCGTTCACAATACACGTGTGTTTGACCTTCCACGGCCTGGTTCACGCACATTTTTCGCTTATCGCAGAGCGGCGTTTAACATTCCCAGTTGAAGCTGCATGAACGCTGATGCCGCTTTAATATCTGGCGCGTGGGAACTGACGCTGATGATGGTGCTACATATTACATATGTGTCATTTCTGTGAAGTTTCGAAGTTCACTGCGCATCGCTGTTGTCTTTGCGAGTTNGTCTCCCTAAAAGGTTAAATGCATTGTTTAAACATGGCGCTGAGTGTAGGTGTGCACGGCACTCCCGCAATTTTTACCAGTTGTGCAGCAGGCCTGCTCGTCTTGACGTCCATTTTGCACACTAAGCTGTTTTTTTCCTGTAAGTTTCTCGCCTTAAACTGTGTTCACCGCCGTTTTTGACGCTGTCGACCTAGTTGTCTCGTGATGTAGCAGCGCTAACTTCAGCGTCAAGCGCGGTCGATCAAGACCTCCTAGTTAAAACTCCTGTGTAACTAGGAGGCCTCGGGTGGATGTTCGAATAGAAACTGTTTCAAGTTCGTTTCTGAACAGTTTACGTATGCTTGTGACGTCACCCATTTCGTACGACTGGAAAAATTCCAAACTAGACGCCTGCATGTTTGAAAGGTTTTCGGTTGAAACGTTTAACACCTTCACATTTACTTGAGTGCACTCACCTGTCCTCAACCGTTATTTGCGTGATTTGTCCAGGCCTGTAGCCAGGTTTCAAGATTTGGTGGGGCACAATACATTTTTAGGGGGTGAGATTTTTGTTTTTACTATATGTTTAAAACAAACTTTTCCGGGCGCAACAAAATTTGGGGGGGCGCTGCCCTCGAATGCTCCCCCGTGGCTACGGGCCTGGATTTGTCTACTCTAAACAAATGATACCAGTTTATGCTGTGAAAAAATATTCTGGTATTCTCAGAACTGTAGTGCTTATAAACGTAGGACAACGCTTTTTACAAAGAAAACTCCTAGTTAGTGAAGATAGGTAAGCACTTTTTTCCATTAAAATTTTCATAAAAAGGACAAGAAAAGCGTCAATATGTAAGTGCCACATCCAAAAGTAAAGGAGCTTCGTACCCCTTTGAAAATATGTGGAAGGAAAACCTTATTCTCGACTACACAACTGGGGTTTACAACAGTAGTCGCATGAGGCGATTTCAACACAAATGTCAAATAGAGTTTGACTGAGGACTTTAATCATGAGCAGTGAAGGCTTGCATCCTTTAGAAAACTTATGCAGCTGCGCTTTTTAGCATTGCAGACTGCATGTACGTGTCACAAGCTTCATTTCATATTTGAAGGTTCAGAAGGTTGTTAAGTACAAAGATGCAATATATTTCGTTGAGTACCTTTTTCTGTCACTTCAACTTCAAGTGAATAAGAACGCATATCCTGATGCAGTTGTGCAGATAATGCGGATCTCAACGCATAAAACTTGTAACTTTATTCATTCTACTTATTCTGGCAACATACGAGTAAAAACATGTGCCAAATAAATTTTTGCATTATACACTATATGTGAGACGTATTTGGACGACCTCTACGCTTTCAATGAAGTCTGTGACATGTGTAAAGAACTACGCATGGTCAGAAACGCAACTGCGTGAACGTTTAAATCCTATGCTAGTAGCTATGCTCCTTCACATTTTGAAAAAACTAAACTAACAGCTAGTTTTCTCTCCTTGACAACAAAATTAGTTGCTGCATTTTCCATTCCATTACAAAAAACCTTTTGACTGATATATCAGTACTAGTCTTCTTTGTGATTTTGGTAAAATAACAATGCCATTTGACCTGCATGTTTGTGAGAAACCTTTATTACAGTATGCTGTCAATTAAAGCTTACGGTTTTGGTGAGCAGTCCCTAACTTGAAGCTCTGTGTCGTTAATACAACACATGAATCTGAAAAATTAAAGCTAGCTCTAATACTGTAAAACAAGGAGTCGTACGGTCAAAAACGCATAGGAATGGTGTTGTTATTTGCATTCTGACATTACTGCAAAAATTGTATTCGTGTGTGAATGGATGAACGCAGACTTAATTTTCTCAGAATCAACAGCAAGTTAATATACAAGAAGTATTGTGATAAACTCAGTTTTTGTCTAATGCTAAGTTGCTTGTCAGCAGTATCTTGGAAGAAAACGACCTTTTAGGGTGTGAAACAGGTCAGAACCTTTTCGTTTTTTAAGCGAACAATGACTATATTTCCCATGCAAAAATGTGCCTTGGGGTGATCTTCATCTTTTGTTTTTTTTGATTCTGTTAATCAAAGCGACTGGGCCTTTCACGACGTCTGTGTTTGTAAATAATAAGTGCTGCTTAGCCTAAATTTGGTGTCTTCCAGATTTCGATCAACGGAAAATACGAACATAAACTCGCAATAAGTAGAAACTGGTGAACTTCATTACGTTCTGTGTTACCTCTTCAATTTCTGATCTTCAAGGAGCTCTGTACGGAAAGAACACTGGATTCCCGTAAAAAAATTTTCCGGGAATGACCGCGTAAATGGTTGGCAATGGAGAAACCAGGCCACTCAATTGTTCTAACCGGCCAGAGGCGCAGAATTAAGTGCGGATCCCTACCGTCTTAAGTCCCTGTTTGTGCACAATATGTGCAAAAAAGAAACACAATTTTGTTTGAACGGTGGCCCGGTTAGTGCGCGAGCAAAGAAGTTTCAAGCGATTAGATTTGTTTGAAGTCTTAATCCATAAATATTTAAATTATTCTGTAAAGCAGGGACTAAACCTTTTCAAGCATGTGACCCAGTTAATGCACAGTGGGTTCGTGACCCACCTGTACAGTTTCTCCGATGCAACAACTGTTGCACATACACAGAGCAGAAATAAAAATAACTGAAGCAAACATGTAATAACAAAACGTGCGCTGCCATCAATGCGAAGGCTGAGGTTGTTTGTTGTTAGAAAACAGATATTCGAGGCTCAATTCACGATAACGCACAGATCAAGACATCTTCCACACGAAGCCTGCTTCTAAATTTCGTTTCAATGGGCAACAAGAGCCGCCTGTCTGCTTCAAAATGAATTCAGTAACTACATATTGTGCACAACGTGGTAGGCTAGGTGGAAATTTCCATGTTGCAATAATTTATAACACATAATGAGGAAAGGGTGCGTATTACGACATTTATAGCTCAAGAGATACCTACGTTCTCGATTAACAAGTTCATCTTGCAAAACTTACTCAATTTCAATAATACCAGGCCGTGACCCGTCAAAAATTCCTCCGTAGCCCACTAATGGGCCATGGCCCACCACAGGTTGCGAAACCCTGCTCTAAAGCATCTGTCTCGACTTTTTTCTACCTCTGTTGGTCAAGTCACCATGCTGAAACAAATGGATTAGGTTTTTAATACAAGCCGTCTTTATTACCACTTGCATCCCAAGTTAAACAAGAGTATTGTTTTATTTTGCAGTAATTTGCACGTGAACTAGCTGAACGTTAATAGTACGTAGGTTTCGATGCATCTGTGAATGGAGACATAAAAAAGTTGTACGTGGTTCATAAGCACATCTAAGAAGGCGAAGTGGGCCCATTTTGTATGGGCTGCTGCTGGTAGTGCTGTTACCCTGGTTTCGCTGTTCCAAGCATTTCGGACATTTTAAACGATGCTGTTTTAACGTTAAACATAAACCTGGATAAAAATGGCGTTCTCCATTGCCCAGTCGGTGTTGGGATAAGGTCTGTCGTCAGGCTGAAACAATTCATTTAACAGCGCATTGACGTTCTTTCTGCTTCCGCCAAATTGGCTGAAGTCCGTACATAGCAATACAGTTGTGGCTCGTAGTGGCGATGTGAGAATCTGTTGAAATTCGCCGTACACTGTGTTTGCAGCACTGCAGAGTCGACGTCTGCGCGTTCGTGGTTTAAAAATTCTAGTAAAATTACTCCGTGCGCGGAGCAGCTGAGCGAACTTTGCGTGCTCGCTAAAACCTTCGGGAGGTTCCTTTTCTCGCGTAAACCAGGCTCACGGGTTTGCTGAAACAGACCGAGCAAGTGTCTCCATGTAATGTTGAGATCGCAGGTGTGCAGAAAACTGGCCAGTGGCTATCAAGAATTTATCCCTTCGGCATCGCAAAACTCAGATCGTTTATGATGCCAGCGGAAAAATGTTACGCTTTGCTTGGCGCTAATTTTAATGAATCCTTTTGCAAGCTGTTTCTTTTTTTACTAGCGAAATGCGCGTGATCATCGTAAACAACGTTGTTGATTTTACCTTACATCTTCATCTTGGAAGCCGACATTCGCCATTTGACTTAGTTTTGCTTTTCATTCATTTTTATTAATTATTCGCAGGTGGTAACGTTGTGGTACAGAGCACCGGAAGTTCTTTTACAAGACAGCTACGCCACACCAGTCGATCTGTGGAGCGTCGGGTGCATTTTCGCTGAGCTCTACAACAGGAAGTACGATGTGTTATCGAGTGTGACTGTGCAAAGATTTTTATTACAACCAGCTCGTCTTGATGGCATGTCAACTGGCCGGTGTTTTGCTTTCTGAAGCTGTTTGTGTACTGCCTGATCTCTCCGGTTCAGATGCTCGTTAGTGCGAATGTGCATGCTTTGTAACTATGTATTACGATATTTTCGGAGGGTCTGGTGACAGTTACGGAACGCAGTCTGGTGACATTTACGGAAAAATCGCAGGCTTGTAATTACGTATTTCTTTTCAGTAGTGTGTCTTGTGTTGTGTCTGATTAAATTGACGGAATGCTTTGTGGATAGTTGTTGATAAAAGAGAATAAAAGGCGTTGAAAAGAATAAAAAGCGTTGAAATCTTCGGTGACAGTGGTAGCCGCTCTGTCGTGACAATACGTATCGCTTGATGTTGCTGTTACAAAGCTACGAACTTTGTCCTGTTAATACAGGACACTTGAAAAGCATGATTGGTCGATAATCAAATCGCTGAATTTCGAATCAAAAATTTAACAAACCACTTTGGCGTCCACCAGTGTTCAAATAGGAACTTACGCGCGTGTTTATATTAAAATTAAACTTCATCGCTTGCACCCTTGAAAGTCGTACGGTAAAAAATATACGTTGTCGTGAGTCTGTTTCGCAAATATGGGTTCAAAAGACGATGTGCACGGTTTAAGAAGGACTGGCGTGTTTCAAATGTGGTGCATAACTTCGAATTTTTCAACAGTGGTTCATTGCGCTCATAATCCTTTTTGGTCTTATCATCAAAAACTTCAGTGGACTGACATTTCGGAGGGAAAATGCGCTTTAAATGCATTTCACCTGGCTATTGCCGATATTAAGCTTCTGCTGGAGATCGTAACTGGTAGACTTTTTGCAAGAACAAAGCCCAGTGTCTGGCGCACGAAATCTGACCGTAATCCAATATTTTTCTTTATTGTTTGACAGAAAATGTGCGCTTTATTCGACCATCGATTTATAATCCGGCGTGTTTTCTTAAACTGAGGACCATAGGCTTCACTGTGTGGAACACACCAGCGCTAAGAATGTTTTGTTTGCGCGCGAATGAGCAATGCATGTCGGTTCACAGCGATGATACGCTAATTAATAACAATTCAGTTTTGGTGGTATTTTTGCTAACTTGTGATCCGTTACTTTTTCATGATGCAGGCTTGTACTTGATCTTTATGTGCATTAGTTGAGCTTGTGTGTACGGTAGTTTGGCGTTCGCAAGGATTTTATTCGCAGATGTAGGTTCTAATTTTGAAAGCGTTTATCGCGCGCCTAACCGCGAAAGTTGGGTTGTTCATTCTTGTGTTTCAATAATTCTCGCTGTATTGTGATCTTGTTGCGTAATGGTTGCTGTTTGAGCTCGTTGAAACTTAGTCACAAGCATTAGCAACTATTTTAGAAAGCTGATGTTTTACGCGCAATTTCTGAACATCCAAGGTAGCAAACGAAATTAAAGAGGATGTTGCACATTGGGCCCAGTTGCTTTTGTTACTTCACTCATCGAATATTTAGTTTTCATCATACGATGAACTAGTGCTAGCGAATTTGTTTCTCTTGCAGGCCCCTATTTCGCGGAACTGGAGATGTCAGCCAGCTAAGAAAAATCTTCGAGTGAGTACCTGCCCGATTTCACAAATGAATTTAAAAAAATAAATGTAGCACTGTAGCAGATACTAGATATAAACAACATACCCCTCGCTGCGGCCATTAACTGACTAGGAATCTGGTGCAAAATTATTGATACGTTTGAGCAAGCAACAACTTTTTTTAGCTTGGCATTAGCTGGTTGCGTCGTTTGTAGTGTCACGAAGACATTTATGCTGATTTGACAAAAATTCTGTTTTCTTCATGGCGTAGCTTGTTCAAATTCACGTTGTCAATGTGGGTGGGTTTTTACAAGGACGTTGTGAAGTTTTACACCGTATATCTGGCAACATCGCACGAACTGTGTGAGACTTCGCCAAAAGCGTTAGTTTTTTAGAAACATCAGGGTAGTAAGATTTCAAGAAAAGCCGAAACGGCTGGGCTAATGAACGTGAAAAGTAAAAGAAAGGAAACCGAACATCTATGAATTTCAACAGATTTTATGTCATTCTAGGAAGATCTAAAATGCGTTGAAAACTTGCTTATGTGGTTTCTGCGTCCGTTTTACCTGAGCAAGCTCCTGCGTTTTCTGAGACTCCACAAAATGGCTGCGAGTTCTTGCAGGATGCGCATGCTGTTCTAGGCTTAGCTGAGAGTATCAGCTGCAGAGCCCACGCGCTATTCTATATGTCGCTGTGCTGCGTGTATACGTTTCATTCTGCTGATCTCCAAGGAATATCCTTTCAGTAAAACACTTTTATGCAAATGCATAAGCCACTTTGTAGATGTGATGCAGTTGAAAGATCTTACGATTTTCGCATTTTTTTAAGAGTGTTACAACAAGGAGCCAAAGGTTGTTTTCTTTCGCTTTGCTGACATTACTCAAGTTTGATTGAAATGAACGTCGTACGTATTTGCTGGGTGCCAGACGTTTAATTTCTTAAGCAAACCATTCCTTTTTAGAATGTAAAGGTGTCCAACACGAACAGGGATTCGTGCTAGAGTTTTTCAAATTATCTAGTCCGGTGCCATGTTCAAACGATTGCAAAATGTCGTCAAATCAGACAGCAGCGTTGCAGTGGGCTGCTTTGTTCTTATCTACTAGTTTCTGACAGCAGTTAGCCGCGTGTGAACAAACTTGCTGATTTACATTATTTCGACACGAATTCGAATTACTGTGATTCACGCAAAATAAAAAAATCAGTATGTACTTGAAACCTAATCGCTCATTTGCCGTTTTCGGACTTGTGGTGTGCCCAACGTGAGGGCGCATTTAACACCTGTAGCGTTGCAGGTCGGGCACACGTGCCCTGTGTTGTGTTGCCCAGTTTCAGACCGTTTTTCGTCCGAATACTTGCATCTCTTTTGTGCTCTACGGTGTTAAATACGCCGTTTCACAAATTACAACAGCCAGTAGTAAGTGTGACCGGACTTGGGCAAACTTCTGAGTTGGCCAGATTAAAAAATTAACAATTTAGAACGGCCGCATAGCGTATAAGGAAGAATAAATAATATTTAATATCGCCAAAAACATGCCTTTGTAATCTTTGTAAGGTAAATTTTCTCAAACGATTTACCATACACCGTAAGTTGCTCTCTTTTGAAGTTCATTCTTTGCCAGTGTGTTCAAAGCGTTCAGCTCAAAGGTTGGGTAAACTTTGTAAATTGTATTATTGGAACACAGCAGCAACTGTTTACAAATGAAAGTAAAGTCCAACGTCACTAAAAATAACTACCTTGAGCCTGTTATTAAAAACACGCATTTATCCTCAAATTTCCTCATTTTGAATTGCTTCGAACAAAGTATTTTAGTAAATTTTGTCATATACTTCAAGCTAGCCTGAACGAAAAGTTGTAACTTGGCCACTGAAGTAAACACGGCCCAAAGTGAATGAATACCATGGTGAACTGATTTGTACAACGCAGGCGCTGTAATTGGGTTACCGGGAGTTTAAAAATGATGCGAAAGTAAAAGGATGTGTGCAGTGGGCCTGTAAAGATACCAAGCTGGATATCTCTTATCTCTCCTAAGATGAAGATAGGACTTGATCTTGACAGGTCGAATGAAAACCTTTGTTGGGCCGTAATTTTCCCAGATGCGGGATAACCACAGACATTTCTTAAGGTTGACGATTTCACATATAGAAAACTTTTATTTAGACTACTGCTATAAAAAAGCAACGAAACCCACCCCCATGCTTCTCAATCGATAGATTCCTTAGTGAAGAAAAGAAAAATGCATTGGTCATTTGGCATCCAGTTCGTTTTCTTATTTTTTTTTGCACTGAAATAAACGATTTGTGTTGACTGTGAATCATAGCCTTACTGGTACAGAAGGCATTGCTTTGTTTGCTCTGGCCAAATTTTCACCCTGGAATTTGCTTGTGGTTTTGCCCCTCTAGCTCTGGTCGTGATACGTGAGGCGTTTCCTGGGCATTAAATTCCTTCTTGCGTCAAGTTATCAGCTTGCTATGCACGTCTTTACCAGCTGTTGGATGTTTTACTTGGCGGCTTACTGATGGAAAAACTTCTGAGAAAAATGTGCTGTGTTTTTGCCTTAAGTTTTTCAAAGCTGTACTGCACCGCCCATTCCTGCAGCTTTATTCTTGTTTGTGGGGCTGTCGTTTTGCTTTTTAATAAAAAAAGATAATGTATCAGAACAAATATTGGAAGGCGAAGTAATTTTTGTGCAACACTTTATAGGCTACAGCGAAATTTTTTCCGATTTTTAGAGAATCGCCGTGCTTGTTTCCTTCACCAGCAAATCCTAGATCTTAGTATACAAGTACCGTCGAAATTGCTCGCTTCACAAACGAACGAGTTTCAGTGACTTAATTGGCTACTGAAAGGAAACATTTGTTTTTACATGCTTACACGCGTACAGTTGCTCTAGAGCAGTTTTGCTTATTGCACAGATCTTCACGCAGAGACAAACCTGATTGAATCAAATGAAAACACCCTTGCGCTATTATGGCATTTAAACTTAAACTTAATTACCATAACGTCAGCCTGCGTTCTTTTCTCCGTAGCTACTGGTTGTTTAGGCATCATTCGCCCTTTCATATATTTTCCTGAATTTGATCATTTCACATTTTTACCTTTTCATGGCTGTTTTGTGCGGGGTAGCAAGCGTCGACTTCCACGTTTCTGTCAAAATTCAACTAATTTTGTTTGTAACACACACATTTTTCTTGCTAGACATAAAAAATCGCTTACTGTAATCAAATTAGCGTTTTGTTTNTGTGTCTATATTTTTTGTTGCTCTGTTCTTATAATTTTCGTTGCATCGGTTATCACAACGATTCCTACCAGCTTCATACCCAGACTGGAAACGCTTTGTCGAGCTTTAATTACGTTAACGAAGCCTGTCCATGCAGCGGTGTTATCAGGTCCCGGCCTTTGAACCAATGGAACGTGATTACAGAATCATCGGCTGATCCTGTATGTTCATGACTATGCAAACACCGCCTGTGTTTGTGAACAAGCAACTTCGTGTCAGCAAAGAAGCTTTTTAGGCAGAAGTTCCTTCAATAGCTTGTTGGGGCAGTTATAAAAATGAGATCTATCTGCGACACAGCGCAGTTTGACTTGAAAAATGACCGCTCACGCTTGTATCAGGAATTTTAATTAGTATGTTATCTAGTATAGATGTTAACTAGTAACCTCAACCCGTCTTAAGTTTCATTAGGCAAGCGTTAACTCATGCTAAATTCAGCTCCATGTATTTTAGCGGCAAGATTTTAGTTAATTATTTGCTGCGTTATGTGCTGATCATGCCCTCGTGTCACGCCCTCTTCTTGGATCAAGCAATTCGGGCCAAACTTCAGGTCGAACCTGCGTCGTCTCAAGAGCCAACATTTTGATTCGTGCATAAAGATATTTTTCAAATGTAGATGCCACTAAATGTCGTCGCAAACACATTGCTGCATGCCACTTGATAGTTGTTCTTTAAAATTTGGGCTTCGGTTTTGGATTGCTTTTGCAGCGCAGTTTTTAAGACTAGCTTCGAATTTGTTTGGATGCGTTGCATTATGCGTTGTGTATAGAATATCCATAACTTATTTAAAATATCTAAACGCACTGAATGTGTTTGAAAAAATTACCCACTACATTCAGTTAAAACGCTCCGGCTCCACAGCCCTGGTCAGTAAAATCAAAATATGTGTTAATTTTATGCGAGTGTGGGACTTCAATTTTGCGTGGTGCGAAAGAATAAGCCGAGGAAATGTGAGAGTAGTCTTCAAATGTTTTCGACTCCGCCATAGGCGATCAAACGCGTGTTGTCCTTTTTCTGAAATTCGGTTGAGAAATTCCGCAGCAAAATCAATTGAAATACCTGCGAAAACATATTTTTAACTCCCAACTAAACACTATCAAAACTTGTAATGCTGTAAAGTATTTTTTGAACAATATCAATTTACGTCGTGGCTGCTTTCCCGAAAGAGCGCCATCTATTTGGCTTACCAGCGCCAACTAATGTTAGGGAAGAGTTTGCTCTAAATACTAATGCTTTCTGAAAACCTAAAGCTTCTGCTTAGACCAGTGGTTTTCAAACGGGTGCCGCTTGACTCACTAAGTGAGGAATTTTTCATTCTTGGGAGGAATGGAAATTCGTTCAAGGGAGGAAAAGCTGTTGATGAAAAAAACTTTGATTTTTATTATTTGTTTATTCAACACATAAACTACAAAAAGAGGTTGGTGTAGATGGGAATGTCTACAGTACGAAAAGGCAAGCTGCTTCAACTGCAGTGACTGACGTCATAATAGGGTTTGTTTGGTTCATAATCGTCTATTGTTTCTTCACAGTAGGTTGTGCAAATTTTTCGCAATTATATTTTTTGTGATTTTTGTTGGGGAAGAATTGACAGTGTTTGAGTTTATAAGGGGAAGTATGAAAAAAACTTTTGAGAACCACTGGCTTAGACCTTCACCAACCGCGTATTTCTGTTATTTCTTTTTGTGCTCCTTTACGCCGCCATGAAAGGTTATCGTTCTTATTGACGTCAGTTCGTTTGACGCGTTCTTCTCGGCGCTGAGCAAGCAATGTTGGAAGTGTTGCAATACACTGATCTTCCACTCACATGCCACGACTAAAGAATTTGCCTGACAGTAAACATGGTCCAAGGCGTTTTCTCACAGTTAGTCAACTCTCTCATGGAATGATTTCGTCGCTTCAAAACTGTAATGTCAGCGTAGTTAAGGCGCGTGCATAGCTTTTCGGAGCGTTTTGTAAAGTTTGAAACGATCCGCCTCCACAAAATTTACTCAATTTTGCCTTGAAGGGTCGTTTGCTGACTTTCGCGTCGTTTAAATCAATCATTAATATGCTCATGCGGTTTTGTTCCTACCTGTTATTACAGTCTTGTCTAAATTTTAGAGGACTAATGACCGTATATGTATGCCAACGTCAGATTGGCATTTTTTATAACGGTTCTGACTCTTCTACTCGACATGCGTTTAATGAAAACAAAGAACTTGAAAAGTTTGTAAAATTGTGAGATTGCTGGCAAAGCGAATGCTGCATATATATTGCACTTTTTAGAAATTTCTGAGTTCAAAAATATTTCAAAACAGAATATTGTTATAACAACCTGTTCAGCCAATACAACACTAAAAACCAGAGCCTGCATTGATTGTGAAAATGCACAATCTCCATTGCTAGATTTGCCCGTTATTTTTTTTGACTACATCTGTTTTTCCGAACTTTTTATGCAAGCCCTAAACTCGCGTCGTTCCTTTATTGGCATCTGATCGGTTGTTCACGCTTTTTTTCATTGGAAACAACAGCAACCGCAATCTTGCCTTTGCTCTCATGGCAATACCCGTACCATCAGCTTCAGCTCCCATCGCACAGATAGTGCATTGGGGACCTATTTCAAGCTTGTAACGTACTTTACCGAGATAGTGTGACGATAGGTTATTTGCTTTCGAAGTAGTGTTAAATTACGTGGCTGCAACGTGTGAGCTCTTTGTTCGAGATTCGCTTATGGTGGAATATTACATGACGTACGTCACGTTCTATCGCAGAAAGCGATTGATTTCGTGACGTTCCTGGCCCAGCTCGAATTTCACTAACCCTTTGCTTTCCTTGCTTCAGTGTTACGTTTTTTTTTTTTGCTGCAGCAGTAGACAGCTCAGGTTAGAAACGGTCGAACTTCTTTCAGTGAGGGCCACATTGTTCTGTCAGCAGCACCCAGCGACGCGCCAGCTTCTAGAAATTGTACTTTTTTAGACTTATCGGTCAGGGCTGTCAGGCCTACAACCGCTGGGCCCGGATTCTAGATTTGTATTTGCGTGCTGAGCTCATTATGTGCTCGACTATCGTATTGCAAGTTTGTTGAGTAGAAGCGACTTGTGACAAGTCAGCGATACTCGATCAGCACAAAAAAATACTGAAAGTGTGCGTTGCCTGTACGAGGGCCGCAAAAAATGTTCAGCGAGCCGTAGTTCGCCCACCCCTGATATAGGTCGATACCCTTAATGCGATACTTTGTCATTTGCATACCTTGGTGGGCAGCTTGCTTATACACGCGTTGTTTTTGTCTGAAAGTTTTATCACTGTCAATTTTGATCACGCAACACTGAAAAAACGTGATCACATGACATAGAAAAAAACTTACTTTGCAGTTTCATAGGAAGACCTTCTGAAGCAGAATGGCCTCCAGATGTCGCCATACCGTATGACTCCTTTCCTCAACAGCCAGCCCAACCACCGCAGCGTTGCGTTCCAAGTATGGAAAAGCAAAGCGTCGAATTTTTAATGGTATGCACTGCAAAGACCTTGCAAACCCTAAAAATTGGTCGGATTTTTTTCCACTGACGCAGACTTGGGGATGAGCCAGCTGAAGCCGTTTCAGGTTACTTACCGCGTAAACGTTTGATAAATCGTAAGCGAAAAGGTCCTTGGAAAGCGCGTTAAGTATTGCTTTCGGACAGCTTCAAACGGATTTTGTCTCTGCGCGGTGGATCGCCGGTTTGCGCATGACCTGTTTGCGTTTTAAGTGCCAAGACATTGCGCGCAGACACTAGCACTGAACGTGCGAACTGCAGTCTGACTGACGCGTGCATATCAATGGCATTCTCTGACGCGAATGCGTTTGTCCTCAGCGAAAGGTCACGTGGGCAAAAATGTGGAAACTTTATCTTGATATGCAGCTGTTGTGGTCTGCACAAGGGATTTAAACTTAACGAAAACCTGCTGTGTTATGCGCCGCACTCAGTGTGATTTAACGCTTGCGAGGATCTCGTGTTAGTTTAAGACATGACGAAGCTGGTCAGTGGTGCTGCCTTGATACTTGGCATAACCGTTGCGTACCTTCCAGCCGCAGAAATATTGGATCGCGGGAAGGCCACGCTATTGGCACAAACATCAAGTCTCACTGCATAAATATTTCCCTGATTTTTTGCAGTGGTTACCATCTTCAGTGTTAGGGTTTTTATTGAGTAGTTGTACGGTTAAAAAGTAAAAACAAAATAGTTTTTTTTTGGTCCACGGCAGCAACACAATTGCGACAGATCAATTCTTGTCTTCGATTGCGTTACAGTCCTGTGCTTGACGCTCAACCGTGTATAATTAGCTCCTCGCGTTTTTTCCAAGATCTGATGCGTTTGAATTTTCTAAATTGACTCGAGCTTGGTAGCGAAAAGCAAAACGAAAAAAGCAGGTAACTGGGCTCGTCACGTTTTGCCCATTTGGTCGTCTTTGTTCACAATTCTCGTCAAGAGAAGCTACTTATTGGATGCGGGACGTTAGAGGTCGCTGCTCTTAGTCTCCATCGCGAATTCCTCTGCAGATTTTTTAAACCTGAGGTATTCGGTCAAACTGGTTCCGTGCTACAGAAAAGTCGGTGCGAAGCTGTACAGTAGTACATGTTTTTTAATGCTGTTCACTTAAATATTTAGCATTGCGCGTTTTATCCAGTTTTTCGATGCATGTAGCTCGTGGATAACAACTCAAAATTGCAGGCTCTTCTTTCTTACTCGCGCCTTGCTGTACGATAATAACATTTCGTAATTTTCGCCGCCTTTGCCGAAAAATGCAACCGTACGACACGTCTTTCGCGTGTTTCTTTCGTCTTTCGTCTGGAAGCTTGAGTCACGCGATGTTTTGCATTCGAGCTGTTGCGGTTAATTAGAGAGTCGAGGAGGTTGACTTTCGCACCTGCAATTTTCGCCGGCGCTACCTTGCCAGACCAGCTCAGCAACTGTAACGTTCTTCCCGGGGTGGGTGCTTCACGTCGTCCAGCCATTAAAATCGCACGTTTGCTGCGCAATTACCGAGATCGCGCGTGTGGCCGTCTTTCTCTGTCGCTTCTCGTGACAGCGTGTCAAGCATTAAATGTCGTTTGGGACGCATGTTTCTGTGATGTAGTGCGATTTTGTTTCCGGTGTTGAAGTAACAATAACGTAGCATTGAGCGTGCTCACAGCTGTGTTGTGGAATATAAATCAGCCAACCCGATTTTTCCCGATTTGTGGTCATAACCAGCGTCGCGTTTCCCCTGCGAACAGAGACAACATCGGACATCATGAAAAACGAAGCGAATGCAAGCAGGAAATGACAAATCAAAACTCGTGTGCGTTTTTTATTTGGATTTTGTCACTGTACTGATTCACAAGATCTCTACACTACCGTTGAAAACCTTTGACACGATCAATCAAAAAACGCATGTTCGCTAAGTTTACAACAGTGCTTGTCGATAAACTATAATAGTGATCCAGTTTGAACAGTGATCAAACGCTCGGAAAACTGCAAATTCGTTGCAATATTAGCTGTTACCTTTCCCAGCGATTAGAAAAATTCCTGAAGAAACAAGGGAAGAAAAACATTCGCTCTGCAGGTGCCCCAGAGCGACAATGGGCAGCTTAAGTCCCACGAGCCATGACTGTCAAAAGCAATAAGATTGCCCATCACCAAACAAGTGAACGTTAACGTTACAGAACTGCGGTAAATTAAACCGCACGAGCTATATTTGCAAAAAAAATTTCGAAAAAGTAATTTTTAGAAAGAATTTTCAGCAACCTGCTAAATATTTTTTAACATAGGGGAAGATATTTTATTTTAGTGCATTTGATCTGCAGAAATTACTTGTGTTTGATCCAAGTCGAAGGCTGACTGCGAAAGCTGCTTTGGAAGATCCTTATTTTATGGTGGGTTTCCTTACCGTATCGTGTTGTCAATTTGCCGTAATTGATTGTGTTGTTTTTTCTTTTACACGTGGTATTGTATGCAAAAAAACACAGTGAAGGATCTGCGCTGGACCCTTGGTGAACCACTTAGACAGTTTACAGTCGACATTCTCGTTTGAGAAGCAGACGGAATCAACTCAAGGTTACTGTGAGCCCAACCATCTGCTTTTCGCTGAACCGAAACCTAAAACTGAAACCTGAGTTGCGAAGATTGAGTCGAACTTGCGCATCTGGTGACTGCAGCGACACGGTCTCCTTGCGGTCCGTTGTGCATCGACACCGCAGGCGTCGAGGATTTTTTGAAAACCTTTTCGGTTAATTTGTTCTGAAAGTTTTCACGTCGTTTCCGATTTCGTTCTTGCAGAC